>Ga0137394_10002786_pt1 | contig 13037 bp, 13 predicted proteins | sample czobulk116metaG_FD_108278 | JGI IMG/M metagenome (GOLD analysis project Ga0137394, IMG submission 108278) | Vadose zone soil microbial communities from Angelo Coast Range Reserve, California, USA - czobulk1.16 metaG | ecosystem: Environmental > Terrestrial > Soil > Vadose zone | place: USA...
AGGTGCGGTTCTCCGCGATTTTCTCCACGCCGCGGTGCAAATACCCGATCACACACTCCGACCCGATGACTCGCTCGCCATCGAGCTTCAGCTTCACGCGCAGCACCCCGTGGGTCGAAGGATGCTGCGGGCCCATATTAATGACCAGCTCTTCCGCCCCCAACAGCGTCTTGCGATCGTTTGTGGCTTCGATAGTCAGCGTCGTGTCCTTTTCACAGCCAGGTCCATCTCATTGTCCGCTTTCGATTCCGAGATTTTCGCGCACCCAGGCGGTGTCCTGCTGAAGGATGTCGTAGTCCTTCCGCAGCGGATAGCCCTGCCACTCGTCCGGCAGCAGAATCCGCTTCAGGTCCGGATGGCCGGAGAAAATGATTCCAAACATGTCAAACACTTCCCGTTCCAGCCAATTTGCCGCAATCCAGACACCCACGACGCTCGGCACTTCTTCCCCTTCAGCCGCCTGCGTCTTCAGCCGCAGCCGCTCGTTTTTCGCAAACGAATAGAGATTAAGCACCACATCAAATCGTTTTCCCCGTTTCGGCCAATCCACCGCGGTCAGGTCCGACAGCATTTCAAATTTCTCTTCGTCGCGCGTGTACAGCGCGATGTCTACCAGCCGCCCACTTTCCACGACAAGAATCGCCTGCTTACGGTCCTCGATTGCATCCACGATGGCCGCGCCAAATTTGGCTCGGTAGCGCGCCACCATTTCATTGTTCAGTGGAGTCTGCAGCACCACGGGCGGTTTGGGAGGAGCCGGTGGCGCCGCTGGTTTTGCAGGAGTAGCCGGCGTACCGGGGTCCGCAGGTTTTGCAGCGGGAGTTGAGACGGGAGATGGCTTGCTCGCGGGCTTTTCGCCCGTGGGCACTGCGGGTGGTTGTGATTCCTTTGGCTCGTCAGCCATGGACCCCGGATATTGCTAAATACAAGGTTCGGCACTTACAACGGCGGAGCCGTCAAGAGATGGAACGCCGCGTTTCTAACACACGCCGCGAACCTCGTCAATCAGAAGCGCTTTGCGGAAATAGCCGCGCCGGAAAACTCGAGCCCCGATTTGGCTAGGCCCATTCCAACGCGCCCTTCTTGTAAAGCCACAAATACCCGACGAGCAGAATCCCGAGGAATACCAGCATGGACGTGAGCGCAAAGAGCCCCATATGCGCTGCCACCCACCCCTTGTACAAAATCGCCCAGGGGATTAGGAACATGGTCTCCACATCAAAAATCACGAACATCATGGCAATGATATAAAACCGCACCGAGTACCGCCGTCGCGCGTCTCCTTCGGGCGGGATCCCGCATTCGTAGGGCTTCAGTTTTGCGCCGATGCTCGTGGACGTGGGGCGAATCAGCTTCGCCACAAGGAGCGTCACTGCAGGAAACGCGATCACCAGAGCCGCATAAATCAGCACCGGGAGGTATTGGTTCGGCATGGCCCCCTCACGCGCAGCATCCTACCACCAATTCCAGCGCAGGCAACCACCCGTTATTTCTCAAATAGCAGTTCGCCCGCCCGGCTCGTTGCTTTCACCACCGCTTTGATCAACGTCACGCGCAGCTTGCCCTCTTCCAGCTCCAGAATCCCGTCAATCGTGCAGCCTGCGGGGGTAGTCACAGCGTCTTTCAACAAGGCCGGGTGATCCCCCGTTTCCAGCACCACGCTGGCCGCGCCCTTCATCGTCTGGGCCGCCAGCAGCGTCGCGACGTCGCGCGGGAGGCCCACTTTCACGCCGGCTTCCGCCAGCGATTCCAAGATAATGTAGGCAAAGGCCGGCCCGCTCGCCGAAAGCCCGGTCACTGCATCCATATTTTTTTCATCAACGACCACGGTCCGGCCCACCGCGTCGAACATGGCTCGCGCCGTTTCCAGGTGCTCCGCTCCCGCATGTGCGCCCCGGCAAATGCCCGTCATTCCGCATCCCACCGTCGAAGGCGTATTCGGCATCGCCCGCACCACCGGCACTTTCCCGCGCAGACGCTGCTCGATGTAGCTCGTCGGCACCGACGCTGCCACAGATATTACGAGCGTCTTCGCAGTCAGGTTCGGCGCGATTTCCTTCAGCACCTCTCCAACCACTTGGGGCTTCACACCCAGCAAGACGATGTCTGTTCCCTGCACCGCCTTGCGATTCTCCGTCGTCACCGCGACGCCCAGCTCCTTCGCCAGCGCCGCGGCCTTTTCGCTGTGCTTCACCGTCGCGCTGACGTTTTTCGGCGCAAAGAGTCCTTGCTTCAAATAGGCTCGAAGCAGAATTCCGCCGAGCTTTCCCGTTCCCAAGACCGCCAGTCTCTTGTCTGCTAGTTTCGATGTCATGATGCAAACATTCTTGACGACCCGATCGCCCCCGTCAACCACCGTTTCATCCTGCCTTCGGGTACAATGCTGCGCGTGACGGAGCCTTTCTGTAGCAACCAGACATCTCTAGATTGGCGTGCAATCTGCTTCGCTGCCGTGCTCCTCGCGGCGGGCGCACTTCCCTTTTTTGCTAGCACTCCGCAATCGCCTGCGCCCGATCCGTCATACAAAATCTCAAAAGATGTTCCCGTTCGCATGCGCGACGGCGTAATTCTCCGTGCCGATGTTTTGTTCCCCGCCGAGTCCGGCCGATTCCCAACGCTCGTTTATCGAACGCCGTACAACAAGCAATCTGCTCTTCGAGATCACCAAACTTTCGAAAAAACCGTAGCGCGCGGCTATGCCGTCGTTGTCCAGGACGTCCGCGGCCGCTACGCCTCCGACGGCGAGTTCGATGCCTACTGGAATGAGGGCCACGACGGCTACGACACCATCGAGTGGGCAGCACAACAACTCTGGTCTGACGGCAATGTGGGCACGTTTGGCCTCTCTTATCCCGGCGCAGTGCAATGGCTCGCCGCCGTCGAAAATCCTCCGCACCTGAAAGCCATGGCTCCGGCCATGACGTTTTCTACGCCACGCAATTTCTTCTACTCCGGCGGCGCCTTTGATGGCTCCTGGCTCGATTGGATTTGGTTCAATATTGCCCCGGACCTCCGCCACCGGAAGAATCTGCCCGGGCCTAAGACCCGCAAAGAAGCGGCAGCCGCCTGGGAGCAAGGACATCAGCGTCTGCAGGAATTTCTTCCCCTCCGCGAACTTCCAGACCTGAAAGACATCGCGCCCTTCTATTACGAATGGCTCTCCCATCCCCCCGCCGACCCGTGGTGGGACTGGGCCGAGCTCCGCAACAAATATGGCCGCGTCCATGCGGCGGTCCTGAACCTCTCGGGATGGTATGACGAAGCGTACGGCCCCGACGGTGCGACCACCAATTTCAACGGCCTTCTCGCTGCCCGCCGCGGCGAAAAGGATCCCCGCACGCGCACCATCATCGGCCCCTGGACCCACGGCGGTCAGGAGGAGTCCCGTTCGGGCGAACGCGATTTCGGCCCTTCCGCCGCCATCGACTACGACGAACTCATCCTCCGATGGATGGATCACTACGTCCGCGGGCTCGACAACGGCGTGGAGCATGAAAAGCGCGTCCGCATTTTTGTGATGGGAGAAAATGTCTGGCGCGATGAAGACGCTTGGCCTCTCAAACGCGCCCGGTCAGAATCGTTCTACCTGGCTACCAAGTCCGCCGGCGACAGGACTGGGAGTTTGGAGCGCTCCGTCCCGGGAGATACGTACGCGAATTCTACATTTCATTCGGACCCGGCCAAACCTCTCACCGATCCTTACGCCGCCTACGGCGCGCATGACTATCGCGCCCTAGCCGGACGCAGCGACGACCTTGTATTTGATAGCGAACCGCTCCCAGCAGACACGGAAATTACCGGCCCCGTCCGGGCGGAAATCTATCTTTCAGCTTCTTGCAGAGATCTCGATCTCTGGGTGCGTCTCCTGGATGTGGCGCCCGAGGGCACGGCCTTCAATCTGATGAGTCCAGGCCTCGACGTCCTTCGTGCCAGCTACCGTAACCGATCCCTGCAACCCGAATATCTCGAGCCCGAGAGCGTCACCCGCTTGAATCTGGACCGCATGTTGACCAGCAACACATTCCTCGCCGGTCATCGCATCCGCGTGCAAATCTCCGGCGCCTTCTTCCCGCACTTTTCCCGCAATCTCCAAACGGGCAATTCCGAGATCAAAGCGTCTCGCGCGGTTCCATGCATGATTAAGACCTTCCACAGCAAGAAGCATCCGTCCCGAATTATTCTTCCTGTGATTCCGCACTAAGAAGGCTTATTTATCTCATGCTCCTTTTCATTCGTGCGACGTCGTTCACTTCACCTCGACTTTCACCCGCATCCAAGGATGGATGCAGCACTCAAAAAGATGCTCACCTCTCGATAGCCCCGTGATCTGGGTATGGCTGCCTTGCAGGATGCGGGTCTTGGCTACCGCGATGTTCGCAAAGCCATCGGCGCATTCGGGAATCATGCTCTCCCCCGGGGCATTGAGCACCGGTATAAAGCCGCCCCCGAACTGCGCCACCTCGGTGAATGTGTGAGGCTCGCCGCCCTGGTCGACGACGTCAAGAATAGTGCCCTTCCTCATGTAGACTATGTCAGGCTCGAAGTCCCAGCCCGGATCCGGATGTCCAGCGGCTGCTTTTCTAAATAGTTCGGTCAAGGGCGTGGATGCACCAAGCGCAACGTTGTGGCAAAAGTCAGCCCCGAGCGCGGCATTGAAGCTGGCTGGCTCGCATTCGTCCAAGGCCACGACCTGAACGACACTTGGTGGATTTTCTTGCTCAAACGCGCGCGGCGTGCCAGCAAACAGCAGACAGGCGGCGAGCAGACCGAACGCCGCTAGGCTAATCTTCATCATTGTTCCCCTTCCTTCTTGTTCAGAAATTCGCTCGGGAAGGCGCCGGCGGCATGTGAAGTGCACAGCCGTCGATTCCTCGATCTCAAGCGCAAAAACTACCGCGACTTTCGCCGGGAAATGCGGAACCGTCAATCCTTGCCGCCCCAATGTCGTCTCAAACTTTCCTCCATCGCTAACCTAATGAAAAACAGGGACTTCGCTGCTCATACCCACAGGACTCCGCAGTTCAAGAATTGTGATAGTCTCTAGCGAACTTTCCCGAGGTTGGTATGTCCAGTCCGGCTCTCGCGGCGCGCGTGCTGCAGTTCGATGCTTTTGAGTTGGATTTGCGCACGGGCGAACTGCGCAAGCGAGGCGTCAAGCTGCGTCTGCAAGGGCAACCCCTACAGCTGCTTGGGATATTGCTGCAGTCTGCCGGCAATCTAGTGACTCGCGAGGAATTGAGGAGCCAGCTCTGGCCCGCCGACACTTTTGTAGACTTCGACCACAGCCTTCATAACGCCATCGCGCGCCTTCGCGAAATGCTAGGCGATTCGGCCGAGACACCACGCTACATCGAAACGCTGCCGCGCCGTGGATACCGATTCATTGCGCCGGTCGAGACGGTAGAGGAGGTTCGCGCGCCACGGCCATCAACAGAAACCAACAAGGAAACGCGTCAAGCGGCAACGGATGAAGCGGTACCTGTCGCGACGCGGATTAAGTGGCGCTCAGGCGTGGTCCTCTCCATTCTGTGCTCTTGTTGTGCAATCGGGGTCGCTGCCTGGGTGGCGTGGCCGCGCGTTTATGCTAAGAAGGCAGTTCCCGCCATGCGCTCCATTGCGGTACTGCCGATGGCAAATCTTTCCGGTGATGCGGCACAAGAATACTTCGCCGATGGCATGACGGAGGAGCTGATTACCGAGCTTTCAAGAATTCAGGCTTTAAGAGTGGTTTCGCGCACCTCCGTAATGGAATACAAGGGGACCAAGAAGCACCTCCCGCAAATCGCTCGCGAGCTTGGTGTGGACGGCATCATCGAGGGCTCAGTCGTTCGGGACGGCGATCAGGTCCGCATCACTGTGCAATTGCTGGATGGTCTGAACGATCGCCATTTGTGGAGCGAGGATTACCAGCGCGAGTTGCGCGGAATACTCAACATGCAGAAGGAAATGGCCCAGGCGATTGCACAACAGATTCGCATACGGTTGACTCCTCAACAGCAGGCTCGCCTCAGCTCGGAGCGCTCAGTGAATCCCGAGGCGTATGACGCCTACCTAAGGGGGCGTTTTTATTTGACAACCCAGTACTCGATGCCGCGACCTCTTATCGCCGCCAAGAATTACTTTGAACAATCCATCCGTAAGGATGCCGCGTTTGCGCCGGCTTACGCGGGATTAGCAAACTCATATATTTTTTTGGTGGCTTTCCGTCACTTGTCGCCCGACCTTGGCTATGGATCGGCGAAGGAAATGTTGCGCAAAGCCCGGGAACTGGACGACGGCGTAAGCGAAGCACACACCGCGCTTGGGTTGTTGAGTTGGCGCGAGTGGGACTGGGCGGCTGCCGAACGAGAACTCAAATACGCCGTTGCTCTCTCCCCGAGCGACGGTTGTGCTCGTGCAACCTATTCAAATTACCTCGCCTGGAGTGGCCAAAGAGCCGAGGCTTTGGCTCAGATCACCACGAGTCGCGAGGTGGATTCCAGCGGAAGCTACGCTTCCACCGAATCAGATGCCTATTATCAGCTTCGAGAATACGAACATTTGGTTGAGGCCAGCCGAAATGGAGTCGCTTCAGACCCGAATGAATGGCTTGAACATTACTCCCTGGGCATTGGCTATGAGGGTCTGGGTAAACGAGCCGAGGCCATTTCCGAATATCAGAAGGCCATCGAGATGTCGAATGGTGATCAGGATCCCACTGCTGCGCTGGCGCACGTCTATGCGGTGACCGGCAGAAGAGCCGAAGCGGAGAAGATTCTTCGTGACTTGCAGCGAAAATCGAAAAGTAGCTATGTTTCGCCGTATATGATCGCAACAATCTACGCTGGACTTGGCAATAAGGATAGAGCGTTCGAGTTCTTGGAAAAAGCTTACCAGGAGAGGTCCTGGGACATCGTTTGGCTCCTCAAAGCGGATTTGCGGATCGACAGTCTCCGCTCTGACCCACGCTTTCAAGATCTGGTGCGCCGCGTCGGCTACCCCGCTCTAATTTCGTGGCCTTCGCAATGCCCAAATGCCGGAGGTGGGGGTATTGCGCCGATAACCGAACAAACTAATCGTGTCGCGCGCCGTTTAGGACTTTCACGGCATGAGGCAGCAGATCCACTATGGCCTCCAGGGATTCGACTGCACCCTTGGGGCTTCCGGGCAGATTGACGATCAGCGTCTTGCTTCTCACGGCTGCCGTGCCACGCGAGAGCACAGCCGTCGGCGTATGCTCCAGGCCTTTGCGCCGCATCTCTTCTGAAATCCCGGGTACGATTCGGTCCGCCACAGCCTGCGTCGCTTCCGGAGTATTGTCCCGCGGCCCGATCCCCGTTCCGCCCGTGGTCAGCAGCACATCCACCCGCCCCGAATCCGCAACCGCGCGCAACTGCCCGCGGATATCTGCAGGATCATCCGACACGAGCAAGGCCGTGGTGACTTCCCACCCCAACCCCCGGCAAAACGCAACCACCGCCGGGCCCGACAAATCTTCGCGTTCGTTTTTGGCTACCGTGTCGCTGATGGTCAGGACCGCTACGCGCATCGGATAGGTTTCTAGAGCAGGCTCACTTCGTTCCAACCGCGTCGCGGTTGGCTTCGTCCATCAGCCGCATCGCCTCCATCAACAGGCCCGTCGTATTCCGAGTGGTCGTAGTCCGCGTTGAGGCGTTCGCCGCATTGAAATCAATCTCAAATTCGCCCTCGGTCCACAACACCACTTTGTAAACCGCGTCGTCGCCTTCCACTTTGCCAACCTTCGCGTCCCGGCACTGCCCTGCCGCAAAATACAGCTCGCCCTGCGTACCACCCTGCCGCACCATTAACCGGCACGACTTCTGCCCCATCTCCAGCGACTGCATCAGGTCGATCATGCTCATTTCTTCCAGCCGGCCTTGGATGACCCCCGGCCGCGACGCCTTCTTCTGCAGTTTTTCGAGGTGCAGGCGGTCAACAACCTTCTTCGTAACGCGCACCAGGTCCTTCACCAAAAATGGCTTAGGGATGAAATCCTCGACGCCGTCGACCAAAGGCCTCAGCCGCTCCTCGATGTCCGGGCGGCTGGCCATGAACAAAAACGGGATGTGTTTGGTCGCCTCGCGCCCGCGCAGCTTTTCAAAGAGTTGCCGTCCGTCCAACCCCGGCATTTTGTAATCGCAGAGGATCACGTCGGGAGGGTCATCAATGACTTTGATCAAAGCATCTGCGCCGTCCTTGGAAGTCTCAACCTCGCAGAAAGGTTCCAGCCCTTTCACGATCAGTTCGCGCACCAGCGGATTGTCCTCCGCCAGCAGCAACTTTACGGATTTTCCGCCTGCCGCACTCATTCTCTGCCCTTCGGCGGAGCGCCCTTTCGATGGAAATCCCCGCTCTTACCACCCGTCTTGCGGACGAGAACAATACCCGTGATTTCCATCCCCTTATCGAGGGCTTTGCACATGTCGTAGACCGTGAGGGCTGCGGCGGCAACCGCTACTAGGGCTTCCATCTCTACGCCCGTCTGCGCGGCCGTCGTCACACTGGAATGTAGTTCCACGCCATTCTTGCATAGCCGTGCGGTCACATCAATGTGCGTGAGCGGCAGTGGATGACAAAGAGGTATCCATTCCGCGGTCCTTTTCGCGGCGGCAATCCCCGCAATCCGCGCCACTTCCAGCGGATTCCCCTTTGGATTCTTCAGCCGTCTGACGGCCCGCACCACTCCTGGCTTCATCTGTACGAACCCTCGCGCCTCAGCCGTCCGTGTCGTCACCGCCTTCGCCGACACGTCCACCATGCGCACTTCGCCCCGTTTCCCGTAGTGCGAAAGCTTCGCCATTCTCGCGCCTAGACCACATCCTTCCGCAGCAGCACCGATACTCTCTCCCCCGCCACAATCTTGTCCCGGTTTGCCGGGACAACCAAAAAGCAATTCGCGTTCGCGAGCGCCGCAATATCTCCCGATCCTTGCCATTTCAAAGCCTTCACTTCGGGCGCCCCTCCGGGCCACTCCACCCTCGCCGGCAGGAAATGTGCCAGCCCCAGCTTCTCATTGAGCGCTTCTCCCAGCCGCGCTTCCACCAGCGGCAGCGGCCGAGCCTCCGCCCCATTCAACAAATCGATCGCCGGCGGCACGAACAATTCAAACGTTACCATCGTCGAAACCGGATTCCCCGGCAGCCCGAACACCGGCTTCCCCTGGCACATCCCGAAAACTACAGGCTTCCCCGGCCGAATCGCCACCGCATCGAAATAAAATTCCGCTCCCATGGCTTTCAGAACTTTCTCCACCAGGTCATACTTCCCCATCGAAACGCCGCCTGAAAGCACGAGCACGTCCTCGTTCAGCCCCCGCTCGATCTTTTCCCCTAACTCCTCCACTCGGTCCGCCGCATTTCCCAACGCAACGGGCTCGCCCCCGGCAATCCGCACCTGCACGGCCAGGGAAACACTGTTGCTGTTTCGAATCTGAAATGCCCCCGGCGCCACCTCGACCGGTACAACCTCATCCCCCGTCGACAAAATCGCCACGCGAGGCTTCTTCGCGCATTGCAGCTGTGCCGCCCCGACTTGCGCCGCCAGCGCCAGTTCCGCGTAGCCCAATCGCATCCCGGGCCTCAGCAGCGTCTGTCCCGCCGCGGCCTCGCTCCCGCGCGGCACAATGTTTTGCCCCGCTTGCGCCGCTCGTTTGAATCGCACCACGCCTTCCTCGCGCTGCGTGTGCTCAATCATCACCACCGCGTCCGCTCCTGCAGGCGCCGCCGCGCCGGTCATGATTTGCACGCAAGTCCCAGCCACGAGTGGTTCGCTCACCGTATCGCCCGCCTTGATTTCTCCCACACATTTCAGTTTGGCGTCCGGAGCGACTTCCCTAGCGCGCACCGCATATCCATCCCGCGTCGACCGGTCAAATGGCGGATACTCCCGATCCGTCCTCACTTCCTCCGCCAACACCAATCCCAGCGCATCCCACACGCTCACACGGATGCCCGCGCCTGGTACTGCCCTCTTTCCAATTTCTTCGATGACTTTGTTCCGCGCTTGCTCGTAGCTGAGCATAGAAGAGGTTTTGTAGGCGCCGGGTTTGCGCCCGGCGTTTTTCTGTACCTGCTTTTCCCTCTGCGTCTCTGCGTTTAATGTGTCTTCACAGCCAACTCGCCAACAGCGTCCCCGTCGGCACAATCGTTGCGTCGCGTTCCGGTCCCGTCGAAATCATTCCAATTTCCACTTGCAGAAAATCCGAAATAAATCGCAAATACTCCACCGCAGCCCTCGGCAGCTTCGCTCCGTCTTTCAAACCGTACGTCGTTTCATTCCAACCCGGTACCGTCTTGTACTCCGGCGTCACCCGCTCGTATTCTTCCGCCAGGGCCGGCATTTCCTTCAGCGGCGTGCCCTTGTACTTGTAGCCCACGCAAACCTGAATCTCCCGCTGCGTGTCAAACACATCCAGCTTCGTAATCACCAGCGAGTCGATTCCGTTGATCATTTTCGCGTACCGCAGCACTTGCAGATCCAGCCACCCGCAGCGCCGCGGCCGGCCCGTCACCGCTCCAAACTCTTTCCCGCGCGCGCGCACTTCTTGCGCATCCAGATCCGGCATCTCCGTCGGGAACGGCCCGCTGCCAACGCGCGTCGTATACGCCTTGGAAATTCCTAGCACGTGTTTGAGCTTCGTCGGCGGCACTCCCACGCCTGTCGCCGCACCCCCCGAAGTCGCGCTCGACGACGTCACGAACGGGTACGTCCCGTGATCGATGTCCAGCATCGTTCCCTGCGCGCCTTCAAACAGCACCGATTTTCCTTCGCCCAGAGCGCGGTTCACCAATTCCGCTGTGTCGCAAATGTAGCCGCGAATTTTCTCTCCCAGCTTCAGCGTTTCTTCCACTTCATGCGAAAAATCAATATTCGCGCCGTACGCACCTTTTGCCAGCCGGTTTTTCTCCGCCACCACATGCGCGGCCTTCTTTCGAAACATCTCCGGTTCCAGCAAATCGCACATGCGCAGCCCGCGCCGCGCCATCTTGTCTTCGTAAGCCGGTCCGATCCCCCGCGAAGTCGTGCCAATCTTGTCCGCGCCCCGCGCACCCTCCGCGGCTTTGTCCAGCTCCCGGTGATACGGAAAAATCAAGTGCGCCCGATTGCTGACGTGCAACCGCCCCTTCACCTCAATGCCCGCTTTCGAAAGCGTCTCGATTTCCGTCACCAGCGCCGCCGGATCCACCACCACGCCTGTCCCGATAACCGCCTGCTGCTTCGGCCGCAATATCCCGCAAGGAATCAGTTGCAACACATAACGGTCCTTCCCAATGATGACCGTGTGCCCCGCGTTGTGCCCCCCCGCTACGCGCGCAATGTAATCGAACGATCCCGCAAGGTAGTCCACCACCTTGCCTTTGCCCTCGTCGCCCCACTGCGCCCCCACCACCACCACCGATTTCATTCCGTCCCTCTCCTCAGCATAGGACAGGCATTCTCGTTTACCTGAGTCTCTCGAAGGGCCTGTCCACTCCCAGTCCTCAACCACACCTCAACGCCTTCTCGTTTACATCCCATGAACTGCTTTTGGAAAGCACCAAGAATCGGCAGGTTCTAATCGTAAGCTTGCCCTGCCTTCGAAGCAAGCGCGCCTTGGAGGCCAACCTAGCGCGACAGTTCCTCGTATCGAAAGCAGCTCACCAGATGATCGTTCACCATCCCCGTCGCCTGCATCAGCGCGTAACAAATCGTCGACCCCACAAACCGAAATCCGCGCTTCTGTAGATCCTTGCTCAACGCGTCCGATTCCACCGTCCGCGCCGGCAGGCGTTTGTGCGTCTTCCAGGCATTCTGTTTCGGCTGCCCACCCACAAACCTCCATATATACGCGTCAAACGTCGCAAACTCCTCCTGCACCTTCAAAAACGCCCGCGCATTCCCGATCGCCGCCGCAATCTTTAACCGGTTTCGGATAATCCCTGCATCCCCCAGCAGCTCCCGCACTTTTTTCGTGTCGTAGCGCGCAACCTTCTCCGGATCAAATTTATCGAACACTCCCCGATACCTCTCCCGCTTCCGCAAAACCGTGTCCCAACTCAGCCCCGCCTGCGCCCCCTCCAATATCAAAAACTCAAACCATGTCCGCTCATCGTGTACCGGCGCGCCCCATTCCTCGTCATGATAAGGAATGTTCACCTCGTTCTTCGCCCAGGGACAACGAATAATCTTGCTTTCAGTTTTTCTCATCGCCAATTTTTCCGAAGCACACTAGCCGGAACTCTCCACCCCGCACAAATAAAAAGGCGTGTCGCACGCAACAGCACGACACGCCCATTCAATCTTCCAGACCCAACTTACGCCAGGAGCCGATCCAGCGCCTTGGTGATCTGCTCCTTAGGCACTGCACCCACGATCTGCTCCACAACCTGCCCATTCTTAAACACCAGCAGCGTCGGAATCCCCCGGACGTTGTAGCGTCCCGCCGAATTCATGGCTTCATCCACGTTCAACTTCATCACCTTGAGCTTGCCGGCATAATCATGGGCAATCTCCGCCACCGTCGGCGCCAGCATGTGGCACGGTCGGCACCACTCCGCCCAAAAATCCACCATCACGGGTTGGGTGCTGCTCGCCGTTAGCACTTCGGCTTCGAAATTTCCATCGGTTACTGCCTGAATCGAATTGTCGGCCATATTCTTTTTTCTCAGCAGCTCGCCCTTGGGGCGCCGCTTCTCTCTCCTCAATCAGTTTAATTAGATGTTCCAGCAGGCTTTTGGTTTCGTGCCGCTTGTCCCGCCGCACGGCTCGCTTGTCCCGAGCCCTGGGCAGCCTTCCCTGAGCTTCGTATGGCTTCCGCTGCTCCGCGACCAGCGCGCGCGGCTTCATACAGCTTCGCATACTCCGCAGCTGGCCCTTTCCACGAGAAATCTTTCGCCATTCCGTTTAACTGAATCCGCTTCCAGATGCGCTCATCCATATAATGATGTAGCGCCTGCCGCACCGCATACAAGAGCGCCTCACCGGTATATTCCTTGAACTTGAACCCCGTCCCTGATCCGTGTTCCACGTCAAACATCTCGATGCTGTCGTCCAGCCCG
>Ga0137394_10002787_pt1 | contig 13037 bp, 10 predicted proteins | sample czobulk116metaG_FD_108278 | JGI IMG/M metagenome (GOLD analysis project Ga0137394, IMG submission 108278) | Vadose zone soil microbial communities from Angelo Coast Range Reserve, California, USA - czobulk1.16 metaG | ecosystem: Environmental > Terrestrial > Soil > Vadose zone | place: USA...
AGCCGGCGCCGGATTTTCGCGACCCAACGTGGTGGTTTCAGGGACTCGAAAAAATCCTTCGCGTGTATGGACGCGAAGATCAGCCGTGCCACAGATGCGGTGAACTGATTCGGCGAATCGAACAGGGCGGAAGATCCACGTATTTTTGCAAGCGCTGTCAAAAATAACGGCGCGATGGGAAATTTTAGACTGCGAAGGAATGAGCGTCCCGAGTGAATACTCCAGCAACGAAGAAACCTGAACCGCCAAAGAAGCCGGAATTTGAACGCTCCCTTGCGCGCCTGGAAGAAGTCGTGCGCAAGTTGGAAAGCCCGCAACTGTCGCTCGACGAAGCGATGAAATTGTTCGAGGAAGGCGTCGCGCTTTCTCGTGAATGCCAGAAACAGCTGGAAGAAGCCGAGGGTAAAGTGGAAATTTTGCTGAAGAAAGCAGATGGAAAGCTCGCCGCGGAACCGTTTGACCCGGAAGGCGACGAATCTTGACCCGCCTCGCGGAATTTTCTTCCCTACTCAAAGCACAATGAAACTTCCTTCTTTTTTTGAAGACGACCTGCAAGCCGTTGACACTGCACTGCAGAGACTTCTGCCGTCAGAAGACACTCCTCCGGCCTCCATCCATAAAGCGATGCGTTATAGCGTTTTTGCCGGCGGCAAACGCGTGCGTCCGATTCTTTGCTTGGAGACAGCGAGGATTTTTACAAGCGACGTTTCTGCGGCGATGCATCCCGGCTGCGCGATTGAATTCATTCACACGTATTCGCTGATTCATGACGATTTACCGGCATTGGATAATGACGATTTGCGGCGAGGCAAACCGACGTGCCACAAGCAATTCGGAGAGGCGGCGGCGATTCTCGCGGGAGACGCACTCCTCACGCTTGCCTTCGAAACGATTGGCGCCACACCGGTGGACGCCGAGCGCCGGGTGAAAATGCTAACGGAAATTTCTAAGTCCGCGGGAACTGTAAACGGAATGGTGGGCGGGCAGGTCGCGGACCTTGAAGCCGAGGGCAAAGGTGTTGGGCCGGCGGCGCTGGAATACATTCACCGCTCGAAAACAGCGGCCCTGATTCGCGCTTCGATTACGGCGGGAGCACTGTGCGCCGGCGCGCCACAGGAAGATGTTGCTCGGCTGCGGCGTTTTGGGGAAACGATCGGTTGGGCGTTTCAGGTGACAGACGACATCTTGGATGTCGAAGAATCTTCCGCGGCGCTCGGCAAGACCGCAGGCAAGGATATTGCCCAGCAAAAGGCGACCTATCCTTCTGTGTTTGGCCTTGAACGTTCTCACGAAATCGCGAACGAACTTTCCGCGAAAGCCATCGGGGAGCTGGAAACGTATGGTGGCCGAGCGGCACGGTTGCGCGAGATTGCGGAATTTCTGGTTCATCGCCGCGCTTAGCTTTTCCATGAAAACTAAATCGCAGAAAAAGCGGCTGGACATTTTGCTCGTCGAACGCGGGCTGGCCGAATCGCGGCAAAAGGCCCAAGCAATGATCTTGGCGCACGAAGTGAGCGTTGACGGTGCGAAAGCGGAAAAGGCGGGAGTCTCGATCGCGGAATCGGCACGAATCGAAGTTACAAGTCGCCTGCAAAAATACGCCAGCCGTGGCGGATTAAAGCTGGAAGGCGCGCTGACCGATTTCGCCGTAAATCCTGCAAATTTGGTTTGCCTGGACCTTGGCTCCTCAACGGGCGGCTTTACAGATTGTCTGTTGCAACACAGCGCCGCGCGCGTGTACGCCGTGGACGTAAACGTGGACCAGCTGGCGTGGAAATTGCAACAGGATGCGCGCGTGGTACGAGTAGAACGCAACGCGCGGGAACTGAAACCGGAAGATGTGCCTGAAGAGGTGGATCTCGTCGTTGCAGATGTTTCTTTTATTTCCGTGACGAAGATTCTTGCTCCCGCGGTACGCGCCGCAAAACCGTGCGCGGTATTTCTTATCTTGATCAAGCCACAATTCGAACTGCGCCGCGAAGACGTCGGCGCCGGGGGTATCGTAAAAGATGCGTCGTTGCACGAAAAGGCCATCGCCTCGGTGAAACAGCAAGCCCAGGCAAACGGACTCGAATGCCTGGGTGTGCTGCCGAGCCGTCTGACCGGCGCCGAAGGCAACCAGGAGTTTTTTCTCCACGCCCGGAAAATCGGCTAAGGTAGAATCGCTCACGCTCATGTCCGCCTTCAAAACAGTTGGAATCATTTCCAGACCGCGCCGTGTAGATGTTTCCGGAATTGTGCCGCCGTTGATGCAATGGCTTGCGGGGCGAGGCATTCGCGCTGCCTACGACCAGGAGACGGCGACATCTCTACGTGAGGACGCCGGTGGGAAGACGCGTCACGACCTGGCGGCCGAATCGGATTTGCTTGTCGTTCTCGGTGGAGATGGAACGCTGCTCGCCGCAGCGCGCGAAGCAGCTCCGCGCGGAATTCCGATTCTACCGATTAACCTGGGAAGCCTGGGTTTTTTGACAAGCTTCACGCTTCAAGAAATGTACCCGGCACTCGAGGAGACACTCGCCGGGCATCTGGCCGCCAGCGAACGCGTGATGCTTCGCGCGGCGCTTATCCGCGACGGAAAAACGCTCGACGATCAGCGCGTGTTGAACGAAGTGGTCATCAATAAGGGCGCTCTGGCGCGAATGATTGAAGTAAAATTGAGCATTGACCAGGATTTCGTCTGCCGCTATCGCGCCGACGGATTGATTGTCGCAACACCGACAGGCTCAACGGGCTATTCCCTCTCCGCCGGCGGACCGATCGTGCATCCCATCGTGGAATCCATAGTCGTCACGCCAATTTGCCCGCATACGCTTAGCGATCGGCCGCTGGTCGTCGGCGACAAATGCTGCGTCGAGATGAATCTCGTAGGGCCCGCGGACTCAGTCTACCTCACACTTGATGGACAAATAGGTCTCCAAATGCAGTCCGGCGATCGCGTGCGCATTTTCCGCGCGGAAGAACGGCTAAAGCTCATCCAGCCAAAGCGCAAATCGTATTACGAAATTCTGCGTAGCAAATTGAAGTGGGGCGAAGCGTAGGGCTAGGCTAGAACGTCGCCGCGGAGAAGATCTTTCACAGTTTCGCGCCTGCGAATAATTCTGGCGCGTTTTCCTTCAACAAACACTTCCGCGGGCCGGCATCGCGCGTTGTAATTCGAAGCCAACGACATTCCGTATGCACCTGCGGTCCAAATCGCAAGCACGTCTCCGGCTCCTACGCTTCCGATAGGCCAGCCGCGAAGAAAGCAGTCGCCTGTTTCGCACACAGGGCCAACGATGTCCGCAGGTTCAGCGGAACGTTCTTCAGCGATACCGCGCGCAACTTTCGTGATAGCGTGCACGGCTCCATAAAGCGAAGGCCGCAACAAATCGTTCATTGCGGCATCCACCACAACGAATCGTTTGCTACCGCTCTTTTTGACGTACCGGACGCGCGTTAGCAAAACGCCGGCAGGCGCGATGATATTTCTGCCCGGCTCCAGGAGAAGATGAACGCCTAGCGGCTTGACGAGACTCGCTACCAATCGCGCGTACGATTCGCGCGAGGGAACTCGCTGGTCCGTGTAGCGCACGCCGAGACCCCCGCCGAAATCCAGAAAACGCAGGTTGATTCTTTCAGAACGCAATTGCGAAACGAAACCCACAACCCGCCGTAGCGCTTCGCGGAAGGGCTCAAGCTCCGTAATCTGCGAGCCGATGTGCGCGCTAATGCCGTCCCAGTAAATCTGTTTTGCTCCGGCGTATTTTTTGTAGAGCGCGTAGGCGTCGTCCCACCCGAGCCCAAATTTGTGCTCGTAGCGCCCCGTCGAAATATGTGGATGTCCACCAGCCTGCACGTCAGGGTTCACGCGAATCGCAACGCTGGGTACTCGGCCGCCGCGCGCCACGTGTTTGGCTGATTCCTCGAGCAGAACTTCGAGTTCTTCTTCCGATTCAACATTGAAAAGCAGAATTCCTGAAGGCTTCCCGCGTTTCTTGGCGTTGTATTGCAGGCCGACGCGAATCTCCTCGCGCGATTTGCCCACTCCCGAAAAAACAATGCGATCACCCTGCACGCCAAGGTGCTCCAGGTGCAGCAATTCATTTGCGGAAACAACATCGAAGCCACTGCCGAGTTTCGCTAGCGTTTTCAAAATGGTGAGATTGCCGTTGGACTTTACGGCAAAGCAGAGCGTGTGCGGCAGCGCACCGAGTCCCTTATCGAGTTCGTTGTAGGCCGACTCGATCGCGGCGCGGCTATAAAGATAGAGAGGACTGCCAAATTTTTCCGCTGCGCTTACAAGCGACACGCCCTCGCAAAACACGGCTTCGCTTTTCGGGGACTTTTCCTTTTGCCATGAAAAGGAAGGCGTAAATTCCGCCGGATCAACGTATGCAAGCGGCTGACATGGTGCGGGTGCTTGCGCGCTCATCGGACCTTCAGGACTACCAAAGTGCGGTCATCGGAAAGCGCCGCGCTCTGCGCAAACCAATCCACTTCGCGCAGAATCGTGTCCGAGATCTCGGTGGCGGAAAGCTCATGATGACTTTCGATCAACTTGCGCAACCGCTCGGTGCCAAAAAATTGCCCTTCGCTATTCGAGGTTTCCGCGATTCCGTCGGAGTGGAAGACCACGATGTTGCCGGGTTCCAGCGTGACGCTCCATTCGTCGTAGGTCACATCCTCAAAAATACCGAGCGGAAATCCAGTCAGTTCCACCTTGCCGCAACGTCCGTCCTTGTAAAGTAACGGCTGTGACTGGCCGGCATTCGCGATTCTCAATTTTTGCCGGCCCTTTTGCCACGTTGCATAGCAGGCCGTCATGAAGCGCCCTTCGATCTTTCGTTCGCCCACGATCTGATTCATCTGCCGCAACATTTCCGAAGGCTGCAACTTCTGCGGTGCCAGGCTGCGCATGATCCCGATGGCCACCGCTCCGTAAAGAGCGGCTGCAGTTCCCTTCCCGCTAACGTCTGCCAATGCGATTCCAAGCTGCTGCGGACCATAGCGCAAAAATTCATAGAGGTCGCCGCAGACTTCGCGCGCGGAAATGTAGCGAGCCGCCATCTCTAGCCCGAAATCTTCCGTGGGCAGGGGGCGAAATAGAGCGCCTTGAATCCGCTTGGCAGCCTGCAAGTCGCGTTCCAGGCGGGCTTCATCGCGAGCTACTTGCTCGTAAAGCCGCGCGTTTTCAAGCGACACAGCGAGGTTCGCGGCAAGAATGGAAAGCGTCTGCACGTGATCCTGCGTAAACGCGTTCTGCTGCGGACTTTCAAGGTCCAGCACGCCGATAATGCGGCCCTTGTGCAGCATGGGAATCGCAAGTTCGGAACGCGTCTCCGGATTCACCATCAAATACCGCGGGTCCGCGGTTACGTCCGGCACAAGCACCGGCTCTTTCAGCATTGCCGCAGCGCCGACGATTCCTTCGGTCGCCGCCACGCGCAGTTTTCCTTGCACGCGCTGGCCGTGCTTCACGTCCAGTCGGTGACGAAAAATCTGCTGCTCTTGGTCGTACAGCATGATGCTCAGAATTTGATAGTCAATCACGCGCTTGGTTTGTTCCGCGGCACGGCGCAACAACTCTTCCACGTCCAGGATGGAGCTCATTTCCCGGCTGACTTCGTTCAGCAAAAGCAGCGTTTCCGCCTGAGCGCGAACACGTTCGAACAGTCGCGCGTTCTCAATCGCCACCGCGAGCCGGCTCGCCAGCAGGGTTAGAATGCTTTGCTGGTCCTTGGTAAAGTAATCGGGGCAATTGCTCTGAATATCGAGCACGCCAACGCACTTACCTTGTAACATCAGCGGCACGGCAAGCTCGGAGCGCACCGTGTCAATCGCATTGATGTACCTTGGGTCTTTCGTTACATCACTAACTCGCACGGCACGACCCGTAGCCGCTGCCGTGCCCGTGATTCCCTGCCCCAGCGGAATAACCAAATTGGCGGCTAAGTCTCTGCTATAGCCAATCGAAAAACGATGCTTCAACGTCCCGGCGCTTTCATCCAGCAAAAGCACTCCAAAGATTTCGTAATCAATATGCTTCTTGATGAGCGCTGCGGTGCGTGCCAGCACTTCGTCCAAATCCAACGAAGCGTTAACCTCTTCGCTGATTTGTGCGAGCGTCGTCAGCACTTCCGCAGATACTTCAGACTGCGGCGGTTGCACGATGGGATCAGTTTGTGCGCTGGAAGGATTCATTCGCTACAACAGTATAACAGGCGGCCAAGACTCCGAACCGGGGAGCTTATTCCGGTGATGGCAACTGAAGGATCCCAACTTGTGGCAGATTCCGATAGCGCTCCGCGTAATCCAAACCAAACCCCACGACAAATTCATTCGGTATTACGAATCCCACATAATCCGCGTGAACGTTCGCGATCCGCCGTTCAACCTTGTCCAGCAGAACTGCGATACGCAAATGTTTTGGTCTGCGCTGCTGCAGAATCCGCATCAGGTATTGCAGCGTCAGGCCGGTGTCCAGAATATCTTCAACAACCAGCACTGTTTTGCCTTCAATGCTGGAATCGAGGTCCTTGTTCAATTTCACCTGGCCCGAAGACCGCGTGTCTTTGCCGTAACTGGAAACGGCGATGAAATCGAAGGTCACTTCACCCGGAATTTGCCGCGCCAGGTCCGCAAGGAACGGCACAGCGCCTTTCAGGACCCCCACAAGCAGTATTGGTTCACCGGGAAAGTCCTTCCGAATTCGCCGTCCCATCTCCCGAATGCGCTTCGGGATGCGCCCCTTCGTCAACAGAGGCTTCACGATCTCTCTTTTCGGGCTAACCGGATTTGTCGCCTTCCTCTTGGCCATTCCTCGTCCTCCGGACGGCAGACTCTACCCCAGCTTCAAGCCGGACACAAGGCGGCTTAACCATGCGTTTGCCCAGCTTTAACATAAGAGAAATAAGTCTCGGCTAGCATCGCCCTCAGAATCGTGGGAGTCGAGGCAAGCATTAGGTTTAGCAATGCAGTGGAGCAATACTTTTCCACAGAGCGAGGCTTTAACAAAGGTCCCGCCTGTGTTAAAGATTGTTTACACTCGGGACTCTAGCCTAGTAAGTTAGGATGGAGTATTTACTGAGTTAGCGTCGAGGCTGCCGGTGCGAGTAAGCGGCAGATAGAATGTCCCCATCCACCCCTTGAAGTTAGTGCGCGGAATTGCCAGCGTGGACGTTGAATCGTAATCCTAGGAGGCATTTGATGAAAGCGAGTCGAACGTTGACTTGGGTAGCGGCGTTGTGTTTTTGCTTCGCGAGTGTGTTGGGTCTTGGTCCACGGGCCAGTGCGCAGTCCACAACGGACGGAGCCATCGGCGGCACAGTAACGGATAGCTCAGGGGCAGGCATTACGGGAGCCACAGTCACAGTAACCAGCAAGGCCACCGGCCTTGTGCAGAGCACTACCACAGACGACACCGGCTATTTCCGCGTTGCCAAACTCCAGCCCTCCGCATACACGGTGAAGGTTGGAGCGACCGGCTTCGCGGCGTTTACCTCAGAGAACGTCACCGTTCAAGTTGGCACTCTGACCGAAGTCAATCCAAAGTTGAACATTGCTTCCGCCGGAGCTACGGTCTTTGTGACCGAGGAAGCTCCCCAAGTTAATACCACCTCGGCGGACTTCTCCCCAATCGTGGATCAAGTTCAAATCTCAAATTTACCCATTAACGGCGGCCGCTGGTCGGATTTCGCGCTCCTCACTCCCGGCGTCGTCAACGACTCGAACGGTTTCGGCCTCTTGAGCTTCCGTGGAATCAGCACGCTGCTAAACAACAACACTGTGGACGGCGCCGACAACAACCAGGCTTTCTTCTCCGAAGAACGCGGCCGCACGCGCGCTGGCTACTCTTCCGCAAAAGCCGCCGTGCAGGAATTCCAGGTCAACACGTCGAACTACTCCTCAGAATACGGGCGTGCTGCCGGCGCTGTCGTGAACACCGTCACCAAAAGCGGGGGCAATCAATTCCACGGCGAGGGCTATTTCTACGATCGGGACAACGAATGGGGTGCAACGAATCATTTCGTCACCTTGACTACGCAGACCTCCCCAGGTGTATTTACGCCAAGGCCGTACAAGCCGAAGGATGTTCGCAAGATTTATGGCTTCGGAGTCGGCGGACCAATCATCAAGGACAAATTGTTCTTCTATTTCGCGTTCGACCGCTTTGACCGCAATTTCCCCGGCACGGCGATTGCCTCGGGACCAAGCGTTTTCTTTGCGCCGCCAACGCCCGCGCAAGCCACCGCGCTCGCACGGGCCGAAAATTCCCTTTTCTCGAACCAGAATCCCACGCAGGCACAGATCAACCAAGCTACGGCGGACTACACTAGCGGACAGGCAGCCCTGCTCGGCGAATTGGGCGCCGTTCCCCGCAAGGGCCAGCAAACGATTTTCTTCCCCAAAGTGGACTGGCAGATTAATTCCAAGAACCACGCTTCGTTCGAAGTGAACCGCATGCGTTGGGTTTCTCCCGCGGGCATTCAAACCCAATCCAGCAACACGTTTGGTGTCGCCAGTTTTGGCAACGACTACGTCCGCGATACCTGGGGCGTTGCGAAGCTCTATACCTTCATTACCAACAACTTATCGAATGAAGCGCGTTTCCAGTATGGACGTGACTTTGAATTCGAGTTTGCGCAGCCTCCTACGGCTTACGAACAGGCAAATTTCGTCACTTCACCCAACTTCCCGGCCTATACCAACCCCCTAGGTCTCCCGCCGGATGTCTTTATCACCAACGGCTTCGACATGGGCGTGCCAACGTTCCTTCAGCGGCCGGCCTTTCCGGATGAACGCCGGACCCAGTTTGCGGACACCGTCTCCTGGGTCCACGGAAAGCACACTCTCAAATTCGGCGTTGACTACGCCCACACGAATGATCTGAGTGAAAACCTGCGCTTCCAATATGGATCGTTTAGTTACAGCAATCTGGTCAACTATTTCTCAGACCTTTTCAATCCGGGGCACTGCACCACCGGCACGTCACCGAATTTCACGTTTGCTCCGTGCTACTCCTCATACAATCAGGCGTTTGGCCCTCTGGGTTTCTCATTCAACACAAACGACTACGCCTTTTTCGCAGAGGACAGCTGGAGAATTATGCCGCGATTGACTCTGAGTCTTGGGCTCCGCTACGAATACGAACAACTTCCTGACCCTTTTAAGAACCTCGTTAATCCGGCCGTCCCGCAAACCGGCAAACTCCCGAGCGACAAGAACAACATAGGTCCACGCATTGGCTTTGCCTGGGATGTCTTCGGCGACGGTAAGACTTCCATCCGCGGCGGCTACGGGATCTTTTACGGCCGCATCATCAATTCCACCATCTACAACGCCCTCATCAACACTGGTATCACCGGTGGGCAATTCCAATTCGCCTTCAACGCCACAACGCTCGGAGCGCCACAATTTCCCCAGATTCTGGCCGCGTCATCCGGGACAATCCGGCCAGGCATCGCCTTCTTTGACTCCAATTTTCAAGCTCCTTCGGTTCACCAGTTTGACCTGACCGTGGAACGTCAGCTTCCATGGAACATGTTATTTTCGGTTAGCTACCTCGGCAGTCTTGCGCGAAGCTTGCCGGATTTCGTGGACACGAACTTGGCTAGCCGCGTCGTTCCAGCCGATCCAACTTCGGGGCCAAAGTCCATTAGCTATCGCGTCACGGACGTGACCGGCACCGGCCCAATTTCAGACGGTACTACCTACACGACCACTCTCTTCAACGTGCGTCCCAACGCTAACTTCGGCGCAATGACCGATGTCTTCAGCGGCGTGAACGCTAGCTATAACGCACTCGCTGTCCAGTTGAACAAGCGTCTGAGCTCTCACGTGCAATTCATGGCGAACTACACCTTCTCCAAGGCGCTTGACGACGGGCAAAACGGAAGCACATTCTCGGACACGAACGATTTGCTCCGTCCGGACAATTTCCGCGCCGAATACGGCCCTTCTATCTTCCACGTGCCTCACCGTTTCGTCATCAATGCAATTGTTGAATCACCATGGAAAAAAGCGGGAGCGCTCGGCTATCTGGTGAATGGTTGGCAAATCGCACCGATTTATCAGGCACAGAGCGGCCTGCCTTATTCCTTGGTCACCAGCGGTACCGCGCCCGGCGCTGCAAGCCCGGGCGGCGGCGGCGTCAACGGCTCGAATGGTCGTAAAGGTCTCGACATCTTCGGCCGTAACAGCTTCGGGCTGCCGCGCACTCAGGTGGTTGACCTTCGCATCTCGAAGTTCTTTAACTTCACCGAGAGATACCGTCTGCAATTGCTGGGCGAAGGCTTCAACCTCTTCAATCACGTTAATCCAACAAGCGTGATCAATACGGGTTACATCATCAGCACAATTCCGATTTCGATTCCAACCGGCGGTACGATAACTTGCAGTTCAGCTGCCCCTTGCTTGAACTACAACGCTCCGTTCGGCGCCGTAAACAACGCCAACAGCAATTTTGCTTACACGACGAGGCAAGTCCAGATCGGCGTGCGGTTCTTCTTCTAGTTCAACCGCTGCGCGAGTAGCTTTCGAACGGGCGGCCGTAGTACTGGCCGCCCTTTTTGTTTGTGATGTGATTGCTTCAGGATTGCTGTGGCCCTGGAATGGATTTGTGAAGGAAGATCATGCGCGGCGTGCCAGCAAAAACGGAGCAACGCAGAGGAGTTCATGCGATGACGGAAAAACAACAATCCAGCCCCAGACCGGAACCGTGGCTGCGCGGAATGGTATACGACCTGCCCGCCGCTCTGGTTGCCGTCCTTGACGCGCTCCAACTAGGCGCCGAAGATATTGGCCGCTGGTGTACCAATCTCAGTGAGGCAGAAGTCCACGCACGCCCTTCGAGTCTACCCTCCGTCGGCTTCCATTTGCGCCATATCGCGCGGAGCATGGATCGCCTCCTGACTTACGCCGAAGGAAATCGACTCAATGAGCGGCAACTCGGCGCGCTCAAATCAGAAAAGGATTCGAACGGCTCACCTAAATCCATCCTGGAAGAATTCCAAGCCAGCCTGGAAGATGCCGCCGCGCGCATTTACGCATTCAAATCCGTCAGCCTCGAACTTCCCCGCACCGTAGGCCGCCAAAACCTGCCATCCACAGTCGGCGGCCTTCTCGTCCACATCGCGGACCACACCCAGCGCCACGTCGGCCAAGCCATCACCACAGCCAAACTCCTGCTTGCTCTCCGCAATCATGAGTGAGCTGCTTACAAATCCCATCCACACAGAGCGTCAACCACTTGTCAATCCGAGGGCGCATTCAGCCCGAGAATTCCGCTTTTTCTTTCTTCCCACTCACCAAAACAACCCCGAAAACTCTCGCTGTGGCCCCGAATCAGCACCGGAGGTGAGGCACTAACTAGCCCAGCCCGCGAGGGCTGGGTTACCGCGCAACGAAACGAGCGCCATAGGCGCGGCACTCCCTGACGTCACCCCTCGCCGGACCAACACAACTCGCACAATACGCATTACTAATATATTTACTAAGTATACTCTCCATGCTACACAATTTTATGTTTAGTCTGCCCCCATTCGAATTTCCCTCCCGCACTTTTCTCGGATTCTCGTTCAAATTCGACCAACCTCCTATCTGCTTTACTTACGTAAAAACGGGGGGGAAGGGTGGGGGTCCTCCGGCTGCCTCGGCTATACTTCCACTCGGAGAAAATCTTGCTCGAAGTCGCCAAAAGTATCCTCCTCATCGTCAGCGCACTTTTCCCGATCGTGAACCCGATCGGCGGCAGCCCTGTCTTCCTCGCGCTCACCGAGGACTACACCACCGCTGCCCGCCGCCTCCTCGCCTGGCGCATTACAGTGAACAGCTTCATCCTCATCGTTGGTTCCTACCTCACCGGCACCCACATTCTCGCGTTTTTTGGCATCTCGATTCCCGTAGTGCAAGTCGGCGGCGGGCTCATCGTCATCTCCACCGGCTGGGCCATGCTCAAACAGCAGGACCCACACGAGCGCAGCGAAATTCAAAAAAACGTGAACCCGGCGGACATTCTGCGCCGTGCGTTTTATCCTCTTACTTTGCCGCTCACCGTTGGTCCCGGCACCATTTCCATTGCAATCACGCTCGGCGCAAACGCCACCCGCCATCTCGGAGGAAACCTTCTCGCCATCTTGTCAGCGGTCATCGGCGCGGCCATCGTCGCCGCAACAATTTATCTTTGCTATGGCTTCGCCGACCGTCTTGCCGCCGTTCTTGGCCCCACGCGAATGAACGTAATCCTTCGCCTCTCTTCTTTTTTGCTCGTTTGCATCGGCGTACAAATTTTTTGGAATGGCGCGTCAACCCTGCTCAAGATTTTTCTGGACTCGCGGGTATGATAACTTTGACTTTGCACCCAAAATTGTGAAACGCCTGACCACACATGGCTGAAATCACGTCTCTGCAGAACGCAATTCGCGCTCACGTTCACGATGGCGACACCGTCGCCATGGAAGGTTTTACTCACCTCATTCCCTTCGCCGCGGGTCACGAAGTCATCCGTCAGCGCCGCAAAGACCTCACTCTAATTCGCATGACTCCTGATGTGATCTACGATCAGCTCATCGGCGCCGGTTGCGCAAAGAAATTGATTTTTTCTTGGGGCGGAAATCCGGGCGTCGGTTCCCTTCACCGTTTACGCGATGCCGTCGAAAGGGACTGGCCTAAACCGCTCGAAATTCAGGAACACGGCCACGGCGATCTCTCGAATGCGTACGTCGCCGGCGCTGCAAATCTTCCCTTCGCGGTTTTGAGAGCGTACGCCTGCTCCGAATTGCCGAAGCACAACTTGAATATTCGTTTCATCCAGTGTCCGTTTACTGGCGAATCACTCGCCGCTGTTCCAGCCATCCGGCCGGACGTAACGATCATTCACGCGCAAAAAGCGGACCGGAAGGGCAACGTACTTTTGTGGGGAATTCTGGGAGTACAAAAAGAAGCGGTGCTTTCTGCAAAACGCGCCATCGTCACCGTCGAGGAAATTGTGGACGAACTGAACGCGCCGCCGAACGCTTGCGTTCTTCCCTCCTGGACACTGGCCGCGGTGTGCTGCG
>Ga0137394_10002788_pt1 | contig 13035 bp, 8 predicted proteins | sample czobulk116metaG_FD_108278 | JGI IMG/M metagenome (GOLD analysis project Ga0137394, IMG submission 108278) | Vadose zone soil microbial communities from Angelo Coast Range Reserve, California, USA - czobulk1.16 metaG | ecosystem: Environmental > Terrestrial > Soil > Vadose zone | place: USA...
CGACCTGGACGGTCTCAAACAAATCAACGACAGGTTCGGACATGCGGAAGGCTCCCGGGCAATCAGCAGGATAGCAGCGGTTTTGAAGAATACTTTTCGTACCTCTGATGTTGTTTCCCGACTCGGCGGCGATGAGTTTGCAATCCTGGCGGGGAAGGTCAGAAGCGAGGAAAAAGATATTCTCATCGGCCGCTTAGAGGACAATCTTCGCACCGAAAGCGATCAATCTGCACATGGTTATCCCCTATCGCTCAGTGTCGGGGCTGTATGGGTTGCTCACGACAGCAGTCTCACTGTCGATCAACTGATTGTAGCTGCGGACACCACTATGTATGATCGCAAACGCATTAGGAAGCAGATGTCAAATCAAGCCGGCTTGAAACCGCCTGCGTATCCGCTCTCAACTGACGAAGCCATCGGTCTCCGGCCTGATGCGGTTTGAAATAACCCCAGGAACCCAGTTTTTGGAATTGTAATCAGAGCTACCGTAAGGCCCCCCGCTTCAGCTTTGCGCAAAAAAGATGTTCCGGGATACGTTCGTTTAGAGGTGGGCACCGCCCACCGGTGCAACGCGAATCAAACCGATGCCCGCCTCCAAACAAACCGTAGGTTGCTTATCTGATTGGTTTCACCCGACGCTGAACCGGTGGGCGGTGCCCACCTCTAAACGAACGGACGACGTTGATCACGCTTTACCTGCAAGACTTTTCCTTAGGATCGCAACCAGGTCGACTACTTTCCCCGGTTCGTGCCGATCGCCTGCATCGGTATCCACTTCAACGATATTCTTACGCTGCGCGCTCTTCTTCTTAACCAGTTTCAGCAGACGGTCCGTCTGTTCGTCTTCAAGCTTTCTTGGTGATAACTGCTTCTTTGACCTACTGCTAATCAGCTTCTCAAACTTGCTCACCGCTGCTTTTGGAATTTTCGGCTTCTTGGGTAAACCAACCTCCTCAGGCGTACGCAACTCGTCGGGAAAGCGCATTGTTTCGGCGCGCAAAATACCGTTTTCGGCAAATATCGCGACCAGGTATTCCTTCCCACGCATCACGAATGTCGCTAGTCCAGCCTTACCATCTTTTTCCATGGTTTCGCTGAGGAGCTTATAGGCTTTTTCGGAACCGGACGCCGGCGTCAGAAAATATCCGCGCTCGAAATAGACCGGCGGAATCGACTCTGCTGGAACGAAGCGTTTCAGATCAATGTCGCGAGTTTTGTCGGGCGCCAGACGTTCCAATTCTTCATCGGTGATGACAACGTGTTTGCCTTTTTTGATTTCGTAGCCGCGCACCATTTCGTCCGCATCAAGATCGCGCTCAGTTTTCTCGGAGTAATACTTGCGCGACAACGGCTGGCCATCAGGTCCAAGCATGCGCAGTGGCGCGCGACTGCTTTTGTTGGCAGGAAACAGATTCACTGGAACGCTGACCAGCCCAAACGTGAGCGTCCCTGACCAGAATGGGCGCGGGCCAGACTGATCGCCATTGACTTCCCTGCTATCCTTCTTTTTTCTTGCTCGGTTAGGCAGCGCGTTTCTCCTTTTTCAGTGACTGCAGACTCTTTTCTAGGACGCTATCGAGCGAGCCGGCTTTGCGCCTGGTTTTCACTGCGCGGAGACGTGGCGCCTTACCTTTGGCTTTACGCTCGATAAACTCCATCACCCGCTGGCGATAGTCATCCTTGTAATCCTCCGGCCTGAACTCGTCTTCCAAAAGCCCGACCAACTGCTTCGCCATGCTGAGTTCTTTTTGGGTCGGTGCACGTCCGGCTGGCTTCGGTAGATCGCGCGCAGAGATGACTTCATTCGCGTTGCGCAGGGTGAAGAGCAGCAAATAATCACCCTCGGAACGAAGCGCGCCAACGTAAGCCTTGTTACGCATCACCCAATGGGCAATTCCCTCGCGATTGCGATTTTTCAAGGCTTCCGCCAGAGCAAAGTACGCCTTCTGGTCACCATCCGGCGCCAGATAATAGGGTCTTTCATACCATTGCGGACTTATCGCCTCGGGCGGAACGAATTCCACCAATTCAATATCGCGTGAAGGTTCCGGCTCAAGACTTTCCAATTCCTCCTTGGTGAGAACAACGAACCTTCCTGGCTCAATCTCGTAACCCTTTTGAATTTCCTCGTTCGATACTTCCTCGTCCGTATCAGGAATGACCATGTGCTGCTTCACTCGCATCAAGTGTTTGTCGTCGAGAATATTGAAGTGTACGGTACGGTCAACCACCCCTGAATACAGCTTGACCGGTATCTTAGTGGAGCCAATTTTTAACTGGCCTTTCCAGATCGCACGCGCTGCCATCAGTTTCAACCCTCGACTAACCGTTCTAGCGGTTTGTTCGGATCTCCAACTATCGTCTTCACCTTTAAACAGTCGGGACAGGAAAACTCGATACTGGCACTGACTTCAGTACAAATCGGACAGATGACGGAGTCACAGTCTACGCATCGGACTTCCGTGTGATATGCATACGCCTGACCGCATGCCGAACACGTTTCGGTCAGGTCGGATAGCCACCAGGGCGGTATTCGTCGGGGATTTACCATTATGTGCAAAGCTCCAAGCAGTTTCAGTTCCACAGTCGGGTTCAAAGGGCGGTGTTGGTCGTTCCCGGACGAGATTGCGATCTGGTGCCTAGCCGATTGCAACTGAGCGCAGATAAAACTAGAATCTGGGCAGTCCAGATTCGACCCGTGAGTTTGAAATGAGTTCAGAGCCCAGACCTTCCTACTGAATCTCTATTCGAGCTCCTAATATCATCTCGCTCGCCCCGAGAACTGCATTCCTGCGAACCGCGCTTAGCAGGAAGTCGGTGATTATTCTTCATGGACGATCTCCATGGAGCGGTCGCTAGAAACTAGTATGAAGATTAATAAGGGACGAGGTGCCCTCACCAGTCGTTATCTTGTAGCCTTACTTGCACCTGCTCTCATAGCGGGCGTAATGCAAGTTACTTGGCCTTTCTTTCAACGAACGCCTGTTGCTCCCTATCTTCTGGCTATCATGTTCTGTGGCTGGTACGGTGGTGCTGGTCCCGGATTCTTATCCCTCCTCGTATCTGTCCTACTGATCGATTTTCTCTTCATTGAATCTTACCTTGGTCTATGGCCGCGGCAGCGCGCGGATGCAATAAGACTGGCGGTACTGGTTACGGCCGGTATAAGTAGCAACATGATTAGCCGGTGGACGGACAGAGAAAAACGACGAGCGAAAGCCAATCTCGATTTGGTCCGGCTTGCCGAAGCGGCCCAGCGTGAATCAGAAGCCAATTATCGTCTCTTGTTTGAAGGCAACCCGCTTCCGATGTGGGTCTACGACCAGGAGACTTTGGCATTCATCGCCGTTAATAAGTCAGCTATAGATCATTATGGATATTCGCGTGAAGAGTTTCTGGCGATGACTATCAAGGATATTCAAACGCCCGAATCTTTCACCTCTCCGTTGGAGATTTCCGAGACTCCCAACGGCTTGGCAGGTGGCACATGGCGGCACCTTAAGAAGAACGGCTCGGTCATCGAGGTTGAGATCACGCTGCACTCCATTGAATTCTCTGGAAAGCCCGCGCGACTGGTACTGGCGAATGATATTACCGACCGCAAGCGCATGGAAGACGCGATTCAGGAGAGTGAAGAGAGCCTGACCAGAGCACAACAAATTGCCCATATCGGTAACTGGGAATGGGATCTTTTGACTGGCAAAGTGCGCTGGTCAGATGAAATGTATCGCATTTATGGGATCTCCAGGAAAGAGTTTGCCGAGACTTTCGACTCGGCAGTCAGGTTCACTCACTCTGACGACCGGGAGCGGGTGAATAGATACCTCGAGGAGGCGCTCAGTCAGCACAAACCTTCTAACTTTGACTACCGGATTGTCAGGCCGGATGGCACGATTCGCGTTATCAACGCCCAGTCACAGATTTATCTTGACGAGGCGGGTAACGTGGTCAAGACAGGTGGGACGCTGCAAGACATCACCGAGCGCAAACGCATGGAAGATCTCCTATCCGAAAAGGAGCGCTTCATAAATCAGATCGCAGAACTTTCTCCCGTCGTCATTAACGTCTTCGATCTTGCCACCGGGCGTGACATCTATATCAGTCCGGATGTTGAAAGTCTCCTCGGTTACACGCCGAAAGAGATAGCAGAGATGGAAGACCCGTTCTCGGTACTCTGGCATCCGGAAGACATCCCTCGGGTAAGCGAGATTTTGGCGAGACTTAAAGCTGCCAGAGATGGCGAGATCATCGAGTTTGAGTATCGCATACGACGACGCGATGGAGAGTGGCGATGGGTAGCTAACCGCACCATGCCTTTCGAACGAGACGAGCATGGAGTCGTGCAGGTCGTCAGTGTGAGCCTTGATATTACCGAGCGCAAGCAAGTGGAAAAGGCCCAAAGAGAAAGCCACCAGCAGTATGAAACGCTGGTCCATTCTATCGACGGTATTGTATGGGAGGCCGATCCCCAAACCTTCACCTTTACCTTTGTCAGCAGGCAAGCGGAAAGAATTCTCGGCTACCCGCTGGCGAAGTGGTTCGAAGGGCCAGACTTCTGGCCGGATCACATGCACCCGGAAGACCGCGATTGGGCAGTCGCCTTCTGTGTAGCTGCTACGGGTAGACGAGAGGATCATCAGTTCGAGTACCGGATGATCGCCGCGGACGGTCATGTGGTTTGGTTGAGCGACATTGTGACGGTCCAGGTCATGGATGATCAATCCGTGCTCTTGCGAGGCGTGATGGTGGACATCACTGAGCGCAAGCACATGGAAGATAAGCTACGGCAGAGCGAGAGCCAATTGGCAGAAGCTCAGGGCCTGGCAAGCGTTGGCAGCTGGAATTACGACATACGAACTAACATCCATCGGTGGTCTGATGAGGCTTTTCGTGTGTGCGGTCTTCATCCCCATGAATCCCATCCTTCATATGCGACGTTTATTGAACTTGTCCATCCGGACGACCAGCCTATTATTAAAGCGGCCCTCAAACGCGCTCTCAAAACTCAGGAACCAATCGATTGCTACCTCCGCATAATTCGGCCCAATGGGGAAGAGCGGATTATTCATTCCCGCGGGAACGCTATCAACGACCTCAGTGGAACTCCGATCAGGATGCATGGCACTGTTCAGGATGTTACGGAGCGCAAGCAGGCAGAGGATGAGCTGAGAAAGCAGAAAGAGATTCTGCAAAAGATATTCGACTGCACTCCCATGATGATTACACTTATTGGTGAGGACCAACGCACTAAGCTGGTTAATCGTGAATGGGAGCGAACCACGGGGTGGTCTTTGGCGGAGGTAACCAGCGGAGATCTCGACGTGTTTGCAGAGTTGTATCCTGACCCGGCTTATCGCAACGAAGTCCTGGACTATATAGCCACGGGGAGCACCGAATGGTCCGATTTCAAAACCAGAGTCAGGGGTGGCCGGATAATTGATACAAGGTGGGCCAACGTTCTGCTTTCTGATGGGATGAGTATTGGTATTGGCAACGACATTACCGCACAGAAATTGGCCGAGACGGAACTGCGCGAAAGCGAAGAGCGCTATCGCGATCTGGTCGAGAGTAGCGAAGAGTTAATTTGCACGCATGACCTGCAGGGACGAATACTTTCCGTGAACCGAGCGGCGGCGGTGGCCCTCGGCTATCCGCCGAAAGAATACCCCGTAAAGATGAACCTGCGCGATTGCCTGGCTCCCGAAGTTCGCGACCAATTCGATGATTATCTCAAGACACTTCAAAACGAGGGATTTGCCAAAGGCCTGATGGTGGTTCAAACAAGCACCGGGGAGCGCCGCATTTGGGAGTACTACAACACCCTGCGCACTGAAGGAGTCGCAATGCCCATCGTGCGCGGCATGGCGCATGACATTACCGAGCGCAAGCGCGCAGAAAAAGCGTTACGCCACACCGAGCGGAAGTATCGCGATATTTTTGAAAATGCCGGCGAAGGAATCTTTCAATCGACGCCTGACGGCAGACTCCTGGCCGCGAATCCCGCGCTGGCTCGCATGCACGGATTTGATTCTCCCGAAGAGCTAACTCGGAGCCTAACGGATATTAGCCGGGAGATATATGTCGATCCGGAACGTCGCAAAGAATTCAAACATCTACTCGACGCGTTTGGGATGGTGCGCGGATTTGAACACCAGGTCTTTCGCAAAGATGGGAGCAAGATTTGGATCTCGGTGAACGCCCGGGTAGTGCGCGACGAGCAAGACTCGATTCGTTACTACGAGGGCACTGCCCAGGATATTACGGACCGCAAAAAGGCGGAGGAAGCACTCAGGGAAAGTGAAGAGCGCTATCGTGAATTGTTTGAAAACGCCAAGGACGCCATCTATGTGCAGGATCTGATGGGGATCTATACCTCAGTAAACCGGGCCGCGGAGAAGCTCTCCGGCTATGATCGAAATGAAGTCATAGGAAAGCACTTCGAACAATTTGTGGCTCCTGAATATCTGCCGCTGGTGCGCACAAACTTTGCCAAGAAGCTGGTTGACAAGGAGCAAACCGCTTATGAGATTGAGGTGATTGCGAAGGATGGCCGGCGAGTTCCAGTAGAGCTTAACAGCACCGTGATCTTCGAGCATGACGCTCCCGTTGGGATTCAGGGAATCGCGCGCGATATCACGAAACGGAAGCGGGCGGAGGATGAACTTAGAGAGCAGAAGGAAATTCTGCAAAAGATATTCGATCACATTCCGGTAATGATACGGGTAACGGGGCCTGACGGTAATGTTCACCTCGTCAATCGAGAATATGAACGGACCACGGGCTGGTCGCTGGCAGAGATCCAAAGAGATAGCCTGGGTATCCTGGCTGAACTCTATCCTGACAAAAATGATCGACAACTTGTTATTGAGCGCACCGCCACAGCTAGGGGTGATTGGGCGGATTTTAGAACCAGAGTCCGAGATGGCCGGGTGATCGATACGTCCTGGACGAATATCCATCTTTCAGCCGGAATGAATCTGGGTATCGGCCAGGACATCTCAGATCGCAAGCGCGCGGAAGAAACACTGCGAAGTTACTCGCGCAAGTTGATCGAAGCGCAGGAGGCAGAGCGGCAGCACATCGCGCGTGAGTTACACGATCAGATTGGGCAAGTGTTGACTGCGATCAGGATCAACCTGCAAACCATCGGGAACTCGTGCGAGACAGATGAATCGCAAGTCCTGATCGATCAGGGAATCACCATCATTGATTCAGCGCTGGAGCAGGTTCGCAACCTCTCTTTCGAGCTTCGTCCGTCCCTCCTCGATGGCCTTGGATTAGTCGCGGCATTACGCTGGTACTCTGATCAATATTCGCGACGCACCGGGATCCGGACGAAGACATCCACGAATCTTCCTGAAGACCAAACCCGGCTGAAACAGGAACTAGAAACCGCCTGTTTTCGTATCGTTCAAGAAGCCCTCACAAATGTTGTCAGGCATGCGAAGGCGAAGAACGTCTCAATCAACCTGAGAAAACTGGATCACAAGATCGTTGTCTCAATCAGGGACGACGGCACCGGTTTTGACGAGCGGTCGGCAAATGGCGGCGCCTCCGCGATTCACCTGGGACTTCGGGGCATGAGAGAACGCGCGCTCGCGCTCGGCGGCATGCTCGAAATTGAATCGGCCCCGGCGCGGGGAACCGAAATTCGAGCCAGCTTTCCAACGAATGGCAAAGAGGACTAATCAACTTTGCGTCGAATTCGAGTCTTGATTGCCGATGATCATGGTTTGGTGCGGGCGGGAATCCGTGCGCTGTTGGAAAAACAACCCAGGATGGAGGTGGTGGACGAAGCCTGCAACGGGCGCGAGGCCTTAGCGCTGGCCACACAACATCGACCTGACGTGGTATTGGTGGATATATCAATGCCCGAGATCAACGGCTTGGAAGTAGTAAGACAATTGGAGAGAGATTTCCCTCGCGTACGCTGCATAATCCTGTCGATGCACGCCGATGAAGAGCACGTGTGGCAAGCTTTGAAGGCAGGCGCCGCGGGATATCTGGTCAAAGGCGCTTCATTAGCGGAGTTAGAACTCGCAATCACCTCAGTGGCACAAGGCGAAACTTATCTTAGTCCCGGAGTATCAGGTCCAGTGATCAAGGAATATGTTCGTCGAACCAGCCATCAGGGAGACTCGCCCGACAGTTTGACCGCGCGTCAACGTGAGATTCTGCAGATGATTGCTGAGGGGAAAACGACGAAACAGATGGCCTTGATATTAGGCGTTAGCGTGAAAACAATCGAGTCACATCGCGCGCAATTGATGAAACGTCTTGGACTGCAGGACGTCGCAAGTCTTGTGAAGCATGCACTCAGAATCGGTTTAGTGTCTTAGAAGTTTGGTGAGTTGAGCACCTGAGCATTCCAAGGCGGCTTCAGGGATTTCCTGATTGTCCGCTTCAGTAGTTTCTGGGATAGTCCTCCAAGCTTTACATCCGGCAATCTACTGCGGAACCGAACTAGGGGTTTTGATAGCGATTAGATTTCGATTCATCGGAGACTATTGCAAGCGAGAAGAATCTAACATTTGAAATATGGGGCCTTAGTGTTCGCTCTCCCAGCTTATCCGAAGACTTTCCGCCCTCCGCAGCAAAGATACTGACGCGACGTGAAACCAATTCGAGTTCTGCTGGCAGATGATCACACACTTATTCGTGCAGGGATTAGTGCGCTCCTTGAAAGAATGGATGGCGTGGAGATTGTCGGCGAAGCTGCCGATGGCCGGCTTGCCATCAAGCTGATTCAAGATCTCACTCCTGATGTTGTGCTGCTGGATCTGCAGATGCCTGGTCTGAGTGGCTTTGAGGTGTTGCAGCAGACCGCCGAGCATTTCCCCGGCGTCAAGATTATCGTTTTGTCCGTGCATGACACGCAGGAATACGCGCTGCGGGCGCTTTCAACCGGCGCAGTCGGTTATCTACCCAAGAGCGCGGCTAGTTCAGAACTAGAAGTGGCGATCGAGCAGGTGATGCGGGGAGAACGATATCTTTCACCAACTATTGCACAAGTGGTGTCAGACGATTCCATCAGGAGTGCCCACGGCGAGCGTGTAGACCTCACACCCCGACAACGAGAAGTCCTGACCCTGGTGACTCAGGGATTTTCCACTAAGGATATCGCACGAACCTTAGGGATCAGTGTGAAAACCGTCGAAACTCATCGTGCTCAACTGATGGAGCGGCTAGGAATTCACGATGTGGCGGGACTGGTCCGATATGCCATACGCACTGGAATAGTCAAACTGGATGATTAGCCGCGGCGTGGCTTTGCACCAAAGTCTGCGGCATCATTTCTCGTCCTCCCCAATCTCACACCGCACAAATTGAAGACTTGAATTCCAAGGGACAATGCAACGAGCGATAGATGCGGCCTCGCACATCTCGCACATAAAGACGGGGAAATCCTGCTCGTTGTGGGGGAATTCGCGCACAGTCCTAAGGCTTCTCCCTATTGTGCGGAGACGCACATAAGCCTACATTACATTCTACGGAACACCCCCTATTTGTCCCGACGTTGTGACCCCAAACGTACGACTCAAGTACTCGGCCATCCCAAGAGTCTTTTTCATAGCGAAGCTGGAGATTGCCGGAGCTTCTGTTTCTTACATGGTCATGCGTGATTGGACGGCGACGGTCACGTTTAGTAAGACCAGATACGATCAGCAAACGAAAGACGCCGTTCATAGTTGTCTTTGTAACAGTTTTTGCTGAAGCGGGTTCCGGAAGAATCCGGAAGAAAAGAATAAGCGAGATCGCGCGGGCCCCTTCGGGTGCCACGTGCGCGTGAAGCAAGGACGCCGTCTTTGGGGCGAGAGAGGCGTCCTTTCTTCCAAACAGAAATTGAGAAGTAAGAAGAGTTAATAGGGCCTGTGTAAGTTGTCATATGAACCTGCGTTTTAGTCGCGGAAGGATTATGGAACGGCAGCCATCGACTGCGGAGACTATATGAGTACCGCATTCGTCAGTGAAAAACTCACCCTGGCGATTAGAGCCCACCTGCTCGACGTCGATGTTGTGCCACCGAACTCGGAGGCCACAAGATTGGCGCGCGAACTCACCGAGGTCGTAATGCTCCAATTGAGGTCCGCCGGTTTGATCAGCGAAGGCTGGGAGCACCTCTGTGCTCCAGTTTCAGCAAGTGGCAAGATCGGTAAGAAGAAAGCGTTTTAGCCGAACGCAACTCTCTCAGACTCCCCCCGGTTACTTCGGTGGCTAAAGCTACCAAAAATTCGTGCGGTTTGACCCTTACTGGTAAGTACCGATGCCTAAGGGTGAAGCCTCCGATCCGAAATATCAAACTCAGGTTGAAAACTTTATGCCGGCGCCGCGACTTTCGCTTTCTAATCTTTCCATTAGGCACCGGCTCCCGTTGCTAATAGGTGCATTGCTGCTGGCGATTCTGGCCGCGTCCGCTTGGGCATCATATCGCGCGGTGAGACAGTCCGCTCTTGAAGTGGGCCGCCAGCGGTTGTTGAGCTTGACCCAGCAGTTGGCAGGCCAATCACAGCAGGGCGTTCCTCCCCTCTTGGCTAAGCTAGCCACGACGGCAAACGAGGCCGCAATTCGTTCTTTCCTCCAAAATCCTTCGACGACAACAAGAGCCGGCGCACTTGCAGTGCTACAACGATTCGTTGCCGCGCAAGATCGGAATAGTTTGCAAGTCGAACTATGGAATGCCAACTACTCACTCGTTCTCACCAACCCGGATGGCTCATCGCCACAGGCTGTCGACCTGGCGTCTGAGTTTAAGCAATCTGCGACGGAACCGTTCAAAGCGGTGGGCCCGATTCGGATGATTCAGGCCGTAGTGGTCTATTCCGCGGTCGCAGCCGTGAAGGATGATGCGGGGAAACCTATCGGTTATCTGGTCAGATGGCGCCGCATCACGCCCGATGGCCGGCAAGGGGTTGCGGACTTGCTTGGCAACCAGGCGGCGCTCTACTTCGGCAACAGCGACGGAACTGTCTGGACTGATCTGGAAAAAATCGTCGCGAAGCCTCCGGCTGGGTTGAGTTCAACTTTGGAGGCTACCCATTACCTGCGAGACGGAAATTCTGTGATGGCCATGGGGCGGCCGATTAGCGGTACGCCGTGGTTCCTTGTAATCGAATTCCCCGACCACGTCTTCCTCACCCAGGCAAACCGATTCTTGCGACGGATGGTCCTCGTTGGGCTCGGATTGTTTGTGATCGGCGTGGCCGGAGCCTTCTTACTCAGTCGCAGTATCACACGACCTCTCGAATCGCTGACAAAGGCCGCTTCTGAAATCAGCGATGGGCATTACTCACGAGTGGTCGATATTCGCCAAAACGATGAACTTGGTTCGCTGGCCAGTGCATTCAATGTGATGGCCGCTAGAGTGGGCAACTCGCAGCACGAACTTGAGAGAAAGGTTCACGAACTTGAGTTGGCCGAAGAGGCGGCTTCGAAACTAGCCGCAATTATCGAATCGTCGAAGGACTCCATAATAGGAAAGGACCTGAACGGCATCATTACCAGTTGGAACGATGGCGCGCGAAAGCTGTATGGCTATACGGCTGAGGAGGCCCTGGGCCAACCGATTTCTCTGCTAATTCCTTTGGATCGTCAAAATGAAATTTCCCTGGTTCTCGAACGACTCGCACGTGGGGAGACGGTCGATACCTACGAGACTGAGCGCATAACCAAGGCTGGCAAGATATTAGATATGTCTGTCACAACTTCTCCGATTAAGGACAGGTCGGGTCACTTAATCGGGGTCTCCACAATCGGGCGGGATATCACCGATCGTAAGCTGGCCCAATCCGCACAGCAGACTTCTGAGCTTCGATATCGCCGTCTTTTCGAAAGTGCGAAGGACGGCATTCTGATTCTGAATGACTCTGGGAAAATAGTTGATGCCAATCCTTACGTCCTCGAAATGCTGAACTACTCAAAAGAAGAACTCGATGGCAAGAGCCTCTGGGAAATCGGTCTGTTCAAAGACGTGATGGCTTCAAGGTTCGCATTCGATGAGCTAAAGAAACAAGGATACATTCGCTACGAGCATCTGCCTTTGCAAACAAGTGATGGGCAGACTAGACAAGTTGAATTTGTCAGCAACAAATATCTGGTCGGAGACAAGCAAGTACTTCAATGCAACATCCGAGATATAACCGACCGCAAGAAAGGTGAGAACGACCTCAAGGAAGCCAACCAAAGCCTGGAACTTGCTCTTAAAAAGTTACAAGAAAAGAGTGAAGAGCTGGCGAGCACGACCCAGCAACTTTGGCAGGCCTCGAAACTGGCAACCATGGGCGAACTGGCCGCCAGCGTTGCTCATGAATTGAATAATCCGCTTGCCACTGTTGCCTTGCGGGCTGAAGCAGCACTGGAGGATATGCCGGATGAGGATCCTAAACGTCATGCCCTGGAAGTCATCTCTCAGGAAGTAGAGCGTATGGCGTCGCTCGTGAGTAACCTCTTACTCTTCAGCCGTCGCAGCCATCGACTGCTCTCCACCCTGGATCTTCGCGAAGAGTTAATCAATTCTCTGGACTTTATCCAATATCACTTGCGTAGTCACAAGATAGAGGTTGTGCAGGACTTTTCGATTGACCTTCCAACCGTACAGGCAGACCGCCAGCAGTTGCGGCAGGTGTTCCTGAATCTGATAACTAATGCCGGCGATGCGATGCCTGAAGGTGGAACACTCACGGTTAGAAGCCGTGCCGGTGTTATGGCCGGTCACACGGCAGTGATCGTCGAATTCGCCGACACCGGTGTCGGAGTTCAGACCGGAGATTTACCAAAGCTTTGGGAACCGTTCTTCACAACCAAGCCTGAGGGCAAAGGCACCGGCCTCGGCCTAGCCATTTGTCGCCGTACAGTGGAGGAACACCGAGGCACGATTGAGATCGAAACGGGCCCCGGCAAAGGCACCACCGTCCGCATCACCTTGCCGGCAACTGGCGAAAGCGCGGAGGTGGCAGCGTGAGTAATCAGATCGAGGAACTCGGAAAGGAAGTCGTGACAACTGGTGCTGGGACGAACGGGCCACCGCTGGGAAAGATA
>Ga0137394_10002789_pt1 | contig 13035 bp, 13 predicted proteins | sample czobulk116metaG_FD_108278 | JGI IMG/M metagenome (GOLD analysis project Ga0137394, IMG submission 108278) | Vadose zone soil microbial communities from Angelo Coast Range Reserve, California, USA - czobulk1.16 metaG | ecosystem: Environmental > Terrestrial > Soil > Vadose zone | place: USA...
AAGAGCGTTCAAAGGGATCGGGCTACGTCAACCTCTTTATTTGTGCCGTTCCGTGGCGAGCAGGAGTTTCCAAAGAGCACCTTCTGGACCGATGACAAGCTGACGACAGCCAAGGTAATCATCCTTAGCAAGTTCATCGATGTGTGCAGCGCGGTTCCTGAAGTTCTTGGTCAACTTCTCAAGTCCGTCGTAAAGCATGCGGGCCGTTATCGGTCCCATACATGACGATCGTGTTGTCCGCGATGCCGAGCTCGTCAAGCTTCGCGAGCACGGCGCCGACGTTCTTGTCGTGATCGATCATGACGTCGTGGTAAGCCACCGACCCGCCTGGCCGACGCTCTCCGGCTCGCGCCTCGGGATCGAGAGGGTCTGGCCATTGGTCTTCATTGGACAATGTGAGCCAACCGACACAATTCTTCCTAAGCGGCTGCCATCAGCGCGGCAATGGCGGCAGGGACGCATCCGTAGCGAAGTGGAATATCGTCGTCGAACGGAATTCCTGCCCCGGCTTCAATTCCGTGCTCGGAAAGTTCGGCTTGTTGGGGCTGTCGGGGAAATGCTGCGTCTCAAGCGTGAACCCCTCAGTCTGGCGATAGGTCGTACCAGATGAGCCGACGATGGACCCGTTCATGCCGTTGCTGGTGTAGACCTGCACACCCGGCTCGGTCGTGAAGCAATCGATGAGACGGCCGCTGCGCGGATCATAAGCGCGCGCGGCAAAGGTCATGGCGCCGCCGGTCGGCTTGTTCAGCACGAAATTGTGGTCATAACCGCGCGCGTAGACCATCTGCTGGAACGCGCTGTGCAGCCGGGCACCGATCGGTATCATCTGCCGGAAGTCAAGCGGCGTGCTTTCGACCGGCGCGATCTCTCCAGTGGGAATCTGATCTGGACCGGTCGGCGTGTAACGGTCCGCATTCACCAGCAGGAGCTGGTCGGTGATTGAGCCGGAGCCATTGCCGGCGAGGTTGATATAGGAATGGTTCGTGAAGTTGATCACCGTATCCTTGTCGGTGCTCGCGACGTAGACGATCTGCAGCACATCGTCGTTGGTCAGCGTATAGGTCACCTGCGTCGTTAGCGTGCCGGGGAAATTCTGATCGCCGCCCGGGCTGGCATAGCTGAGCGTCGCCGCAACGCCTTTCGGCGTCGTCAGTGGTGACACCGTCCAGACCCGGTGATCGAGCGCGTTGGGGCCGCCATGCAGCGTATTGGGGCCGTTGTTGGCAATGAGGTGGTAGGTCTGGCCATTCAATGTGAATTGCGCACCGCCGATGCGGTTGGCATAGCGGCCGGTGATCGCGCCGAAATGGCCGGGGAGCGTCTCGTACTCGCGCAAAGTTCCCAAGCCGAGCACGATGTTGTCGAGGCGGCCCGCGCGGTTGGGCGCGTTGATCTCGGTGATGACGCCGCCATAGCTCAGAAAACGCACATGCAGGCCGTGCTCGTTGGTCATCGTGTAGATGTCGACCGCCTGCCCATCTTGCGTCGTGCCGTACGGCGCATGATCGAGCGTGGCAGCAGCGTTGGCCGTTCTGCTCGTCATCACGGCCGCCAATGCCGCAGCGATCGCAATGGCGCAGACCATGTTTGCGCTGAGTTTGCCGCGGAGGCGAAAGCATACGTCGCTCGTGAGATCTATCATGACAATTTCGCTCCCTTTTGGCCCTGCGGGGCTTCCGCAGGTGCCGGCGCTGTACTACGTCCCGAGCCGGATGCTCTACGCTTTCGCCGTCGGGCAGAGCGAAGAGGTATCGCCAACCGTGACTCTCTGACGGGGGACCGAGGGTTCGAATCCGTCTCCCTCAGCTATAACACGGCGTTTTTCGGCGTAAATTCAATGTCTTATATGAGCCCTCCGTGATTTAACCCACAAATTCACCCGCAGCAGTTTTGAAGATGTAGGTGGACCTCAGTAGATGATCTTGGACGCTCCCTCTACCGCACGCCTGTCGTGAACACGTCGGTTTACCGGAACCACTGCCTGAGCTCGATGTGGTAGCCGTTGGGATCGCAGATCTCCGCCCTTGAGTAGGTCTCGCGAACCCTTGGACCCCAGACGATGTCGACACCCTTGGTCCTCAGATAGTCGGCCGTCTTCTGCATATCGTCGACTTCGAGCGCCATCATGCGGTACCCCAGATGTTCGGTCTGTGGGGCCGGGTCGACCGTACCGCCTTCGTATGAGATCAGCTCGACGACAGTGCCGCCTAGATCCAGATAGACCAAGTCGATTGGCACACCTAGACCCGAGCGCTCGATCCGATCTCGCGCTTTGACCGTGAATCCCAACACTTCGGTGTAGAACTGAACGGTCCGATCGAGCTGGTCCGTGACGATTTCGACGTGGTCGATCCGCTTGAACATCATCATCTCCCGAAGTTTCTTTGACTGATATCCTGCGCATTTTGGCCTGGCGACACTGCTAACCGCAGCCGAGGAGCCCTAGCGCCACCGGGGTAGCCGCGGGAACCGTCCATAAGCTCACATCAGCCGGACAGCGCCTGGGCCAAGAAGGGCAAGCTCTCATCCATCCGGTAATCGACACTACTATGGTTGTCGGGGAACTCCTCGTATCGATGTGGAATGCCGAGCTCGTTCAGGCGCCGCACGAACCGCCGGGCACCGTAGAGCAGATTGAACTGATCGTTCTTGCCGCAGTCGATGTATAGCGCCTTGAGGCTGCGGAGATTCTCCCCTTGGCTTTCGACCGCAACGACCGGGTCTTGCCGCATCCAATTCGCCCAGCGTTCCTCGATAATCTCGCAGGTATCGAACGTGACCGGCAGGCGGATCCCGAGAAACTGCGTGGGATCGGGATCGTAGCTGGCCGCCATAGCCAGCGCGTTGATCACCTTGAAGGAACCCTCTGGATGCTTTTGGGCCGTCTCGAGCTGCTGCCACCAGCGCTCGATCGAGTTCTCGGCGCCGGCGAGTGCGCGGAGGACCGCTGGCATGTCGGGCAGATAACAGATCTCGAATCCCATGTCGCCGGAATGACAGGCCGCGGCCGACCAGATGTCGGAGTGGCGCAGCGCGTGCGTGATGGCGCCGTACCCGCCGGAGCTCTTACCGAACACGCCGCGGCGCCCGTTACCGCCACACCCGAAACGCTGCTCGATCGCCGGGAGCATCTCGTGCAGCAGGAAGTCCTCCCAAGCGCCCGTGGAAGCCGAGTTGATATACTGATTGCCGCCGAGCCGGGTGAAGCAATCGGGAAAGGCGACGACGACAGGTGGCATGCGCTGTTCCCCGATCAACCGGTCGAGACGTTCCGGCAGGTTCTCGCGGAAGCCGACCCAATTCGTCTGGGATAGGCCGCTGCTGGTGAAGCCGACAAGATCCGCGAGCAGGGGCAGTCCTTGTCCGTCATGCCCGGCCGGGAGGTAGACATCGACGATGCGGACGGTCGGATCACCCAGCATATTGCTCTTGAGGGCTTGGCTCTCGATGGTGAGCCGGCTGACGGAACCTATCGGCCCAGAGAACTTGCGCATGTGCCTCACCTCTGGCTTCTGCTGATACTATCGGCGGACATCCACTACCGGCGTTTCATCAAGCTCTTCGACTGTTCGGGCGGTAGTCGTGCGATGCGTCGAAATTATGGTACCATCCAGCCGGCGTCTCCTGCGTGCTTTGCCGTCCGTATGGTCGCGGCTGGTCGTGGACGTTTTTCCTTCGCCAGCGAATCCTCCTCTCGTCGCGAGGTGCTGGCTGGTGGCATGAGCGATGTCACCTACTCAACAAAATCTGCGAGCTTGACGTCCTCGGTTTATCGCAGCCACGCTTAGGCCAACCAAGCGAAGCGAAGGAGTGGGTGATGGAATTCGGCATCTTCAATCTGATGGGGTCGCGCACCCCCGAAAAGCCGACGGCGGAAGTTTTTGCCGAGGTCGCGGAACAGACGCGGCTCGCTGACGAGCTCGGCTACGCGATCGCTTGGTTCGCCGAGCACCATTTCTCGAATTACTGCCTCTGCGCGTCGCCGCTGATGATGGTTGCGCACTGCGCCTCGATTACCAAAAAGATCCGGCTCGGCACCGCAGTCGTCGTCTTGCCGCTCTACAACCCCGCGCGGCTCGCGGCCGAGATTGCAACCGCCGATGCACTGTCGAACGGGCGCCTGATGCTCGGCGTCGGGGCCGGCTACCAGCCCTACGAATTCGAGCGGTTCGGCGTCGATATCAAAGCCAATCTGGAGATGACCGAAGAATTCTGCGACATCCTCGACCGTGCCTTCTCCCAGGATTTCTTCAGCTACAACGGCAAGCACTACCAGATCCCGAAGACCCACATCCCCGCCCGGCCGGTGCAGAAGCCGCTGCCGATCTATGTCGCCGGCCATACTGAGGCGATGTTCCGGACGGCGGCGCGGCACGGCTACCGGGTGTTGTCGTCGGGCAGGGTCGGGGGTGCGGCGTTGCTGGCCGAGCAGTACCAGATCATAAAGGACGCTTATCGAGCAGAGGGCGTCCCGCTGGAGAGCGCCCACATCACCGTTAATCGCTTTTGTCATATTACCGACAGCAAGGAGGACGGGCTGCGCTTTGCTGAAAATGCGCGCTACCAATCCCGCCTTGCCTCAAGCCTGCGGCGGCGACAGGAGGTCATGCAGGGTACGGTGTTGGTTGACGTGCCATTCCCCGACGAACCCCCACTCGAACAGATCCACAGCGATCTGCTGATCGGCGACGTCGAGACCGTTGCCGAAAAGCTGGTCGGTGAGATTCGGGCGACGCAGCCGGTCCACATATGTTTTTCGTTTAAGGTCGGCGCCACCCCGCACAAGGCGGCGATGCGCTCAATGGAGCTGATGATGAGTGAGGTCAGGCCGCTGGTCGAGCGGGTACTCGGTGCGCTCACTCGCAACGCAGCGGATTAATCCGGCCTCGCACGACGAAACCGGTACCGCGAAAGGCGTCGGCATGCTCGACCTTGAGATCGGCAAACGAGGAGACACCGCTTGATCGAAAAGAACCTAGGCATCACGACCAAAGACGGCGAGATGGAGACCTTCATCTGCCATCCCGAGCGCAACAGACGGTCTCCCGCTGTCTTCTTTCTGATGGACGCGTACGGCATCCGCGAGGAGCTCAAGGATATGGCGCGGCGGCTTGGTACCGTCGGCTATTACGTGCTGCTGCCCAATCTCTATTACCGTGCGGGCCGCGATACGATCTATGGACCCGATGTGCAGGAGGAGGGTAGCGCCGAGCACAGCCGCATGCGGGCCGTCCGCACCAAGATGACCATCCCGCCGGTGATGGACGACATAGGCGCGATGCTCACCTTTATTGAGCGACAGAATGAGGTGAAGAGGGGTGCGGTTGGCTGCCATGGCTACTGCATGAGCGGTCCCTACGCCCTCGCCGCGGCCGCGCGTTATCCGGACCGCATCGCCGCCGCTGCTTCCTTCTACGGAACCTGGCTCGTCAGCGAGGCCGAAGAGAGCCCCCATCTCTCGTTGGGCAAGGTGAAGGGCGAGCTCTACATTGCTTGCGCTGAACACGACAAGTTGGCGCCTCTGCCGATGGTCGAGGAGCTCGGGACCTTGTTCGCGCGGGCCGACACTGCCGGTGAAATCGAACTCTATCCCAGGGTTCATCACGGTTTTGCGTTCCCGCAACGGTGGTGCTACGACAAGCCGGCCGCGGAGCGCCACTGGGAGCGGCTGATCGCGCTTTATCGGCGATGCTTAGAGTAGGCTCGACAGTTCCGCTCCTCCTCAGACGTCGATCCTCATGCCCGGCGGGGCTCGAGCGGCGTGCCGACTGTTGAGGGCGTACCGAGGGCGGCGAGACGGGGTCTGATCTCGAAGCGGCGGGGTCGTCCGAGCGCGATGGGGGTTTATGCCCTGCACTAGCTGCGACAGAGGTGCCTGAGCCTCATCGTCGTTCGAGCCGGACGTAGTCGAAATAGCTGACGCTGGTGGTGTGCGTGTCGTCGCTGTCACAGAACACGGCGACATCGACCAGGTGCGCCGGCGCCGCATCCTTCCAGATCTCGGCATAGACGCGCGCGAGGTCGATCTTCTCGTCAAGCCAGCGCCAACCCGGTCGTCACCGGCGTCGGCAACGAAGTGAGGGAAACCGCCGATGTATTTGTATTCCCCCGGGTTCAGCCGATTGCCCCAGATCACCTCCATGGCGCGCTTCTCGGCGCGATCTGTCACAAACCGAAGAAACAGCCGCGCCGGGTGATCGTCGCCTTCGCGCGTGCGTTCGTCGAGGGGACTGCGGATTGGCAACTCGATGTACCACCGCCACGCGAGCATCGGGTAAGCGGCGAGGTCGATATCTACATACCGAAACAACATCGACGCGCTGTCGTGGGTTTCGAAGCGCATGCTCGGCACCCCTTCCTTGACCGCGAAGGCCATTGTCATAGGCGAACGCGTCCAGAATTTCCGATGCCACCAGCCCGAGGGGAGCGGATCGAGCGGGAAGCTCTGCCCGAAATCCATTACCGTCACGACCGGCCCGCCATCGGGTTTCAACACATCGCGCCGCCCGCCAAAGAGGTGCCAGCTGATCAGGCCGACGACAGTGACGATCGCGATGCCTCCAAACACGATGTATCGAGCACGCCAAGGCATTCTAAAGCCGGCCCGTGTGGAGAAGACCAGAACCCCTCACCGAGGGCATTGTGATCGTTCTCGCGAAGCAAGGGCTGCTCGGGTCATACTACTCCGCACTCACGCCTCCTTCTTTCAAAACCGGAGTAGGATAGGCCCGGCAACAAGGGAGGAACCAGGTATGGCCGAAACTCAAAGAGTGGCGATCGTAACCGGAGCGGCAGGTGGCATCGGCAGGGCGATGGTGCGGGGCCTGTTGGCGGCCGGCATCCGCGTAGCTGGGGTCGATCGCGATCGTGAGCCGCTGGCGGTCCTCGCGGCGAACGCGAAGGAGGAGAGCAACGCGGACGACCTGCTCACCATACCAACCGATCTGACCAGCGACTCCGCCGCCGAGGAGATCACCAAAGCGACCCGCGATCGGTTCGGCCGCATCGACATCCTCGTCAACAACGCCGGGATTGGCCCCGGTGCAATTCGACCGGATAGCTGGCAGCGGCCGCTAAAATTCTGGGAGATCACGCCCGATCAGTGGCGCCGATTTGTCGCGGTCCACACAACTGCACCGCTGGCCCTGGCGAACGCGGTCGTGCCCAACATGATGCGCCAGGGCTGGGGACGGATCGTCAACGTCACAACCAGTCTGGGCACGATGCTGAACGCCGGCTCCCCGACTTACGGACCCTCCAAGGCCGCACTCGAGGCGCTCAGCGCGATTATGTCGAAGGATCTGGACGGTACTGGAGTGACCGTTAACGTCCTGGTCCCGGGCGGGATAACGAACACCCCTATGGTGTCCGCATCGGGCTTCGATCGCGCCAAGATGATCCAGCCGGAGGTCATGGTGCCGCCTCTCCTGTGGCTCGTCTCGGATGCCGCCGGGAAAGTGACGGGTCGACGGTTTCTCGGTGTCCATTGGGATCCCGAGCTACCGACCGAACAAGCGGCCGAGAAGGCTGGGGCACCGGTAGCCTGGACCAGCATCGCGACTATGCCAATCACGCCGAGCCGGTCGTAGCCCGGGCCCGGATGCGCCTCCGAAAGTACGGCCGAAGAGGAGGGACCGTTTCTCATGAAAATCGTTGTATTCGGACCGTTCAAACGAACTGGCGCACTGCATGGCGAAAGCGTCGTCGACTTATCCCGCGCTTACGCCAAATATCTGCAGGAGCGAACGGTTGAGCCCAATCCGCTCGAAATGGCGGATGTCGTCGTGCCATCTGATCTGGTGCGTCTGATCGAGGGCGGGCCACGCGCGCTCGAGGCCGCGCAACAGGCTCTCGATTATCTTTTTGGCGAGGCACAGAACAACCTCGGGCCAAGAGGCGAGAGGCTTGTTCACCGGGCAGCCGACGGACGCCTACACGCTCCGCGGCCGAACAACGCTCGCATCGCATGCGCCGGCGGGAACTTCGCCGACCATGCTGCGGCCATGGCCGTGAGGATGCGCGGCAAACCTTATGAGGGCGATGCCTACCAGGAGATCCGCAACGCCGGTTTCTGGGGATTTTGGAAGCTCGGACGCGAGATCGTCGGTCCCGATGGTGAGCTCACGTATCCCGAACGGTGCAATCGCCTGGACTACGAGGGCGAGATCGCGATCGTACTCGGCAAAAGGGGTGCCGATCTGAAGGCCTCGCAACTGAAGGACTACGTTTGGGGGGTCACGATGCTCGCCGATTGGAGCATCCGCGCACCGAGCGAGACCCCTGGCGGACCGCTCAATTTTAACTTCCCAAAGAATTTCGACACGTCGTGCTCAATGGGTCCATGCATTGCGGTGGGCGAGGCAGATCCAACCAACATCGACATGGAGACGCTCGTCAACGGCGAGTGCCGGCAGCGGTTTAACACGCGCGATATGGTGTTCACATTCGGTGAATATCTCGAATATCTGTCGCGCGATTTCACGCTCTATCCGGGTGACGTCATCAGCGGTGGGACGGCGGCAGGAACGGCGGCGGATTCGAGTGAATTATTGCCGGACAAGACCTCTGCACCGGAGCGCTTCCTTAAGCCCGGAGATGTTGTGGAGATGCGGTCCCCGTCAATCGGTTCGCTGAGGACGCTTGTGGTTGGTAAAAGGAAATAAGTACTCCTCAGTCGGCCGTCGTTGGGAACATGGGTTCGTCCTCGCTGACTGGTTTTATTTTGCCCGTGCTGACGGAGGGCAGTGTGCCAAGATCACCGTCGCAGAGTTACGAAAATGCCGCCGACGATTAATGCGACGCTGAGCAGGACATCCGCTGTCACCGCTCCGCCGAATATGAGGGTAGACAGCACGAAACCGCCGATCGGTGTCAGCATCAGCACTTGTCCAGCGGTCGCTGCCGGCATCATCGACAACACCTTTCCCCACAGGAAATAACCGAGGGCTGTCGTAACGATGCAGTTGTAGGCGAGGATTGCAACGAGCTCCGGCGACCAATGCACCGGTCCACCGGGTGCCTCGATCAGCACAATAGCCCCGACCGGAACGATGCTGACCGCGAGCTGCCAAAAGGTCTGGACCCAGAACGGCGGACGCCACGAGAACCGGCGATAGAGGCAGGATCCCAGCGCCCAGAGGATGGCGGCGAGCAGCAGCAATGCATTTCCCGCGAGGATGTGTCCGTTACCCCAATCGACAAGGCCCGGGTTCATGAAGAGAACAAGGCCGGCAAGGCCGATCGCCGCCCCGATGAGCTGGGCCCGGTCGAGCGGTTCCGGCCACAAAAACAACCCGATCGGGATCGCCCAGAGCGGCATCGTGTAGGCGAGCACAATCGCCCGTCCGGCTGGCAGGATCGCCAGGCCGATGATGCTGCAGATCAGGAACCCAGCTACCTGGAGCTGCCCGACCCAGAACAATGTCAACCGCTCGCCGCGCGCCGGCAAAAGCGGCTGCCGCGTTGCGAGCAAAGCTGGCGCGATCAGGATCAGGCTGCCTATCAGCCGCAACAGCACGAAGACCAGCGGCGGCACCTCGCCGAGCGCGAGCTTCATCAACGGCCAATTCCCCGCCCACGTCAGGACCATCACGCCGAGATAGACAAAGCCCACCGGACGCCAATGCGGCCTTTGCAGGCGACCGGGGAGCGCCGCTTTCCCGCCCGGTCCGCAAGGGCTCTGTAGACCCGATCAACGGCCGCTCCCTTTTTGGGTTTGGCAACAAGTATCTCGATCGTGCCGGTCACGGTCCATTTTCTCAGCGGCTCAGACCTTTTTGAGACTTTTACGGGTAGCGATAGATTGCGATTACGGTGCGGGTAGTGTCCGGCCTCGTCGGCCTCGCTTCTACTCGATGACGCATAATTCAAGCTAACAATCCCGCCCAGTGCCGAATGATCTTTTCAAGCTCTGCAAGGCCATCGGTCAACGCGGCCGGCCCGGGCTGCAAGATCAAGGATGATTTGATTTCGTAAAGATCTTGGTGCTGCACAGCTGGGATTCGGTCAAAGCCAGCCCGAGAGGATGCCCGCCCGAAACCCCAGGTTCGCAGAAGACTCGCCGGTGGAGGAAGCCGGATTCGAACCATCGGTCCCGCCAGGTGAGCTTATAGTGTGATCGGCTGGTCCTTGCGAGAATAGAGACCGGAACGGACACCGTGGAGCTTTTCGAACATCTGCGCTCACTTGAATGGCAGGTCTGCCAAAACACTTTGGGCAGGTCGGCCGCCGCTGCGTGGGCGGCGAAGCCGAGGGCCTCCATATAATCGAACCGCGGGTGCCGAAGACGCGCGCCGGCGTGGCAGCGCCAAAAATACGCGACCGAGGCGATCAGCAGGGCGAGGCGGAACTGGGCGGTAAGGAAGATGTCCGCCAAGGGCTCTGCCGTGGTGGCCGGAGTGGGACGGTCGAACACCTCCGTGTGGTCTAGACATTTTTCGGGTGTGGTGATGTAAGCTAAGACTAGGGTTAACGTTGTCTTACACCGATAGCCGGCATGCACGGTGCGTCATCCTTTGTCTTTCCGCTCGTGATCAGGCTCGCCGCTGCGGCGTGTCAGCCGAACGCCCCGATACGCAATATCGCACAGGCATGCGTGGCGGCGGATGCCGATTCCACAAACTGCGCTTCCTTTTCACTTGAACAAGATTCGGTCCCGGACCCGAAGCACGATCATCCCGATCAGTCGTTCCTGTTGGGCTTTGTCGAGTTCGATGACCAGGGAAAGCCCTACAACCGCGACCAGATCACGACATTGTTCGACCGCATCGAGATGGAAGCGCAATACCGCGATCTCTGCATCATTGTGTTTGTCCATGGTTGGAAGCACAACGATGCGGTCAGCGACAGCAATGTCGTTCAGTTTCGCCACCTGCTGCAGCAAGTCGCGCAGATGGAGCTGGAGCGCCCGCCCGGTCGCTATTGGCCGACGCGCAAGGTCGTGGGGATCTATGTCGGATGGCGCGGGCTGTCGTTCGGCGTCGGCGATATCGGGCAGGACCTGACCTTCTGGACCCGTATGGCGACCGCCCATCGGGTGGCGGAGGGATCCGTGCGGGAGGTCTTGGCTCGCGCGAAGTCGCTGCGCGACGCGATCGACGCCACCTCATGGCCGGGGCATCAGGACCCGCGCAATACCCGATTGGTCACGATCGGCCATAGCTTTGGCGGGCTGATCGTATATACGGCGCTGTCGCAATACTTCATCAACAGCGTGGTGCACTCGGATATGGCATCGTTTTCCCGCACCCTCGCTCCTCGGCGCCCGGTGGTCGACCAGAATAAAGATATGGAGATCGCCGGGTACGGCGATCTCGTCGTCGTGGTCAACCCGGCGATCGAGGCGATGCGCTACCAGTCGATACGCGAACTTCTCGATCGCCGGAGAGCCGCCAGTTTCGCGCCGCGGCAGAACCCGGTCTTTGTCGAGGTCACCTCGACGGCCGATTGGGCGACCGGCATCGCCTTTCCACTCGGCCGGTCGGTCAACACCACTTTCGAGAGCTTCACGAGCGAGGGCGAGCGCAACCAAGCAATGACGGCATTGGGTCACTTCCCGGCGTTCTGGACCCACGATTTGAAAGGCCCGACCCCGGAAGCCGATCCCAACGCGACCGCGACGGTCGACGTGCGGCAGGAATGCGCCGACTTCAACGCCTTCAACGCGGGGCAGCGCCCAAACGGGTATCTGATTCCCGGCTGGCAGCGGCGTTACCGAGCCGGAGCGGTGCTGACGCAGCGGTCCAGCTCGGAATACGATCCCAACGATCCGTTTTGGATCATCCTCACCGACCAGTCGATGATCCGCGGCCACAGTGACATCGAAGAGCCGGTCTTTGTCGATTTCGTCCGGCAGGTCTACGACGATCTCGTCAGGCTGAAAGAGGCCGAGCCGTGTGAAGCGGCCCCCAAAGCCGCCCTCATCCCGCGGCAATTCTGAGGCCCTGCCGAGGAGCGCCTACCCACCCGGGGAATTTTTGACGTCTACCTTCACTCTTGGCGATTACGGCCGGTGCCGGTGCGTACTATTCGGCCAGAAATCCCCAAACGGGACCAACGGCTGCCCGGGCGCCGTGGAGATCGGGAGACGAGAGATTTTTCCTCTTTTGCCGATCATTGCCCCCTCATACTGATCCCAGCCCGTAAACCGCGCTCTGCTTGTGGAGCTGAGGCGGCGGGCGCATGTGAATCTGCGGGCGCATGTGAATCTGGTGAGGAGAGAATGAGATGTTCAGCCATGTCATGGTCGGGAGTTACTGGAGTAACTACATCGCCCGGTAGAAGAAATTCTACGACGCTCTGTTTGTCGCGATGGGCGGTAAGCCCGGCGTTGAAGACGCCAAAAGGTGGGCTAGTTTACGCGATGAGCGGTCCTGAACAGGCATATAGCCAGTGTGGTGGCGGCATGACGATCGAGGACCTGCCAGCCCTTCGACGCTTCAACCGTGCCACCCTAGATCTGCTAACTCGGCCCGCGCCGCGTCATCTTGGGATAGGGCCTGCCGTCCTTGTGAACGTACCCGACGCCGGGCTCGGTTTTCATGTCGATGTCAGAATACGTCGCGTATTCGCCCGGGATGCGCGAGCCAATTTCCAACACCATTGCGTCCGCCGTGCCGCGGTTCTGGAGGCAGTGCCCGTCGAGATCGCCGCCCTTGAAGCCGGCGCAGTCGCCGGCGCGCAGCATCTCCTCGCCGGCGTCGGTCGCCAGCACAACCTCGCCCGAGAGCACGTAGATGAACTCGTCCTCCTTGGCATGCCAGTGCCGCTGGCTCGACCAGGCGCCCGGCGGCAAGCGCAGTAGGTTCACCCCGTACTGCGTCAGCCCCGCGGCATCGCCAAGGCGCGTGCGCTCGCGGAGCCGGCAGGGTTCGTCGAACGGCGGCGGATAAAGCGTGCCTGCTACCGGTTTCAGCACGGCGATATCGATCTTCTTGCCCATGCCTGTTTCCTCTTGTGGCCCGTGAAAGAACCCGCCGAAAAAGCGCGTGCATCAGGATACCTCGCGCGCTGCCAACCGACAATTGAGGAAGG
>Ga0137394_10002790_pt1 | contig 13033 bp, 12 predicted proteins | sample czobulk116metaG_FD_108278 | JGI IMG/M metagenome (GOLD analysis project Ga0137394, IMG submission 108278) | Vadose zone soil microbial communities from Angelo Coast Range Reserve, California, USA - czobulk1.16 metaG | ecosystem: Environmental > Terrestrial > Soil > Vadose zone | place: USA...
GGCTTCTACAATCGGAAGCGGCTGCACTCCTCGATCGGCTACTGCAGCCCGGTCGATTTCGAGGATAGGATGACGGCTGCGTAACTCAACCCGGTGTCCACCAAACCGGGTCAAGGCCACGACGACGTCGAACGTCAACGTCAACGTCAACGACTGTCGCTTGACTGAACGGCAATTGGCGCTAGAGCACGCGCTAACCCTTGACGCCGCCGTCGAGAACGTAGCGCCAGGTGCCGTCCGACTCGAGGCGCCACACGGTCAGGTAGTTGCCGCGCACGGACCCGCGCGTGTAGGCGCCCACCGTGTATCCCAGGTCCTGTGCCGCACCCTCGGCGATCGGGCCCCAGTCGAGCGGTCCGGCGCCGGTGAAGAGCTGGTGGATGGCCTCGCGGCCGAAGATCATGGTGGAGGCGAAGAGGACCGCGTCCTGTGCGGCGTAGGTGGTGAACGCCGTCTGCGTATCGGACTGCTTGGCGAGAGCGGCGAACGCGGTGTCCGCTGCCGCCACCGTGTGCTTCGGCGTCGCGGCCCCGGGCTCGCGCTCTCCACGGAACGGGACGAACCAGGCCGGCGGGGCGGCGCTTTGCGGCTGTGCGGTTCTGCTCAGGAAGACGGCCAGCTTCCACTCGCCGCCGTTGCGGCGCCAGACAGCCGCGTAGTGCCCCTTCTCCATCCATCCGAAGCTGTAGCCGAGATCCACGCCCAGCGAAACGTCAGCCCGCGCCGTCGCCCAGGTGAACGGCGCCTCCCCCTTCAGCGTTTCCAGGATGCGCTCCCTGCCGGCCACACGTCCCTTCCCCTCGGAAAGAAGCTGCGCGTCCTCGAGCAGCACCTCGGAGAATGCCGCCGCCGGCCCGCGAGCGGTGATCGAGTTCCGTAGGCCTCGATCGGCCTCGATGATCTGCTCGCGGCCGCAGCTCACCGGGCCACCGCACAGCGGGGCGGACTTTGGAGGGTGGACGGCCGTGCTGCAGGCGGCAGAGAGCAGGATGACGAGGACTCTAGGCATCACGCCTCCGATGGGGCCGCGCACGTTAGACCAGCCAGGTCGGCCCGCGCATGCCTTGCAGCCGGCCGTGGACCTGCAGCGGTGACCGGCGGATTCCGCGGGCTAGACGCCCTGCTGGCAGAAGCAGGCGGACTTGATCTGCACGTCCGCTTTCTGCCAGACCGACTCGAATTGGGCGTGGACGCGCTTCGACTCGTCCTTCCGGTTCCTCAGATCGAGCGCGCGTGAAAGACCGTAGAGCGCCCACCCGTTGGCCGGCGCCCGCCGGAGGTCCTCGCGGAACGCTTTCTCCGCCTCGGCGTGGCGGCCGGCGGCGGTGAGAGCGGCGCCCAGGGCATGCCGCGCCGGCTGGATCCAGTCGGGCGGCTCGTTGTACCGGAGCTTGTCCTCCGCGGCGACCGCCTTGCGCAGCTCGGCCAGGCCGCGATCCAGCTGGCCTTCGCGCACCAGGAGCTCGCCCATCAGCAGGCGAGCGGCCACGCCGAGGACCTCGACCACCGTGTTGTTCCCGTAGATCGCGTCCTTGACGACCTTCTCTCGCGCTGCGGCAAAGAGGCGCTGCTCCTCCTTTGCTTGCGCCACCTCGCCCCGGGCCGCCAACGCCACGGCCCTTGCCATGTGCCGCAGGGCCCGAGAGCCCGGGAGGTCTTCGTCGAACTCGGGAACGGCCAGGACCTCGTCCCAGCGGCCGAACCGCATCAGCACCTCGAGCGGCATGGCGTAGTAGAGGTCGACCATCGCCGCGGAGCTCTTGCGGTACTCCGCCGGGATGCCCTCCACCAGCCCGTGCGCCGCCCGCAGCGCCAGCGCGCTCTGGCCCGACATCATCGCGGCGTACGCGAGCATGTGGTGGTTGTGCGCCATGTAGATGGAGTAGAAGCCCTGCCGCGGCCGCTTCTCGCGATAGGCAGCGTCCACAGAGATGGCGCGTTGGTTCGCGGCGATCGCGTCCTCCCAGCGGCCGGTCCGCACGTCGATGTGCGAGGGCATGTGCACCATGTGCCCCAGGCCCGGCTGCAGGTCGCGCAGGATGTCGGCCGCGGCGGAAGCCTTGGCGGCATCCGGCCCCGCCTCGAGGACGTGGATGTAGAGGTGGTTGAGCATCGGGTGGCGCGGGTCCAGCGTGAATCCGGCCTCGATGGTGCGGCGGATCTCCGGCGTCCAGGGCTGGGGCTTGCCGTCCGCTTTCCAGTAGTCCCAGGGGTGGATGTCCATCATCGCTTCCGCCGTCAGCGCGGCGACGTCCGCATCGTTCGGGAACCGCTCGCGCACGCGCCGCATCGCGTCGGCGTAGGCGGCATCGAGAGCCCCTCGATCGGCCGGAGGCGGATCGGCGTAGCGGCGGGCGAGCGCGGCGATCAGCGCCTGCTCGACGGGGCTCGCCTTCGAGGCCTCCGCCTGCGCGCGCTGCAAGGCGGACCAGGCGGCCTGGGCGCGATCCGGCTCGAGCTGTGGATTGTTGATGTGCGGGCCGTTGGCGTAGGCGATCCCCCAAAAGGCGATCGCGCAGCCGGGCGAGATCGAGGCCGCCTTGGCGAAGGCCGAGATCGCCTCGTCGTGGTTGAAGGCGAAGACGACGTTCAGCCCTTGATCGAACCACCGCTGCGCCTCGGGAGAGGCGTTGGTGATCGCGCGGCGGTGCGAGCCAAGCCCTTCCAACACGAGGGCGTCTGGCTGGCTGCTCTGCGGTGGCTCGGGAGCTGCCGCAATGAGAAGCGCTGCGAGAAAGGCGAGCGATCTCGTCATCGAGGACCCCCTGAAGGTCGGATACGCCGGGAGTAACCCGGGGCGTTTTCGGCCGCCAGGCTGATTTTCTGCAGTGCGCCGGACGATCCCGTTTGCGCAAACTCCACTCGTGAGCGAACCTAGGGGTCTCTCGGGAGTCGTCTAACGGTAGGACAGCGGCCTTTGAAGCCGTGAATCGGGGTTCGAGTCCCTGCTCCCGAACCAATTCCTCGCCGGATCGCGCCGGTTGACCGATGGAATCGCCGCCGCGCGTGCGCGACGATCCCGGCATGTTCAGAGACGAGAACGGCCAGGCGATCGCGGAGGCCGCGCTGGTTCTTCCCGCCGTGTTGGTCCTGCTGCTCCTGACGGTGCAGCTCACCCAGCTCCAGCGGGCGCGCATCCTGGTCGAGGCCGCCGCGTTCTCGGCCGCCCGCGCGGGCATCGTATTGAACGGCGACCCGGCCCGCATGCAGGAGGCGGCGGCGGTCGCTCTTCTGCCGGGGTTCGGGCGCACCGACAGCCTCGCGGCGGTGGCCAGGACGCTGGCGCGCTTCAAGGCGGAGCGCGCGCGGCTCGAGCCGCTCGGCCTGCGGATGCTGCGGGTGCACGTGCACGGTCCCGCGGCCAGCGACTTCGCCACCTGGGGACGGCACCTCGACGGCCAGGAGATCGACTTCGACGATGTCCGCCCCGGCGCCGCGGAGGCGACACTCCTCTCTCTCCAGGTCCGCCATCTCTGCGAGCTGCGCGTGCCGTTCGCGAACCGCATGATCCAGACCATCTGGATGGCGGCCAGGTCCGGGCTGCCCGGCAAAAGGCACGGAGCTCCCGACGAGGTCCCTCTTGCGGCGCTGGCCGCCGCGGGGGAGGCCGGACGGTATTACTTGCCGGTCGAGGCCTTCGTCACCATGCGGATGCAATCGAATCCGTATCGCAAGTGGGCGCGGCCGTGATCCTGGCCCTGCATCGCCTCCGGCGTTCCGAGGAAGGCCAGGCGCTGGTGCTCGCCGCCATCCTCTCCCTGGTGCTGATGCTCTGCGTGCTCGGAACCGTGAACCTGGGCCGCGCCGTCTACGAGAAGGCGCAGCTCCAAGCGGCCGCCGACGCGGCGGCGTATTCGCAGGCCGCGCTGGAAGCGCGGGTGATGAACTTCACCGCGTACACCAATCGGGCCATGGTGGTGCACTACGCCTCGGTGATGGCAGCGACCAGCTATCTCACCTGGCTGCACTTCGTCTGGTCCGGCCTGAAGCCGCTGCTGGAGATCCTGAGCGACGTCCCGTACGTCGGCGCGATTGCCGCCGCCATCGACACCGGGCTCGGCGCTCTCGTCCGCACGCTCGACGCCGGGATCGCCGCGCTCTGTCCGCTCCTCTCGGCCGGAAACCTCATGCTCCACGGACTTCAAGAAAGCGCCTGGCATTCGGTCTGGCTGCGGCTGGGCCAGCCCGTGCCGCCGGAGGCCCATTCGGGAGACTCGGCCGGGCGGCCCTATCAGCCCATCTGGCCTCGGGCGCTGCCGGCGGCGAACCAGGCCGTGTTCGCGCAGACGCGGGGGCATCCGACGCTGCCCCAGGACACGGCGGAGACGCTCGGAATCCTCACCGGCTCCCGCAGCGACGCCGTCCAGATGGCAAGGCTGCACATGGCGGAGATCGCGAACTCCGCGCGGCACCCGTGGGTGGCCTACGGCGACCGGTACGACCGTCCCGGCCTCTCGCCTGCCGCCCGACACTTCCGCTGGAGGTTCTCCGTCGGGCGGGCTGCGGTCGGACTGGACGGCAGGGCGCGAACGGAGCTGGGCGTGTTCCCGCCGGAGGACCGGGGTGGAAAGAACGCGGCGCAGGTCTGGAGCGCGCAGCGCCTGCGCCTCGTCGCCGACGTCCTCGGCATGACCGAGAAGCTCGACCTGCTCTCGCTGGTCGAGATGGACCAGCTCTACGCGCGCCCTCCGCGCCGGGAGCACCAGTACTTCCTGCTCTTCTCGGTCCCTCCGTGGTTGAGGGCTCTGTTGCCGGGCGCCAGCGTCGCGCGCGACGCCATGAGCCAGGCGCTCCGGAGGTACGCGCCGGTGCCGGCGCAGCGGCCCTTCTGGATGGCGCCGTACGTCTACTTCGCGCCGCAGGCGAGAGCGGCTCCCGGACGGGGGCCTGTGGCACCGCTGGGCAACTTCGCCCAGCCGGACGTGCTGGTGGGGCTGTCGCTGCCGGCGCGCGGTTTCAATGAGGATGGCGGCGTCTCGCCACGCCGGTTCTCCTGGAACGGGCGCGGCGCAGGCTCCGCGGCCGTGGACTTCCGCATCGCGGGGAGCGACCGCGCCAGGCTGCCAGGCCTGCCGGACGAGCTGCAGATGCTTCCCGCCGGCCTGAACGCCTTCGCGGCGGCGCAGGCCTACTACCATCGGCCCGGCGACTGGAGGGAGATGCCCAATTTCTTCAACCCGCTCTGGGGCGCGCGCCTGATGCCGGTCCTCGAGTCGAACGCGGCCGCGAAGCTCGGCCTCACCGCGGTCCCACTCTTGCGGAAGCTGCTCCTGCACTGAGATGCGACGGCCGCGCGCGAGCGAGAACGGGAGCGCGCTGGTCGAGGCGGCCATCGTCCTGCCTTGCCTGCTCGCGGTGACCTGCTGGTCGGCGGCGCTCACCGACGTGCTGGTGCTGAAGCTGAAGGCCGCGGAGGCGCTGCGTTACGCGCTCTGGGAGAGCACGGTGTTCAAGTCCCCGCGCCAGATCGACCTGGACGTCCGGCAGCGGTTCGCGGACCTGCGATCTCCGCGCCGCGTAAACCTGGAACATACGGGGCTCTGGCTGTATCCGCGGGCGCGCGATCTGTCCTGGCGCGCCGACGTGGACCTGACGAGCATGGAGACCAGCCTGGGCGGCGCGCCCGGAACGTCCCCGGACGCCGCGGCGCGGACGATGCGCTTCAACACGCACGGGTCGGCGCTGGCCCGGGTCACGCTGGCGCGCGCGCAGGAGGACCCTTTGTCACCCATCCCGAGGGGCGCCGATCTGCCCGGCCCCTCGATGCGATCGCTGGACTTCCAGGCGCCGCTCCCGTCGCAGCGCCCCATGCAGCTCGTTTTCGACTCCTGGAAGGCCTGGCCCAAGCCCGCCCCGTACACTTTCACCGCGGCGGACGTGGACCCGGCCATCTCTCCCTCGCGGACGTACCCCGAGGTCGAACGCCAGGTCAGCGCGCAGGTGCGAGCGATCGCGTTCTCCGGCGCCAGCCGGATCCCCTGGTTTCGCGAGCTGGGCCGGCTTTTCGCGCGGACCTTCCGCCCCGGCTTTACGGAGGCCCTCGCCGGCGGAACGTTACCGGAGATCTTCTCCGCCAGCCGGATGGACGAGCGCGGATCGAACCGCGGGCCCATCACCATCCTGCCGCCGGAGCGCGACGGGCCGGCCTGGGTCCCGCATCGCTGCGAGGTCGCGGGAAAGGACGTGCCCTGTCCGACCCAGCGCGCCGGCGATGTCACCACGGCGGGAGATGCCCCGAGGTTCATCGACGGCGAGCACGGGATCGGCGATGGGACCGATCGCACGCGCTACACGGTTCCGTACCGGATCAACACGGCCTGGTGGAGGCACCCGGGCGGCGTCGACCGCGAGCTCGGCTCCAGCCGGATCGCGCCGGTCAAGGCGGGGCTCGCCAAGGAGAACGCGTACGTGAAGAGCTATCGCTGCCGCGGCCACTTCTTCGGCGGATCGCGCGCCGCCCAGCGCGCCGGCGACTACGGGAGCTGCCGGTGAGCGCGGTGCGGGTCCTGATCTCGATGGTCGTCGCAGGCGCCGTGCTCCTCGGAGGCGCGAGGATGGGAGGCGCCTTCGCGGACGGCAGCGACACCCCGGTCCGGTCCGGCGAGCCGCCGGGACCCGGCGAGATCCCCGTCGGAGACGATCTGGAAGTCGCCGGCCAGCCCATGCAGCTCTGGCTCTTCTACACGGCAGACCCTCCACGCCAGGTCGCGCAGTTCTACGCGGACGCATTCCGCGCCCGGGGTCTCTTGCCCGTGCTCGCATCGGATCCGGAGCTGGCGCACGTCTCCAGCTTCGATCCCGTGAGTGGCCGGCAACGGTTCGTCACCGCCATCCCGCAACCCCTGGAGACGCTGGTCCTGATCGGCTCGACCGACCCCCGCCATCCGCCGCGCTTCACCCGCGGTCCGGAGGGGAGCTCGATCCCGGTTCCACCCGAGCACCGGGCGTTCGTGGGCTTCCGCAGCGCCGACGGCAGCCTGCGGGCCGAGAGCGCCCAGTTCGTGAGCCCGCTCGACCCACGCGCGGTGACCGCGTTCTACCGCCGCGCGCTCCCGGCGCAGGGCTTTGAGGAGCGGCGGGACTCGTCCGAGAGCCTGCTCGCGTTCGCCAGGCGCGGTGCGACCGTGTCGATCGCCTTGCAGAAGCTCGAGCAGAGGCGCGGCGCCGCCGTGTTCGCCACGCGTATCGAGGGCGACAGCCGATGAGCTTCTCCTGGTCCCGGTTCTTCCGCCGCGGCGAAAGCGGGCAGGCCCTGGTGGAGTCGGGCCTGCTGCTCGCGGCGCTGCTCGGCGGCCTCGCCCTGGGAGGGACCTGGCTGATGAAATCGCACCCACGGTTGCTGCGGGCCCTCGATGCCGGGGTCCGTGGCAGCTACTTCCTGCTCTCGTTGCCGTTCCCCTGATCCCATCCGGGCGGGAACACCGAGCGTCCGCCCGACCTGCCGGAGGACACGAGCTCCATGGACTGCTGCGGCGAGACCGTCTTGACCAGCCCCCAGAGCGGAACGGCCGCGGAGCGCCAGACTCGCGTCTTCGAGACCCGCAGGACATCCGCCGTGAACTCGCCGGCCGGGACGCGCACGCGCTCCGCTCCGACGCGGTCCACTCTGGCCTTGGTGCCCCGGGCGCCCGTCGCTCGCGCGAGCTCTTCGCGGGGGACCTCGATCGGCTGCTGTCCTGCCAGCATCACGAGAAGCCGCTCCACGGCGTCCACCGAGAACTCCCTCCCGCGCAGGAGCAGCCTGGCCGCGGATGCCAGGCCGGCATCGCTGGCGGTGGCGAGCTCCAGCCAGTATCGACCCTCGCCGGAAGCCGGCAACACCGTGGCCCGCAGGCGGATGTTCCCTTTCTCCTTCGCCCGGATCAGGTACTCGGCCCACGCCCCCGGCTCCGGGTCGATGCTGCCCAGCGCGGCCGAGAGCGCCTCGTCGGCGAAGAGCGGCGATGCCGCGGAGCCGGCAGCGAGAAGGATGGCGAGCAGCACGGTTCGACCCTAGCCCACTTCGCCCATGGCCGTGATCCGCCTGTCGTACGTCTGCGCGTTCGCCGCGCTCGCCAGCCTCGGCGAGGCGGCTGCCGCGCGTCCCGCCTGGCTCTGGATGAAGTCGCAGGGACTCTTCCGCGCGACGCTCGCCCCGGAGGTGCCGTTCGGAGCCTTGCTCCTCGGAGCCGGCGCGCTGCTCGGCCTGATCACGCTCCGGCTGGCCTCCGGAATCGCCTTGCGGCGGCGGCCCGGCCCTGCCCTCCACGCCGCTCTGGTGCTGCTGGCCGGCATCTGCTGCAGCCTGCGTCACGCGGCCGGAGGGCCCCGGCCATCTCCCGATCCCGGCCCTGCCCTGCTCGAAGGCCTGCGCGCCGCCGCGGCCGCGCTCGACGCGGGCTTCGCCGGCCAGTACCTGCCCGAGATCGCCGCTCTCGCGCCGGCGCTGGCGCGCGTTCCGTCGCCTCCGATCCGGCGCCTCGGTCGGCCCGTTCCTCTCCGCGCGCGCATCCTCTCCGGGGCCGGCGGACCCCGACTCGATCCGCTCGAAGGCGACCCGCCCGGTACGCTGTACGTCGCGATCTCCGGCGACCGCCAGCGCGCCTGGCTCACCGTGCTCTCGCTGGACGGCGCGCTGCGGCTGCCATCCGGGCAGCCCGCCGTGATGACATCCCGCAGCGGCACGCATGCGCTGCCGGGAGCCGATCCGGCGCTGCCGGTCTACCCGGGCGCCCGCAACCAGCGATCGGTCAGATGTCCAGGTTCGTAGCGTCCAGCGCGTTCTTCTCGATGAACTCGCGCCGCGGCTCGACCGCATCGCCCATCAGCGTGGTGAACATCAGCTCGGCTTCCGCCATGTCGTCCGCGTGCACCTCGAGCAGCGTGCGCCGCGCGGGATCCATGGTGGTCGACCAGAGCTGCTCCGCGTTCATCTCGCCCAGGCCCTTGTAGCGCTGGATCTCGAGCCCCTTCGAGGCCGCCCGCTTGAGCTGGTCCACCAGATCGATCGCGTTCCGCGCCGGCTGCGAAGCCGCGCCGTCCTTGGTGGTCAGCTCGTAGGGAGCTTCCCCGAGGGCCGCGAACTCGTTGCGCAGCTTCTTGAGATCCGTGAAGTCAGGACCGGTCACCAGCACGTGATCGAGCGACGTCTCGCGCATCGCCCCGTTGTGTCCCAGCCGCACCACCAGCTTCTGGCACCCGTGCTCGGGATCCTCGGCCACCTCGACCACCAGCGTCTCGCCCGGATTGGCCTTGGCCAGCGCCTCGCGCAGCGCGTCCGCTTCCTTCTCCAGGACCTTGGGCGCGCGCAGCGCCCGCTCGTCGAGGTCTGTCGCGGAGAGGGCCGCGTCCAGCACCCGCCCGTCGCGCCGCTTGTCCACCTTGTCGAGCAGCCGGTAGTAGCGGAGCACCTTGTCGAGCAGCTCCTTCAGCTTCGCCCCCGCCGAGGTCTCCTTGCCGCTCCCACGCACGGTGGCCCCTTCGGTGCCGATGTCGAGCAGGTGCGCGTCCATCGCGGCCGCGTCCTTCAAGTAGATCTCCTGCTTGCCCTTCTTCACCCGGTAGAGCGGCGGCTGCGCGATGTAGAGGTGGTGCTTCCTCGCCCCGTCCTCGGTCTGCCGCGCCACCACGTCGTGCATCTGCCGGTAGAAGAACGTGAGGAGCAGGGTGCGGATGTGGCTGCCGTCCACGTCTGCGTCCGTCATCAGGATGATCTTGTGGTACCGCAGCTTGTTGATGTCGAACTCTTCGTGGATGCCGGTGCCGATCGCCGTGATCATGGTGACGATCTCCTGCGACGAGAGCATCTTGTCGAAGCGGGCCTTCTCGACGTTCAGGATCTTGCCCCGCAGGGGAAGGATGGCCTGGGTGCGCCGGTCGCGCCCCTGCTTCGCCGAGCCGCCTGCGGAGTCTCCCTCGACGATGTAGAGCTCGCACTTCTCCGGGTCGCGCTCCTGGCAGTCCGCGAGCTTGCCCGGCAGCGAGGCGGAGTCCAGCGCTCCCTTGCGCCGCACCGTCTCGCGCGCCTTGCGTGCGGCGATCCGCGCCCGCGCGGCATCCGAAACCTTGTTCATCACCCGCTTGGCGTTGGCCGGGTTGCGCTCCCAGTACTCGGTGAGCTTGCGCCCGACCAGGTCCTCCACCATGCCCTTCGCTTCGGTGTTGACCAGCTTGCCCTTGAGGTTGCCCTCGAACTGCGCGCCGGGGATCTTCACCGAGACCACCGCGGTCAGGCCCTCGCGGATGTCCTCGCCGGAGGGCGATTCCTTGATCTCCTTCCAGGCCCCGCTCTCCTCGCCGTACTTCACCACCGTGCGGGTGAGCGCGCTCTTGAAGCCGATCAGGTGCGGCCCGCCGTCCACGGTGTTGATGTTGTTGGCGAACGAGAAGACCTTCTCGTCGAATCCATCGTTCCATTGCAGCGCGACGTGCACCTCGGCGCCGTTCACCTCGCCCTTCACCGAGATGGGCGGGTCGAAGAGGACGGTCTTGTTCTTGTTGAGGAGCTCGACGTAGGCGACGATCCCGCCCTCGTACTTGAAGTCGTGGCTCTTGTCCGACCGCTCGTCGCGCATGACGATGCGCAGGCCCGGGTTGAGGAACGCGAGCTCGCGCATCCGGTTCGAGAGCACGTCGAAGTTGAAGTCAGTGGCCTCCAGCACCGAGGAGTCGGGCTTGAAGGTGACCTTGGTGCCGCGCAAGGACGTGTTGCCGATCACCTTCACCGCGCCCGCCGGCACGCCGGTGGCGTAGCGCTGCTTGTGGATCTTCCCCTCGCGGTAGACCTCGACGTCCATCCACTCGCTGAGCGCGTTCACGCAGGAGACGCCGACGCCGTGCAGGCCGCCGGAGACCTTGTACGAGTTGCCGTCGAACTTCCCGCCCGCGTGCAGCTTGGTCATCACCACGTCGAGCGCGTCCATCGGCTCGGTGGGGTGCGGCCCGACCGGAATCCCGCGGCCATTGTCCTGGACCGAGAGCGAGCCGTTGGCGTGGATGGTCAGATCGATCATGTTCGCATGGCCGACCAGCGCTTCGTCCACCGAGTTGTCCACCACCTCGTAGACGAGGTGGTGCAGGCCCTCGGTTCCCACGCCGCGGATGTACATGTGCGGGCGCTTCCGGACCGCTTCCAGCCCCTCGAGGACCTTGATGCTGTCAACCGAGTACTCGCCCGCGGCGGGCGCCGAAGGCGCCCGCTTCTCCTGCACTGTCTCCAAAATCGCACCTCTGGAAAGTGAACCGGATTATCTCTGAAAAGCGCCCGGAAGCAAGGCGAAAAGGCCCCGAAATCACTCTGAAATCACAGGGTTTTCTGGAGCGACCCGGCCCTCTCGGACGCCCTGGAAAACGGCCCTCTGTCCAGCGCTTTTTGCGACCAGCGCGGGGTCTGTGGTGGTGAGCACCACCTGCCCGTCCAGCGCCGCCAGGTATTGCATCAGCCACGCGTTTCGCGAGGGGTCGAGCTCGCTGGAGACGTCGTCCAGGAGCAGCAAGGGCGTCCTTCCCTGCGCCGCGCGAAGGCTTTCGATCTCGCCGATCTTGAACGCGAGCACGATCGCGCGCGACTGCCCCTGGCTCGCGTACAGCCGCGCGGACTTCCCTCCCAGACCGACGTCGAGATCGTCCGCGTGCGGACCCACGCTCGTGTACCCGCGCTCGCGATCGCGGGGGAGCCTGCGGCGCAACGCCTCGAGCAGGCGCGCCTCGAGCGAGGAGCCACCCTCGGCCAGGTGATCGGAGTCCCGTCCCGCCGCCAGGTAGCCGAGCTCCAGCGGCCGCTCTCCCCGGGCGATCTCCGCGAAGGCGCCTTGCGCCCGCGGCCGCACCTCCGCGAGAACCTGCTCCCGCCGCGCGCGCAGGCGCGCACCCAGGGCCGCCAGCGGCTCGTCGAAGCTGGCGAGCAGCCTGGGCTCGGCGCCTTGCCGCAAGAGCTGGTTCCTGGACCTGAGCGCGCGCAGGTAGTCTCTCGCGTCGGAGAGGTGGGCGGGGTGCCGGTTCTGCGCGGCCCTGTCCAACAAGCGCCGGCGTCCTTCGGGCCCTCCCTTCACCACGGCCAGGTCGTCGGGCGTGAACGCGACGGTGGCGAGCCCGCCGAACAGCTCGTCGGGATCGCGCACTGCCTTGCCGTCGACGCGAGCGGTGCGGCCGTCCCGCCCGACTTCGACCTCGACCTCCCGCACGCCGCCGGGAAGCTCGAACCGCCCCGCGACGCGCGCGGAGAGGGCGCTTCCGATCCGCACCAACTCAGCCAGCTTGTGCGCGCGCAGCGGCCGCAGCGTGCAGAGCAAATAGCAAGCCTCGAGGAAGTTCGTCTTACCCTGCCCGTTGGGTCCGAAGAGGACCGACACGTGCCCTCCCAGGGAGACCCGGGCGTCGGCGAGATTGCGGAAGTCGCGCGTCGTGACGTCGAGGAGAAGCACCTATTGCTTCACGCACATGTCGATCGGGACGCCCGACCCCGCACTCCTGCACTCGTAGCTGGCCGGACAGCGCGCCGGCGGCTTCTTCTTCGTGGTGGTCTTCTTGGCCGGCTCCGCCGGCATGTACGGCGTCACCTTCGGCAACCCCGCCTCGAACGAGGCGCAGGGCAGCACGCAGAACGCCTTGTCGAGGACCTTCCCCTTCGCGTCGCTCTGCCCCACGCAGCGCTGCGAGCCGTGCTTGCAGTCCGAGTTCTTCTTGCAGCTCTTGCCCAGGCCCACCGTGCGGGGATCCCGCGTCGGCTTCTTGGCCGCGCGCGCGTCGCCGGCGGAGGCGAGGATGAGCGCAGCGAGCAGTGCGAACATCAGATCCGCATTGGCATGATCACGGCCGTGTACCGCGCTCCGGGCCCCGGGTCCCCGGCCGGCTTGAGCACTCCGGGCGACAGCTCGTCGCAGAGCTCGACCTTCATCTGCTCGGCGTCGACCACCTGGAGGACGTCCATCAGGTAGCGGGCATTGAACCCGATCTGCATCGGCAGTCCCTTGTACGTGACCGGAATCTCCTCCTTCGCGTCGCCCAGGTCGGGGTTCTGCGAGGTCACCTTGAGCGAGCCCTCCTGCAGCTCGAA
>Ga0137394_10002791_pt1 | contig 13031 bp, 9 predicted proteins | sample czobulk116metaG_FD_108278 | JGI IMG/M metagenome (GOLD analysis project Ga0137394, IMG submission 108278) | Vadose zone soil microbial communities from Angelo Coast Range Reserve, California, USA - czobulk1.16 metaG | ecosystem: Environmental > Terrestrial > Soil > Vadose zone | place: USA...
ATTGGCAAAGCCCATATAACCCTGCATCAACTTGCCATTAGGCGTGCTCGGGTCGGCAATGCCGCTGGACCATTCTTCATCCGCCAGGAATGAAATGGTGACGGGACTTGGCGTAGCGTCTGCGTAAATGAAGGGGCCGGTGTAGTCCTGATAGGTTGAGTTCCCAACGTTGCCATCAACGTTATTCCAATTCTTAGAGGGGACCACGCCAGCTTTATCACCAGGGTTAAGGCCCAGAGGCGCGATGCCACCGGGAGTTCCACCGGTGAATTTTACCGAGAGATCGAATGGCACAACGGTCCTGATCGTTGCCTTGGTGTTCACGGTGATCGGATCATTGGGCGCAGTGCGGCTCACCACATTGTTGATCGTGACCGTGTAGGAAGCGCCAGGAGTTTGAGCGCTTGTAGTCAAAAGCACCGAGCTATGAGTCGCGGCATCCAAGGCCGCACCGGTGATGCTCAAGCCGCCGTCGACCGAATATAGGTCTGTGTAGGAAGCCGAATCGCCCACCGGTTTGTCGAAGTCGATGCGGATGTTATTCAGTCCCGCGCCAACGGCGTTGAAGACCTGCGGAGCGTGGTCGATCAATTGAGCCGCAGCCAGACCAGCACCGTCGCTGGGGGGGCCAGGCCAGGTCATGGTGAATTGGAGGTTACCGCTGGCATCGGGCTGAAGAGCATTGAAAACGACGTAGTTGCCGACATCGCGCGTGCCGCCCAAACCAGGATCAGTCGTGTTCACCGCCTGTTGATAGAAATTGAACTGATGCATCTCCGCGATGTAGTAAGTGGTCCCACCTGCGGAGAGATTGACCTGAACGTTGTCGCCATTGACGTTCGCGTAGAGAACGAGGTCGTAGTTGCCGGCAATCACGTTGTGGAAGGTGAACGTGTCCACATGGCCCGCTCCAGCCGCTTTAATTGCGCCAGCCATCAGCCGATAATTGGGGAAGGACGTGAGTCCATCATTGTTCCAACTGTCGTTCGCTGCAAACTCCAAAGTCACGGGCGATCCATTGCCATTACGATCATTCAGTCCGGCGGTGGTCCCTGAAAACCCTGAGAAAGCATAACCATCATTGATGTTGTTCCAATTGCGCTGCTGGCGGCCAGGGGCGCCAGCAATTTCATTCGCGGCCAAAACGCCTGCAGGTCCGGTGTTGGTCGAGTTACGGCCACTAAAGCTCGCGCCCACGCTGCTGGTATCGAGAAATTGCACTTCAGCAATCTGCATGCTGTTGGCCGCGCCGGCGTTGGCGACGGTTGGGAAAAGCAGGCGATACATCGCGTAGCTCGCGTTATTCGGGAAAGAGACCAGCCTGTCCTGGAAGAAAGCGGTAAAGGCGGGAATCGGGCCGCTCGCAATCCGCACCCAGGTCGTGCCGCCGTCGTTTGATCCATCCAGCGTGAAGCTGGTGGGATTGCGGGGCGGTTCGTCATTGGCCGATGTCAGCAAGAGCCCTCTGACGACACTCGAGCCGGTGGAAGGCGTGACGGTAAACCCAGTATTGAGTTTGTCGAAATTCAAATACTTGGTCGCCGGATTGTTATCGATGGCGTTCGGCGCTCGCTCGCCGTTGGGCGAATTCGCAGAACTTGGAACTACCGGGTCGCCCGGTCGGGTCACATCGCCGGCGTACAGATCCGCAGCACCAAGCGCCAAACCAGCGAGTAATCCAAGAGAGAACAGATTTCGGAAGGGGTTCGGGATTGTCACAAACGTCCTTTGAGAATGCGCGTGAGAGTTCGTGCTCTGTGCGAACCTTCGCGCGCATTGCGAAAGCCCGCCGAAAGCCGCCCATGAAAAACCACTCCGACCCCCCTTGGCGCGGCCAATGAAATAATTTCCGCATCTGGTTCTCATGCTTCTAGCTTCATTATCCATGCGCAATCCACCAGCCCCGTGACCGACAGCGATGTCAGGCAAACCGTCTAGATCGAGGTCTCCAACGGCCACCCAGGTGGGGCTTGCACCGGTATACGCGCCAATTTAGACATGAAGGCACAGCGGTCTCTCCGTGTTCACCCAGTAGGTGCCAATCCCGAATGCCGGAGCGGGATCGCTGCGCGGCTGGGGAGAACCGGCAAGATCATTGCATAATTGGCATTAATTGCAATTCCATTCTTGGCTCCTGCAAGGCTCTCATCCAGGAGCAGTCGCCTATACTAATACGCCGGCTTACAGGGCGTTCTTTCATTTTCTATCACTCGGACTCATCCGGTGGCCTTATTTTCCAACTTGATTTCGAGAGCGGCTCGCAGTCCGATGAATTATGACAATGCACGTAATTCGGGCTCTTTTGTTCCTTATGTCCGCCGGCTATGCCCTCTTGGCGCAGCAGAATTCTCCAGGTTTAGAGGGCATTCGCAGGGACATCGGTGCAGGTGTGGCCGCGGCTTATCAGCGATTGGAACCCCTCTACGAAGAGTTCCACAGTCACCCCGAGCTCTCCCTGCATGAAGAGAAGACCTCGGCAAGGCTCGCAGACGAATTGACCCAACTTGGATTTGAAGTCACACGCAAGGTTGGCGGTCATGGAGTGGTCGGCGTGCTGAAAAATGGGACTGGCCGCACAGTTCTTATCCGCACAGATATGGATGCCCTTCCGGTTATTGAACAAACCGGCGCTCCCTATGCCAGTTCAGTCAAAGCGACCGATGACAAAGGCAACACCGTGGGCGTCATGCACGCTTGCGGTCACGACATGCACATGACTGTGTTCCTCGGCGTCGCGCGACTATTGACCGAGTTAAAAGAGAAATGGCACGGTACCCTCGTCATGATGGGCCAGCCTGCCGAGGAGAAATCCCATGGCGCCAAAGAGATGCTGGCGGACGGATTGTTTACCCGCTTTCCCAGACCCGATTATTGCCTGGCACTGCATTGCGCACCCGAATTGTCTGCAGGAATGGTGGGCGTCACCGAAGGATATGCCCTCGCGAACGTCGATTCGGTCGACATCCTGATCCGCGGCGTCGGCGGGCACGGAGCCTGGCCGCACAAAACCAAAGACCCAATCGTGTTGGCGGCGCAAACCGTTTTGGCGCTGCAAACCATCGTCAGCCGGGAAACTGATCCCACGCAACCGGCCGTCGTGACCGTGGGCTCGATCCATGGCGGCGCCAAACACAACATTATTCCGGACGAAGTGCGGCTCCAGTTGACCTTGCGTTCTTACTCTGACGACGTCCGCAAAAACACCATCGAGGCCGTTCGCCGCATTACCCGCGGACTTGCCGAGGCGGCGGGAATTCCGGAAGACCGTTATCCCACAGTGACAATGGCCGACGAATCCACACCCGCGACCTACAATAATCCCGAACTCGCGCGCCGCTTGCTCGGCGTGTTTAAAAACTGGTTTGGCGAAAATCGCACCGTCAGCACCAAACCGATCATGGGCGCGGAAGATTTTGGCATGCTGGGCCGCACTGAAGATAAAATCCCAATCTGCATTTTTTGGCTGGGTACGGTCGATCCAGAGAAATTCAAAGAGAGTCAGCGGACAGGCAAGGCGCTTCCCGCGCTGCACTCGAGCCAGTTTTTACCCGTTCCGGAGCCGACTTTCAAAACAGGCGCCACCGCCATGACCGCCGCTGTTCTCGACCTGTTTACGAAGGCACAATAGCCCGAAAGCTTTCGCGGGTGTCCTCACCTTTTGGACTGGCGGGCCTTCTCCAACCGCGCCATGAGGGTGAAGTCCAATTTGAAATGATCATTGCGATCCGTCCCGTTAGGGCCAACTGCAACGTAAACGCAGTCACCGGCGTTGAGCCTGCCGAGCGGCCGATCAAATGGCTGAGGTGTCTTGGTTTCGACAATGATCTCAGGACCGACAGGTTGCTCGTTTATGAAGACGCGCAGATTATCGTTGCCGTTCACCTTGCCATCGCTGCGAATGAGGAAACTATTCGTAATGAGATAAAAACCTGCATTGGTCACGGTGTAGGCAAAGATGACGTAGGTATCGATGTCGCCGCGTTGATTTTTTCCATGAGCGGGATGACCTCCCTCCCTCGAGATACGCATATAGTGGGCTGGGTTCGGGCGTGGAAACGTGGGCGTCTCATCGAAGCCGTAACTCTGGCCGTTCCAAACGAGGTCTCGGTAATTGTTGGTTTTGCCGATATCGCCTGTCGGATTCCAGAGATAACGCCATCCAGGTTTAGGACTGCCCTCCTCGAAGTCGGCGCGAAAGGACGCGACAGCCATAAGTGGCGGGGGTCGATGATAGATAATCCACACGGTCACGCTGCCGACCAGCAGAATGAGGCAAAGAATCCCCACCGCGGTTGCGACCAGCAGTTTGCCGATGCGATTGCTCTCTCGGGGAGCGTTGGCACTCGCTCCTCGTTCGGAGCCTTGAACTGCTGGCGGATCGCTCATGGCGCTCTGGCCACGCCCATTCGGTGTGGTGAATCACATCGTAGCGCCCGGTCTCAATCGAGCAAGCTGCTTCGGGGGCGGGTGGGAGACCCGCCAGGTACGCGGCGGGGCGGGGCGTGAGACTGGCCCAACGCCTGAACCGCATCCTCAAGGGCTGATGCACGCCGCGCTCCTCCCAGATTCTGGTTGCAAACCTAACGCAGTTGGAAACTATTCCTGAATGCTTCTCCGCTATTCCCAGGCCGCTCGGCTCTTTCCAAAGTCTGCGGAGCGGCACTCTAGTTTTATGAAAACGGTGATATCGCTGATGCTGGCCGTGAGCGCTGGCTCCCTTTTCGCAGCCGATACAACCAACGGTTGGACACGCTTGTTCAACGGCCGCAACTTCGATGGGCTTGACCGTTATCTCGCTCCCCCGCCCGGATCCAAACAACCGCTCGGACTGAACAACGATCCCCGCGGCGTTTTCACCATCACAAACATCGACAATCGACCGGCCATCCATGTTTCGGGCGAGCTTTACGGAGCCGTCACCACGCACGCCGAGTTTGAAAACGCGCACATCCGGGTTCAATACAAGTGGGGCGAGAAGAAGTGGCCCCCGCGCGCGCAACCAAAACACTACCGCGATGCGGGTCTCCTTTATTGGTGCATCGGGCCCAACGGCGCTGGAAGCCAGGCCTGGATGCGCTCCATCGAATGCAACATCATGGAGAAGGGTGTCGGCCAATGGTGGAGCGTGGCGGGAACTTATTGCGATGTCGAGGGACGCAACGTCGTCCTGGAGAAAGAGCCTTCGATTCCATACCGCGGCGAAAGCTCGGGCGAAAAGTGCGTCGTTTGGGAACCTGACGCGCACACCTACACGGCCAAGCCCTGGGAAGGAATCACATCTCCCTTCGATCCTGAGAAGCCGCACGGCGAATGGAACCTCGCCGAAGCCGTTGCCTGGGGAAACATCTGCATCCATCTCCTGAATGGGAAGGTCGTGCTGGTGATTACTAATCCCCGCTTCAAAGAAAACGGGGTCGAGCAGCGCCTCTATCGGGGCAAGATTCAGCTTCAGTCCGAGGCCGCTGAACTTTATTACGCGGACCTGGAAGCCCGCCCGATCAATTCCATCCCTGCCGAATTGCTTAAGGACGTCCCGACTGAACCTCAGGATGAGGCCGGTTTCGCGCCCCTGTTCGGTCAGACTCCAACCGATGGGTGGGCCCAATGTGGCCCTGGCAGCTTCACGATGGAGAATAGTGTTGCGACCGGACACGGCGGTATGGGCCTCTGGTGGAGCACCAACCGGCCATTTACTAACTTCGTTCTTCGCGGCGAATGGCGTCAGGAAGGTGAAAACTCGGACTCAGGCGTCTTCTTCCGCTTCCCGGCTCCAGGCAACGACCCCTGGGTGGCGGTGCGTCGCGGGCACGAATTTGAGATCGGCGAATCCAAGCCAGCCAGCCCCAAGGACGGCACAGGATCATTTTATCCGTTTCACGGCCCGGTCGCATTGCCGCTGAAGCCAGCCGGTGAATGGAACAATTACGAACTCACTTGCATCGGCCCAAACTATGCGCTTCGAATCAATGGCCAACTCGTCAACACCTGGACCGACGGCAAGGGTCGTCCACTCTACGGTTACGTGGGCCTGCAAAACTATCCTTACCCGCAAGCGGTTCAGCATCGAAATCTCCGCATCAAAGACCTTCTCTAATAAGTTTCTTTGAAAGCTGCCACTCCAATTGGTCTCGGGATTATCGGGTGTGGCAACGTGCTCGAGGCCTACGTTCCCCAATGCGCGCGGCTGCACTCCCAGCGCCTGGCTGAACTGGTCGTGGCCTGTGGCCGGCCAAACCAACGCGAACGCGCACTCGCCCTCGGTGTTCCCCGGTTCAGCACTGACGAAACCGAAGTGCTGCGCGATCCGGCAATTGATGCAGTCATTATACTCACGTCGATGCCCGAGCACGCCCGGCTGGCCGCTGCCGCACTAAAGGCCGGCAAGCATGTGCTTATCGAGAAACCTCTCGCCACGAACCTTGAGGACGCGCGCATGTTGCTCCAGCTCGCCGATGACTGCAAACGCCACCTTGTCTGCGCGCCGTTCACAACCCTCAGCCCCACATTTCATACTATTGCCAGCCGCGTCCTTGCCGGGGACATTGGCAAGCCGTCTCTCGCCCGGGCACGTTACGGTTGGTCCGGACCTTGGTGGAGCGAGTGGTTTTACAAGCCGGGTGGCGGCTCGCTTTTTGATCTCGGGATTTACTGCATCACAAGCCTTACCGGCTTGCTCGGACCAGTGAAGCGTGTGACTTCATTTGCCGGTGTTGCCATTCCCGAGCGGGAAATCAATGGCCGCCGCGTCGCCGTGGAAGCCGAGGACAACGCACAGGTGCTGCTCGATTTCGGCGAAGCTTGTTTCGGTGTAGTCACGAGCGGATTCACGATGCAGCAATATCGCTCGCCTGCGTTGGAAATTTACGGCGCCACCGGGACCATTCAGATGCTGGGAGATGACTGGGATCCCGATGGCTATGAGCTCTGGCAAAATGCTGCCGGTTGCTGGCAGGTGTTCAAGGAGACAATGCCCGATTGGTCGTGGGCGGACGGTTTGTCGCACCTGGTCGAATGCCTGCATCGGAACACCACGCCCGCAGTGACAAAAGAGCACGCCTTCCATGTTCTGGAAATCATATTGAAAGCCCAGCAGTCGGCCCGCGCAGGCCGTGCTCTGGCCATCGAAAGCACGTTCACTCGGCCCTCCGCCATGGCCAAACCGCTCGCAAACGAACCCGCGCACCTCGCGCACGATCGGACTCGCGAACACGTCCAGTGATGCCGCGATGGTTAATTTGGACGCTGCTCGCCCTGGCGTTTTGGGGCGCTTGGGCGTTGCTGGCTAAAGTAATTGGGGATGCTTTGACACCGACCCAAAGCCAGGTTTTGTCCACCATAGGAATGGTCCCGGTGATTGTTGGGGTCGCCTTTTCGAAAAACCTGGGTGCAGTCGGCACCCGCGTCCGGGGTTCGATCCTGGCATTTGCCGCGGGGTTATTGGGCTCTCTTGGAAACATTGTCTACTATGGTCTGCTCAACAGCGGCGCGAAGGCGGCGACGGTCATTCCGTTTACGGCCATGTATCCCCTGATCACGGTGCTTTTGGCTGTGCTGTTCCTGAACGAGAAGCTCAATCGCATTCAGCTTTTCGGAGTGGTCCTCTCGTTCCTTGCCATTTACCTGTTCAACGTTCCACAGGAACACCGAGTTGTTTCAACCTGGCTCGCCGTGGCTCTGGTTCCGGTGATGTTGTGGGGCGTCGCAGGCTTGCTGCAGAAGATTTCGACGAACTCAATTTCTGGTGAGCTTTCGACGCTTTGGTTCCTTGCGGCCTTTGTGCCGGTGGCCTTCTGTTTATTTGCCCGCGAGCCGTTGCCGGCGCGAATTGAGCCCAGGACCTGGTTGTTCGTTATTCTTCTAGGCCTCACGTTGGCTCTGGGGAACTTCGCCATCCTTCTTGCCTTCGCGAGCCAGGGCAAAGCGTCCATCATAGCGCCTTTGTCTGGGCTTTACCCGATGGTGAGCATTCCTATAGCGATCGTCATTCTTCGTGAACGCATCGGTCTTCGCGAATCGTTCGGAATCGTGGTAGCTCTGGCGGCGGTCGCGGCCATTTCCATGGAATCAAAAGCGCCGGCTCCTGCGCCAATCCCGACTCACACACAAGCATGAATCTCCTCGACCTAATGAAGCAAGGGCCTGTCCTCGGCGACGGCGGTTATCTCATCGAACTGGAACGGCGTGGTTACGTCGATAGCGGCTCGCGCCGGGAGAAGGTCGGCACTGGGCGTGGCAGCGGACAGTTTACTCCCGAAGTTGCCATTGAAAATCCGGACGCGTTGCGAGAACTGCACCGGGAGTTTTTGCGCGCCGGGTCACAGGCATTGCAAGCGCTCACCTTTTTCGGCACACGCGAAAAGCTCAATCGCGCCGGATACGGGGCACAGACCGAAACAATCAATGCCGCCGCGGTCAAGTTGGCGAAGGAAGTGGCTGGCGATCGCGCGCTCGTCGCGGGCAGCGTCTCCCGGACCCAGCTTGTCGAACGGGAAGGGATGGAATCACTCGGCAAAGCACGCGATCACATTGCGGAGCAGATTCGCCTGCTCAAGGATGCCGGTGTCGATTTTCTCGTTCTGGAAACATTTTTTCATCTCGCCGAAATGAAAGCGGCGCTCGAATGCGCGGCAGCCAGCGGATTGCCGACCGTCGCGACCATGAGCTTCCGCCCGCTGATCACTTCCTGCACGGACGGCCACTCGCCCGCCGAATGCGCCAGAGTCATGGCGGATTTGGGCGCGATTGCCGTGGGCGCAAATTGCGAGCAAGGACCGGCAGTCATGCTGCCCTTGCTGCAACAAATGCGGAATGCAGCGAAGGTGCCAGTTGCGGCACAGCCTTCCGCATTCCGGACAACGGCCGAGTGCCAATCCTTCACCCGGCTTGCACAGTTTCCGGATGATCTGGAAACAATCCAGCTCTCGCGAACGGAGTTCGTTGACTTCGGCCGGCGCGCTCGCACGGAGGGGATCGGCTATATCGGCGGCTGCTGCGGCTGCAACGCCGCTTATATCCGCGCCATCGCGGACGGACTGGAATGAACCAGGCAGAGTCCACAAGTTGACATGCCGTTCGCGCTCGGGATCGATGTCGGAGGAACCAAGACGGCTGCGGGAGTCGTCGACTTGGCCAAAGGCCGCGTTTGCCTCCGCCGCCAACAGCCGACTCTTGCGTCTCGTTCTGGTGAAGCCGTACTGGCCGATGTTTTTGCGCTCGCACAATCCGTTCTCGCCGAAGCGCGCGCCGCCGGTTCAGAGCCAGCAAGCATCGGTATTGGAGTCGCCGAACTCGTCAGCCCTTCCGGCACAGTCGTGAGCGATGCGACCATCCGCTGGAACGGTTTGCCGGTTCGCGAACGATTCGAAGCCCTCTTGCCCACCACGATCGACGCCGACGTCCGCGCTGCTGCTCGCGCGGAAGCCAGTTTCGGAGCAGGCGCGGGCCTAACCTCCTTTGTCTTCGTCACAGTCGGGACGGGCATCAGCTCCTGTCTTGTTATAGATGGCGAGCCTTATCGAGGCGCCCGTGGCTTGACTGGAACCTTTGCCAGCGCTCCAAGCCTTATTCCCTCTCTCAAGTCCCAACTCTCAACTTTCAACACCGCCAACCTGGTGGAAGGACCTCCTCTGGAACAATTCGCCTCCGGCTCGGCCCTGGCTTTGCGCTATCGACGCTCCCATCCGCAATCCACTGCTGAAGCTCCTGAAGTGCTTTCCCTCGCTGAGGCGGCCGATCCAATTGCTCTGGAAGTTGTGAGATCAGCAGGTCTCGCTTTGGGAGCCGCCATTGCTCAGCTCGTCAACACTCTGGATCCCGAGGCTGTTGTCCTCGGGGGTGGACTTGGGCTGGCCGAAGGCATCTTTCGTATGGCGGTCGAGCAGGGGTTCCGCTCGCATCTTTGGTCGCAACTTCACGCCGGCATTAGCCTTTGCTCGGCGAAACTCGGCGCAGACGCAGCGCTGATCGGAGCCGCTCTTGGCTCCGCCATCCTTAGGCAGCATGAACTGTAATCACTCGACGGGTCCCAAAGATTGATTTTTTGCGCCTCTGCCCTTTATCTGTCTGCGATGCGCAGCGTTGTTCCTTTTCAGGGTTTAGTTGAGTTTGCTCCCACATTCACCGCGCGACCTCAAATCAGCCATGTAATCTTTGATTTTGACGGGACTCTTTCTTTAATCCGGGAAGGCTGGCCGGAAGTGATGCTGCCAATGTTCCTGGAATTTCTGCCTTCGATGCCGGGGGAAACCGATGAGACGCGAAGCGCTCTGCTTTACGACGATATCATGCGGCTGAACGGCAAGCAGACGATCTATCAAATGATCCAGTTGGCCGAGCGCATTAAAGAACGCGGCGCGCAGCCAAAGGAGCCGCTCTGGTATAAAAAGGAATATCTTCGGCGCTTAAATGCGCGCATCCAGTCGCGCCTGGAAAGCATTGAAAAGGGCACGATTTCCCCCGATCATTATCTTCTGCATGGATCGAGGGCGATGCTGGAGGAGCTGCAACAACGCGGTCTCAAGCTGTTCCTGGCCAGTGGCACTGATGAAGTCTTCGTAAAGCAGGAAGCGGAATTGCTCGATGTGACGCGATATTTCGGCCAGCATATCTATGGCGCGCAGGATGATTATAAAACCTTCTCCAAAAAAATGGTGATCGAACGCATTCTTCGCGACAACCAGATCAATGGCGAACGGTTGCTCGCCTTCGGCGATGGTTATGTTGAGATCGAGAACACCAAGCAAGCGGGCGGACTTGCAGTGGCTGTTGCCAGTGAGGAAGCTCATAACGGCTCGGGCCGAATCGATGAGTGGAAACGGCAGCGCCTCCTGGGCGTCGGGGCAGACGTCGTGATTCCCGATTACCGCGATAGCCAGGCGTTGTTACAAAAGATTTTTGCGGCTTGATTGTATGTCCGACGCTCCTCGTGCCATCGACCTGAAGAAACTTAAAGTCTACCCGCTGGCGGAGCGGCACAGCTTGAGCCGTATTGAGGACATTCTCGTAAACCCTGATTCTGCGCCACCGCCCTGCTCCGAGAATATAAAGCGGCAGGTCGAACAGTGCGCGCGGGAGATTCACGCGGCCCGAAAGCGAGGAGCGAGCGTGATGTTCCTTTACGGCGCACATCTGGTGAAGAACGGAGCTTCAGCCATTGTGGATCGTTTGATGGAACGCGGCTGGATCACTCACCTGGCGACGAACGGCGCGGGGTCTATTCACGATTGGGAATTTGCCTTCCAGGGCTGGTCCACTGAGAGTGTCGAACAGAATGTTGCCACTGGCACTTTCGGCACCTGGGAGGAGACAGGCAGGAACATCAACCTCGCCGTCCTGGCAGGGGGTTTGCGAAGTGAAGGATATGGCCAAGGGCTGGGGCGTTTTATCCAGGAGGATGGGACGTTATTGCCAGACTTCGAACAATTGGAACACGGGTTGCGCGAGTTCCCGTCCGATCCTCTGGCGCCTGCGCTGGCTGAGCTGTTGGTGGCAATGCGCGAACACTCCTTGAAGCCTGGCCGCCACGAGGTGCCGCATCCGTACAAGCACACCTCGCTCTTCGCCCAGGCATTTCGCCGCGACATCCCGCTGACGGTTCATCCGGGCATCGGTTACGATATCATTTCCAATCACCCGATGTTCAACGGCGCGGCCATTGGGCGCGCTGCCGCGATCGACTTCCGATTATTTGGCGGCGCGGTCGAAGGTCTGGATGGCGGGGTTGTTCTTTCGGTTGGCTCCGCCATTATGGCCCCGCAAGTTTTTGAGAAGAGTATTAGCTGCGTGAACAATCTTCGGTTACAGACAGGACGCCGAATCGTTCATGGTCACAGCATTTATGTGGTCGACATCCAGGATGGCGGCAACTGGGATTGGTCGGCCGGCGAACCGCCCAAGGACAATCCCGCTTACTATCTGCGTTTCTGCAAAAGTTTCTCGCGCATGGGCGGGACCATGCATTATCTGCAGGTCGACAACGTCGTTTTCGTTCACCAACTCCTGCACCACCTTGAGCGCCTGTGACCCCCGAACGCTTCGAGACCGTCACCCGCCGCTATGCCAACTTGCGCATCGGCATTGTTGGCGACTTCTGTTTGGATCGCTATCTCGAGATCGATCCGGGAAAAGCCGAGACATCGATTGAGACAGGCTTGCCGGTGCACAATGTCGTTCGCGTCCGCAGTCAACCAGGCGCAGCGGGCACCATCCTGAACAACCTTGTGGCGCTCGGGATGCGCGCAATTTATCCGACCGGCTTTGCCGGTGAGGATGGTGAAGGATACGAACTGCTCCGGTCCCTTCGTGAAAAGCGAGGGGTCAAAATGGATTACTTTCTGCAAACTCCGGAGCGGCGCACGTTCACTTATTGCAAGCCGTTGTTGCTTCAGCAAGGCCAACCGCCGCGAGAATTAAATCGCCTCGATTCAAAAAATTGGACCGCAACGCCGGAAAAAGTCTCCGCTCAATTGGCGCACTCCATCGAAGCTTTGGCAAAAAAGATCGACGCGATCATCGTATTGGACCAGGTGGATGTGCCCGACACAGGGGTGATCACGCGGGGGGTGATGGACACAATCCGGCACATCAGTCATGCGCATCCGCAATTGCTTATTATCGCTGATAGCCGTCGCGGCCTGCGTTCCTTTCCGCCGGTCACGTTCAAAATGAATGCTGCCGAACTGGTTAAACTGGCCGGAAAAACTTCTGCACTTCCTTTGGATGCTGTTCGACGCGAAGCCGCGACGCTCGCCCGCAAAAATGCGCGCGCTGTTTTCGTCACCATGGCCGCCGAAGGCATCCTGGGCGCGTCTCCTTCCGGCGAAATCGAGCATGTCCCTCCTCTGCCGGTCCGCGGCGAAATCGATGTTGTGGGCGCCGGCGACGCGGTCACTGCCAACCTGAGTTGCGCACTGGCAGCCGGGGCACGTTTGCGCGAAGCGCTCGAACTGGCCAACGCCGCCGGGTCGATCGTGATTCACCAACTCGGCACCACCGGTACAGCGACCGTCGAGCAATTAAGGTCTGTTCTGGTA
>Ga0137394_10002792_pt1 | contig 13030 bp, 8 predicted proteins | sample czobulk116metaG_FD_108278 | JGI IMG/M metagenome (GOLD analysis project Ga0137394, IMG submission 108278) | Vadose zone soil microbial communities from Angelo Coast Range Reserve, California, USA - czobulk1.16 metaG | ecosystem: Environmental > Terrestrial > Soil > Vadose zone | place: USA...
CTGCTGAGCTGCATGCTCTCCGGGGTGGACCGGAAGAGCGGGGAGCGGCTCGACGATCTCAACATCCGCTACCAGGTCATCACCTTCCTGATCGCGGGGCACGAGACCACCAGCGGCCTCCTGTCCTTCGCGGTCTACTTCCTGCTGCAGAACCCCGAGGCCCTCGCGCGCGCCTACGAGGAGGTGGACCGGGTGCTCGGCCCGGACGTCTCCGCGCCGCCGACCTACGCGCAGGTCAACCAGCTCACCTACCTCGACCAGGTGCTCAAGGAGTCGCTTCGCCTCTGGCCGACCGCGCCGGTCTTCGCGCTCTCGCCCCACAAGGACACGATGATCGGCGAGCGGTACCGGATGAAGAAGCCATACCAGATCGTGGTGCTGACCCCGATGCTCCATCGCGACCCCGCGGTGTGGGGCGAGCGGGCCGAGGTCTTCGACCCCGATCACTTCTCGCGCGAAGCCGAGCGCGCACGTCCCGCCAACGCCTACAAGCCGTTCGGCAACGGCCAGCGCGCCTGCATCGGGCGGCAGTTCGCCCTGCAGGAGGCGGCCCTGGTGCTGGGCATGGTGCTCCAGCGCTTCAAGCTGATCGACCACACGCGCTACCGGCTCAAGCTCAAGGAGACGCTGACCGTGAAGCCGGACGGCTTCCGCATCCGGGTGCGGCGCCGGAGCGATCGCGATCGGGCCCGCCCCGCGTCCCGGGTCAACGGCCGAGCGGCGGCCCTCCCGGCCATCGAAGCGCCGGTCCCCGCGGCGGGCCCGCGCCACGGCACGCCGCTCCTCGTGCTCTACGGGTCGAACCTCGGCACCGCGGAGGAGGTGGCCCGCCGCGTGGCCGAGTCGGGCGAGGTGGGCGGCTTCGCGGTGACGGTGGCGCCGCTCGACGAGTACGCGGAGCGCCTGCCCACCGCGGGCGCGGTGGTCATCGCGTCGGCCTCGTACAACGGCACGCCCCCCGACAACGCGGCGCGCTTCTACGAATGGCTGCGCGGCGCCGACCCGGCCGCCACGTCGCTCGCGGGCGTGCGCTACACCGTCTTCGGCTGCGGCAACCGCGACTGGGCGTCCACCTTCCAGGCGGTCCCCCGCTTCATCGACGAGCGCCTCGCCGCGCTCGGCGCGGAGCGCCTCTACGGCCGCGGCGAGGGCGACGCGCGGGAGGACTTCGACGGGCAGTTCCAGGCCTGGCACGAGCGGCTCGGGGGAACGCTCGCCAAGGCCCTCGGCGTCGAGCTCGCGGCCGGGGAGCCGGCGGAGGCCGCGCACCTCGTGGTCGAGACGGTGGAGGGCGGCGAGGCGAGCCCGTTCGTGGACTCGCTGGGCGCGCGCGCGATGCGGATCGCGGCGAACCGCGAGCTGCACACCAAGACCGGGCCCGAGGCCTCGTCCCGCTCGACGCGCCATCTCGAGCTCGAGCTGCCGGAGGGCGTGGCCTACCGCGCGGGCGATCACCTGGGCGTGATCCCGCGCAATGCGGACGCGACGGTCCAGCGGGTGGCCGCGCGGTTCGGGCTCGATCCGGCCGCCTCGGTCCGGCTGAGGCCCGCGGCGAGCCGGAAGACCTTCCTGCCGGTGGACCAGGCGATCCGCGTGGACCGGTTGCTCGGCGATCACGTCGAGCTGCAGGACCCGGCCACTCGCCGGCAGATCCAGGAGATGGCGGCCAGCACGGAGTGCCCGTGGACGCGCCCGCGGCTACTGGCCCTCACCGAGAATGAGGCGCGCTACCGCGAGGAGGTCCTGGGTCGCCGCAAGTCGGTGATCGATCTCCTCGAGGAGTTCCCGGCCTGCCCGCTTCCGTTCAACCGCTATCTCGAGATGCTCCCGCCGCTCCGCCCACGCTACTACTCGATCTCCTCGTCGCCGCTCCAGGACCCGCAGCGCTGCAGCATCACGGTGGCGGTGGTGGACGGTCCCGCCCGCTCGGGCCGCGGCACCTTCCAGGGGGTGTGCTCGAGCCACCTGCTCCGCCAGCCCGAGGGCGCGCACATCCACGCCTTCGTCAAGGACACGAAGTCCGCGTTCCGCCTCCCGGAGGATCCCGCGACCCCGATCATCATGATCGGTCCCGGCACCGGCCTCGCCCCGTTCCGCGGTTTTCTCCAGGAGCGCGCCGCGCTGCGGGCGGCGGGCCGGGCGGTCGGCCCCGCGCTGCTCTTCTTCGGCTGCCGGCATCCGCGCCAGGACTTCATCTACGAGGATGAGCTGCGCGGCTTCGCCGAGCAGGGCGTGGCGCGCCTCTTCGCGTGCTTCTCCCGGCTGGCCGACGAGCAGAAGACCTACGTGCAGGATCAGGTGCTGCGGCAGGGCGCGGAGGTCTCGAAGCTCCTCGAGGCGGGGGCGGTGGTCTACGTCTGCGGGGACGCGAGCCGGATGGCCCCGGATGTGCGGCGCGCGTTCGCGGCCATCCACCGACAGGAAACGGGCGGCGATGAGCGCGCGGCCGAGGCCTGGCTCGACGGGCTCGCCGCGGCGAACCGCTATCTCGTGGACGTCTGGGCGGCGGGCTAGCCGGGCGGGATCAAGCGGCCGTCACAGCAGCTCCAGCAGGAGGTGGATCGCGTAGAGGCCGCCGCCCGCCAGCCCACCCACCACCGTCCCGTTCACGCGGATGTATTGAAGATCGTCCCCCGCGTGCTCCTCGATGAGGCGCACCGCGCCCTCCGGCCCGAGCGCGTGGACGCCCCGCTCGATGAAGTGCGCGATGCGGTCGTGGTAGCGGTCCACCGCCCCGGTGAGGCGCTCCTTGAGCCAGCGATCGAGCGACCGCCGGAGCGCGGTGTCCTCCGCGAGCGTCCGCCGCGCGCGGTCGAGCCGGGCGGCGATCCAGCTCACCAGCTCGGACGGCCGGGCGTCGAGGTCCGCGAGGACGAGCTTGCGGAGCCCCGCCGCCGCGTCCTCGAGCAGCCGCGCCACCGCCGGACTCGCGAGGAGCTCCTCCTTCGCCGCCTCGACGCGCGCGGCCAGGTCGGGATCGGCGCGGAGACGCTCGGGCAGCGCGGCGAGGGTCTCGGTGAGCCGCCGGCGCAGCGGATCGTCGGGATCGTCCGCGATCCGCTTGAGTGCGTTGTGGAGCGCGCTGACGAGCCGGTCGCGGTCGATGAGCCCGAACGTGTTCGCCAGTCCCATGAGGAGGCGCGGGTAGACGCCCATCCGCGCGCGATACCCGGCCAGCACCTCGTCCACCAGGTCGCCGACGCTGGCGCGGAAGTCGGGCCGCTCGAGCGCCTCGATCAGCGCGGCCGCCACCGCCTCGATCAGCCGCTGGTCCCAGCCCTGCTTGCGCGCGATCTCGATGGCGGTGGCCAGGAGCGGCGCGATGGGGTTCGCGCGCGCCAGCCGCGTGAGCCAGAGCGTGACGTCCCCGGTCGCCGCGGGGGTGACCTGCTCCGCCGCCCAGCTCGCGATCGCGCGGACCACCGCCTCGAGGTCGGCCGGCCTCATGCGCTCGGCGCCGCGGGCCAGGAGGTCGGCGATGTCGAAGCGCGCGATCTCCTGGGTGACGTACTCCTTGGTGAGCACGCGATCGCCCACCATGGTGCCGACCCGCTGGGCCATCAGCTCCCAGTTCGCGGGGATGATCGCGGTGTGGGGGATCGGCAGACCGAGCGGATGCCGGAACAGGGCGGTGACCGCGAACCAGTCCGCGAGGCCCCCGACGATGCCGGCCTCGGCGATGGCCAGGACGAGGCCACCCCACCACCGGGCGCGCAGGGGGTACGCCGCCACCGCCAGGGCGACCGCCGCCAGCAGCACGAGCAGGGCGAGGCGCCGCTGGCGGGGCGGCCGCCGAGATCCGGGCGCGTCGCGGCCGTCCACGGGCGCAGCCTACTACGGGGCCTCCGGCCCGCCTAGCATCGTAACGCTCGGCGTCAAAATATACTTGACAGCATAACGCGATGTGTTAGTCTCAGTGCGTCATGAGCAACACTTCTAACCGGCAACCTCAAGACGATGGAAGGAGCAGGACGATGGCGACCAATTGTGGATCCCTCACGGACGTGCAGGGCAAGGTGCTCGAGGCGGTGGCGGCGTTCACCCAGGCCAACCAGCGGGTGGTCGGGGAGCTGATCGAGCTGTCCTCGCAGGCGGCGCGCGAGAGCCTGCGTACCCTCGCGGAGATGCAGACGGCGGCGATGGAGACGGTCCGCGCCATGCCGATGCCCGCGGCCGGCCCGACCATGGAGGAGCTGCGCCAGGACCCCTTCGCGCTCTACCGCAAGGGCTTCCAGGCGACCGCGAAGCTCGTCGAGACCCATGCCCAGATCGTGACCCGCAACGTCGAGAAGCTCCAGGAGTCGACGGGTCGCGCCGCCAAGGAGATCGAGCAGGCGGCCAGCGGCTACATGAGCCGCATGAAGGACCTCTACTCGCGCTAGTCCTCGTCCGCTAGGTCGCGGCGGCGGGGACCGGGGTGCCGGTTCCCGCCGTCTCGGCCGCATCGGTCGCCTGGAGCAGCTCGGCGAACGACGCCTTCAGGCATTCGACGTAGAGCCAGACGTCGGGCACCCGCTGCGGGTCCACCGTGACTCCGACGGTCAGCCGCTGGTCGTAGGTGAGGATCGCGTTCACCAGGCCCACCTCGCTGGCGAGCGGGATGAGCGGGCACCAGCCGATCAGCTTGTGTCCCGAGAGGTAGAGCGGGATCTGCGGCCCCGGCACATTGGTCGAGACCGTGTTCAGCAAGGTGTTCGGCACCGTGAGCTGCCCGGCGACCGCCTGCACCGCGGGAGGCACGCGGTCCATCAGGTGAGTCATCTCGTAGAGCCCGCCCGCCTGGTCCTGGTCCTTGAGGCGCGTCATCGCCTCGCGCTCCGCGGCCAGCCGCGCCACCGGATCGAGCACGCCCACGTGGAGCGGCGCGAAGATCATCGACACCAGGTTGCCGAGGGCGCCGCGCTCGTCGGGGCGCCGCATGCTCACCGGACACATCGCGCGGATCTCGACTCCGTCGGTCGGCAGGCCGAGGGCGCGCAGGTAGCGCCCCATGCCGCCCGCGATCACGGTCAGCACCACGTCGTTCACGGTACCGCCCAGCACCGACTTCACCCGCCGGAACTCGCCGAATGGAAACTCCGCCCACCCGAACCGCCGCTCGGTGGAGATCGGGCCGTTGAACGGCACGCGCGGGGCCGGGCGCAGCAGGTTGGGCGCCGAGGTGCCGACCGCGCCCGCGAGCTGGCGCAGCCGGCCCTCCAGCTCGGTCGGCCGGAGCAGGCGGAAGGCGTCGTCGGTGAGCGCCTGGGTCACCTCGGTGAGCCGGTCCTTCACCGCGTCCTGCAGGAGCGCGAGCGAGTCGGGGATCGCCCGGGGCTGCCAGGGCGTGGCGGGCGGCGCGGGCGGTGGGGCGTCCGGCTTGAGATCGTGCAGCACCATGGTGAGATCCACGCCGGAGACGCCGTCGATCATGGCGTGGTGCACCTTCCAGATCACCGCGGTATTGCCGTCGGCGCGGCCGTGGATCACGATCAGCTTCCAGAGCGGATGCTCGCGGTCGAGCATCCCCGCGAACGCCTGGCCGCCGATCTCCGAGAGCACACGGTCGTCACCCGGCGGCGGCAGCGTCACCTCCGCCACGTGATTGCGGATGTCGAAGGCCGCGTCGTCCTCCCAGGTCGGATGCGCCACCGCGAAGAGCGGGAACACCACCTTCTGGCGGTACCGCGGCAGCAGGTGCAGACGGTCTTCCAGGGCTCGCACCAGCGTGCCGAGCGGGAGGCGGCCCTCGTAGACCATGGACCCGCCCACGTGCATGGGCTGAGCGGGCTTCTCCGCGTAGAGGAAGGTGGCGTCGATCGTCGTGAGGCGACGCTGTAGCGCCACGCGGCTCGCTCCGGGTGGGGGGGGCGCTACGCGGGGGTCGGTTGCGGCGCGCGCGCGAGGTGGCGCGCGATGGCCCGGTACGCGCCGGGATTGGCGACGAGCGCCACGTGCGTGCCCGTCACCTCGACGTCGGTCGCGGGATCGTCGTTCACGCAGACCCGCCAGTCCACGATGCCGTCGGTCTTCGTGTACACCGCGAGCTGCGGGACCGAGGCGGGGATGGTGGTCGCGAGGCCCGTCACCGCCTCGCAGCGGCAGAAGCCGGTATAGCAATCGGGCCGGTCCTCGCGTCGCACCTGCTCGCGGACGCGATCGGAGGCCGCCAGCACGAGCGGATGGGAGCGCACGCCGCGGAAGGGCGAGCCGAGCGTCACGACCGAGGCGACCAGCTCGGATCGGCGGGCAGCCAGCGATCGCGCGAGCAGGCCGCCCAGGCTGTGGCCGATCAGGTGCACCGGCCGGCCGGTGGCGGCCCGCGCGGTGTCGACGGTCTCGAGCAGACGCCTTGACAGGAGATCCAGGCACTCGGCATTGCGCCCGATGCGCGAGAGGAACGGCCGGTAGCCGAGCCGGGCCAGCCAGCCGTAGAGCTCGAGCAGGTACCAGTCGGTGCCGAGGAAGCCGGGCACGAGCACCGCCGCCGCACCGTCCCCGCGGGGCACCCCACACCCGTAGAAGACGGGCGAGGTGCGCAGGGCCAGCCAGTCGAGCCCGGCCAGACCCTCGCGCCAGATCGGCACGGGAGCCGGCCGCTGGTCCCGCGTGAAGCCTGGGGACGGCGCTGTCGCCATGGCCCGATGCTATCATCTCCCCATGATTGCCGCCGTCCTTCGTGGCCCCCGCTCGCTCGCGGTCACGACCGTCCTGTCGCCCACGCCGGGCCCGAACGACGCGGTCATCCGAGTCACCGCGGCCGGGCTCTGCGGGACCGACTACCGCATCTGGACGGGGGAGCGGGCGGTGCGCTACCCGCTCGTGATGGGCCACGAGTTCGTCGGCACAGTGGCGGGGATCGGAAGCGCGGTCCGCAACATCGCGGTCGGCCAGGCGGTGGCGGTGGAGCCCAATTACTCGTGCGGGAGCTGCGCGCTCTGCCGGGAGGGCAACCGCAACTTGTGCCTCTCGCGCGTGGCGGTCGGCATCGACGTGGACGGCGGATTCGCCCAGGAGGCGACGGTCCCCGCCCGCTGTTGCTGGCCGGCGCCCGCCGGTCTCTCCACCGAGCGCCTCCTGATGGCGGAGCCGCTCGCGGTCGTGGTGCGCGCGGTCGGCCGCGCCGCGCCGGCGGCCGGCGAGACCGCGGCGGTGCTCGGGGTGGGCTCGCTCGGGCTGCTCGCGGTGCAGGTGCTGCGCGCCCGCGGCTGCCGCGTGCTCGCGGTGGCGCGGTCCACCCGGCGCCTCGACCTCGCGCGCGAGCTGGGCGCGGAGGCGGTCGCGCTCTCGGGGGCCGACGACGACACCGCGGCCGCGCGCGCCTTCTCCGGGCGCGAGGGCGTGGACCTGGTGATCGAGACCGCGGGCACCGCGCTGGCGGTGGAGCAGGCGGTCAACCTGTGCCGTCCCGGCGGGCGCGTGGTGCTCACCGGGCTGCCGCACGAGGCGACCGCGCTCAACTTCTTCTGGGTGGTACGCCGCGAGCTGCGGATCATCGGCTCGATGATCTACCAGGACGAGTTCCCGGAGGCGATGCGGCTCCTCGAGGCGGGCGCGGTCCAGACGGACCGGCTCCTGTCCCGGACCTTCCCGCTGGACCGTATCGACGATGCCTTCGAAGCGCACCGCGCCCCCGATTCGATCAAGGTCGCGGTCATCCCCCCCGCCGACTAGACCTTTTTCGAACCGCCTGTAAACACTAAGATACGGGGAGGCGTCTGTACGCTGACCGGACGCTGAAAGAGGAGAGGCGATGCGGCGAGTCTTGCGCGGTGCCAGCTTGATCCTGGTGGGGATGATCGGGGTGGCGTGCTCGTCGGCGTCGGCGCGGACGGCCGCGCCGCCGCCCGCTTCGCCGGCCGGCATCCCGTCGGCGCTGAGGCTGCCCGCCTCGCCCCTCGGCCCGGATCAGGTCATCCTCCACGCCCTGAACCGGCTCGGCTACGGACCGCGACCGGGCGACGTCGAGCGGGTGCGGCGGATGGGCCTCGCCGCGTACATCGAGCGGCAGCTCCACCCGGGCGGGATTCCGGATCCGGCGGTGGAGCAGGCGCTCGCTTCCTACCCGGTGCTCGCGCAGAGCGCGGCCGCCCTCTACCGCGACTATCCGCCGCTCGGCCCGCAGGTGCAGCAGCGGCTGGCCTCGGGCGAGATGAGCCGCCAGGAGATCATGGAGACGTATCCGGCCGAGCGCCGGCCCGCGGTCATCAACGGGCAGATGCAGGCGGCCCGGATCACGCGCGCGATCGCGAGCGACCGGCAGCTCGAGGAAGTGATGGTGGACTTCTGGTTCAATCACTTCAACGTCTACGGGCAGAAGGGGGCGGTGCGCTGGATGCTGCCGGCCTACGAGCGGGAGGCGATCCGGCCGCACGCGCTCGGGCGGTTCCGCGACCTCGTGCTGGCCACCGCGCGTCATCCCGCGATGCTCTTCTACCTCGACAACTGGCTCAGCACGCGCGCCGACTTCGTGGTGCCCGGCGGCGCCAACGCGGGCCGGCGCATGGGGCTCAACGAGAACTACGCCCGCGAGCTCATGGAGCTGCACACCCTCGGAGTGGACGGCGGCTACACGCAGCAGGACGTGGTCGAGGTCGCGCGCTGCTTCACCGGCTGGACGATCGACCGGCCCCAGCAGGGCGGCGGCTTCATCTTCCGCCCGGCGGCCCACGATCGCGGGGCCAAGCGCGTCCTGGGCCAGGTGATCCCGGCGGGCGGCGGCCAGCAGGACGGCGAGCACGTGATCGACATCCTAGTGCGGCACGAGGCGACCGCGCACTTCATCGCGACCAAGCTCGCCCGCCGCTTCGTGAGCGACGACCCGCCCGCGGCCCTGGTCGAGCGCACCGCCGCCACCTTCCGGAGGACGGCCGGCGACATCCGCGCGACCCTTGAGACGATCGTCACCTCGCCGGAGTTCTGGTCGGCGGAGGCCTATCGCGCCAAGATCAAGACGCCGCTGGAGGTCGTGGCCAGCGCGGTGCGCGCGCTCGACGGCCGCCTCGTCGCCGACCCCGTCGGCGGCGGCGGGATCGCGCTGGCGCGGGAGGTCGGCAAGCTCGGCGCGCCGCTCTACGAGGCGCAGCCACCCACTGGCTACCCGGACCGCGCGGAGGCCTGGGTGAACACCGGCGCGCTGCTCGGTCGCATGAACTTCGCGCTCGGCCTGGCCCAGAACCGCGTCCGCGGCGCCCGCGTGGACGTGGCGTGGTTCCTCACGAACACCGACCGCACGCAGCCCGCGCAGGTGCTCGACCGGTTGCTCGCGGTGGTCCTCCACGGCGAGGCGTCGGCCCGGACCCGGGCGGTGCTGGCCGGCCAGCTCGAGAGCCCGGAGATCACCCGCACCACCACCTACGACCGGGTGGCCAAGGACACCGACGTGGAGAAGCTGGCCGCGCTCGTCCTGGGCTCGCCCGAGTTCCAGCGGAGATAGCGATGGATTGCTGCACGCGGCGGTCGTTCATGAAGGGCGGCGCCCTCGCCCTGTTCGCGCTGGCCGGCCCTCCTCGCTTCCTCGCCCGCGCGGCCTTCGCGCAGGGGAGCACCACGGCCCGGCCGAAGATCCTGATCGCCATCTTCCAGCGTGGCGCGGTGGACGGCCTCAGCATGATCGTCCCGCACGGCGACCCCGACTACTATGCCGTGCGCGGCAACATCGCGATCGCCCGCCCGGCTCCCGGCGCGGCCGACGCCACCCTCGACCTGAACGGGTTCTTCGGCCTGCACCCTTCGCTGGCGCCGCTCCGGCCGATCTGGGACGACCGGCGTCTCGCGATCGTGCACGCGTGCGGCTCGCCCGATACCACGCGCTCGCACTTCGACGCCCAGGACTACATGGAGTCGGGGACGCCCGGCCTCAAGAGCACGCCAGACGGGTGGCTCGCGCGCGGGCTGGCCGGGATGCCGGCCCGTGAGCCGGCCTCGCCCTTCCGGGCCGTCTCCCTGGGGCCGGCCCTGCCGCGGATCCTGCGCGGGGAGGTGGGCGCGGTGGCGATGAACAGCGTGGCCGACTTCGACGTCAAGGACGGCGCGGCCATGGCGGGGGCGGGCGCCGGAGCACGGAAGGGCTTCGAGTCGCTCTACGAGCAGGGCGTGCGCGATCTCCTCTACGGCACCGGCCGCGAGACGTTCGAGGCGGTGAAGATGCTCAAGGCGGCGGCGCCCCAGCGGATCGCGCCGGCGAACGGCGCGGTGTACCCGCGCGGGCGCTTCGGCGAGAGCCTGCGGCAGATCGCCCAGCTCATCAAGGCCGACGTCGGGCTCGAGATCGCCTTCGCGGACGTGGGCGGATGGGACACCCACGCGGGGCAGGGCAATGAGCGGGGCCAGCTCGCCGTGCGTCTCAAGGAGTTCGCGGAAGGCCTGGCCGCGCTGGACCGGGATCTCGGCCCCCGGATGAGTGACGTGGTGGTGCTGACGATGTCAGAGTTCGGCCGGACCGTCCGCGAGAACGGCAACCGCGGCACCGATCACGGGCACGGCACCGCGATGCTGGCGCTGGGCGGACCGGTCAAGGGCGGCCGCGTGTACGGACGCTGGCCCGGATTGACCCGCGATCAGCTCTTCGACGGCCGGGATCTCGCGGTGACCACCGACTTCCGGAGCTTGTTCACCGAGGTGGCGGTGCGCCATCTGGGCGCGCCGGTCGCGCCGCTCTTTCCGGGCTTCAGCGCTCCGATCGCCGCGTGGCCCGGCGTCCTGGCCTAGCAAACCTCCCCTTCCCGCATTCGGCGATGAGCCGGGCCGCGAAGCGGCCCGCGGCGGCTCCACGGCGGAAGCCGGGACGGTGCACCAGCGCGACCGGCAGCGCCGACACCGCGGCGCGCTCCCATCGGACGCGGGCGCGGTCGAGCTCGGCCAGGGCCAGGGCGGGGGCGAGGCCGACGCCCAGGCCCCCGGAGACGTACGCGAGCAGGAGCGACACGCTCGGCACGTCGATGGTGGAGGTGGGCTGGATGCGCTCGCGCGTCAGGTAGTCCTCCAGGAGCCGCCGGCCCTGGCTGCCGGCTCCGAGCCGCAGCAGCGGCTCGCGGGCGAGTTGATCGGGTAGCGGGACCCGCCTCCCCGAGCGCCGGGGTCCGACCCAGACGAAGGGCTGGTCGAAGAGATGCTCGGCCTCGAGCCCGCGCGGGATCTCCTGGCCGGTGACCACCGCGCAGTCCACCTCGCCGAGTCCCACGAGGCGGATGCCCTCGCGCGAGTGGGTGGTGGCGATCTCGAAGCGCAGCGGCAACCGCTCTTCCAGGAGCTCGCGCAGCACCGGCACCAGCAGGGCCTTCCCGAGGTAGTCGCTGACCGCGACGCGCAGGGTCGCGGGCGGGCGCCCCGACAGCTCGGCCAGGTGGGCGAAGAGCGCCTCCGTCTCGGTCCCGAGCTTCAGGATGCCGGGCAGCGCGGCCTCGCCCGCCGCGGTGAGCCGGACGCCGCGGCCCGCCCGCTCGAGCAGCGCCACGCCCAGGTGCCGCTCGAGCTTGCGGATCTGCTGGCTGATCGCGGAGGAGGTGCGATGGTGCAGCCGCGCCGCCGCCCCCACCGAGCCGCTGCGCGCCACCGTGAGCAGGCTCAGCAGGGCGGGAAGGAGGGCGGCATCTATCATTAGTAGATCTTACGGGACCGGCAAGAAGATTTCACTATACTTAACGGTCTGCCGGCGGGACACTCTCCCGACCGGCCGCCTGCCGCGGCCATGGAGGGGACAATGGCGTCAACGCTGCTCGACAAGGTCTGGGACGCTCACACGGTGCGCACACTGCCCTCTGGGCAGACGCAGCTCCTGATCGGGCTCCATCTCATCCACGAGGTCACCTCGCCCCAGGCCTTCCAGGCGCTGCGCGAGCTCAAGTTGCCGGTCCGGATGCCGGAGCGGACCTTCGCCACCCTCGACCACATCATCCCCACTACCGCCCAGCAGCGGCCGTTCGCGGACGAGGTGGCCGAGGAGATGACGGTCCACATGATCCGCAACGCCGAGCAGAGCCGGGTGGCCCTCTTCGGTCTGGACAGCGGCCGCCAGGGCATCGTGCACGTGATCGGGCCCGAGCTCGGGCTGACCCAGCCGGGCATGACCATCGCGTGCGGCGACAGCCACACCGCGACCCACGGCGCGGTCGGGGCGATCGCGTTCGGCATCGGCACCAGCCAGGTGCGCGACGTGCTGGCCACCCAGTGCCTGGCCATGGCCAAGCCCAAGCTTCGCCAGGTCCGCGTCGACGGGACGCTGTCCAAGGGCGTCTACGCCAAGGACGTCATCCTCGCGATCATCCGCGCCCTGGGGGTCAACGGGGGTGTGGGCTACGCCTACGAGTACGCGGGCGCGGTGGTGGACCGGATGACGATGGAGGAGCGCCTCACACTCTGCAACATGTCGATCGAGGGCGGTGCCCGCTCCGGCTACGTCAATCCGGACCAGACCACGTTCGACTACCTGCGCGGGCGCCAGTACGCGCCGCAGGGCGCGGCCTTCGACCGCGCGGTGACGTGGTGGACGGGCATGGCGTCCGACGCCGGCGCCGCCTACGATGACGTGAAGCGCCTCGACGGCAGCGCGATTCCGCCGATGGTGACCTGGGGCATCAACCCGGGGCAGTCGGTCGGAGTGGGCGAGCGCATCCCGTCGCCCGACTCGGCGCCGGAGCCGGAGCGGGCCACCTACCGAGAGGGCCTGGCCCACATGGGCTTCGAGGCCGGCCAGCCGATCGCGGGGGCCAAGATCGACGTGGTGTTCATCGGCTCCTGCACGAACTCGCGCATCTCGGACCTGCGGGTCGCCGCCGCGGTGGCCAAGGGCAACCGGGTGGCCAAGGGCGTGCGGGCGATCGTGGTGCCGGGCTCGCAGCTGGTGGCCAAGGAGGCGGAGGCCGAGGGGCTCCACGAGGTGTTCCGCGAGGCGGGCTTCGAGTGGCGCAACGCGGGCTGCTCGATGTGCCTCGGCATGAACGACGACAAGCTGCGGGGCCGCGAGATGAGCGCGTCCACCAGCAACCGCAACTTCATCGGGCGCCAGGGCAGCCCCACCGGCCGCACCTTGCTGATGAGCCCGGCCATGGCC
>Ga0137394_10002793_pt1 | contig 13026 bp, 11 predicted proteins | sample czobulk116metaG_FD_108278 | JGI IMG/M metagenome (GOLD analysis project Ga0137394, IMG submission 108278) | Vadose zone soil microbial communities from Angelo Coast Range Reserve, California, USA - czobulk1.16 metaG | ecosystem: Environmental > Terrestrial > Soil > Vadose zone | place: USA...
CCAGCTTTTGGAGTGCGGCAGTCCTCTGCCGCTTTCCACTCGCCTGCCCGAAGATGCCAAAGCGGCAGAGGACTGCCGCACTCCAAAAGCTGGCGGCACCGCACGGTTCGTGTGGTGGGGTAAGACGAACCCACGGCGCCCGCTCCGCTCTGCGGCTGCGACCGTCCGCGTGGCTTCCGGCCCCAGTCTCACTTGTTCTGATTTTCGCCGGTTCGTAATCACGGTCGCAGAAAGTAATAGATCGTGTTGTTGTTCGTAACGGTTTGGAAATCGCCGCTCACTTGCGACCGAAAAAGCTGGCGTCCGTTCCCGAGCGATCCGTTGGGAAGAATCGGCCAGCGGAACAAAAGTCTGATCTCATGTAGCTTGTTCGCAAGAACCCCCTGCAGCCGCGGAGGATCGTTTGTATTCCCTGGAGGAGGATCAAAAGGCATAATTTGGACCTGAAGCTGGTACCGGAATGCCACCTCGGCTGTTGCTGGGCCTTTTTCTGATATGGCGCCAGAAATCGCCCGCACAGTTGCAACATTCGTCGTCCCGGGCGTGCTTAATAATCCGATCACTTCGGCGCCGTTATTGAAAGTGTTGTAGGCAGTCCCACCCACATCAATTTTGGTCACGAAGTCCTTCAGTTCATCCAAACCCGCTGCGCCATTGCGAATGGCTTCCATGAAGTAGGTCCCATCCTGGGCCAGCAGCGTATCTTCCCGGTTTTCTTTTTGCACCTGCAGGCCAGCCGGCAAAACCCCAATGATTGCCACCAGCGCAAAAGCAATCACGGCCACCGCAATCGCAATCTCAATCATCGTGAAAGCGTGACGGCGGCGCCGGAATGGAATGGCTCGAGTAATCATTGAATCTCCGGGCGCTCAACCTTCGCGCGGCCCGTCAGGCCATCGATCCGAATCCGGTTGTAGTTGTTGATTGAATTGCCGGGCGGATTCTCCTGGACGTCATAATAACTTACGCCCCCATTTGGGTCGCGCTGATACATGATGCTGCCACGGGCCAGCTCCAGATATTGGCCTTCCGTGCGCCGGACTCCGTTCGTATCGACAATCGCGCCGCTCAGGTCGAAAGCAATATGGGGCAAATCGTAGCGGTTCCCATTGACCGTCGGGAACGGAACGTCGTGAACTCTTTCCAGGCGATCCAATGTCGATTCTGAAATAAAAACCCCTTCGGGCAAGCTATGCCAACCGGTCAGGTAGCGAGAGTGATGTTGGCCCGGCTGATCGCCGGCGCTTCTCTCCGCGAAAAGAGCGTAGCGCACTTGTGCGCCGGTCCAGAGATTTGTCAGCACCTTCCGGTCGCGTTCCGCCGACGGATGCGGCGGGAAAGCCTGAAGGTTGGCGACATTTGTCGGGACGAAGACGATATGGACGATAGACCGCTCGTTGATGGCGCGCTGTCTGGCGAGGGCGATGTCATCGAGCAATTGGCGGTTCGCTGACGATATTGTGTTCGAACGGGTCAATCCCCGAATGGCCGGAACCGCGAGGGCAGAAAGCAAAGCAATGATGGCGATTACCACCATTAACTCCAGCACCGTGATGGCTGAGCACGACTGCGAGCGCGAGCGTATGCGCTCAAATCGCACACTTCGGCCGCCTGTCGTGATCGGCTTGTTATTCATTTTACTGCCACCCGAGGACATTGTCCTTGTTCGGACCCTCCTTCGCCCCCACCCCAATATTCGCCTCTCCATCGGGGCCGAACGACCAGATCATGACTGTCCCTCGCAGCACATTCGTCCCGGGGTTGGCAGGCAATGGCGGCACGCGCGTCAGGCCAACTGCGTCGCCGCCGGTTAATCCTCCGTAGAAACTGTCCGCGCAGGAGTCGTCCCCGTTGAGGTCCAGGGTAACAATATAAGGATTCCCCCACGGATCGCGGAAAACATCGTCGACGGTGCTGACTCCCGAACCGTTTGGAACCATTTTCGCGTGGAAGAACACATGTCTCCTGGGATTTCGGGCGTGCCCCGGATTCAGTGGTTTATCCAGGTCCAGCAAGATCTGCATCAACTCGGAGTTGTTCTGGCGGTAAGGCCCGGTGCCGATCGGGGGCAACGGCGGGGTCAGTGCTCCCGTCCCATAGGTGTAGTCTCCGCCGGCGACGCTGGCGTCTTGCGCCTCCTTCGTTGCTGGGAAACGGTTATACTCCGCTTCATAGGCCTTGATCGCTGTCTCGAGATCTTTCATTTCGAGTTTCGCTTTGGTGATCTTCGCCTTCTCCTTGGCACGGGCGATCGCGGGTAAAAGAAGTCCGGCCAGAATTGCAATGATCGCAATCACCACCAGCAATTCAATTAATGTGAAGGCGCGAAGACGCGGAGGCCGATTTGAATTCGGCAGAATAACGACCGAAGGGGGGCGGCTATCTTTCGATCGTGCATCCCCAAACTGGGAGCCTCGGCGAAAACCATGGCCAAACGTCTGACTGGCTGGAGCAATTGAAAGTTCCCAACTGGACTCGATCCAGCTCACCTCGATAATTTTGCGTTCTGATTTCATTAGTCCTTCCAGTTTCCAATAACCTCTTTTCTTCCCCCGATATCGACCTCAACCCAGATATCGAAGGATTCGTGATTGTGTCGATTGTCGGAGGCGGCGTCGTAGTAAATGATCGAAGCCGGGCTGCCATCGGCCGCGCGTGTTTGAATGGCGAGAAGGATGGCAGGTTTGCCGGCTTTGTTATCGATCAGGTTGGTGACCGTCTGGGAGAGGCGGATGTTCTTATAAAAGTTGTAGCTGTCCTCGGCGCCGGAATTGACGATTTGTTCGACTCCGAAGAACTGCTGGTAATCGGGATCGTTGGGAATCGGCTGTCCAGTCAGCTCATAATACAAAGTCGGATGAACAATGTTCGTGCCGGGCGGATAAAAGCCCTTCTTCTGCTTGTATCCTTCAATGGTCGTTTCGATAGCGGCCAATTCCGTCTTCACCCGCGACCGCACTTTTTTCCCGCTCGCCGCCGGCAACACTCCCAGAATGAGCGCCGCCAGAATCCCAATGATCGCAATGACCACGAGCATCTCCACCAACGTGAAAGCGAGATGCAAATGCGATCGGCGGAGCGCGGAGCGCTTTGGAGTGCGGCAGTCCTCTGCCGCTTTCCCATCGAGGCGAGCAGCGCTCTGAAATTTCGAGGTGGCTGGCGTAACCGAATAAAAAGCGCCAGAGGACTGGCGCACTCCAAAACCTGGCGGCACTTCGGAACGTTCCTGGAGAGCCGAGTGCATCAGGAAAAGTATTTGCTGTTGCGCGCCTCGGCCCCGCGTTCGCGTTCGCGTAGCTCCTGCTCCAGCCGCTCGCTCAACCATTGCTTGATCATGCTTTGGTAATTGAGGTAACGGGAACGGGCCAGCCGTTTGAGCTTCGAAAGCATCCGCGGATCGATCCGCAAGGTAATGGCCACCGATTCCGCCGCCTCTGAGCTGCCAGCCACGGCATGTTCCATCAGGCGCAGTTCAAGACGGTTATCCGCCCAAAAAGCGGCTTCGGCCTGTTCGTTGTCGAACAGCGGGATTTCGTCCCATGAGTTAACGGCATTCATATTGCGGCAGTCCCGAGGGCCTGGGTCATTTTGCGTTGATAAAGAAATTTCTCTTCATTCTCGAACGGACGGGCGAAGATAATCCGGATCGATTTCCCGTTGGTCCGGTAGACACTGAAAACGCCCACCCCGCCACTGGACATTCCCAGATTGAAGTAGCGGGCCTGGGCGGCGAATCGGGACGAGTCAGGAAGCAGCCGAACCGCAAAGGGATCCTCGAACGATTCCTCAATATCCTTAAAGCTGAGCAAGCTGCTCAGGTTGAAAGGCGGATTGTTCCAATCAAATTCCATCATGCACCTGTATGGCTGCTGACCATGCCATGTATTTACATTGTCAATACATCGTATGTCAACGGAGGAGAATGTAAATAAAATGCGGAGTCCCGTCAATCGCTGACGTGTCCTGACGGCTGACCTGACGGATCAGCTTTCTATAACCATTTCAGTCACAACGTTCCTGACGGGTTGACGGCTTTTTACCCGGGTGAGCCCCTACGCCAATCCAATGGACGTCGATTTCTTACAACTTTATGAGCGCATGGGCCGCCGCCGCCTGGTCCAGCAGCCTGACCGTTGTGTGGGCGAGAGCTTGTCGCTCCTCCTCAAGATACCAATGAAGAATCACCAACAGCATCGGCAACATCCAAACTTCTGGCAGATCAGCCGAAAATGAGAGCACCACAATCGAGAGAGTCAGCGCGACGGCCCAGAAAAGGATTCGGGCCCGCAACGACCAGGTGCTTTGCAGACGGCAGCGGAAGCTTTTTCGCCCCTGGTCGAGGTCTTCGGTAGCGGTAGTCAAAAGCAAGCGACTCCAGCCGTTGCCCACAATCTCCGCGTCGTAGGTGGCCCAGCCAGTGTCCGGTTTAGCCGGACATCCCGATTGTTCGAGTTGCGCAAGCAAAGAGCCAAGCACCAAGCAACGATCGGCGCGACCATCGGACCAATAGCACACGCTGCGGGTTGACGGCTCAGAAACGTCAAACGCATCGCCGACAATCGTGCGGGACATGGCTGAACGAATGTTCAACCGCGATTTCAAGCGGGCCCAGCCACGAACGATCGGTTGCAAAAAGAAAAGCAGGGCGATCAACGGGCGCAACCGTCGCTTTCCCGGAGGAAGATCGGCTTGAACAGCCGCCAAAACACAAATGGCAATGGGCAACGCGGAGGCAACAATGGTCAAGGGCAGAACAAAATCCAAATAGAACGAGAGGATTATCAGCGGAAGAAGGATGAAGCTGTGATAGCCCAGCGAAGTGGCGAGCATCAGCGGAAGGGCCGGCTGCGCCGCGTAGAGTCTTTGAAATGGAGCGCTTCCAAAGAGCCCATGATAAATGACTGAAGGGCGAACCACCAGGGCGGAACGGGCCGCGGTGTAGATGCGGCCCCGCCAGGTCCCGCCCCCGAACGAGTTGAAGTGCTCCGGATGCCGTTGCCCCAGCAGAAATTCCGCTTCGCCATAACCGGCTTGTTGCTTCAGGTAAGCCTTGATGGTCGAGCGGCGATAATGCCAGACAAACCCGCCGGGGCTGAAGCCGATCCGGTAACCGCGTTGCTGTAACCGCCAGCAGATGTCGACATCATCCCCGGCCTTGCGAAAGATCGGATCAAATCCGCCGATCTCATCGAGGGCCCATTTATAGAAAGCCATATTGCAGCCTGGAATATGTTCAGCCTCCGAGTCGGTGAGCATGACATGAGCGGGTCCACCGGGCGAGAGGGCCACAGCCGCCGCCACCGCAGAATCTTCCGGCGGCAGGAAGTTGTGTCCGCCTACCCCAACGAAGCCGCCGCGCAGCAGGTCGCAAATGAGGTAGTAAAGCCAATCCTCGTCGGCGCGGCAGTCGTCGTCAGTGAAGGCAACAACTTCGCCCGTGGCGGCGGCGATGCCGGTGTTGCGCGCGACGGACAAGCCGCGGTTCGGCTGGTGAATATAGCGAACACGGGGAAACGCCGCGGCGATTTCCGGCGTCGCATCGGTCGAGCCATCGTCCACGAGAATGACCTCATAGTCCGGATAATGGAGCGCGCTGAGCGATTCAAGGCACGCTTTCAGGGTGCGCGCGCCGTTGTAAGTGGCCACAACAATCGAGACGCGAAGCGTGCGCGCGAGGGGAAACCAGGATGCGACCGTGTATTTCTCACGGACTGCGTCAAAGGATCGTTTCGGTTTCCTTTCCCTGGTCGTGAGTCCAAACGCCCAGTCTTCGATCTGAAAACCGCCGCGATACCAATCGTCGGTGTAGCTGAAAACGACGGTTCCAGCGACGCCGGAACGAAACGCAGTTTCGATCTGCCAGGAGAGGAACTGCGATTTCTCCGCTTCGCCTTCGCGAAAAGAATCCATCCCGAACTCGGCGAGAAGAAGCGGTTTGGCATGGGCGAGCGTTTGCAGCCGGGCCAGATAAGCTTCCAGGGCGGCCGGCTGATGCAGGTAAACATTAAAACAGACGAAATCGATGTTCCTGGGTTGAAGGTATTCGGTGGGAGGAAACGAGGTGAATGTGCAAAGGCAACCTGGATCGATTTGTTTGGCCTCATCAATGAGCGACTCAATAAAGCGCTCGACCCGCGCCACTCCGCTCCACCGCACGATCTCAGCGGAGATTTCGTTCACTACGCTGTAGGCGAAAATGGCTGAATCTCCGCACGTGGCGCGGACGGCCTCGCGGACGGCATCCCGAGCCACCTGCTGGGATTCGTCCGAATCTAAAAAGCAAAGATGCTTCGGCCAGGGAATGTCGACCAGGACTTTGAGGCCATGTTCGCGAGCGAGATCGAGAAACCAGGCCGGCGGAACATAATAAATGCGCAGCAGGTTGGCGCCCAGCTCGCGAATCTGGCGGAAATCGGCGGCCGTTTGTTCACGCGAAGCAAACATCTCGTTCTCCGCATTGGGAGCAAAAGGGCCATAGGTCACCCCTTTGACGAAGAACCTTTTTCCCTCGAGGCGAAAAAATTTCCCGTCTGCGACGACGCGTGCAGAAGTTGCCGAAATCCCGGACATGATTCAGGAAGCGGTAGTCATCGATTGATTAGGATCTCTCCGCCCGTTTGAGCGCCGCAGCGAGACGATTTTCCGCGCGCTTTTGCAAGTGTTGCTTTACGGCCCAGTGATATTGCCAGATGAGATTGTCAGGATGTTGTGTGTTCGGGTCGACCAGGAGAATTGTGCGCTGATAATCATCCAGCAGGGCGGCGTCCGAAAGGCGCGGCAGCGCTTGAACCAGAAGTTGATAGACGTGCTGGGCGGCCTGAGAATGGCCCTTTTCCTTCAGCAAAATAAAATCCTCGCGCAATCGGACGTGTGCAGATTGGTTGGCTTCTAACTGCCGTAAGAACAGCAAATTGCAGAGAGCCAAAGCCGCCAGGAATGCCAAAACGTAGCCATGCCGCCGGAGGAATTGCATGACCGCATTTTATAGAAATGAGCAAACCAGCGCAAGAAAGGCAGGCAAAATAATCTTGCTTTTCCGCCCCCTTTTCCTACTCTGGGAGCGGTTCAGATTATATCGAAACCCTGCGGTGCACCCGCCAGTCCAGGACGCGACTTTTGCGCAGCAGGGAAGCTATTAGCCATCAGCGGTTTCGCCAGAATTGTTTAGCGATGAATGAAGTAATTCAGCGGGAACGTCGTGCTTGCGCCAGAGGCTTCACCCTCATTGAACTATTGGTGGTGATCGCAATCATCGCCATTTTGGCCGGAATGATCCTGCCCGCGATGGCGCGGGCCAAGATGAAGGCCAACCAGGCGAGTTGCCTTTCGAGCTTAAAACAGGTCGGCCTCGCCATCCATATGTATGCCGACGAGAACGAAGATTCGTTGCCCGGCCCGGTGGTGGCAGGAGCGCGGGCCAGTTACGACAAGACTTCCAGCCAGGAACTGATCTTTTACATCGCCACCTACCTCGGATTGCCGGCCCCTTCATCCAGGATGCAGGTAGCAAATGTCTTTATTTGCCCGGGATATCGGCGCGCGATCTCGGATTCGGGGCCGTTGATCGGTCGAAAGGTGTTTTTGCTCAATGACGATATCGATCCCGATCCCGCGGTTCGCATTTCGCCCTTCGGCTATCCGCTTCCGCCGAATCAGCAAGACCCGGTGAAAACGACGCGCTTTAACGCACAAATTCCCGCGTCCAGCACCTACGCGATCATGGATATCGATCAAGCCATTCCCACCCTCAATGCCAGCATCAGTTGGTTCTCGGACATTCCGGAAAAGCCGGTCCACGGAGCAGTGCGCAATCAGCTTTTCTTTGATTGGCATGCTGAAGCGGCGCGTTGGTGAAATTGAGTAGTAAGATGTTTCGACGAAGTTCTCGGTCACTAATCACCGGCTTGTTCTTTGGAGCCGCCGCATCGGTTTGTAATTTGGCACAGGCCGGAATTCTTTCGGGAAGCTTCGCCAATGTGACTCCGGGTTCCAATGTGAACCTCACGGTCCTCGGGCCAATCGATTGGGTCCACTGGGGTCTTTATACCGAAGGCAGCCTCGATCGAAAAGATGGAGTGGTTCCACAAATCAGCGACTTCACCTTGCTGGATTCGAGCAACGGGTTCGCATACGTCTATCAATACGCCGATAACAATCACGGCTACAGTTGGAGCGATGGCACCCCAACACCGGCCGAGAGCTACACCACCACAGGAGTCTGGGCCTACGGCGTTCCCACGATCGACTCCGGTTTTGAAATCTCTGTGCCCGCTACTACTAATCCGCGCATTTTGAAGATTTTCGTCGGAGTGTTCGCGGGCCAGGGCAGATTTGAAGCAAAGCTCAGCGACGCCAGCGCGACCCCCTATGTAGATTCCTCCCTCACAGCCATCGCTCGCAGTTCCGCCAACCGCGTTTACTCGCTGCAATACGCCGCCGATTCGGCCGGGCAGTCCCTGCACATTCGCTGGACATTGCAAACGCCGCATGCCGGAGACGCCAACGTTACTTTGCAGGCAGCGGCCTTGACTGCTGCCGGCGCAAACAATCCGCCCATCGTGATGCTGACCAACCCGGTGAACTACGCGTCGTTCCCCGCGCCGGCAGACATCACTGTGGCGGCAAAAGCCTCCGACTTCGACGGAACTGTGACCAAAGTTGAATTTTTCGAAAGCGGCACGAGCATTGGGGAGGAGACAAACAGCCCGTATAGCGTGAGTTGGAGCGCTCGTTCACCCGGGCGCTACGTGCTGAGCGCCATGGCAACAGATAACGGCGGGGAGACTTCAGAATCCCAGGCTGTGGAGGTCTACGTCTACGGAAGCGGCGGCAGCCTCGTGGGCAGCGCGGCTCTTCCGCCAACGTCGGTAAACCTGACCACCGAGGGCGCCGCGGATTGGGCCCATTGGGGAACGACCACCAATACCAGTTTCGACCACAAAGCGAACGTCGTGCAGAAGATCAGCGACGCCATGCCAATGGGGAGCCGGCCAATCGTCCGCTACACCGACAACCGGACCGCTTTCTCATGGAGCGACGGCACGCCAACGACCAGCTCGAGCGGGACACCAACTGGAATTTACACCACCGGCCTCACCAACGGTTTCATGCTGCTCGCCCCGGCGGATGCAGCGCCACGAAGATTGAAGGTCTATGTCGGGTGCTACGGCGTGCAGGCAACATTTCAGGCGGTGCTGAGCGACCTGAGCGCGGCGCCATACACGGACAGGAGCTTGAGCAATTTTTTTGGCAATAGTTATGTCGTTTACACACTGGACTACACGGCGGCGAGCGCAGGCCAGGCGCTCATCGTCTCAATTCGCTCGACCAAACTGTTCGATCAAAGCTACGGAAACGTGACCTTGCAGGCCGCTACACTAGAGGGAGGACCGCCCGATCCCTTGCCGGTGTCGATCATCAACCCGATGCGGCTGGGAAACGATTTCATGCTGTCATTCCCCACAAAAAGCGGCTCGAGCTACTCGGTAGAACAGACCGGGGCCCTCAATCCAGTCAATTGGCAATCATTCATCACGGTCGCCGGCAACGGGAGCATCGTCTCAGTTACCAACAAGAACGTGCCGCCATCGGAGCGATTTTATCGCGTGCAGAGCCAGTGATCCCTCCCGAGCGCCGTATTCAGGGGTTCACCTTTGGAGTTTTTTGCGGCAGATTATCAGTGGTCCATGGGTAAGTACCGCAAATTGCTCGAATATGCCCGGCCGCAACAGCGGTTCTTTCTTCTCATATTTGCTCTAACCGTCACCAGCTCAGCCCTGGTGGCGCTGCAACCGTGGCCGATGAAGATGTTGGTGGACTACGTGCTCGGCGGAAAAGCGTTGCCCGATGGCCTCAGAAAGGTGTTCGAGCTCGGTTCGATCCCAACAACCCGCGTGGCCATCTTGGTCGTCGCGGTCTTCGGAGGACTTGCCGTCTACCTGCTGAGCAGCGTGTTGGAAGCAGTTCTAGCCTGGTCATGGACCGTGGCGGGCCGGCGCATGGTTTACGATCTGGCCCAGGATCTCTTTGCGCGCCTGCAACGAAGGTCGCTGCTGTTCCACCATCGCACCTCGGTCGGAGATACCCTGGGACGGATCACAGTGGACAGTTGGTCGGTCTACAAAGTCCTCGATGTAGTGCTTTTTGGACCGATGCATGCCTTGCTCATCATCGCCGCCATGGCGCTCCTGATGGCGCAATTGGACCCTGTTCTGACCCTGTTGGCGCTCCTGATGGGGCCCTTAATGGCCGGCGTTTCCTTCCTGGCCGGAAAGCGCCTTCGAGCCGCAGCCCGGCTGAAGCGAGAGAGCGAAATCCGAATGCAGTCGCACATCCAGCAAACACTGACAGGAATCCCAGTCGTCCAGGCCTTCGCGCAGGAGGAAAGGCAACACGCCCAGTTCGAGCGCTTCGCGGATGCCGCAGTGCGAGCCGAACAACGAGGCGCGCTGGTGGGAAGTATGAACAGCCTCAGCTCCGGACTGGTCACCACTCTTGGAAGCGGCGCGATTCTGTGGCTGGGAGCCCGTCATGTGCTCGAAGGAAAGCTGACTATCGGGAGCATCCTGCTCTTCCTCGTCTACTTGAGTCTGCTGCAAACACAGATGAAGGTCTTCGCCGGGATGTATACGGCGTTGCAAGGCCTGCGGCCAAGTGTGGACCGGGTCATGGAAGTGCTCGAGGGTGTCCCGGAACTGCAGCAGGCTCCAGGCGCAATCGCATTGGATCGCGTCCGGGGAGCAGTGCGATTCGAAAATGTAAGCTTCGGCTACGAGCCCGGAAGCCCTGTTCTGCGCGACATTTCGTTGTCAGTTACGGCCGGGGAAACCATTGCAATCGTCGGAGCCACTGGAGCGGGCAAGACCACACTCGTAAACCTGATTCCGAGATTCTTTGATCCCTGGCAAGGAGGCGTCTCCATCGATGGAACCAACCTGCGCGACATTCAACTCAAGAGCTTGCGCCGACACGTCGGCCTGGTCCTGCAGGAACCGTTCTTGTTTCCAGTTTCAGTGGCGGAGAATATTGCCTACGGGCGGCCCGGCGCCTCGCGAGAGCAAATTGAAGCAGCGGCCCGCGTGGCCAACGCGCACGAATTCATCCAACGATTGCCCAACGGCTACGACACGATCCTGGCAGAGCGAGGGTCGTCATTGTCGGGCGGGGAGAAACAACGTCTGGCAGTGGCTCGCGCAATCCTCAAGGACGCTCCCATTTTGATATTGGACGAGCCGACCAGCGCCATCGACCTGGAAACCGAACGCGCGCTGCTCGAAGCATTGGAACGGCTGATCAAGGGACGGACTACGTTTATCATTGCGCACCGACTCTCCACGGTGCGCCATGCCGATCGGATCGTGGTGCTTAAAAACGGCCAAATCGCCGAAATCGGCAGCCATGAAGAACTCATGGCCAACGGAAGTGTCTACGCGCGCTTGCACGGGGTGCCGACTGAAGCCAGCCCGGCAATCGCAGGATAAGAATTGTGTCCAGGAACGCCCCCAAACATAAAAACAGCACGCTGTCACTGTGCGGTTGGTGCTTTCGCTACGCCCTGGCTCGCTGGCTGCCATTGTCAGCGGTCCTGCTGACGATGTTGCTGAAGGTGGGCTTGGACGTCCTCAAGCCCTGGCCAATGGCCTTTCTTTTAGACTACGTGCTTGGCGGAAAGATGATGCCTGAACCGCTGACGCGATTCGTACGGGCGCTTCCGGGAGGAACCCAGGCGGACGGCCTCATTGGCTGGAGCGTCTTCGCAACCGTCCTGATTTTTCTTCTGAGTTGGGCCCTCAGCCTGGCAAATATCTACGCCAATATCAGCCTTGGGCAGCGAATGGTTTACGATTTGGCCGCGGACCTCTTCGCCAAGCTGCAGCAGCTTTCGCTGCGCTTTCATAGCAGCCGCTCGGTCGGCGACAATATCCGCAGGGTTACGGCCGATTGCACCTGCGTATCGACCATCGTCAAAGATGCGCTCCTACCCATTGCCTCCTCGGTCGGGACGTTGGCAGTGATGTTCGTGATTTTGTGGCGGCTGGATCCCAAGTTGACATTGTTGGCCCTGGTAGTCGTGCCGTTCATGATTACGATCTTTTATCTTTACGCCGGACCAATGCTGGAACGCAGCTACCAGCAACAGCAAATCGAAGCGCGCATTTATGAAGTGGTGGAAGAAACATTCGCGGCCATCCCCGTGGTGCAGGCATTTTCCCGTGAGGAACTGAACGATGCTCGTTTCCGAAAGGTCACCGCCGATACCATTGCCGCCACCGTTTCGCTCACGAACCTGCAAGTTCGTTTCAAGCTCTTGATGGGATTTGTCACGGCGCTGGGAACAGCGCTCATTTTCTGGTTTGGCGCGCAACACGCGCTGGCTGGCGCGGTGACAGTCGGAACCATCGTTGTCTTTCTTTCCTATCTGGCGGCGCTTTACGAACCCCTCGCCTCGATGATGTATACCTCTTCCACCATCCAGGCGGCGGCGGGCAGCGCGCGACGGGTCTGGCAGGTGCTCGAAGCGGAGGTCGAAGTCAAAGAGCATCCACGCGCCGTCAAACTGCCCCCTGTCCGCGGCGATATAAACTTTGAAAATGTCGTCTTCGGGTACGAGCCCGACCGCCCGGTTTTAAAAGGAATCTCGCTCGAGGTGAAGGCCGGAGAAACGATTGCTTTCGTCGGCGCCACAGGAGCCGGCAAGAGCACACTCGTGAGTCTGGTGCCGCGCTTTTTTGATCCCTGGAGCGGACGGGTGCTGATTGATGGGCGCGACGTTCGCGAGGTGCGAATCAAAAGTTTGCGCCAACAAATCGCGTTGGTCCTCCAGGAACCATTCCTCTTTCCGCTCAGCGTGGCCGAGAATATCGCCTACGGCAATCGCGAAGCAACCATCGCCGAGGTCAGAGCCGCTGCCCAGGCCGCGCGGGCTGAAGAATTCATCCTGAAACTTCCGCAGGGATACCGCACGATCATTGGCGAACGGGGCGCGACCTTGTCTGGCGGAGAGCGGCAACGATTATCCATCGCGCG
>Ga0137394_10002794_pt1 | contig 13025 bp, 11 predicted proteins | sample czobulk116metaG_FD_108278 | JGI IMG/M metagenome (GOLD analysis project Ga0137394, IMG submission 108278) | Vadose zone soil microbial communities from Angelo Coast Range Reserve, California, USA - czobulk1.16 metaG | ecosystem: Environmental > Terrestrial > Soil > Vadose zone | place: USA...
GATCAAGCTCCGCCGAATCCAGATCAAGCTCCGCAGAATCCAGGTCGAGCTCCGCAGAATCCGGATCCAGCTCGGCGGGCTCAGGCTCCGGTGAGTCCGCGTCCAGCTCGGAAGAGAGCGCCGCGCGCGACGCCGAGATGCGCGCTCTCGAGGCGCAGATTCGCGCAGCGCAGCAGCAGATGCGCGACGCGGCCCGCCGGCTGGGCGAGATGCACCGGATGGACGAGGCAAGGATGAGGCAGCAGGTCCAGATGGACCGGGGTGCCGGCCGGCGCTTCATGCTGCGGGGAGATCGCGTCGGGCTCGGCGTCGTCGTCCGGACAACCTCCGAGGAGAGCTCCGCTGCAGACGGCGCGACGCTGATCGCGGTCAGTCCGGGCGGCCCAGCGGAGCAGGCGGGCCTCAAGGCGGGAGACGTGATCACCGCTATCAACGGTTTCACCCTCGCGCACGCCGCACCCGTGGCACGCCGGGTCAGTCCCGGGGATGCCGCCGATGATGACGATGACGAGGACGAGATGGATTCGGACGAGGAGTCGATGCCTGCCGTCGCGTTGATCCGCGAAGTCCACAAGCTCAAGGACGGCGACACGGTCAAGCTCGTCTACCGCCGCGGGAAGGAGAGCCGGAAGGCGACGCTGACCGCCAAGCTGCTCGAGACGCGCGAGCGGTTCGCCTACTCGTTCTCGGGCGCCCCCGAGATCCACATCGACCCGATCGTCATCCCGGATGTGCCCGATCTGCCCGACTTTCCGCCGATGGCGATGCCCGGAACCTGGAATCAGTTCGAGATGGTCACCCTCAATCCGGATCTGGGGTCGTACTTCTCGACCAACCAGGGGATCCTCGTCGTCCGTGCGCCCCGCGGCGACAAGGTCAGCCTGAAGGGCGGCGACGTCATCCTCAAGATCCGCGATCAGGTCCCGACCTCACCCACGAACGCGATCCGCCTGATGCGTTCGGCCGATCCGGGAGAGCCGGTCCAGCTGCTCGTCCTCCGGAAAGGGGCGAAGATCAACCTGACCACCGACGCCTCGACGCTCCTCTCCACCCCCCGTGCGCCTCGTCTCCCCAGGTCCGCGACGCCGGCGGCTCCTCCCGCGCCGCCCCCCGCGCCCCCCGAGCAGCCGCAACAGAACCTGTAGGAGCGACCGATGCTGAAGATCGCCGCGCTGATCGCCTTCCTCTTCTGCCAGCTCCTCGCGGAGGCGTGCCCCGCAACCGCCAAAGCGACGGGTGCGCCGGGCGCGAGTGCGGAGTCGGACACGCCGCCCGAGTCGAACGCGAGGATCGAGGCAGCCGCCGAGCCGGAACTGGCGATCGCTCCTGTCGAGCGATCCGTTTCCCGGGCAGCGACCGGGGGGCCGATGACCTCCGCGCCTGCGACTGCGGGCGTGGCGGATGCCGCCGTGCTCCGTCCGGTCGTGGTGGTCTGTGGTACCATGACGAGAATCCAGCGATTCGAACGGCGGATCCGTCATGACCAGGTTCGATTTCGAGGCCGGAAAGAGGTTTCGTAAGGAAGGCGAGATCGCCGAAGCCCTCCGCTGCTTCCGCGCCGCCCTCGACGAGGACAAGGAATACGTCGAGACCTACGTCGAGATGGCCCTCACTTACATACTCGCCTTCGAAGACTCCGGCGACCCGCTCTGCCTCGATTCGGCGCGCAAGGTCTGCATCTCGGGGTTGAGGCGGGAACCCACGGATCCGCAGCGCCAGACGCTGATCCAGATCCAGGACCAGATCGAGGACCTCATCCTGGAATCCGAGAGGGCGGAGGTCGACGCCATGACCGACGCGATGAACGACCCGTCGGTCTCCGCGCCGATCGAGGATCCTCCCGGCGTCCCCTCGGACATCCTGGAGGAAGACGACCCCGACGATCCGGAGAAGGATCGCGGACATTGACCCGCTCCGTGCCATTCCTGTCGCGCGCAGGCTTCGTCACCACCGGCCTGCTCGCCTCCGTTCTTGCCGTCGTCCCGCCCGCCATCGCCGCGGAGCCCGATCGAGGGCCGGCCCCCGCACCCCCGCGCGAGCGCGTCTTCTCGATGTGGGGGGCTGTCGCCGGCGCCGGAGCGTCGAGCGCATCCGTGATGCAGTCGGGTCTCTCGTCGGCGGGGGAGGCTGCGGATTTCGGGGCCTTCCTGATGGCCGGAGTGCGGCTGGAGTTCTACCCCTCGGTCGCCAACCCGGTGAGCCGGCACTTCGGATTCGCCGTCGATCTCGAGGGGTTCGCCGGAGAGTCGGACATCGAGACCCGGCCCGGACTGCCCGCCGAGGAGGTCGCGCTCACCGGCGGCATCCTCACGCCGAGCTTCGTGGCGCGCCTGCAGGGGCGCTCGTGGGAGGCGTACGCCGGAGTCGGCGCCACGCTTCTCTGGGTGACCCGCATCAGCAACGTCTCGGGCTTCGGTTCCCACACGGAAGACACCGACGGCGAGACGCCGCTCGGACTCGCCCTCTTCGCCGGCGTGCGCCGCATCTACCCCGGGAAGTGGTTCTTCATGATCGAGGCGAGGCACACCACCGGGAAGAATGACTTCTCTTTCGATCCTCCCGCCACCGGGATCGAGCTCGACTGGCGGATGACCGGCCTCGCCGCCGGCGCCGGCTACAAGTTCTGAGGCGTTCCCGACGAGACGGAGCCTGACGCTGAAGGCGTCCTCTGCGCGCTGTCTGCTCTCCGGAAGATGTATTCTTTTCTGCTTTTTTCGCAGGTCTCTCTGGGGACCGTCGCATGGTTGGAGCGACCGTCGGCCGGTACCGGATCCTCGCCAAGCTGGGTGAAGGCGGGATGGGGTCGGTGTGGAAGGCGGAAGATCCCCTCCTCGGCCGCTCGGTCGCGCTGAAGTTCCTCGCGGACGCTCTGACCTCCGACCGAGACGCGCGGGCGCGGTTTCTGCGTGAAGCCAGAGCCGCATCCACCCTTGAGCATCCAGGGATCGCCACCGTCTTCGATACCGGGGAGGCGGATGGGAAGACGTTCATCGCCTTCCAGCTCGTCGACGGCGAGACGGTCGCCGCGAAAGTCCAACGCGGCGCGCTGGCTCTTTCGGAAGCCGTCCGTATGGCGGTCAGCGCGGCCGATGCTCTTCATTACGCGCACGAGCACGGGGTGCTCCATCGGGACGTGACGTCGCGGAACATCATGGTGGCGAGAGACGGCCGTGTGATCGTGGTGGACTTCGGGCTGGCGCTTCCCGAGGGGCACACGCGGGTGACGCAGTCGGGAGCGGCGATGGGGACGGCGCCGTACATGGCCCCTGAGATCGCGCTTGGAGAGAACGCGGATCGCCGGAGCGATGTGTACGGGCTGGGAGTGGTTCTCTACGAGATGGTGGCGGGGAGGCTACCGTTCAAGGGAGAGAGGCTCCAGGCGGTTCTTTATGCGGCGGTGCACACGCCGGCGCAGCCACCGAGCAAGCACCGGGAGCAGATCCCGATGGTGCTCGATGCGATCACGCTGAAGGCGCTGTCGAAGAGTCCGGGAGAGAGACATCAGAGCGCGAAGGAGCTCGCTTCGGAACTGAGTGCTGGCGAGGAGCGGGGTGCTGGGGTCTGCCGAGGTGATCTCGGGGGAAGCCGGCGCAGAAGTCGTATCGGATCTCGTTGATTCGGAGCGACGCGCTCCTCCACAGAGTGAAGCTTCGACGCAGGATCTGCGACGGAGTTCGGGAGGGCGACCTCACGGTGCAGCGCTTACACCGACCCCGTCGACGCCGTCGCCTCGAGCCGCCTCCAGCGAGCCACCTGCTCTTACACCTGCCGGCACCCAGCCCCGGCGGTTGAGTCGTGTCGTGTTAATCGTCGGAACATTAATCCTAGGCGGTCTCACCCTTGCCGTGCTTCGGATGACCGGGGTCATCAAGCTCGATAGAGGCGGTTCCAAACCCCTATTCGCCTCCGTCGCTGTCCTGCCCCTGAAAAACTCCAGTGACGACCCGAACCTCAGCAACTATCTCGCCGACGGCATTGGCGAGAACCTCACGACCAAGCTCACGCAGGGTCTGGGCGTCCGCGTCACACCCTGGGTCACGGCACAGCGCTACTCCGATCAGTCCCGACCATTCCCCGACATTGCGAAGGAGCTGAACGTCGAAGCGCTCCTCATTGGGACATTCAGGAAGGCGGGAAACCGGCTGCAGGGGACGGTCTCTCTGGTTGAAGCGAAGACCGGACAGCAGGTGTGGGCCGAGGAGTTCGACGAGGCGTCGACCGACCTCTTCACGGTGCAGAAGCAGATCGCCGTCGGCGCGGCGACGAAACTCAAGGGGAAGCTCAACGGCAAGGAAGCGGAGACTCTCGCGAGACCCGCGGCTCAGAGTCTTGAGGCGTATGACTTCTACCTAAAGGGCTCGAATCTCCTCCACCGGGAAGATCGAGAGTCAGTTGACTCCGCTCTCGCATATTTCAACAAAGCTGTGCAGATCGAGCCGACGTTGGCCGAGACCTACGTCGGCATCGGGGCGGTGCACACCACGCGATACGTCTTCGGCTGGGAAGGCGGTTACAGAAACCTCGAAATCGCGGAGGAGAACTTCAAGCACGCCCTGCGCCTCAATCCAAGCCTGCTCGCGGCGCACAGGGGCCTCGTCCGAGTCTATCAAGACACGTCGAGAGGTGAGGAATGTCTCCAGGTAGGAAAGGTAGCGGGAGATCTCGGCGGAGACCAGGTTGAATCGCTCCTCGTTCGCGCCGAGGCCTACACACTTTGCGGCCTGCCCGAGAAGGCGATCCCGCTGCTAGAACGGGCGATCGAGCTGGATCCCGCTAACGAGGCCGGCCACTATTTCGGTGTCCTAGCCGAGTGTTGGTCGCAGAGATTCCAGGATGCCATTGAGGCGGCCGAGACCTACTTCCGGGAATTCGGCGACGATCCGGAGATCGACATATGGGTGGGCGTCGCCTATCAGGCGCTCGGGGATCCAGAGCCAGCGCGCGCCTACTACGAGAAATCCATCGCTCGCTTCGGCGAGGATCCGGACATTCAAGTCTACTGGTACGCGGCGACCAATTATTGGCGGATGGGTCAGCCCGAGATGGCGAGGAAGACGGTCCAGCGGGCGCTCGACATCGCCCAGCGGCGACTCCAGATCTCCCCCGACAACCCGGATGTGCGCGGGGCGGTGGCCGTCCTTCAATGGCTCCTCGGGAAGAGAAGTCCCGTCGACAAGATCGTGCTGCGCCGTGTGGCCCACATTCTGGCGCTCATTCAAGGCGCAGACGGGGAAGCGCAGCGCGCCATCGCGATGCTTAGAGAATGTCTGGATCCGTGGTGTGGTTCCATCTCGCGTGCTAACGACTTCCAAATCAGATTCTTCGACGCCGGGAAACTAGAGAACACAGAAGAATTCCAGACCTACCTCAAAGATCTAGCCGAAGCTGAGGCGCGTCTGCGCGCGCGGTACTGAGGACCCTCGCGAGGCGCCGGCCACCTTACCCGCTTGCGCCGCCGTCCTCCGGCTCATGTCCCGCGCCTCTTGCTGTACCTTGCGCGCCCAACTCTCCGGAAGATGTATTCTTTCCTGATTTGTTCGCAGATCTGTCTAGGAGCCGTCGCATGGTTGGCTCCACCATCGGCCGATATCGGATCCTTGCCAAGCTGGGTGAAGGCGGGATGGGGTCGGTGTGGAAGGCGGAAGATCCCCTCCTCGGCCGGTCGGTGGCGCTGAAGTTTCTCGCCGACTCTCTCACCTCCGATCGAGACGCGCGGGCTCGGTTTCTTCGTGAGGCCAGAGCCGCCTCGACCCTGGAGCATCCCGGGATCGCCACGGTCTTCGATACGGGGGAGGCGGACGGGAAAACGTACATCGCCTTCCAGCTCGTGGACGGCGAGACGGTCGCCGCGAAAGTCGGTCGCGGCGGGCTGTCTTTCTCGGAAGCTGTCCGCATCGCGCTCAACGCAGCCGATGCCCTGCATCACGCGCACGAGCGCGGGGTGCTCCATCGAGACGTGACATCGCGGAACATCATGGTGGCGAAAGACGGCCGCGTGATCGTTGTGGACTTCGGGCTGGCGCTCCCCGAGGGACACACGCGGGTGACGCAGTCGGGGGCGGCGATGGGGACGGCGCCCTACATGGCGCCTGAGATTGCGCTTGGGGAGAACGCGGATCGCCGGAGCGACGTGTACGGGCTGGGAGTCGTTCTCTACGAGATGGTGGCGGGAAGGCTTCCGTTCAAGGGGGAGAGGCTCCAGGCGGTTCTCTATGCGGCGGTGCACACGCCGGCGCAGCCGCCGAGCACCCATCGGGAGCAGATCCCGGCGGCGCTCGATGCGATCACGTTGAAGGCGCTGTCGAAGAGCCCGGGGGAGAGGCATCAAAGCGCGAGGGAGTTCGCATCGGAGCTGAGAGCGCTGGCGAGGAGCGGCGCGGTTGGGCCAAGAGCAGACATCGCGCTCGAAGAGCCGTCGGTCCCGATGTCGGAGATCGGGACGAAGTCATTCCGTCCGGCCGCCACTTCGCCGGAGCGCCCGGCGTCACAAACAAGCAGCCGCGCCCCGCGGCGGTCAGTGACTCTCGTGGCAGGCATTCTCGGTGTATCGGGTCTCGTGATCCTGGTTCTCTACATGACCGGAGTGATGCACCGCCCCCGCTCAACCGCCCTCTCATTCGCCTCGATCGCCGTCCTGCCTCTTCAGAACACGAGCGAGGATCCGAACGCGAGCCGTCACCTCGGATACGGGATAGGCGAGGCTCTGACTACGAAGCTGACGCAGCTCGGGACAATGCGCGTGACACCGTGGGTGACCTCGCAGCGGTACACAGATCTGACAGGGCCGCTGCCGGAGGTTGCGAAGGAACTGAACGTCGATGGACTGATCGTGGGGAGTCTTCAGGTGGCCGGCGGGCGGATCCGCGGAACCGTCGGACTGGTGGACGGCAAAACGGGGCTCCAGTCGTGGGCGCAGGAGTTCGACGAACCGTCTTCGGAGATCTTCGCGGTGCAGAAACAGATCGCCGTCGCGGCGGCGACGGCTTTGAAGGGGCGTCTCAGTGGCCAGGAAGAGGAGGCCCTCGCCCGTCCGCCGGCGGCAAGCGCCGAAGCCTACGAGTTCTATCTGCGCGGAACGAGCCTCATCCAAGCCGGGGACAAAGCATCGTTCGACCAGGCGCTGGCGATGTTCGAGAGAGCGGTTGAAATCGATCCGTCCCTCGCGGACGCGCACGTCGGCATCGGCAGCGTCCACACGGATCGATACTTCCGCGGCTACGAAGGGGGCCGGAACAACCTCGTCGAGGCGGAGGCTCGGTTTCGCGAGGCGCTGCGTCTGCAGCCTGGACACACAGGAGCGTGGCGAGGGCTCGTTCATGTCTTCTGGCTCTCGGGACAGACCGAAGAGGCGCTCAAGATCGGAATGGAGGCCGCCGCAACCGGCCGCGACGCCGTGGATACGCTCATGACGCGGGCTGAGGCGTACGTCTTGAACGGATTTCCCGACACGGCTTTGCCTCTCTTTCGGAAGGTGATCCAGCAGGATCCGGCCAATGAAGGGGCGCACTGGTATCTGGTCATCGCCTTGCAATGGGCCGGGCGCGATGAGGAGACGATCGACGCGGGTGAAGAGTATCTGCAGAAGTTCGGGGACGATGCGCAGGTTCACATGGAGATCGGAATGGCTTACTTCAGCCTCGGGGATCTCGAGCCAGCGCGCGTCCACCTTGAGAAGAGTCAGCGACTGTCAGGCGAAGGTTCGGACAGCGAGGCCGAAGAATTCGCCTCGTATCTCTACGTCGCCTTGGGGGAGAAAGAAGAGGCCAGCGCGCTGGCACGGCGGATGATCCAGAGGCTCGGCGCCCGGCTCGCCGCATCACCCGACAGCGCCCGTCTCCGTTCCATCCTCGCGCTTTACTACGGCGTCATCGGTGATCGCGTTGCCGTAAAGCGAGAGGTGGAGCGCCTGCTCGTGGAGGCTCCAACCGAGGCGAACACCGTGAGACTTGCGGCGCCCCTCGCGCTTCTCGGCGACCTCGATGAAGCTCTCCGTCTCGTGCGAGCGTCGTCGAGCCGCTGGACAGGGGAGTTCCAGAACGTCTTGCAGTTCGGGATGAGACTCTCTGGCGCTGGTTTCCTCGTAGACGATCCCCGCTTCAAGCCGTTCTGGGATGAGGCTCGCCGGGACGAAGCGCGTCTCCGCGCCCTGTACTGAGCCCTCCGCAGAGTCATTGAAAGTTCGGTCTGGGATAGAATCCCTCCTATGGGCCGCCTCGTCGTCTCACTCGGCGCGCTTCCCCTTCTCGCGCTGAAACTATCGCCGGGTGTCACGCGGCTCGGCCGCGCTCGCGGCAACGACATCGTCCTGCCGCTTCCGGAGATTGCCGACGATCACGCGGCGATCTCGCCCGACGGGGAGAACGTCCGCTTCCGCGCCGAGCGGGGAGAGTCCTTCCTGTTCAACGGTCGCCCCGCCGATGAGGCGCTTCTCGCTCCGGGCGACACGGTGATCCTCGGCGGCTACCGCCTGCGGTGGCTAGCCGGGGAGGCGCGAACCGGCGGCACGGTGCTCGCTCATGAGTCGACGACGGCCGAGCCGGTGCCGACGACGACACCGATCGACGCCCCGCAAGCGTCCGAAGGCGGACCCGTTCGTCGTGTCATCGTCGCGCGCGGGCGGGACGTCGGGATGTCGGTCCCTTTCGAAGGCCCCGCGCTACTCATTGGCCGCGCGCCGGACTGCGATCTCGTCCTTCAGGACTCGACCGTCTCGTGGAGGCACACGTCGCTCGAGAGGATTCCCGGGGGAGTGCGCGTGCGGGATCTCGGCAGCCGCAACGGCACCTACATCGACGGGCGGATGGTCGAGGCGGTCCCCGCTTCGGCCGGAGCGCGTGTTCGCGTCGGCCGCACGACGCTCGTCCTCGGCGACGGCGTGGAGCCCGATGCGGAGTCGATTGTGGAGGCGGGCTCGATGGTCGGTCCCGGCCTCGCGGAGCTGACGGGGCGCGGCGACGCCATACAGAAAGTCTTCGCGCGGATCCGTGAAGCCGCCGCAAGCCAGGTGCCGATCCTCCTGCTGGGTGAAACAGGCACCGGGAAGGATCTTGCCGCCCGTGCCGTCCACGCGATTGGCGCCCGGGCGTCGGCGCCTTTCGTGCCCGTGAACTGCGCGGCGATCCCGCGCGAGATGATCGAGAACGAGCTCTTCGGTCACCCGAAGGGAGCCTTCGAGATCGCCGACCGCGGGACGATCTTCCTCGACGAGATTGCGGAGCTTCCACCTGAGTTGCAGCATAAGCTTCTGAGGGTCGTCGAAGACGGCGTGGTTCCGCGCGTCAGAGGGGGCTCGGTCAAGAGCGACTTTAGGGTAGTTGCCGCAACGAGTCGTGATCTCCAGAAGGAGATCGCGGAAGGGCGCTTCCGGAAGGAGCTCTTCTTTCGCCTCGCCGTCTGTCAGATTGTGATGCCGCCGCTGCGGGATCGTGTGGCCGACCTCCCCGATCTCGTCCACTCCTTCCTCGCGACCGCCGAGGAGATTACCGGTGTCGCCGGCGCGGCGCAGACGCGGATCGAGGAAGAAGCCCTGGTTCCCCTGCGCGAGCAGATGTGGCCGGGGAATATCCGGGAGCTGCGCAACGTCATCCTGAGAGCGGTCGTGCGCTGGCCCGGCGGCGCGATCGATCGTGCTCGGATCGAGGAGCTCCTCCGCGAGCACCGGCCCGCGGAACCAGCTCCCCCGCGACCGGAGTCGCTCGAGGCGCTGGAGCGCGAGGCGATCGTTAATGCACTTCGCGACTGCCACGGGCAGAAACGTGCCGCCGCCCGGCGGCTCGGAATCGCCGAATCGACTATTTACGAGAAGCTCCGAAGGTACGGGCTCACCGGGGAGCGACCTCCCGGCTGATCCTGGGCCGCGCGTCTCCGGATTTCGGAGAGGGCACGCGGAAATCAAAGGCGCTCCGAGGCGCACGATTCTCACACTTGCAATTCCTCGCCGGGATTGAAGGGCCCGCGCCGGTTTCTTGCGCCAGCGTCCGGAGTCCTCGCCGGCCAGCCGTGGCTGCGACTAAAGAACAAGCGGGCTTGATCGAAGAAACAGGCACACGGCAATGGAGACTCCTGGCAAGAAAAGTGTTGTCGGACCATTCACTCCACGGTATGATGCTCCGACACGAAGTCGTCCTGAGTCTACTTGGGAGGAGGTAACGCGATGAAGCGCTCGGTATTCGCGCTTGTGGGCTTTGCCACGCTCGTGGCAATTGCGGCCGGGTGGAACGAGGCGGGCGCATGCGGCGACAAGTTTCTCGTCGCCGGCCGCGGCGTCCGCAACCAGCGGGCGATGGCTCCGCCGAAGCCTGCCAACATCTTGATCTACATGAACGAAGGCTCGTCGCTCCCGTCGGTCGTCAAGGACGGGGATCTTCAGCAGACGCTGGGGATGGCGGGGCACAAGGATCGGATCGTTCGAAGCGCGGCGGAGCTCGAAATCGCCTTGAACTCGGAGGAGTTCGACGTCGTCCTGACCGATCTCGCCGACGCCGCACCGGTGCAGGCGAAGATCAAGGCTTCGAAGTCGAAGCCGGTGGTCCTTCCGGTCGTCTACAACGCCTCGAGCGAGCAGGTTCGTGCGGCCAAGCAACAGTGCGGCGCCGTCGTGAAGGCGCCCGCGAGGAGCAGCTACATTCTCGCGGCGATCGACGAAGCGGTCTCGGACAAGGAGAAGGCGGAGAAGATCGCGAAGAAGCACTGACGCTCGCTCGAATCAGGAGATTCACGATGACCAAGCTGTTGTCCATCGAGCGGGCGGGTCGGGCCTTGATCGTGTCGCTCGCCCTCTCTCTTGTGTCCTCCGCGGCCCACGCCCAGGCCTGGACTCCGAAGAAGCACGACCTCACGCTGGCCCTGTCGTACCAAGCTCTCACCGCGGACAAACATCTCTTTTCGGAGGCGGTAACGCCGAGCGGCTCGCGCGCCCTCGATCTCGGCACGATCCACTCGAACGCGTACTTCCTCAGCGGAGAATACGGAATCGTCGATCGCTTCGCCGTCACGGCGGATGTTGCGGTTGTCGATGCTCGCTATGTGGGGACGGATCCGGAAGACCCTTCCCTCGACGACGGCTCCTATCATGGTGGCCTGCAGAACGCCTCGATAACCCTCAGATATGAGGCGGTCTCGCGGCCGTTCGTCGTCACTCCCTTCCTTGGCTACACCTTTCCCACACGGGACTATCCCACCCTCGGCCACGCGTCGATCGGGGGTGATGTCAGCGATACGACTGCCGGCGTTTTTCTGGGGCGGAGGCTGTCGCCCTTTCTGCCTGACGCCTACCTCCACGGGTCCTACTCCCACTCGTGGATCGAACGGGTGCACGGAGCCCCGCGAGCGAGCAACGACGCCTGGGGTATCGAGGGGGGTTACTTCATCGGAGATCTGGTGGCCCTTCGCGCCTACGGCTCATGGCTCAGGACGAACGGAGGGCTCGACTGGTTCCACGATCTCAACGCGGCGAACTTTCACGCGCACGACGCGGCCTCGGCCGCGAGCTACACACAGGTCGGCGGCGGCGCGATCTTCACCGCCTCGCGGACAGTGGACGTCTACGTTTCGTACAACGCCATCATTCACGGCGAGAACACGCACAATGGCCGATCGCTCACCGTCAGCACTGCGTGGCGGCCGAGCGGAGGGCGCTGAGTCGAGGGACTTTCGCTCGCGTGCCTTCGAGCCGAGCTATCCCTTACCTCAGCAGCGGAAGCAGCCTCTCGAGGATCGGCCCATCGGCGGGAGGCATCTTCAGTGCGGCCACCTCGTCGCGCGTGAACCATCCGAGGTCGCGCACGCCGATCTTCCGCGGCTCTCCTGGCGAAAGGCGGGTGACGTAGGTCAGCAGGAGCACGCGCTTCTCGCCGTAATCGTGCCAGTTGAAGGCGAAAGGCGCTCCGGCCGTCGCCTCCACTCCCAGCTCTTCCCTCATCTCCCGCTCCAGCGCCTGGGGCGGGCTCTCTCCCGGTTCGACCTTCCCTCCGGGGAACTCCCAGTGCAGTGCGAGGTGCGTCCTCTCCGCGCGCTGCGTCAGCAGAACGCGGCCGTCGCGGATGACGACCGCCGCGACGACGACGATGGTGGGAGGAGGGGAGTCCGGCACGCGCGCATTATACGAGGGGCCCCGCGCCTCTGTCCGCGATTGAACCGCTCGGCCCGATCCGGTAGCCTGCCCGCATGCCGCGCTCTCGAACAGCGACACGCGCCCGCCGCGCGCCCGCCCGGAACAAGCCGAGTCCGGCACTCACCGTCATCCGGCCGCCGATCGATCGGGAGAACCTCGCCCCCTATGCGATGCCGGCCTCGGCGACCGCGGGGCGCCGATGGCGCGAGCGCGAGCACCCGTTCAGGAGCCCCTTCCAGCGCGATCGCGATCGGATCATCCACTCGCGCGCCTTTCGCCGTCTCGAGTACAAGACGCAGGTTTTCGTCAACCACGAGGGGGATCACTTTCGGACGAGGCTCACCCACAGCATCGAGGTGTCGCAGGTCGGCCGCACCGTCGCGCGCGCCCTCGCGCTCAACCAGGACCTCGTCGAGGCGCTCTCCCTTTCCCACGACCTGGGACACACGCCGTTCGGCCATCTGGGTGAGGAGGTGCTGCACCTCCTGATGCAGAAGCACGGGGGGTTCAACCACAACCGGCAGTCGCTCCGCATCGTGGAGTGGCTCGAGGATCGCTACCCGGAATGGCCGGGGCTGAACCTGACGTACGAGGTGCGCGAGGGGATCGCCAAGCACTCCGGCCCGATCAACCTCAGGCTCGCCCCCGAGTTCGCCGAGTACGGCCCCACGGTCGCTCCACCGCTCGAAGCGCAGATGATCGATATCGTGGACGAGATCGGGTACAACCATCACGACGTCGATGACGGTGTCCGCTCGGGGCTCCTTCCCGCCGAGCGGCTCGCGGCCGACGTGCCTCTCTTCGGGGAGCCATGGTCCCGCGCCCGCCGCGACTACCCGAAGGCGTCGGAACGGCAGATCCTCGCGGTCGCTCTGACGGCGATGATGGATCAGCTCGTCACCGATCTGATCGA
>Ga0137394_10002795_pt1 | contig 13020 bp, 10 predicted proteins | sample czobulk116metaG_FD_108278 | JGI IMG/M metagenome (GOLD analysis project Ga0137394, IMG submission 108278) | Vadose zone soil microbial communities from Angelo Coast Range Reserve, California, USA - czobulk1.16 metaG | ecosystem: Environmental > Terrestrial > Soil > Vadose zone | place: USA...
CGACTAATCGCCGCCGCCGGCTAAATCTCTTTCTGCCGCCGCGCAAACAAGCGCACCTGCAGTCGCGTCCACCAGGCTCCAGCCACCGCACGGGTCCTCGGCAAAGCCACCTTTCGGCGCCTGGCCGATCCACCCGCGGGCGGGTTGGCTGGATCTACGTCGCGCAAGTCGTTTCTCACGACGCGCACCGTATCGAGTGACAGCTCTGTCTGAACAGGTGTCACCTTGCTGCTTCTGGACCGCTGAAGCCTCTTTCGAAATGCATACCAGCCCTGCAGGACTGGTTGCTTTACCCCAACTTGAATCACCGGCTGGGGAAAGTCCGCGCACGTGCCCGTGGCGTGCTCGCCATTGATTTCCGGCGGCGTTATGGCTGCCGAAGGACCGCGGTTGCGGCAAAGCTCGGTCGCAGCAGCAACTCCTTCCACCTGATCTCCCGGAGCACCCTTTGGCTGCCCTTCCTGGTGCGCTTCCGCCTTCTTTCCCGCAAATTTTGGCAGCAGATTGGCCTGCTTCATTTTGTAAGGACTCGGTTGGTCCTTCACCGTTTTCAGGCTGCGTCCAGCTACAAGCAGTTGCATCAAGCTCATAGATCAATCTCCTGGGCCACACTCGCGGCCAGCGACTTGTCCTGTGGGGCGCTGACTTGCAGGCGCTTAGGACTCCAAATCTCAAATTTGTCGAGGCGACCCACAAACGTCGCTTCCTTATCGATTTCCGCAGGCATCGTCAGCGTTTCCGGCAGACAGAAACGGCCCACGCTATCGAGTGTGAGTTGGGCCGAAGTCGACCCGATCACCCGCTCCAGCGCTGCCACGCGTCTGTCCTGCAACGATTTTGTTTTCAATTTGTCGAGCATCACTCGCCACCGTTCTGGCGGCAGGACCAACAGAAAATCTTCAATTTCAATCGGCCAAAGAACCACCGTGAAAAGCACGTTTCGATTCTTCGGACGCCATTTTGCCGGGACCATCACCCGACGGCTCTCGTCGATGCCGTAAGAGAAATTGCCGTGGAAATTCGGCACGGTGGCATCGGCTTTTGGCATTGTGCATTTAGTTTGTCCAAGGAGGGCGCTCGCTCCCCATGTTTCCCAAAACTTACCTGTTTCTACCGTTTCCTCCCGGAGTGTCAATGCCATTTTCCATTTTTATTGAGAAAGTTATTCACATCCCCCTACCCCCCGCACTTTTTACACACGTTTGCCTTCTCGCTTCCCGCTTCCTACGTTGCTCTGGTGCAGACCAGCGACTTCCATTACGAACTGCCTCCAGATTTGATCGCGCAGCACCCGGCGCAGCGTCGTGATGAATCGCGCTTGCTTGTATTGCAGCGCTCGAGCGGAGAGATCGCGCACCGCCGCTTTCCTGATCTATTGCATTATTTGCGCGCCGGAGAGGTGCTGATCCTCAACAACTCAAAAGTCATTCCTGCGCGCTTGCGCGGCAGCAACGCGCGCACCGGCGGAGAATTCGAGTTGTTGCTGGTCGAAGAAAATGACAGCAACGACTGGTGGGCGATGATACGCCCTGGGAAACGCGCGCGCGTCGGTACCAAAATTAATTTACACGATCTAAACGGAGCCAGCACCGGCATCACCGCCATCGTGCTCGCAGTGAACGAGGAAGGTCACAGGAGAATCCAATTTACAGGCACGAAGGATATTCTCGATAACTTGCCGCGTCTGGGAGAAATTCCACTGCCCCCCTATATCAAACGCTCGAGCCGCGCCGACCTCGCAGAAGATTTAGAACGCTATCAAACCATTTACGCGCAGCCGCGCGGTTCTGTGGCAGCGCCGACAGCGGGGTTGCATTTTACACCGGAGCTGCTCGAGCGAATCCGCGCGATAGGAGTTCGAATTTGTTACGTGACGCTGCACGTCGGCTTGGCAACATTCGCGCCTGTAAAAACGGACCACATCGAGCAGCATGTGATGCACGAGGAACGCTACCAAATTCCTGCGGACACAGCCGCCGCCATCAACGAAGCGAAATCGAATGGACGCCGAGTGGTTGCCGTAGGCACCACTTCAGCGCGCGTTTTGGAGAGCCAAGCCAAGGCCAACGAAATTGCAAGTAGCGAAGAGGCGACCTTCTCTTCTCCCTTTCCGCTCAACGGGGAGAAGGCCGGAGTGAGGGGTAAGACGTTACCCGTGAGTTCGAACCTCGAAGGCAGCGTAAACAGCACCATCATCCCAGGTTCCGGCAAAACCAAAATCTTCATCTATCCTCCCTATCAGTTTCGCATCGTCGACGCGTTGCTCACAAACTTTCATCTTCCCTCTTCGACACTCCTGATGCTCGTAAGCGCCTTCGCCTCTCCCGGTAAAACACGCGGCCGCGACCTGGTCTTGAGCGCCTACCGCGAAGCCATCCGCGTACGCTATCGCTTTTTCAGCTACGGCGACGCTATGTTCGTGGAATGAGACCGGCCGAACCGACGACTTAGAACCAAAATTTAACGCAAAGGCGCAAAGACGCAGAGCCGCAAAGGATCTGGTCTTTTGCGTCTTTGCGCCTTTGCGTCTTTGCGCCTTTGCGTTAAAACCCCGTCACGATGACTGACGGCGTTATCTCAAATGACCTCCCGACGAAAACGTAAACTCCCTTTCGTGTTCCTGAACCTGGCCATGAGCGCCGACGGCAAAATCGCCAGCGCCAATCGCGCCATTCCAAACTTCGGTTCCAAGCGCGACAAGGCGCATATGATGGAGTTACGCACCGAGGCCGACGCCGTCATGTCCGGCGCGCGAACCGTCGATCTGAATGCCGTCACCCTTGGTCCTGGCTCAGAAAAATATCGTCGCGCCCGGATTCGCAAGGGCCTGGCGGAGTATAATCTGCGCGTCATTGTGAGTGGGTCCGGCTCGATCGACGCGGACGCGGAAATCTTTCGTCACCGCTTCTCGCCCATCGTCATCCTTACCACCCGTTCAGTTCCCAGGCGCCGCCTCGAATCGCTCGAACGAACTGGAGCCGAAGTCAAAATGTTCGGAAACAAGCAACTCGATTTTGTGGCCGCGTTTCGGTGGCTGCGTGAAAAACGGAATGTCAAACGCCTGCTCTGCGAAGGCGGCGGCGAATTAAACGGCGCTCTCTTCCGCGCCGATCTGGTCAACGAAATCCATCTCACCATCTCCCCGCAAATACTCGGCGGCCTAAGCGCTCCAACCATCTCCGACGGCCCGGACGCTCCCCGTCTTGCCGACGCCAGGCAATTTAAGCTCATTTCCTCGAAGCGCATCGACGACGAGATGTTTCTCGTTTTTCGTCGCAAGCATGTGCGCGAAGGTCGCGGGCGCCGCTCCTGATTGCTCGACCTCACGGGGCGCAACGCAACCAAAGGATCTCCGGCATCCCGAGCGTGCGAGCGCCGAGCGAACCTTCGGAGAGGATCAGTTCGTAATCGCCCAACTCTAATTTCTTCGCGCGAAGCGTGGTGCCATCGACTGTGACGACGGTATAGGGAGTGACAATGTCGAAGGGACGGCGCAAGACCAGAGCCATGACATCGCTATCTATATCAAACGATTTCGCGCCGAAGAGGACGGAACTCACGGTGACGCTTCGGTTCTCCAGACGGCTAAGTTCGGCTTCAACAAATTCGCCCGAGTTGAGCAATAGACCGTGCGTGCCTGAGCCGAGTTGAGTCGTGTATCGGAAGGGCAGCCAGCGAAAGAGCACGTGACTCACTGCCGACGCCGGAACGGTGAACGGAAATGACTGCACGGTGAAAGAATTCTGATCACCCGACAAGATGGGACCAGCGATCACCGAGCCGCTCTGCAAATGGATCTGCGGAATGAACGAAGTCTGCGGCACAAACACGTCCTGGCGGACGTTGTCCAAAGTGGCAATGCCGGAGATCTGTTCTTCGCCGGCTGTGGCCGCCAAGCCAATATGGGCATTGGGCGACATCGGAAAGGAGACGGTCTGGCACTTGGTCCAGTGGGTTCCATTGCGTGAAGCAGACGTTGTAAAGTCATTTCCTGTTCTCTTGAGTCGGAGCCAATACGGGACAAACATTTCGGGGTACGGATTCGCTTCCGTCTCGCCCGCCGGATCATCGCGGTGCTGCAAGACACCGCCCGTACGAGCAGTCAACCCAACAAAAACATTCACTGAATCGGCGGATAGCGTTTCGCGAATCATGATTCCTGCTCGGCTCACAGTACGAGGCGGCAGGTTGACAACTCGCGCCACGATCTCACAATTGCCGGTGCAGGGACGGTAAACGAAATGAAATGAATCGGTGCGTCCGGCTATGTTGGTCCCAACACTCCGGACCCGAAACAAACCCGACACAAGTTCCAGAGAGCCCGCGCCACTGACACTGCCGATATCCTCTGCCTGCCATGCCGGCTGGACTTTGTCCTGAGGCCGAAACAGAAGACCATCGGCTGGAGATTCAAACTGCGGGTCAAAGAAAACATCAGAAAGATTGGTCAGGGCAATCGTAAGGGAAGTTTGGTCCGATGCGTTAATGATGGTGACGCCGCTGGAAGAAAAACGGATCTGTCCCCGCAGCACCTTTCCATTTTTCGTTTGCACGACGCCAACGCGGGCGCTTGCCGCAAAAGGAACGAAAAACAATACGGCAAGCAGCAAAATGTGCCTCATCAAAGATGGATGTCGGTTCGCTCGAATAACGGGCTACTCTTCCACGGAAGAGCAGCCGCTTCAAGTGGAGCATTTGTCAAAAAGGGGGCTTCGACGACTACCGTTGATAGAGCGGAATGTAGTGGTAGGGCATGGCGAGAATCATGGTATAAACGGCCGTGCAATAAATTTGGCCGACCGAATGACCCTGGTCGAGTTTCCCGTCCCAATAGGCTGTTTCCCCTTTCGTAGTCACGGCTTTGAGGAGTGTGTCCTTGAGTTGTCCATACCAAGTTCTCCAGGTTTCGCCACCGATCATGTACTGCGCTGGCGCCGCGTAAAAGTTTCCATAGGTGAACCATTGATCGTGGTTCTTGTTGTTCTTGAGCAGGTACTCGGAGCCTCTCTTGACCATCTCGTCGTCGTACAATCCACAAACTTGGAGTGAGTAGATAGCCGCCGCTGTGCGGGCAAAACCTGGATCGCGATTAGGCTGATAAGTGAACCCGCCACTGGGGGGATGATAACAGCGCTTCACATACTTGACCGCGTTATCGATGGTCGTCTGCGGGACTTCCAAGCCGCCATTTTTCGCCGCGCGCAACGCCACCACCTGGAGAACGGTCACCGAAATATCGGCGTCGCGCGCAATGGGCCGATAGCGCCAGCCCCCTTCATTGTTTTGGGAGGCAATGATGACGCGAATGATCTTCTCCAACTTTGGCCGCATCGCGGGAGAGCGTGTCTGCCCATAAAGTTCTGCCAGCGCGATCGAGGCCACGCCGTGTCCATACATGTACTGCCCATCATTGCGATTACCCATGATTCCGTCGGGCGCGGTCGCATCGAGCAGATATTGCATTCCGGCCGAGACGTTTTTGCCAAACTCACCCTCACCGGGCAATTGGCCGGCCGCCTGGAACGCCATCAAAGTATAACCTGTGATCGCAATGGGGTGACGTTGTTCCTCTTCGGCCGAACCCCAGGCGCCATTAGGCAGTTGTTTTGACGCCAGAAATTTCAGGGCGCTTTTGATGATTGCATCGGTTTTATCATCAACCCGCACGGGGTCCTTTGATTCCTGCGCTGCCGAGAGAGACGGGACAACGCAGGAAAGAAGGATGAGCGTGAGGATGGCTCTGTTGGTTGTGAAGTCGCGAAGCGTTTGGAGTGCGGATGGCTTGCCTTCGCCTTCCCAGTTCAAAGGACGCTCGCAGACCTGTGAAAGCGGAGGCAAGCCATCCGCACTCCAAACGCTGGCGCGCAATTCAACAGTCCCGCGCCGTTTGAGGAGAAATCGGCGGGTCATTGGTTACCGGAGGACTGGTCGGAAAGGTTCTTCAAATATTGTTCAACCAGGGCGCCGTACTCTTGCGGATATTTCTCCGATTGAGATTGCTGAATCGCTGCGCGATCGCGCTTTGGCAATCCGGTGAATTGACCGCTACCGACCCCGGCGCGACGTGGACCGTCAGCACCGCCCGCGCCGTTCCAATTTCCCTGCCGACCGTTGCCATTGGGGCCAGGCTGTCCCTGGCCCTGACCCTGGCCTTGCCCTTGTCCCTGACCTTTTCCTTTGCCTTGGCCCTTCCCTTTACCCTGGCCTTGTCCCTCGCCCTGACCGTTACTGGCCATGGCGGCGTCCGAGTTCAAGCCGGCTTGCGCCAAAGCCAAGGCCGCTTGTGCCTGGGCCAACGCTTGAGCAGCGGCGGCGGCGCTCGCTTGCGCCGGGGCGCCCTGCCCGGCGGACGCCTCAGCCGTTCCATTTGCCAGATCGCCTTGCGCCGCTTCCAAAGCCGACTGCGCCGAGGGAGGCAATTGTCCCATCGAACCGGCCGCGAGGGGGCCGACTTTACTTTCGGCGTTTTCCAGATGCTGGGCGGCTTTTTGCAGAGCGTTTGCGGGCGCGGCTTGCTGGGCGGCCAGCAACGCTTCGGCGGCCTTTTGAACTTTGGCTTGTTGATCGGACAATTTCGGAAGCGAAGGCGCACCCTGCCCATCGGCTGGTTGCTGCCCTTTACCATCGTTGCCGTCATTACCCTTTTGTCCCTGGGCGGACTGCATGGCTTGCTGGGCCTCTTTCATCGCGCCGATCGCGCCGGGCACGTTGCTTTGGGCTAATTGCTTCGCGGCCTGATCGGCGGACTTCTGAGCCTTGCCAACCTGCGGCGATTGCGGAGTGGATTGCGCCATTTGGCCCAAGGCATCGGCGATTTGCTGCTGCTGCTGCTGCAACGATTCCAGCGCCCCGGGATTCTGCTGCATTTCGGACATGGCTTGATTGACCTCTTTTTGCGCCTGCTCGATGGCGGCAGCCGCATCGGCTAACGACTGCGCCGGGTCCTGCTGCTCGCCGAGCATGTCCTTAAGTTCATTGATTTTTTTATCGATATCTCTTTTGGCTGCGTAAAGATCCGCCAGCGCTTCGGTTTCTTTCGGCTGCGCCTCTTTATGGGCTGGTTTGTCCAGTTCACCTTTGGCCTGCTTCATATGATCCTTCGCATCGCCGAGATGACTGGCCGCTGTCGGGACCTGCTGTGTGGAGGCTTCCTTTTGCAGTTCTCCGGTTTCAGTGCCGAGCTTGTCCTGTTTCGAAGCTAATTCCGGAGTTGGTTTCGGCTCCGGTTTGAGCGCTTCTTTGGCGGTGTTCAACTGCACGTTCTGTTCCTCTTTGATGACGTTCTCGACCTTCTCTTTGAGTTGCTCGAGAGCGGCCAGTTGTTTTTCCGCCTCCTCGAGCTTGGCAATTTGCTGACTGAGCTGCTGATCGGCGCGTTGCAAGGCATCAATGGCCGCTTGCTGCGCCGGGGCATTGTTCTGGGCTTTGGCGAGGTCGTTCTGTGATTTTTGCATCTGGCTGGCGGCATCGCCCAGTGACTGCGAAGCTTCCTGCGCGGTCGTCGCCGCGCGCTGTTGCAGGTCCTGGGCTTTATCTTTCAATTCGCCTTGTTTAGGAGCTTTGGCCGGAAGTTCTTTTTTCTCGGCAGCGGCGCTGTCGGTCTTGAGAACTTCTTCCTTCTTGATCAGCTCACGAACTTCTTCCTGCAGTTCCTTCAGGCCGGCCATAGCCGTTTCCGGTTTGGTCAGGTCCTGCTCGGCCTTGGCCAATTGCTCCTCCAGAGAGCGGCGCGCCTGCGCCATATTGACGAGCGCATCGTCCTGCTTCGGTGGCGCTTTCTCGCGCTTCTTTTTTGCATCCTCGCCGGAGCGGAGCACAGTGCGCGCTTCCTGCATGCGATCTTCAGCGCTCTTGAGATGCTCCGCCGCGATGGGCGCAAGGCTTTCAATATCTTTGCGGATCAAATCGGTGCTATCGACGACCTCAGCTTGTTTGGTTTCGGCTTTGGTCGAGTCCTCTTTATTCTCGATAGTCCGCGTCTTGGCCGAGGTTTGTTTTTGCTCATCGATAGCGCGGTCCAGGTCCTGTATCGCCTGGCGCAGCGACTCGGCAACGTCCTGGGAAAGCACGAGCATGCGGGCGATTTCCCGGAGCTGATCGCGAACTTTTTTCTCTCGATCGGCGGCACTGTGCAATTTACCGGTCTTTAGTTCGACCACGGCCGTTTCCATCGCCGGATGGAGCCCGCCATCTTTCACCTGCTGCAAGGCCTGCTTGGGACGTTCCGCAGCCGGTCCATCGGTGATTTCCTGGCCGATCTTTTCCAGTTTCTTGAGAACGAGACTCACCTCTTCCTTGATGTTCTCCTGGTCGATCTCCTGGATCTTCAAATTGCTTTTTTGCCCCTCATCAAACGAGGGTAGCGGCTTGCCTTCGGTGGTATTGGCTAACCAGACGCCGAGCCACATATTGGCCGATTGACGATTCGCCAGTTCCTTAAGGCGGATGGAGATTTCGTAGAGCGCTTGCTGACGCTGATATTCCAGCACCAACTGCTTGAGCTGCGTGATGATGGTCTTTTGCCCGGCGTAAGCGTCGGAGGCTTTTCGGGTGGATGCGTTCGGATCGCTGGACATGCGGGCCTCCTGTAGAAAGGCCAGGACCTTATCCATGTCTTTGTCCGTCAGCTTGCCAAGCACACCGCGAATGGCACGGAGCACCTTGACGTCCTCGCCGGCGATCCCGTTGCGGTCGAATTCCGCAATGATCGAAGCCAATTGATCGCCAACGCGTTGAGTGGTGGTGCGGATTTGCTGTTGCTTAAGTTCTTGCTGAAGAATTCGGTCGTTGGAAGGGGCAACCTGTGCGGGAACGGCGGCGGTGACCAATAGGAGCGCGGCTGCGAAACCGATCCACCGCCTGGCTGAAGTCTTCATAATATGTTACTACGCACCAGCATACTCTGACCATCGCGGGACTTTGCAAATTCATTATGGCATGGTCTAAGCCTACGTCAAAGTTCGCACCGATCTGTTAGACGGGAAACCCGTCATTGCAGCCCCGGCGTCGTTTATGCTATAGAGACTACCGGACGCATTGGATCTAATGAGTTCACGGCGGTTGGTTCAAATTTTGACGGTGGTGATCCTGATCCTGCTCGGAGGGATCGGGTATCTGATCTTTTTGCTCGGAGATGACTCCGCTCCCGCAAGGCCAGTCACCAAAGTGGTGACCAATACCGTGAACCAGATTGCCGTCCGCAAGATCACCTCCACGAACATCTTTGCCGGCCTGACCAACCGGCTCAATTGGTCAGCCATTGAATCGACCAATTACGCGGTTTACATCAACAACCTTCGAGGGATCGGTTGTCCCGAGGAGACCGTCCGCGATATTATCATTACGGACATTTCAAAGCTCTTTGCCAAACGAAGGGCGGCTTTGCGCGCGCAGCTTCAACCCTACAAATTCTGGCAAACCGGCGATGCCCTGCAAAACGATTACAGCTCCAATCCCGAGCTGCAGAAACTCTTGCAGGACCTGGAAAAGGAGCAACGCACGCTCGTGAAGCAATTGTTGGGAGTTGATTACAAAACAGAGATGGCCCGTTATTGGTTCGACGAGAATTACGACGACCGGATGTACGGCTTCCTGGCCCCCGAGAAGCAGGATCAGCTCAAGACGTTGCAATCCAAATACGACGAACTGGAGCAGGAGGTCTATGCCCGCAGCAAAGGAATGCTCCTCGATGAAGACCAGGAACAACTCCGGCGCATCGAAAAACAGCGGGAAGCAGAACTGGCCCAGGTCCTCACACCCGAGGAACTGGAGGAGTATCAGTTACGCAATTCCAGCACCGCTAATAGCATGCGCGCCCAAATGACGGGCTTTCAGCCAAGTGAGGAGGAGTTCCGAAAAATTTTCCGCGTGCAGAAGGTTTTCGACAACGACTTCAATTCGGCCTTCGACGTGACCGACGACGCCCAGGCCGAGGTCAAGGCGCGCGCCCAACAGGAAGCACAGGACGCGCTGAATGATGAAGTCAAAAAAATCCTCGGCGACAAAAGATTTACCGAGTACCAGCGGGCGCAGGACCCTGACTACCGCACGCTCGTGCAAGTTGCCGATCGGTTCGAACTGTCGCGGGACGTCGCCAACCGCGTCTACGGTATGAAGCAGGAAGCCGAACGCCAGAAGCTCGCGCTCGAAGCGAACGCCCAACTGAGCGACGAGCAACGCCGAGCCGCCCTCGCGGCGATTGCCCGCGAAACCCAGCGATCGGTGGCAGACGCGATGGGCAACGTCTTCAAATCCTACTACAAGACGGCCGGCGGCTGGATTCAAAATCTTGCCACACCCGAAGAGCTTGCGGAACCGGTCACCCAGTAGGGGCCCGGTGGGTCGTTGCGCTGTTTCTCATTTTTGATCAGAGGCGGTCCTTCGTTGCGGCGGTTTTGGCGGTGCTACAGTGAACTCGACCGGGATTGGCTCTTGGAAAATCAATTCCAAATCCAGCGAGGAAACATTTCTCCAATTGGGAAACGCGAATAGATACTGATCGCCGACGTTGCTGCGAAATTCCGCCTGCCCCACCCGACCTGATTGATCCCGACACAGGACTAACAAGTGCTCAGGGCTGCGCAAATTGCTCATCGACAGCAGCACGGCCGGATCTTTGCTGTCGACTTGCATGGTAGTGATTGATGGGCCGTTATTGATCGAACGAGTCGATGACGAGGATCCAGTAGTCATTCCGCTCTGCCAGGGGCTCATCGCCAACACTACGTTGTTGGAAAATTTGAAGCTGCCTGGCGCGAGAAATGCCGCCAGGTGGACGGTGTGGTTATCGACTTGATGAGTCTGATCAAAGATTACGGCGCGGCCGTTTTCCGGCATGCGAATCCCTGGAATTCTCCAAACCTTCTCGGGCGGAAAAGTGGCTCGGGCAGTTTTGAAGAACTTCGCTTCCACTTTCCAGACCGGCTCGTAAGGGCATAGCCTTTCCGAAACATTCCCCGTTTCGTCGCGAAATTCGGTGACTGCTCGCCACTGAGGTGTCACATCCGTACCATCCTTTAGAACTCGATACATCGCGTTAAACCCGTTTTGTCCATCCGACGCCCAATGCGCTTCAAGCTCGCGAAGTTCGAAACTGATGTTGTTGGTAGTCCTCGTTGCCGGCAGCGGTTCAGGAGTCCATTTGGGAAACGGACCCTTGACCGGATTCGGCGCCACCATCTCCACTGCATCACCTCCCGTCACGAAGACGCGAAGTTTGAGGGTGGCGCTGCGCCGGGGAAACGACGGCAAATATATCGCGCTCACGCAAAAGGCTGGAGTGCCTTGAGGGCCGGACCACGCTCGAACTGGCCAGACGCAGCCATGTTGATCCAGCACCTGGAAATGATCCCAATTCGGGCGAATATAAACGCTCTTGGCCGGATCAAACGCGCTCAAGTAGACCAGCGCATTGGTTTCGCTGGTCTGTACGTCGCTCGTATACCCGGCTGGCCACCAGTTTTTCAGCCGGGCAGAAAGAACGCTGCGCACCGCTCGTTTGAGCTTTGAATCCGTGCTGAACACATGCCGCGTCCCGAACGTAACCCCTTCCACCTTGATGCGCACCCCACTTGGAAGAACCGCCGAACTGCCCGCTCCCGGCGAGCGCAGCATCCATAGGCACGCCAGCACACCCAGGATCAACCCCCCGGCCATAACGAGCCACCCTGCAACAAACCGGCGTCTCATCCGCCAAGCTAAAACCCGCTTCCTCCTAACGCAAATCTCCCCTCATTCCCCGTAACAATTGAGTAACCAACGCTTTTCATCCGCTCCCGGAACTTCAGCTTTCAGCTTCTCTTACGCTCCTTCTTTTTCGTCTTCACTCCTCGATCGCAGCACCTGTTGCCCAGGATCTGCGCGACCACGTCCGATTTGGAGAGCGCTGGATAGATTCGAATGAAGCGCTCGCAGGACAATTCAGTGCCGCATATGCGATACTAAATTGTCTTACCCTTTGGCTTCGAACCGAGGCCTCGCACCAGATCGCAGTATATCGCCCCAAATCGCGCCGAGAAAATAGCTCTAGCCACCCTGGCGCTTGAAGTCATTCACGCTGGACCAATCCTCCATTCCCTCCTGCCAGTAAAGCGTGTCCGCACTTAGCGATCCCAGGGAAAGCATTTCTGTGACTTGCGCCGGGGTAAACGGCCCGAGTTGCGATCGTCCTTCATAGAGGCAAATCGTAGCCGGAACGTCCGATGCCTGCTCCGCCAACGCCTCTGCTTCGATTCGTTCCTCCTCCGCAGTTTCCCTCGGCCAGATCGGGAGGCGCTTGGTCAGCTTATACGCGCCGATCATCGCCATCCCGGCTAGAAATCCGCCCGTGTGCGCGGCAAAAGCCGTGCCCGAGAACTCTCCCTCCGAGTGCTGAAAGATCGCGGCGGCCAAATCCTGCACGAACCAAAAAGACAAGACGAGCCAGGCGGGCAACCAAAACTCGCCGTTGAAAAGACGCAACACGATAAAGATAAACCAGCGGAAGTTTATTTTTGTCTTCGGCAACAACAGGATGAACCCACCGAGACAGGCCGAAATGGCTCCGGAGGCTCCTCCCAACGGCATGCCGGACGCGAAATGCTGCGGGACATCTGCAATGTAGCCGAAGTCGGCGGCCAATCCGCCCAGGAGGTAATAAACCACAAACTGCCAGCGGCCAATGATGTCCTCCACACAAGCGCCGAAGAGATAAAGGTAGATCATGTTGCCGGCGAGATGGAAGAAGCCGGCATGAACGAAAAGCGTGGTGGTTTGGAATCAGCCAGAAGTGCTGTTGGACCCATTCCTCGACCTCATGATGGGTTCCGTGCTCGATCGCGAAGAGATAGACCACCAGTTCGATCAAGTAAATCAACGTATTCAGTCCCATGAGCGTAAAAGTCACCATGGGATAACGTTGGGCCCGGTAGTCCACTCCCACTGGAAGGATAAAAAACATACGGGTACTGCGCCCGGAAGAAGGCCATAGAAACGATCTGGCATCAAGCCTGAGAGCAGGAAACGGTTGCAAATCAGTGGAGC
>Ga0137394_10002796_pt1 | contig 13017 bp, 14 predicted proteins | sample czobulk116metaG_FD_108278 | JGI IMG/M metagenome (GOLD analysis project Ga0137394, IMG submission 108278) | Vadose zone soil microbial communities from Angelo Coast Range Reserve, California, USA - czobulk1.16 metaG | ecosystem: Environmental > Terrestrial > Soil > Vadose zone | place: USA...
ACCACCACCACCACCACCACCAAAAGATGATATTGCAGTGATATCGTGACTGCACCCGTACGGTGCGGGTGCGCTTTGCAATTTAGGGTGCACACGTGGGCAAGGGGGGAGCCTGAGGCGGAGTAGGAGGAGTTGGGCATGTGGCGACGAGCCAGCAACTCCTTCATCAGAGAGTAAAATGCGCACAGGCAAATGCCATGCCAATCGATGTCAAATCCCCAATGCCTATCCCATCTGTATCCGTGCGCTTACCATTGACACGGCACTTCGTTTAGTTGGAATGAATGGATCGATTGAACTGATGAACGACGGACGCGCCCCTGCAACGAACGTGCTACTCACCAACCTTGTCCGTTTTTGGTTCCTTCCGATCCCGACGTGAACCCTGAGATAGGTGATGGTGCGGCGCTACCGTACGGGAACTGTACGCGTTCAGAAATTGCTGCGCCCCACGTCACATGGTGCTTGGCTTAATGTTATCCTTCTGATCTGACCAGGCACCCGGGTGAGGTGATCAAAGGAGCAAGTCGGAGGTGGACAAAGTTGGGATTTTGAGCGGGGAGGATAATGAAGATAAGACAGTGGCGGAGTACAAGGACATTGACTAACCAACTGCTCTCAGCTTCTCGCTCGTGCGCGGTGCACGGCGGGCACGTCGGAATCGCACATTGGTCGGCCCAGGGATTCTGATTGGACACGTAGCGTCGTTGCATCCATCCGAGTCGTCAGCGCGTCGTCCTGCATGGGGCATACAGTAGACCGTACAAATGGGTATGATAAATCATCAAAAAGAAAGAAAGAAGAAAAACCCATCCCTTTTTCTATTTCTATCCACCGATTCCATTTGGACGACTCGGGTTTTTAAATTTGATCGCATGATCGTTGCTTGCTCACCGGGCTGACTGTTGGAATTGGAATGTGTGGAACATGGTTAGCAGTACCAGTGTCCGTGATGAACAATTTGTTCTCGCGCTTCCTTCTCGACTGGCTGCTCTCGCTTCAGCGGCAGCCGCCGCCGCCGCCGCCGCCACTGCAGTGCGCGTCTATCACCCAGCGCACCCGCCCATCCCCAGAAGTCGTCTCAAACGGGCAAAGTTGCTATGCATCACGGTATCACGGCATCACGGTAACAGGGGAGGGCTCCCCACGCCGCACGCGCCCAAGAGTCAATGAGCTTGTTTTGCCCTTGGGGCAAACAAAAATAGAAGAGAGCCTTTTTGAACGAATGGTGCAGTGGCGCAGGGACTGCCCGGACGAAATATCGTCGCGGTAGGCAGCCCCAGTGGCTAGGATTCTCTTTCTTTCCCTCAGCTGGGAGCGCGCGGGGTGGATGGGGGAGGGGAAAGGAAGCCAGGGGACTCGGAAGATCTGGGTTCGAGGGCGCGGGGAGTCTATCGCTATCGCATGGGGTTGTCGGGTTTTTGCTCCATTTTGGCCGGTCCCGTAGTCTTGGATCGGTTCGAGACAGACTCGTTATCGTTTTCGTAAGGGTTTCCAGGTCGTTCCGGTCCGATTCGGGTCATGCTGTAGTGGAGTGAGGAAACGTCGACGTGTACTACTGTGGTGGTAAACGTCTGGAATGGTAGTGTGAATGGGGACATGCATTGCAAATGGGGGGGCGGTAATGCCCATCGCATAAGAGACTAGTACTAGACTAATACTTGACACATTGGCACCACAGTTCATGACGCTCATCGGGTTTGTTCCTTCCAGACTGGCTCGAACAGTTCACACATGTTCTTTCTTGATGAAACGTACACTGGATTTTACTGGCAGCTAACGTATTGTATCGGTGCTGAACGACCGTGGTAACCCACTATGATACCCTCAAAGAAGCCCTGGGCCAGTGCTATTTGTGTATTATTAATGATCATGGCTTCGCCGAGCGTCGGTTGCAGCGTGTTGCTGTAAAACGATCATGCAGTTCTGTAACTAGCAACGAAAGACCGCCGGCAGGTACCCGTATTCGTGGGTCGGCAACTGACGTGGGTCGCCAGGTATACCCTCACGGTATCTCATTGCGGTGTGGCATCACCCAAGATGGGAAAAACACCTGCTCTGATTGCCCGATGTTGATATTTGATACACGAGGTCTCTGCAGTTTGTACGGCGCTCTGATATAAGCGATTACACTATCCTGTACCGGTCGTGTAGTCCTACCCTCGTTTGTGATTCGGATTCAGGAAGCGCGCGCTTATAGCACAAAATGTCTGATTCGCCTACGTAGTGGGGTTTGTTGACGCGCGATCTAAGCGCCACGGCTCCACAAATCCGCATACAAGTCTCACCTTGTCATAATCAGTACCCACGCCGAGTCGCATCGGATTATGATGGCCTTGACAAAAGACAGGTGACAACCTGCTCGGAGTCGCCCCTCAGGTCCACACGAAGCTCCCGTGCTACGCAGTTCTCCCACTCACCGAGATCTTCGTCTTGAAGAAGACCGGTGGAGCCATGAAGCAGATGGAGCGAGCACCCAGAATGTAGTACCGGTAGCCAAGTCAGGGGATCTCCAGGAAAATCCGAGGCCGTGCATTGCTGCAACCGTGATGGCGCGAGCTGGTACAAGGTTCAGGTGTCCTCCGTTTGGTCGGAGGCGGACAAGGGTGAGGGGCAGAGGGGCTTGTGACCACAGACTGTGTGGCCGGGTTTTAGGCATTGAATGGAAGAGCGCCGCAGATTGAAGTGGCATGTCACATTCTCCATTATAGGGTCCAGTTTGTTTATAGAAAGGAGACTGCGAGGGTGAGTGCGCAGCGAATTCGAAGCATGATGGAATGGGGTGCGGATGTAAAGATAGAAAATTCGTTCAACTGGTCAGAAGAAGCAAGAGGATGATTCATTTCTATAGAATCATCTGGACACGCCATTGGGGCAGGGGGTGCAGTGAGAGTAATAGTGGCGACAGTGGCGGGACGAGGTTGCAATATCTAGTCAGTCACACACCGCCATACAACTCACTCGAAGCAAGGACAGTAGGCCAAACCGGGGTGGATGAGAAGAGGTGAGGACGCGCTCACGGGGCCTGTCACAGCACAGGTAAGAGGCTGAGAATGGTCACCGAGGATATCAAGGTCATCCCTTGGGCATTCTCGATGGCGTCCTTGAGCTCGTCAACAATTTCTTGCTACATAAAATTGTAGACGAACTCAAGGATGTCAGTCACGTCATCGAGCTCATGTTGGTGTAACAGAAGGGTTTGGCGTCGAAAATCAGTTCCACACGACCGGCTAGAGCCGAGCCCCGCCGAGCCGAGCCGGCACGTCGATGTCGTTTCGGGCACGGTTCATTTATTGCCAACAAACCCGTCAATTCCACAAACCGCTACTGTGTGCGTTCAACACGTCGTACGGCACGGGCCCTGAACGAGCACGCATAGGCACACGGACACTCAGACACACAACAGTAGCATACGCGTGCAACTGAACCATGGCCGCGATACTCCCGCTGCACCTGCCCAACCACCTCCACACGTGGCTCATATCCACCGTCGGCTTCGCGGCCGTACACCATCTCGCCGCGCCCGAATTCGTGCAATTCGTCATCGGGAAGAAAGCATGGGCCGCGCTGGGGAGGCGCCAACGCGTCGGGTGGTGCGTTTCAGTTCCTTTGTCGAGTCTCTCTCGTGCGCATGTTCTGAGGGGAAGGGAATAGGCAGACGCGCGTAGCGTCGCTCGTTCACGCGTTGCTCATTCTCCCGCTCGCTGCGCGCTGTCTCCATCTCCCCGCCCTCACCGCGGATCGCGCGTTTGGATGGGATTCGCGTGCCGGCACGCTCTTTGCCGTCACGAGTGGGTAAGAGCGGGCTCTCACAACTTTTACGCACCGTCGCTCTCTTACCTCTGTGCATTGGGCAGATATTTTCTGTGGGATTCGATCGTGTGTCTGGTTCATTTCGAAGGGGTAGGGTTTCTGGTGCACGGTGCGTGCGCGTCCCTTAGCTTCTTCCTGTGACAAAAAACTAAGCGCGAGATATCTGTGTGTGCAAAAGGCTGCGCTTGCTTATTTGTCTATCTCAGTGCTTTTGTGAGGCGTCTCTCACGTCAATGTCTCATTCGACGCGTCTGAGCGGATCGCATACCATTCCCAGAGACCTTTCCTTGCTTATTACGGCTCGCGATTCCTACTTTGGGAGTTGTACGTGCTTGTTTTTTCGCGATACATTTCGTGATTTACGTATCGCTTGCAATTCCAGGAGCACGCCATTCTTGAACATTCACTGGTATCAGAAATCATTCCACTCCTGGCCGTGCCTTGCGTCTGATGGTTACTCCATTCAGGATGCTAGACAAAACAGAACAAACCGGAAGCCCGCTGCAATTTGTCAATGGTCTGATCTTGATGAGTACTTTCGCGGGCGCGCGTCTCGTCTACGGCTCGATCATAGTACGTTCGCTCCCTCGCTCAATTTACGCCTCTATCGATCATCTCACTTACGGGACGCCTGCCAGTCGTGGCAGTTTTACCAAACGCTCTTCGAGGTGCGGGACGGGCTCTCAATGGCTACTATCACCGGATACCTTTGTGGAAATGCCGTCCTGAACGGGCTAAACGTTTTCTGGTAAGTTCAATCAGACTGGGCGAAATTTTCTTTCTCCTTTTTTTTTGTCTCTTGGAGAGCGTGGGCGCTGAGGACGACACTGCCCGGAAACAAACAGGTTTACGAAAATGATTGCTGCGCTCGGGAAGCGCTTCAACGAGAAGGATGCTACCAAATCTCGCTCGGCATCACAGCATACAAATCTGGTAGATCGGCACAAGGCGGCGGCTAGGGGCGAGCATGATCGGAGGCTGACGACCCGAGGTGAAGCGAGGAGACAACACCACTCCTGAATCTTTATTATTCATATGTGTCCGGGTGGACACACGCTATACCTGGCTTCGGTATTTTTTCCCCTTGGATAACGGAGATCTGTATGTAACAATATACCTTCCTTCTCTGAGGCGGTAGATGTTCACATTGGGAGAACATGTACATGTAGTTTTTGTGTTTGCTCCCTTGCTATAATACATCTGTAGTGATCTCGGCGAATCTTGGTGCGGGATTCCTTGTACATCACGGATTCGACGAGCGTGACGTGTCGATGTGTAAATGCCATTCTCGGATGCGACCAAGGCCATGCCCTCGGCCAGTTAGGAGAATGGGGCCAAATTCGCCGAATAAGCCTTACCAACATTCAAGTCGGACAATAACGCGTTAACACATGAAGGGAAACATGCCCGGCGAATCAGAATCGCCGCGAAACATGCTCCCAAGCCGGCGCGCCCATGACTTGGAGGTCCAATGGAGATAGAGATAACCGTGACTGCCTCACGAGTTGTTGTGCGGCTTGTGCCATAGCACATTCTAGTTCTACTGCCGGTGATGGCAGCCTGAGCTCGAGGGCGTCCGCAGATGGACGCGAGCGCGAGAACCTGTCTTCGAGGCGTTCGCAGGGGACGAGGATCGAGGTCTCGCTTTGTATGGTGGTAGTTCTGTTGATGGCGGCGTTGTTTATGGTCTATCCGGTTATGGCGGGGGGGATTGGCGCGGTCGTAGGGTGAAGTAGGAGGCGAGAACAGGGGCAAGCGCGGGGAGCTATGCGCGACGTCGGAATTGGAGAAGTATTGGCCGTCCGATCTGGAGAGGGGGGAAAGTCGGTTGACGACTAGGAGACTTGAATGGGGTAGGGCGGAGAGCATGACACTGACGGATAGTTGGGGCAAAGAGCGCACGCATGACGCGAGGCCCTCAGGGCCAACTGTGGTGACAAAGTCGACAACGTCGGCCAGCGGAAAGAGGGATGGGGTGCCAGTGCAGTGAAGGGGGAGATGCACAAGGAACGTTGCGGAGTAAAGGTGCGGACGCTACCCAACTTGAAGCGGTGCAGAGCGCAATCACCGAGCAGCAGCCTCTATTGGCGCGATGAGGCTCGTCCCGTCCTTCCAGAATCGAAACTGCCTCTGGAAGACGTTCCCGGGCCCGTCGTCTGCGATTCCGAGTCTAGTCCGAGGCGTTCCGGTATCAGCGCCGCCACTGGCCCAAGAATGGCCCACATTTTGGCGGGGAGAGCGGTAGTAGTGGGCGACCAGGTATGCGCCCGAAAAGCGTAAGGACGTCCAGGCGCCGCGACGAGCTCGTTTTCCATCGCCTGTATTCGTGCTCGAGGGTTTACTGTACCGAATCTGATACCAACTTTCGGACTCGAATGCTAATGCGCGCTGAATTGGACGGCGAGGCTAGGCCACCGGTGGTAGGTGGGGGTAGTAGATGGATCGTCCGGGAGGAGCATCGATCGTGTTCGTGCTTCTGCTGGAGACCCTTTTCTTTTCTTCTGCGCACAGCACCTCGTCGACGAGGGTGGTATTCGCCGAAGGTCTCTCTGATGCTAAGTTTCCTTGAACCAAAACGTAGTCAGCTGTAAGTCCAAGAAGGCATCGACTCGTCACTGTCGTCAGCCTCGCTCTTGGGGGGAAATTCAGCTGAAGATGTGCGTCGCGTGCTAGTTTTATTATGCCCCTCGGGCATTGGCTCCATATACGCAGGAACAGTGGTGGAAGGTAACAGCTGCAGCACGACGGGACGTCGGGATGACCCGTGCGCACAAGTTCTCCCCCACATGTATTGGCACGTCGGCACAGGGATGCCCTGCTGGTAGTTGGCTCAGTTACATGCGCGGGACGTCGAAGGAGACAAAAAGGCTTTCAATACAATACGCCACGGAACGCCAGAAGCATCCTGTATCATAGCCACGAGCTCCGAACAACGCCGCCGCGGGAGGCCCGAAGGGAGTGGGTGAAGTGCCAGCGAACTAAACTCAATGGCGGAATTGAACTTGACCGTGACGGGACAGCCTGCGGACAGCACGAAATTTTCAGTGAGTGATCCTTGAGTGTTTACAGTACCAGCCCACCAGGGAGCCGAGAGCGTTTCAGTTTCACCCATGTCGGTCGCCACTGGCAGCTTTGTGAGGCGGCGCGGAATGGCGTTTCCGACGGACATGAGCGGTGAGCGGTGCCTGTGTTTTGTTGGACAGTTGTCCTGCCCAGGCTCGTGGATAACAAAGAGAAGAGTCTCAACCCCGGGACGGCCGGGGACGAGGGCAACCCTACTGAATCGCGTGAAGATCTTACGCATCGGGGCGTCGTCGGTTGTCACCGAGCACCGGGTGTGCAATGACGCCAGTGAGTGTGAGTGGTGATGGATGTCCAGTCGGGCTTCCGAACTGAAAAGGTCAAGGACACGGTTCCGACGGCGACCGAGGGTTGTGTGTCAAAAGGCAGTTATTCTGCGGTCGCCGCGCTCCTCCCATACGTACCAAGACATGGCCACCGCAGAAAGATCTCGAAATTACCTCCCTAAAACCGGCGCTCATATTGCGCGCATAACTGCCTTGGCGGGCGGTTGGTGGAACAATACGTTATCGGAAGCGCTCGAGCGATCAGTCTTGCCCTTTAATGTGCAGTTGTTATTCCAGGACCCGTCACCGGTGATTGGCTTCCGAGTACAATTGAACCCCCAGCCGCCCAAACCGCGAACTGAAACTGGGCGTTAACGTGCAAGTGGTGGGGGTACCGTACGTACCGTACCGTTCGCAGAACTCGGGGGCCTGGGACCTGCCAATGTATTAGTGAACAGTTCCAACCGATTCCATCATGATGGATGATGATGCATACGACTCGATCGCTCGGGCCCTAGTGAGGCCCCGGGCCCGGCGATGGAGGCAGCCTTGATTGTGTATAAAATTGTATACGCCGTCCGCTACCAGTGGCAGCGGTATAGGTATATTGTAGTCGTCCTCGGGCCTATTGCTCCGATACCGGTACAGCCTGCCATTGAGTGTCAAGCATGTCAAGCCTGATTGAGATGATGGTCTTTACTTATGGGACCAGTCCGGTCCGGCGGGGAGGGCGCACAGATTAATCCGGGCTGTCCTGTCCCGGTTTTCATTCTCTCCTTCAGAGCCTTCGGAGGGGAGGGGCGCGCGTGCCTGTACTCGAATTTTCACGGCATAGCCTTTTTGTTTTCCCTTGGAGATGGAGGCGTGGCACTGGGCTGGGCTAGTTATTCGGTCTGATCATGGAGACAGGGCAGGGGTCGAATTTGCAGTTGCGAGACTCAGATCAACATCAACATCATGCATCTCCATCAATCAGGATCATGCGTGATTTTCGCGCCTGTCGAATCATGCAGTAATAATTAATACAGTACAGATCGAGTGACAGATGAGTATGTATGATGAACAAGGGATTGGATGGGAAAGAATGGATGATGCGGTGTTTCTGGTCAATGTGGTCATCATCAATCACTTGTGATGAAAGCTGACGCGATAATTGACCTCATAGCTGATGTTATTTCCATATTCGTTACAAACACGGCCACGAAAAGAGCTTAGATCGCTTTGTGGTTGAGTAAAACTTACGACAGCGTTGTGAGAACTGACTTTCACCTCATTTTTGGTTAGTTGAGCGTTGAGCCAAATCTTTCGTATTATGCGCGTCACTACATAGCCCAGCTATCTCATAAAATACCAATCAAGAAAAAAAATTGCTTCGAATGAATGTCCAGCGATGCCGTCGGTGGAACACCAAGAAATGAAAAACAAAACAAAATGCAGAGGGAACACAAGGTGGGGTATCGCAAAATCGTACTCGAGACTAGAGTGGGGAAAAAAAGCCTAGAGTAGAAGACCTGCGACGAAGCCGACTGCTGCAAGGAGGCTACCTGCCTGCGCACCAATCGCGACGGCACCGTTTTTACCGCTGCTACTAGATGATGATGATGAGGAGGACGGCGCAGCAGAGGCACCGGTAGCGCTCCCTGCTGGCGAGCTGGTCGCCGAGCTGGTGCTGGAGCCAGCGCTTTTAGCGGCAGCCTGGAACGCAGCAAAGGTCTTGTTCACGCTCGGGTTGATGGCGAAGACCATGCCCGATGTGCAGTGACTACGAGCAGGGACACGCACGATAAGCAAAAGAAAAAGAAAAGGGGACAGATGGAAACGTACCTCGTCTGTCTGCAGTAGAACCACACCGGGTCCGTCGAGTTGACGGGGACGGACATGCTTGGGCCTTGGGTGGCGTTGGCGGGGACGGGTTGGAAGCTCGAGTCGATGCCGTTGGCCATGGGCTGGCAGGGCGCGGCGAACGTCGACTGCGTCACGGTGTGGTTCTTGGGATGGAAGATGAACTCGACGGTGTCGCCGACGGACGCATTGACGGTCGACGGGGTGTACTCAAGACCATTTTGGCCGACATTGACCTGGAAGGTCGTGGCGGACGCAACGGTGGCGAGTGCGAGGATAGCGGGGGCGAGAGTGAAATGCATCTTTGTGTGTTTTTTTGTCTGTTGAGTTTTTCTTTGGCGTGGGCTGAGGGAATGAAGTGGCAAGGCCGGCTTAGATACGATTATTTCAGAGGGCGGTGTTTGGCAATATATAAATGGCCTTTGCGAGAACTGCGGGGGGGGAGAGCACGGTTAGGAAATCGAGAGACGAGAGGGAGGAAGAGGGGAAAAGAAACGAACCCTGCTCGGACGACAACAACGAAAGAACAGGGAAAAGTGGCTCGGGGGGAGGGGGGTTGAACAATAAAGGTAAGTTGGGGGGAAACGGTTTCGAGGAACGAGGGTAAGGCTTTATACTGTTTCGCATGGCCGCGTGCGCCGAAGATGTGGAACAAGTCGTGGGTTCTGTTCTCATCAGGACCGTTGCCAGAACAACAGGAGACGCCCATTCGATTCGTCCATCCCTGGCGGTGATACGCTGCCTCATTTTTGATATGGACAAGACAGCCGTGGAATCATATCATTTCTGATTCGTGATGCCGCGTACAGCAGTCGTACAGGTCCGGAGTCTGGAATGTTACGGTGGCATCGCAAAAGCTTTCCGGCACAATACAGCACAGGACAATGGCTGTATCCACAAATCCAATCAAAACCGGCGGAAAAAAAAATATGTGTCCTCTTTTTTTTTTCGAACAAGACAATACCTATTTACGTGCTTGCCCTTTTTCACGTTGTCCGGAGCTCCACGTTTGATTCGCGGAAATTTGTGTCTTTCATTCTTCATCACGATCACGGAATCGAACAAGACAAGTTCTTTTTTCCCTTGTGCGTGTGAAAGTGGCTGCTGCCGGTCTGCCGCTTCTGTTTTCTTTTCTTTCGTACCAATGAGACACGCCGTAACAAGGATCCTCGTCGAGGCTGCGGCACGACGACGACTCTCCCTCTCCGCGCGTGCATTTTCAAATTCGGGATGCAGGCTTGAGCAGTTTCATCGTGCTGATGAAGCCGTGGGTTACAGTACTTTGCCACGCTTCAATACCCTTCTTAATTTTGACGCCGTAGACGTTCGGAAGGGTGACGTCTGCCACGAGGACGAACGACCGAGTCGCGCTTGTCGACTTTTATGCCGAGTACGTTCTCCCCCGGGCTATCATGATCATGGATGGACCGACTAAATCTTATGCGTATGCACAAACTCGGTCCCGCAGCTGGTGTGGACCCTGCAGAGTGCTCTCGCCGATCCTCGAGAAGCTTGCGGAGGATGCGGACATCAAGACGGGCTCGGGTCGTCCGATTGATCTCATTACCGTCGACACGGACGAGCATGGCGCTCTCGCGCAAAGGTACAATGTGCGTGTTTAATCATTTCGTTCCACCTCACGTAAAGCACGCGGTGCTGATATATAGAACTTCTTCTTACCACCTTAGGTCCGGGCGTTGCCCACGGTCGTGGCGTTCTGCGATGGCGGGCCCGTGAAGGAGTTCGTTGGTGCGTTGCCCGAGGGCGGCGTGCGCAAGTTCCTCCAAGATATCTAATTTGAGGGAAGGAGGGCATGGTCATTCATCATCACCTATCACTGTAGCGTGGCTTCCGACTCGACCCAAAATATACATATGGCCCAGGGGCGCCTATTCCTCACCTTGTCCTTAAAAAGGGATTATCTGAACGTAGACAGGCAGGGACCACGCGGGGAAGTTTTCATTCGGTGTTTGTATGGGACTGTAATGCGACAGCGAACGTGACAACTGAGATGGATGAATGAACTGGTTCTCGGCCATCGAGAATTAATCGGCGTGTCCGGGACCAGAGGGGAGAAGAATAGGGCCGTAAATGGGGGCTGTTTTTTCTGTGAAAAAATATGGTATCCTGGAATCGGAAAAGAGGGAGGAGGGAAGGGAATGTCAGCTCAAGGGGTTTTGAGAGGGTTGTTATCGGCGAGGAGAGGGCCAAAAAAGAAGGGAGCACGTGCGATAACCCCGGTAACACTGGTGCCTCTCCCCGTGTCCTGACCTGACCCATCCTCGTAACTCTCTCTTACTTACCATATCCCCATTCTCGTTCCCCTCTCCTCTTCTTCCCCATCGTCCTAGCCTCCACTCTCTCATTCCTTCTCATCACAAAACCTTCCACTCTTCTGTTCTGCCACTCCCCCCTCGGCGCTACTTTCCCCGGTCGTCGCTTCCTTTATTTCCAACAACACCCGATCGCCGTGCGTCCCATCGTCTGATCAAAGGTCCTTCCCTCACGGTGAGCCTCATTTCATTCACAACAACCCCCCATCACACACACATTTGCTCAACGTGCGATTTGCATCCAGCGAGGATTTCGCCCCGTCATTCCCGGTTGCGTGCCATTCATAACTCCAAATCGAGTCAACCCTCCTCTACTTTTTGAAAAAAATGTCATCACGCCCTAAGCAGTCCATGTCAGAGTTGAAGCTTCGACGCCTCCTCGAGCACAACCAGCGTTTGCGCGAGGACCTCGGCCGTCCACGTATACGTGTGAGCGAAGCAAGCGCGAGTCTCATACGATACTGCAAAACAACAACGGATCACTTGGTCAGTCCCTCTTTCCCTTCTTTTGGCACCACCTCCTTTCCCCTTCTATCGTCTCCCTCTTCCCCTCCTATCGCGCTCAAGCCTTCTGCTTTCGTGGCCGGCTGCTTTTCTTTTCCGCCGCTGTCCCCCTTGCTGATGCTGTGTGTTCTCTCCTATGCAGGTTCCATCTGTGTGGGGTCCTGTAGGGAGAAACGAGGACCCGTATGCGCCGCAGTCCGGCAGTGGGTGTTGTAACCTGCAATAGAAAGTCTATGCTCTTTTCGCATCTGTCTTCCTCCATCACGCCCCATCTCTCTACAGATGGGCCCCGACGAACGCAACCAGACACACATACACTCAGATTCTGGGTTACCACCGCATACATAACACATACATGTAGCACAGTGCGATCACCATCGCACGCTCACGCCACACGCACGTACATGTCCTTTGTCCTTCAGTTTTTTTTACGGTCTCGATCCGCTTATCTATCTATCTCACGCTCGAGTCCCCCCTTTTCTTACATTATCGCTTCTCATTTCCCGTCTCCATCCTCGTTTTCATCCTGCAACACTTTCTCACTCTCGCCTGTTTTGTCCTTGTCTCTTATAACTCTGGTTCTTTGATTTCGGTCCTGTTACCATTTTGTCCTGCTTTTCTGTGTGAGGGGCAGTGTCGGCCTTTAAGCCTTCCTCTTGTTATCGGTCCGGACTGACTGGCCGAAGAAATGGAACGGTGGCGGGCGGCCTATTGACACCCGAGCGCGCCTTGCTTTGATTCAAAATCGTGTATTTCTCTTTCTCTCTACCTGACCCTTGCGGCGTGTGCGCGCGGTGTGGCAAAAGTCCTTCGTTTGATAAATAAACATTCTTTTTTTTCTTTTGTTTTTTTTCTTCATGGAGATATTCTATTCTAATTCTAAGAACCCCGTTGTATTGCTCTTGCGCCGAGTACGATCAGTGTTGCCGCCGCATTGCCACTGAAAGGCTCGTAGCCGCACTTGCGCTGTGTTGTTATTGTCTGTTATTGTCCCCCTGAGGCACATGTAAAGTGCATAAGAGTAAGGGGCCTTTGGTGGCTTGGTATCGAAAGGCCTCTCTCTCTTCCCTTCCTTCCCTACGTTTCCATTGTTATTGTTGAGAACATCGACATCGAGATATTTTGAGACCTCTCGAAAACCCGATTCGGGTGGTCCCGGTAACTGAGGCGGAAGGGGT
>Ga0137394_10002797_pt1 | contig 13012 bp, 7 predicted proteins | sample czobulk116metaG_FD_108278 | JGI IMG/M metagenome (GOLD analysis project Ga0137394, IMG submission 108278) | Vadose zone soil microbial communities from Angelo Coast Range Reserve, California, USA - czobulk1.16 metaG | ecosystem: Environmental > Terrestrial > Soil > Vadose zone | place: USA...
CTCGGCCCGCAGTCGCTCCCGTCAATTTCCCGTGATCAAATTCAACCTGACCGTTCACGATCGTGTAGTCAATGCCATCGGAGAGCTGGTCTGGTTTCGTAAAGGTCGCTCGGTCGATGACAGTGACCGCGTCAAAGAGGGTAATGTCGGCGAAGTAGCCCGGCTTAAGAAGTCCACGGTTTTCAAGGTGTTCACGTTGGGCGGGGAGCGAAGTGATCTTGCGAATCGCTGCTTCGAGGGAAAAGAGGCGCCCGTCGCGGACATAACGGCCGAGGAAACGCGGCATGGAGCCCATGGCTCGCGGGTGGGTGTGCGGCTCAAAGGTTGGCCCATCGAGAGACATCTCGTTGGCGTCAAGGCCGATACTGGTCCAAGGTTGGCTGAGGCCGGTGCGGAGGTCTTCCTCGCTGGCCATAAAATAGATCGCGCCAGTTTGCGCTTTGTCGGCCAGGACGAAATCCATCATCGCGTCTTCGGGTGATTTTTTCCAGGATCTGGCGAGGTCTTCCACAGTTTTGCCTTCGAACTGCTTCAACCGAGGATTCTGTACGGAAGAGATCAAAACTCCCGCGGCACCGCCACAATCGTATAAGAGATTTTCCCAATCAGAGTGATCGCCGACGAGATCCTTCTTGATACGCGCGCGAATCGCTGGGTCTTTCAAGCGCTCGAGCAATTTCTGGACTCCGCCATCGGCGGCCCAGGGCGGAAGCGCGGAGGCCAGAGCCGTGGCGCCGGCAGTGTAAGGATACATGTCCGCTGCGATGTCCAGGCCGGAATCGCGTGCGATTTGGATGGCGGCGACTACGTTCTTCATGCCGCCCCAGCGGGGCTTGCCGCTGACTTTCAAGTGGAAAATCTCAACAGGCAGATTGGCTTCGCGGCCGATGCGGATGGCTTCGGCGAGGGCGGGCATCTCCGAGGCGCCCTCGCTGCGCATATGGGTGGCGTAGAGGCCGCCGTATTTTGAAGCGACTTGCGCAAGAGCGATGAGCTCATCGGTCTTCGCGTAGATGTTCGGCGGGTAGATAAGGGCACTGGAAATACCGAGAGCGCCGTCCTTCATGGCTTGCTCGACGAGCAATTTCATTTGATCAAGTTCGGCAGCAGTGGGGGCGCGATCATCATCACCGATGACGGCTTCACGGACTTGCGCGGAACCTACGTAGGTGCCGATGTTGAGCGGAGTGCCTTGTTTTTCAAGACGGCGGAAGTAGCCATCGAGGGTGGTCCAATCGACGGTGAGCTTGTACTGGTCGAGGAACGGTTTTTGCGGCGCGATGGTCTTTTCATTTTGTGGCGCGATAGAGCCACCTTCGCCGGTGATTTCCGTGGTGATGCCTTGAGAAAGCTTGCTTAGGGAACGATTGTCCAGGAGGAGTGAGACCTCGGACTGGCCGAGCATGTCAATAAAGCCAGGAGCGACGATGCGGCCCTTGGCATCGATTTCACGCTTAGCGTGGGCTTCGCGCAAATCACCGATGGAGGCGACGCGATCGCCGCTGACAGCAACGTCCGCGGCATACCACGGATTTCCAGTGCCGTCGACGATGTGACCGTTGCGAATGAGGAGATCGTAATCGCCTGCACTTGGCGAGGCGTCCAGATTGGCATCGTAAGCGGCTGCGGCAATTTCTCCGAGGGCCTGCCCGGCTACTTCCTGCGCGGCGTCCGGATCGGGGGGCAGTGAGACGTGATTGACGTAGGCGGCGAAGGCAAGTTTCTTTCCCTGTTTGCTGATTACGTAGCCAGCCAAGCCTTTGCCGTTGAGCATCATCTTGCCGTTGAGTTTGTCTTCCGAGCCGAATGTGCCGGTTTTGGCGAAGACGTGCCCGGCGCCAGGAGAATTGGTTTGTATTTTCGCAAGCGTGCCATCTTTCCCGAGGATGGGCAGCCCCTTGAAGAAAACGTCATAGTCGGGCCGCGTGGACCAATAAATCATGTAGTGCACGATGAAGTCGGGGCTAAAGAGGTCGGCCCAATCGCCGCCCGCGCCGTCGCCCTGCGCGGCTCCGGAGAGATCTAGCTTGGCGTCTTGCAAAAAGACTTGCTCCGCTTTGAATCCGGCGCGGAGCGGGTCCTTCAAGTCCTTGGCGACGAGCAGGCCCAGGAGGTAAGGACCCATGCCAGCGTGGAGATTCTGGCTGACTTTGAGCGTAATTTTGATTTCTTCCGACAGCGGCGGGGAAACATGCTCGGCGAGTTGGTTTTCTGCGGTGTAGAAACGCTGGTACGGCGTGAAGTCTGTGACGGGAGCGGCGGCTTTGGGATTAACGACGATGCCCGCGGACTTCAGCGCATCGCCAAGCACGATGGCGGCGAACTTCGTCGGTGAGGGAACTGCAAAAGCGGCGGTCTGCGGTTCCATGCCAACCGGGATGCTGCCGGTGAGAGTGACAGCGAGGGAGCCGTCGGGAGCGGCGACTGGGTCGGAAGCGCTGAAAGCAAGCTTTGATTTCGACTCACCGGTAACAACGTTGTTAACGAAACGGAGATAGGAATTCCGCGGGGAAACTGAGAGCTGTACGGCGTCGCCGGATTTGCTGCCGGGCTTGCCCACAAGGTCGATGACATTGTCGTTGACCATGATGGAGGACATCACGACACCGGTGCCGCCTTCGCGTTCCGCATCGGGCATGAGGCTCGCGTCCACGTAAACGTGACCTTCGATCCTGTGAACGCCCTTCGATTTGATCTGAGAAACGAATTCCTGGATGACCGCGAGGGGATCGCCGGGGAGGGCGGGACCGTTGTAGGAGTGGTCGTGATCAACGAAGGCGAGGGTGCCATCGGGCTGAACGCGATTGGAAAGATTGGGGTCGCCACTGGCGACGAGGATGAGATCGCCTTTTAGCACGCCGTGCTTGTCGATCGGGCCGGTACGGTAGACGCGGGTGTGGAAACGGTAATCCGCGCCCAGTTTCGCGAGGAGGGCGCCTTCGGTGAGCGTTTTCGTTGTCGAAGCAGGGACGAACAATTTGTCGGCGTTCAGCGCATAAATGACTTTGCCGGTGTCGAGCGAGTAGAACTCGATGCCGAAATTCGCATGAGCGAATTCGGGGCGGCTGATAACCTTCTGAATGCGTTGAGACAGCGAGGATTCAGATTGCGCACGGGCCAGTGAGGCGGGGAGGCATGAGAGGAATAAGGAAACCAAGAAACTGTGAAAGACAAGGCCGCGTGGACAATTTTTCAAGGCAGAATCCTCCAAAGATGATGCTAGACGGACAATTCTCGACTCACGTGTTATACCAGCGAAATCCCTTGCGTTGCTCTTCGGCGATTTCTTTTGCGAGGGCGAGTGTTTGCGGCCGGCGATAGTGACCGACGGCGGCAAGGATGGCATTCAACAAGGCGATGGGAGCGGCATACGAGGCGCCGAAAGAAGTCGACTCGACTGAAGCGAGGAATACTTCGTCGCATTCGCGAGCCAAGGGAGAAACGTATGTGTCTGAGATTCCGACGCAATAGGCACCGCGTTCTCGCGCCTGCTGGGCGCCTTCAATCGTCTGCCGAAGACCGCGGCGGAAGCTGATGGCGATAACCAGGTCCTGCTTGTTGACGCCGCGGACAAGATGCAGGATCCTGCCCGCGGAGGTGGCCGAAAAAATAGGTAGACCGAGAACGCTGACCTGATATTCGAAATAGTGGGCTAGGTATACGGCCAGATCGCCCGCGAGGAGGACGATGCGGCGGGCATCGTAAAAGCGCCTCGCCAGCGCGACTAGCCGCTGGGCATCCAGACTGTTAATCAGGCCCTGGACGTTTTTCAAGTCTCGCTCGAGCGAATCGCGCACGTGCGAGGGCATGCTCCCATCGCGGGCGCCGGACTGCATGGTGTCCAGAGAAGTAGCGAAGGCCAGCGAAAGCTCGTGCAAATGGCGTTGAAACTCGCGGTAGCTGCCAAATCCAAGTCCACGCACGATGCGTACAATTGTTGCAGGGTCCGTCTGAAGTCGTGCGGCCATGGCACGCACACTGAGGAGCACATACTCGCGCGGGTGCTCCAGGATGGGACGGATGATCTCCTGGCGCTTGATGCTGAGCTGATCGATCCGCTCCGCCAAATGAGGGGCGGCTAAAGGGGACACTACCTCTTTGCGTTTCATGAAGCGTGAGAATTGCCCAATTCGAGACGTGTGTCAACCATGGCCCGTTATAGTAGCGCAAGAGCTCATAGGCGAACACTTCGACGCCTATTTCTTCGAGGCGGCCGCTTTGGTCTCGAGTCCGGGTGCAATCACTGGTTGTAGGAAGGGCATCATGGCGCGAAGTTGCGGACCGAGTTGCTCGATGGGGTGGTGCTGCTCGCGCTGACGCGTGGCCAGGAAATTGGGGCAGCCCTTTTCATTTTCTTCAACCCAGGCCTTTGCAAAACTGCCGCTACGGATTTCAGCCAGGATCTTTCGCATTTCCTCGCGCGTCTGTTTTGTGATGATGCGGGGTCCGGCGGAATAATCGCCCTGTTCGGCGGTGTCGCTGACGGAGTAGCGCATGTAGCTGAGGCCGCCGCGGTAAATCAAGTCAACGATGAGCTTGAGTTCGTGGAGGCACTCGAAATAGGCGACCTCCGGCTGGTAGCCAGCTTCCGTGAGAGTATCGAAGCCTGCTTTGATCAACTCACTCACACCGCCGCACAGCACAGCTTGCTCACCGAAAAGATCGGTTTCGGTCTCTTCCGTGAAAGTGGTTTCCAGGACGCCGGCGCGCGTGCAGCCAAGTCCCTTCGCGTAAGCGAGGGCGAGGGCTTTCGCAGTACCGCTTGCGTCCTGCTCAACGGCGAGGAGAGCGGGCGTTCCGCCCCCTTCGGTGAAGACCTCACGAACGCGGTGGCCAGGGGCCTTCGGAGCGATCATGGAGACATCCACGGTCGTAGGCGGTTTAATCGTTCCGAAGCGGATATTGAAGCCGTGAGCGAACATCAGAGTCTTGCCTTGCTTGAGATTTGGCTCGATGGCATCGCGATAGAGCTTGGGTTGTTTCGTGTCTGGAACAAGGATCATGATGACATCGGCCCAAGCAGCGGCTTCTTTCGGCGAGTTGACCGTCAAACCTGCCTTTTCCGCTTTCGCGCGTGAGCCGCTTCCTTCGTGGAGGCCGACGCGGACGGAGACACCGCTATCGCGTAGATTGAGGGCATGCGCATGGCCCTGCGAACCGTAACCAATAATCGCGACTTTCTTTGCCTGAATCAGTGTGATGTCAGCGGAATTGTCGTAATAAAGATTTGCCATTTTTTCCTCTCGCCGGCCGCAATATGGCCGATCATTCACTTCGATGACGCGGAATTATCTTAGGAACGCCCGCGCTGAGCGTCCGGATTTTCGTAGCTTTCACATGAGTCCAAAGGCCATCACTCTACTTTGGAGCCGATGGATTCGAGTTCAGAGCGCGTGGGCTGCTGACCCGGTGGCTGAAGCAAATCACCGCCGCGGGTCATGGAAATACGCCCGGTCCGAGCCATTTCGAGCACGCCGAATGGCCGAAGCACTTCGAGCAGGCCGTCGATCTTGTCGACGGTGCCCGACACTTCGATGATAAGCGAATCCGGAGCGACATCAACAACGCGTGCACGGAAGACTTTGATCAATTCCATCAAGTGGGGGCGATTCTGCTGGTCGGCGGAAACCTTGATCAAAGCCAGGTCACGCTCAAGCAGCGCACGGGTGGAAATGTTTTCCGCGAGGAGGACATCCACGAGTTTTTCGAGGCTGGCTTCCAGACGATGCGCACCTTTTTCGTCGGTGTGCGCCACAATTGTCATGCGCGCAATTTCTTCATTCTCTGTCGGACCTACCGTGAGCGAATCAATATTAATGGCCAAGCGGCGTGCCAGCGAGGCGACGCGATTGAGAACACCGGGTTTATTTTCGACATAGGCGACAAGGGTTTGCATGTTCTCTCTATTTCTCCTATGGCTCGTTCGCGGTTTCGACAAGCGGATTGTTCGGGCGGCGAATCATGTCACTCAAAGAAGCTCCGGCAGCTACCATGGGATAAACGGAGTCTTCCTGCTCCACGCGGAAGTCGATCAGTACGGTCTCTGCGGATTCGCGCGCGGACCGTATGGTGGGCACCACCTCAGCGCGCTTGGTGATGCACTCGCCGCGGATGCCAAAAGCATTGGCGAGAGCTGCAAAATCCGGCGCGACGAGCGGCGTGGCCACGTAACGCTTGTCGTAGAAGAATTCCTGCCACTGGCGGACCATCCCGAGATAGCCGTTGTTAATGATGGCGATCTTGATGTTGATTTTTTCCTGGACGATGGTGGCCAGTTCACTCATGGTCATCTGAAATCCGCCATCGCCGACGACGACCCAGACTTCGGCGTCGGGCTTGGCGAACTTAACACCGATGGCGGCGGGAAGTGCAAAACCCATGGTGCCGAGTCCGCCGGATGTAATCAGCGTGCGCGGACGATTGTGGTGGTAATACTGCGCTTCCCACATCTGATGCTGGCCGACATCAGTGACGATGATGGCTTCGCCGTGAGTTTCTTTCCACAGATCGTTAATGACATGCGCTGCATACAGATGCCCGCTATCGGGCAGGCTTTGAATGTCGCGGACTGCGGAATCTCCCTTCAGTTCGCTGATATGGCGAATCCATGAGGTATGCTCACGGGTTTCGATGTGTGGTGTTAGACGTTCGAGCACCTCGCGCGCATCGCCGACAAGAGCGGCGTCAACCTTCACGTTCTTGTTGATTTCGGCGCGATCAATCTCAATGTGGATCTTGCGGGCGCTCTTGGCGTACGTTCGGAGGTCGCCGGTGACGCGGTCGTCGAAGCGCATGCCGACTGCAATGAGGAGGTCGGCTTCCTGAATCGCATTGTTCACCCAGGCCTCGCCGTGCATACCCATCATGCCGAGATTGAGGGGATCATTGGCAGGGAAGCAGCCGATGCCGAGAAGTGTCATCGCAACAGGATAATTGCCGGCGCGGACGAATTCTTCAAAGACACGCATAGCGCCGGAAACCATGATGCCGTGGCCCGCCAGAATAATGGGGCGCTTGGCGGTATTGAGCATCTCGATGGCACGATCGAACTCAGCTTGATCGTGATTATTGCGGATGCGCTTTGGTGGAAGTTTTGGGGCTGATGCTTCCCAGTCGAACTCCGCGGAAGCCTGTTGAGCGTCTTTGGTAATGTCAACTAGGACTGGTCCGGGGCGGCCGCTCTTGGCAATCAAGAATGCTTCGCGGACGGTGCGCGCAATGTCCTCGGCTCTTGTGACCACCACATTGTGCTTGGTGATGGGCATGGTGATGCCCGTGATATCGATTTCCTGAAATGCGTCGGAGCCCAGGACTTTGCTGCTGACCTGGCCGGTAATGCAGACGACGGGAGAAGAGTCCAGCATGGCGGTGGCAATTCCGGTGACCATGTTTGTTGCGCCCGGACCGGAAGTGGCCATAGCGACGCCGATGCCGCCGCTGGCACGGGCGTAGCCATCGGCCATGTGTGTGGCGCCCTGTTCGTGGCGGACGAGAACGTGATGCAGCTTCGATTTACCAAGCGCGTCATAGACCGGTAGGATGGCGCCGCCTGGGTAGCCGAAAATTTCGCGCACGCCCAGACGCGTGAGTGATTCGCAAAGGATTTCCGCACCGGTAAGCTTCATTGAGTCCTCGCATACGAGCCAGCCGAGGCTGGCGCCGAAAAGGCTGCCGGCACGGCCGTGACCGCGCCAAGAGATGAAGAAGAAACAAGCAAGGCGTACTTAGCCATGACCCCGCTTGTAAAGCGCGGCTGGGGTGGTCTCCACGCAGCGAGACGTTTCTGAATCTCTGCCGCGCTAAGGTCCAGGCTCAGTTGGCGATTGGGAATATCGAAGATGATCGTGTCACCGTCGGCGATCGCCGCGATCGGTCCCCCAATGGCAGCCTCCGGGGCGACGTGGCCGGCCATGAGACCGTGCGTGGCGCCGGAAAATCTTCCGTCCGTCACCAAAGCAACGGAATCGCCCAGACCCGCACCTATCAGCGCGGCGGTAACGGCCAGCATTTCCCGCATTCCCGGACCACCTTTCGGGCCCTCATAGCGAATGACGATTACGTCTCCAGCTTTGATGACTCCTTGCTCGACAGCAGCGAAAGCCGCTTCCTCGTTGTCGAACACTCGCGCGGGGCCACGGAAGTTCTGAAGATTGTGGCCTGCGACTTTGATGACACAGCCCTCAGGAGCGAGATTCCCCTTCAAGATGACAAGCCCGCCAGTGGGCTTCAGAAACGCATTGAGTTTTCGGACGACTTCTTGGGAAGGCGTTTCTTTGGCCTTGGCCGCCTCTTCGGCGAGAGTGCTTCCAGTGACGGTCATGGCGTCTCCGCGGAGCAATCCAGCTTCAAGCAGGCGCTTTGCGACCAGCGCCGTGCCGCCGGCCGCGTAGAGATCGGTAGCGACAAATCGCCCTCCGGGTTTGAGGTCGGCAATGATGGGTACGCGCGAACTGATGCGGTCAAAGTCATCAATGGAAAGCGGAATTTTCGTTTCGTTGGCTATGGCTAGAAGATGCAGCACGGAGTTTGTCGAGCCTCCGGTTGCGGCGACGCCTGTGATGGCGTTCTCAATCGCCGTCTTGGTGATAATTTTCGAAGGAGTGAGGTCACGGCGGAGAAGGTCGAGGACAAACTCGCCCGCGCGGCGACCCGCGGCTGCCTTTCCTGCGTTTGTCGCCGGAACGCTGGAGAGTCCCATCGGCGCAATACCTAGAAACTCGCAAACCAAAGCCATCGTATTCGCGGTAAATTGTCCGCCGCAGGCGCCCGCCCCAGGACACGCCGCGCCCTCAAGAGACCTGAGCTGAGCGTCGGTCATTCCGCCGCGCGCATGCTTGCCGATGGCTTCGTAGACATCCTGTATCGTGACGGAATGACCTTCGAACTGGCCAGGAGCAATGGAGCCGCCGTAGAGAATAAGACCCGGAATATTCAGGCGAGCCAGCGCCATCACGCCTCCGGGAATCGTCTTGTCGCAGCCGACGAGAACAATCAACGCATCGAAGAGATTTCCTCGAGTAACGAGCTCGATGGAATCGGCGATGACCTCTCGGCTGACCAAGGACGTGCGCATGCCTTCCGTGCCCATCGTGATGCCATCGGAAATGGAGACCGTGTTGAACTCCAGCGGGGTCCCACCCGCCGCGCGAATGCCTTCCTTCACATGTTGCGCAAGTTCACGGAGGTGATAGTTGCAGGGGCCGATCTCGATCCAGGTATTCGCCACGCCGATGAGCGGCTTCTTGAAATCATCGTCCTGGAGGCCAGAGGCACGAAGCATGGCGCGCGCACCAGCACGATGTGCACCATCAACCAAAGCCCGGCTGCGCAGTTTAGGCAACGAGTCGCTCAATCGAAAATCCCTTCGATGGCCGATGCTTTCCACCATCCGAAAAATTACCAGCCCAGAAATCGTGAGGCCATCACCCTGGTCTGGATGATGGCCCGAATGCTTCCGGTGATGCTGAACTAGGCTGCCATCATCCGCCTATTGTCCTTCTTACAGGGACCGGAATAATTCGCGCAACGGCGAGGTATAAGATTCTAGCAGTTTTAGCCTTTGCTTGAATCCGATACCCGGCGGCCCGCGGGCAAAATCTAAGTGTTCGCCATCAAACTGGGAGAATGAGGCCGGCAAGTCAATGAGTCAAATTAATAGTTATGCTTAATCAAATAAATACAGCTTATGCTGCCGGCCTCATGAATCAGGCCTGCGGTTTCGCCGCAACAGATGCCCGTGAAAATGATGAGGATGGCGGGCATCTTCCAATGGGTTCGAACATCTAACTTACGTAAGTCGAGGCCACCCAGCGCAGAAGTCATCCAGGGAGACAGCATGAAGGAAGGTAGTGGTGTACTGGTTGTAGGCGGTGGGCCAGCGGGCTTGGCGGCAGCTATCGCAACACGGATGAAGGGTTTTGAAGTTACCGTAGCGGACGGTGCGAAGCCCCCCATAGACAAAGCATGTGGTGAAGGTATGATGCCGGGCGCCGTGGAAGCGCTGCGTCAGCTAGGAGTCACGATTCGTTCGGGCGATGGACAGGTTTTGCGGGGAGTCTGCTTTAAAGATGCTGCGACCTCAGTCGAGGCTAACTTTTCGGCTGGCCGGGGCTTCGCAATGCGTCGGATAGTCCTCCACCAGAAGATGATTGAACGGGCGCAAGAGTGCGGGGTCACACTGCTTTGGAACACGCCCGTTGCCGGCCTGTCCCGTGAAGGAGCAATCCTTGGTGATAGGGTAATGAAGGCAAGATGGATTATCGGAGCCGATGGAGTGCACTCTCGCGTGAGGCGTTGGATCGGCTTGGATGCCAAGAGGCGGGAAGGAATGCGATTTGCGCAGAGGCAACATTTTCGTACAAAGGCATGGACCGATTGCATGGAGGTTCATTGGGGCCAGGCAGCGCAGGCATACGTTACCCCACTTGGCGGTGATGAGACCTGCGTCTCGCTGATTTCCCGCGACCCGCGCATGCGCCTTGAGGACGCCTGGCGGAACTTTCCGAAGTTAGCTGACTATTTGAAGCATGCGGAGGCCAGCAGTCGAGAGCGAGGTGCCGTTACCGTGACGCGCAGACTAGCCCGGGTCTATAAGGAGAATGTCGCATTGACAGGAGATGCCTCCGGAAGTGTTGACGCTACCACTGGAGAAGGGCTTTGCTTGAGCTTTCACCAAGCGATCGCCCTAGCAGAAGCATTGGACAGGGGAAAGCTTGAAATTTACGAACAGGCGCACCGCCAGCTTACGAGGCGGCCACACATCATGGGCCGGCTGCTGCTCTTGCTGGATCGCTATCCGTCCTTGAGAAAGCGTGTTTTGCGCAGTATCTCGCGGGGGCCGGGGCTCTTCGCGCGGTTGCTGGCAGCGCACCTGGGCGAGACTTCTCCGAAATCTCTAGCCTCCACTGGTTTGCGTCTCGGTTGGCACCTTCTGACCGCATAAATGGAGAGAGTAAGGATGAATTGGTCAAGAAACCGTTTGCCAGCGGTGATTTGTTTCCTGGCGGCAGCGCCGCTCACCCTGGTTGTTCTCAGTGCTCTGCCGCAGCATGCTGCGCCGCAGCCTCCAGCCAACGAGATTATTCTCGGAGTCGATCCTGGCCAGAGCAAGGTGCACTGGACGCTTGGCACGACGCTGCACACCGTACACGGGGCGTTTGCATTCAAGAATGGGACCTTGCAGCTCGACCTCGCGAGCGGCAAAGCCAGCGGTGAGATCGCTGTATACGCCACCAGCGGGGACAGCGGGAACGATTCGCGCGATAGGAAAATGCACAAAGAGGTTCTCGAAAGCGCCCGATACCCCGATGTTGTTTTTCGGCCAGACCGCGTCGAAGGGAAAATTGTGCCCCACGGAACCTTTACGGTTCAGGTGCACGGTACTTTTGTAGTGCATGGCGGCGAGCATGAACTAACGGTGCCGGTCGAAGCGGAGTTCGCCGGAGATCATTGGACTGGCAGTGCAAAGTTCAACGTGCCCTTTATTGATTGGGGTCTGAAGAACCCAAGCAGCTTCTTCCTCAAGGTGAACCATGCGGTGGAGATTGAATTGGAAATGAAAGGCAATCTGCAAAACCCCGCAGCGCCATAATCCAAAGTCACTCTTCCGATTCCTGCGTTACGATATGAACGTCCACCGCGGGCGACTCGCGCAGGAACCGATGCACTGCCGATAAATACAGATACTTGCGCCAGTCGCGAATCGCGGCGCGGCCAAAAATCACCTGAGTGATGTGCTTAGAGCGGACAAATTCTGCCACGCTATCGGCAACGCTTCGGCCCTTTAGCCGAACTACCTGAGCCCCGAGGCTTTCCGCAAACCGCAGATTGGCACTGAGCGTGTTCTGGTTCGGCTCTTTCAAGCCGGGCTCACGGTCCACGTGAACCACATAGAGTTCGGCATCCATGCGTCGCGCCATGCGAGCGCCTCGTGCGATCAGGTACTGCCCTGAAGGATTTGAAGAGATGCAGACGGCCATGCGCTCCCGCACCGCCCAGTTTTTGCGGATGTCTTCCGCTTCCATGTAGGATTCGAGGCTGCGGTCAACCTGTTCCGCGACCTGGCGCAGGGCAAGTTCGCGGAGGGCGATCAGATTGCCGCGGCGAAAAAAATTCTTGAGTGAGCGTTCCACTTTCTCCGAGCTGTAGACGTCGCCCCGCTTCATGCGGTTTTGCAACGCTTCAGGGGTGAGGTCCACCATCACCGTTTCCGTGGCGGTCAGCGGGACCCAGTCCGGAACCGTCTCGCGGACGGTGATGCCGGTGATGGAACGCACGACCGGCGCGATACTTTCGATGTGCTGAATGTTGAGCGTCGAAAGTATGTCGATTTTTGCGGCCAGAATTTCCTGAACGTCCTCGTAGCGCTTGCGGTGCTTGCTTCCCGGGATATTCGTGTGTGCCAGCTCGTCGACCAGAACCACCTGCGGATGGCGAGAGATAATGGCGTCGACATCCATCTCCTCGAAGATTGTTCCCTTGTATTCAATCTTTTTTCGCGGAACGCCCTCGATATTTGTGAGAAGTTCTTCGATGCCCTTGCGGCCGTGAGTTTCCACTACGCCGATTACCACGTCTTCGCCGCGGCTCCTGCGGCGGATGGCTTCGCTCAGCATGCTGAAGGTCTTGCCGACACCGGGAGCGTAGCCGAGGAAAAGCTTGAAAATGCCTCGTGACTCTTGCGGGGAAGAGGCGATTTCCAACCAATCTTCCGGTTTCTTCGGCAAAGGATTATCTTCTCCGCGGCGATTCGCATGCCCGCGCTAGAATAGGTAAATGCAGAGATTTCTCGCCGGCCGGACACTCGGTTTCACTCTGTCCATCGCCATCGTCGCCGGCATCGCTTTTCTTTACCGTCAGATACTGCTCGTAAATCAGACCACTGTCGCGCTGACGTTTCTTCTCGCAATTCTAGCAGTTTCGGCGGTCTGGGGGATGGCGGTGTCCGTCTTCATGTCCGTCGCGGCGATGCTGGTATTCAACTATGAATTCCTGCCTCCCTTCGGAACACTTA
>Ga0137394_10002798_pt1 | contig 13011 bp, 12 predicted proteins | sample czobulk116metaG_FD_108278 | JGI IMG/M metagenome (GOLD analysis project Ga0137394, IMG submission 108278) | Vadose zone soil microbial communities from Angelo Coast Range Reserve, California, USA - czobulk1.16 metaG | ecosystem: Environmental > Terrestrial > Soil > Vadose zone | place: USA...
ACCACGGCGGCGCCGTTCTCCGTGCCGAGGGTCAAGCGCGGCATCCCGTCGCCGTCCTTGAAGCGCAGCGCGACCGATTTCTCCCCATCCACCGTCAGCAGCTCGGCGCGCACGCGTCCGTTTCCGTCGCGGAGGACGAAGCGCTCCGCCTCCACGGTGCGTCCCGCGTGTTTCTGCCCCATGAGGGCGAGGGCCACCAGGCCCAACCCGCCCGCCACGGCCGCGCCGCGCCAGCGGCGCTGCTGGCGCTCGAGACGTTCGAGCCGGGCGATGACCGCCAGATCGTCGGCGTGCGTCATGTCCACCTCCCCTGAAGTGTCGGCAAACCCGGCGTGAGGGAGCAAGGACGGGGCCAAGCGGCCGGGTCGCGGGATGACGCGTACCTAAAGGGCTCCCGGCGGCCGGCTCGTCTCGCGAGTGACGACAGGCCGACACGGGGATGTCACCCCGCCGCCGGATGCTCGCGTCAGCGGACGTAGGCAGGGAAGACGCGGCGGAGAACGGCGGCGTCGTTGACGGCCAGCATGCCGGTGGCCAGCCGGCGGGCGGCGCCGCGCACGGCCACGAACGTGATCGCCGCCGTGGCCACCACGCGCCCGGCGGCGTCGCGCGCAGCGATCGCCGTGTCCCAGTAGCGCGCGTCGTCGGCGTGCGCACGCACGGCGGCGCGGGCGCCGGCCACGGTGAGCGTGTCGTCGGCCTTCACCTCGGCGTGCAGCGTGACGCGCAGCTCGGTCGTCATGCCGGACTCGCCGGTGGCCAGCGCGCCCAGCCAGAACGCCGCCTCGTCGAGCAGCGTGGTGAGCGCCAGCGGCGCCAGCGTGCCGTCCTCGCGCCGGAAGCCGGGGCGCGCGGCCCACGTGGCCCCGACCGCGGCGTCGTCGGCGCGCAGCCGGACGCCGAGGCCGAGCGCGTTGTCGGTGCCGCACGCGAAGCACCCGCGCGAGATCGGCAACGGCATCGCCGAGGCGTCCGGCGGCTCGACGACGGCGCCGGCGAGATCCGCGGCGTCCTCCACGAGGCCGTCGACGAGCGTGGTGTCGCCGTCGAGCAGCGTGAACCCGGCGCCGCGCGTGACGCGCAGGGCCAGCGGCGTGCCGAGCGGCACACGCTTGAGATAGTGCCCGCGCAGCGTGCGCGGACCTGAGCGCCCGGCCACCGTGTCGAACGCCGCCAGCACGCTGCCGCCGTGCGCCGTGTCGGGCAGGCCCTGGAAGCCGCGGTCGAGCGTGAGCGTGCGCGCCTCGCCGTCGCCGCCGAGGGCCGCGCGCAACGCATCCGTGGCCGTCATGGCGTCGTCATGGTGGAGCGGACGATAACACGCCGTAAGATGGCCGGGTGCCTTTGCCCAGCCCCAATCCCTTCGTGCTGGCGACGGTCACCAACTTCTCGTTCTTCCTCAGCATGAACGGGTTCGTGCTGCTGCCCCTCTACATCCAGCAGCTCGGCGGCACCGAGATCGAGATCGGCTTCGTGATGGGCCTCTACAGCGGCGTGGGCATCATCTGCCAGCCGCTCATCGGGCCGTGGGTGGACGTCATCGGCCGGCGGCCGTTCATGCTGGCCGGCGTGGCGCTCAACGTGACGGCCTCGCTGCTGGCCACGCTGCCGGGCAGCATCCCGCTGCTGGCGTTCGTCCGGCTGATCCAGGGCCTCGCGTTTTCCACGTTCTTCGTCGGCGCGTTCTCCTACGTGGTGGACATCATCCCGCCGGCCCAGCGCGGCTGGGCGCTCGGCATCTACGGCGTGTCGGGCTTCGTCTCCACCGCGTTCGCCCCGCTGGCCGGCGAGTGGATCGTGCGCCGCTGGGGCTTCCGCACGCTGTTCGTCGTCTCGGCCGTGCTCGCGGTGGGCACGGTCGCGCTGGTGTGGCCGATGCGCGAGACGCGCCGCGACGCCGTGCTGCGGCTGGCGCCCGGCCGCATGCGGGCGGCGCTGGAGGACGTCGTGCGGCTGCCGATGCTGGTGTCGGTGTTCTTCGGTCTCGGCTCCGGCACCATCTTCGCGTTCATGCCGACGTTCGCCGAGGACCTCGGCGTGAGCACCCTGTCGTTGTTCTACACGGGCTACGCGGTCTCGGCCATCGCGGTGCGCATCGCGGGCGGCCGGCTGATCGACACGCGCGGCCGCCGGGCCGTCATCGTGCCCTCGATGTTCGTGCAGGCCTCCGGCACGCTGCTGCTGGCCGCCCTCGGCGTGCTGGTGACGCGGACGAGCGCGACGCCGGTGGTGCCCTCGCTGGTGCTGGTCGGCCTCGTCGCCGGCGGCGCCCACGGCTTTCTCTATCCCGGGCTCGCCGCGCTGGTGACCGACGACACGCCCGAGGAGCGACGCGCGTCGGTCGTGGGGCTCTTCAGCGCGATGTTCCTGGTCGGCAACACGGCCGGTGCCTTTTTCTTCGGGTGGGTCGCCCACGCGGCCGGCTACGCGGTGATGTGGTCCGCGCTCACCGTGCTGCTCACCATCGGGGGCGTGCTCTCGACGCGACTCGCCCGCCCGCCGTCGCGTTGAGACGTATACTGAGGCGCTGATCGCGGAGGGCCGCGGGGAGGCGAGCATGCGTACGACGAGCCGCACGGTAGCGATCGCGCTGGTGACGCTGGCCGTCGCCGGCGCTCCCGGCCGCGCCGACCTCGCCCCCGTCGCCGGCGGTGACGTCGCGCCGAAGCTGGGCGGGCCGCAGGAGGCGCAGGTCGTGGCGGTCGTGGTGGACCCGCGCACGGAGATGCCCGCCGTCGTGCTCGAGGGCAAGCGCGACAAGCGGCGCGTGGTCATGACCATCGGCCCCGCCGAGGCCACCGGCATCGCGGTGCCGCTGCAGGGCGTGACGCCGCCGCGGCCGCTCACGCACGATCTCTTCCTCACGCTCTTCGGGCGGCTCAAGGTCTCGCTCACGCGGGTGGTCATCACCGACCTGCGCAACGACATCTACTACGCGACGGTCCATCTCGATGGGGCCGCCGGCGAGATGACGCTGGATTCGCGGCCCTCCGACGCCATCGCGCTGGCCATTCGCGCCAAGGTGCCGGTGCTCATCGAGGACCGCGTCTTCGACAAGGGGCCGCGCATCTGATGTCCCGCCTGCCCGCCGAAGATCAACAATGGGCGCTGCAGCGCCGCCTCGAGGACGTCTTCGCCAAGCTCGGCGAGAAGTTCGGCGACCTCACCGGCCGCGTCGAGACCGAGATCCATCCCGAGGTGTCGTTCGACGAGGTGGGCGGCCTCAAGGCGGCCAAGGATCTGCTGCGCGGCTTCGCGCTGGCGCTGACCAGCCCCGAGTCCTACGAGCGCTGGGGCATCGCGCCGCCCAAGGGGTTGCTGCTCTACGGGCCGCCGGGCACCGGCAAGTCCAAGCTCGCCCGCGCGCTGGCCACCGCCGCGGGCGCGATCTTCTATCACGTGAAGCTGCTCAACCTCACGTCGAAGTTCGGCGCCAACACCGGCGAGCTGCTGCAGGAGATCTTGAGGATCGCCGGCGGTGAGGGCAAGGCCGTGCTCTTCCTCGACGAAGCCGAGGCGCTCTCGCTCGAGCACATGCTGCCGCCGCCCGCCGCCCGCGAGGCCAGCGCGCGCCTGGTCGCCGCGCTCTGCGAGAAGCTCGACGCGCTGCGGCCGGGCAGTCGCCTCCTCGTCATCGGCGCCACCAGCCGCACGGACGCCGTCGACGCCGAGCTGGTGGCGCCGGGCCGGCTCGATCACCTCGTGGAGATCCCGCTGCCCGACGCCGAAGCCCAGCGCGAGATCATGGAGCTGATCAAGGCGCGCACCGAGCGCAACGCCGACCGCGCGCTGTTCGAGCCGATCGACTACCGCAAGGTGCTGCCGGTCATGGGCGGCATGAGCGGCGCCGACATCTCGGAGATCATTCGCCGCGCGCTGGAGGCCAAGGTGCACAATAGCGGCGACGGCGCCGAGCCGGGCCCCGTCACCACGGATGATCTCCTCGTCTCGATCGACGCGTACAAGCGTGTGCGCGGCGTCGTCGAAAAAATCCGCTACGGCCAGTACCTCTAGTGATCGCGTCCGCGAAGATTCGTGTGCGGTATCAAGAGACCGACTGCATGAAGGTCGTGTACTACGGGAACTACCTGACGTACTTCGAGGTCGGGCGGGTGGAGTACTTGCGGCAGCAGGGGATGCCGATGTCGGACGTCGATCAGAAAGTGCATCTGCCGGTGGTGGAGGCGACCGTGCGCTACGTGCGGCCGGCGCGGCTCGACGACCTGCTGGAGGTGCGCTGCTGGGTCAGCGAGCGCAAGCGCGCCAGTTTCCGGTTCGCCTACGAGATCGTCAACGAAGCGGGCCAGCCGGTGGCCACGGGGTTCACGCTGCACGCGTGCTGGGACCCGGCGACCAGCAAGATGATCGCCATCCCGGACTGGATGGTGGCGATCATGCCGGTGGTCGCCGCCGGCGGCTGACGTCCCCGTTGTAAAAAGCGCAACGGGCTGCGCGCGGCGCGTCGCGGGCGCTGGCGCGGTTGCGAAATCGCGCGTAGGATCCAGGGACCTTGTCGCGCTTCATGTCATTCCTCCGTTCCGCGGGTCTGCGGCAGTACGGCATCCCGCTCGTCGCCGTTCTCGTCGCGGCTCTCATGCGCGTCGCGCTCGAGCCGTTGTGGGGCGCGCGGCTGCCGTTCTTCACCTTCTACCCGGCCGTCATGGCGAGCGCGTGGTGCTGTGGCTTCCGCGCCGGTGTGCTCGCCACCCTGGGCTCCGTCGTGGTCATCGACTACCTGTGGCTGGGGGAAGTGTTCGACTACGCCAGCGGCCGTGAGCTCGGGGAGATCACCGCGCTCGGGCTCTTCGCGTTGGTGGGGATCGGCATCGCGTGGGCGAGCGAGTCGGCCCATCGCTACCGCCGGCGGCTGGAAGCGACGGCGGCCGCCGAGCGGCGCCTGCTGCAGGAGCGGATGGCGCTGCTGGAGTGCGCGGCGCAGGGGCTGTTCGGCGTGGATCGCGAGGGGCGCTGCACGTTCATCAACCGCGCGTGCGCCGACATGCTCGGCTGGCCGCCCGACGAGGTGCTCGGGCGCGACATGCACGCGCTGCTGCACCCGCGCCGCGCCGACGGCCGCCCGTACCCGCGCGAGGACTGCGCGATCTACCGCGCGGTCGAGCTGGGGACGGCCGCCTTCGTCACCGACGAGCTCGTGTGGCGCCGGGACGGCACGTCGTTCCCCGCGGAGTACGCCGCCCAGCCGCTCGTGGTGGACGGCCGGATCGTGGGCAGCATCGTCGCGCTCGGCGATCTCACGCAGCGGCGGCGGACCGAGGCCGAGATCGGCCGCCTGCTCGACGCCGAGCGCGCCGCGCGCGCGGAGGCCGAGGCGGCCAACATCGCCAAGGACGAGTTCCTGGCCGTGCTCTCCCACGAGCTGCGCACGCCGCTGACGGCGATGCTCGGCTGGATCGCGCTCCTGCGGCCGGGCCGCCTGCCGGCCGACCGCACGCGCTACGCGCTCGACGTCATCGAGCGCAACGCGCGCATGCAGGCCCAGCTCATCAACGACCTGCTGGACGTCTCGCGCATCGTGGCCGGCAAGATGGAGCTGAACCGGCTGCCGGTGGACCTGGCCGGCGTGGTGCTGCGCGTGGTGGAGAGCGCGCAGGGCGAGGCCGAGGCCAAGCGCATCCGCGTCACCACCGCCATCGATCCGGGCGCCGGCCCCGTGCTGGGCGACGCCACCCGGCTCGAGCAGGTGGTGGGCAACATCATGGCGAACGCCATCAAGTTCACGCCCTCCGAGGGCCTGATCGCGGTGACGCTCGATCGCCACCGCGGCCGCGCGCGCCTGCGCGTGACCGACAGCGGACCCGGCATCGCGCCCGACGTGCTGCCGCACGTCTTCGAGCGCTTCCGCCAGGCCGAGTCGAGCAGCCGCCGCCGGCACGAGGGCCTGGGGCTTGGCCTCGCCATCGTGCGGCACCTCGTCGAGACCCACGGCGGCAGCGTGCGCGCCGACAACGGCCGCGAGGGCGGCGCCACCTTTACCGTGGAGCTGCCGCTGCTGACCGTGCAGCCCGTGGCGGCCGGCCAGCCGCCCGGCGCCGCGGCGGCGCCCGTGCGGCTCGAGGGCCTGGGCGTGTTGCTGGTCGAGGACCACGCCGACTCGCGCGAGACCATCGCGCTCACGCTCGAGTCGTTCGGCGCCGCGGTGACGGCCGTGCCGGCCGTGGCCGACGCCCTCGCCGTGCTGCGCGACCGCGCCGTGGACATCCTGGTGAGCGACCTCGGAATGCCGGGGGCCGACGGCTTCGACCTCATCCGCCGCATCCGCTGGCAGGAGGACCGGGGCGGCCGGCCCCGACTTCCGGCGATCGCGCTGACCGCCTACGCCAGCGCCGAAGACCGCGAGCGGGCGCTGGCGGCGGGCTACGACGCCCACGTGGCCAAGCCGGTGGACGCCGATGAGCTGGGGGCGGCGCTGGCCCGGCTGGCGTCGCGGAGTCGCGTATAATACGCAGCCGGTTCGGCCACCCATGATCGAAGTTCAGAATCTGACGAAGCATTACGGACCGCTCACCGCCATCCGCGACGTGTCGTTCACGGTGGCGCCGGGCGACATCGTCGGCTTTCTCGGCCCCAACGGCGCTGGCAAGTCGACGACCATGCGCATCCTCTCGTGCTTCCTGCCCGCCTCCAGCGGCAGCGCCAAGGTCGCCGGCTACGACGTGTTCCGCGAGTCGATGGAGGTGCGCAAGCGCATCGGCTACATGCCGGAGAACGTGCCGCTCTACGCCGACATGCGGGTGGGGGCGTACCTCGACTTCGTCGCCGAGGTGAAGGGCCTGGGGCGCAGCGCGCGCCGCTCGCGGGTGGCCGACATCATGGAGCGCTGCCTGATCACCGACATGCAGGACCGGCTGATCCGCAATCTCTCCAAGGGCTACCGGCAGCGCGTGGGCCTCGCCCAGGCGCTGGTGAGCGATCCGGCCGTGCTGATCCTCGACGAGCCGACCATCGGCCTCGACCCCGCGCAGATCGCCGAGGTCCGCGCGCTGATCAAGTCGCTGGCCGGCGAGCACACCGTCATCCTCTCCACGCACATCCTGCCGGAGGTGTCGATGGTGTGCGGCTCGGTGGTCATCATCAACCGGGGCGCCATCGTGGCCCAGGGCCCGATCGACCGGCTCGTCGAGCAGTTCTTTCCGACCTCGCGCGTGGAGGTCGAGGTGACGGCGCCGCGCGCCGCCGCGGTGCGCGACGGCATGCGAACGATTCCCGGCGTGGTGCGCGTCGAGGAAAGCCCGCTCGCGCACGACGGCATCGGCCGCTTCGTGGTGGAGTCGGCCCGCGACCACGACGTGCGCGGCGAGATCTTCCAGATGGCCGCTCAGCAGAAGTGGGGGCTGGTGGAGCTCCGGCGCGTCGGCATGACGCTGGAGGAGGTCTTCATGCGGATCGTGGCGGGCGAGGAGCGCGAGGCGGCGGTGCCGCCGGCCGAGACGCCCGCGCCAACGGAGACGAGCGCGCCATGACGGTGTGGCCGATCTACAAGAAGGAGCTGCGGCTGTACTTCACCACGCCGCTGGCGTGGGCGGTGATCTTCATCTTCGTCCTCGTCATGGGCTTCTTCTTCTGGGTGTACTTCACGATCTTCACGCGGGCCTCCATGCAGGCCGCCATGAACCCCGCGATGGCCCGTGACCTCTCGGTCATCGAGTACGTCATGCGCCCCCTGTTCTCGGGATTCCTGAGCGTGATCCTGTTCCTCTCGCTCGTCCCCGCCATCACGATGCGCCTGGTGGCCGAGGAGCGCCGCAGCGGCACGCTCGAGCTCCTGATGACGCATCCCGTGACCGATGGGGCCATCGTGGTGGGCAAGTTCCTCGGCGCCTTGTCGCTGTACGCGGTGATGCTCGCCACCACGCTGATCTATCCCGCCTTCATCCGGTACTTCACGCCGATCGAGTGGGGCGCGGTGGGCGCGCTCTATCTCGGGATGCTGCTCATGGGCGCCGCGTTCCTGGCCGTCGGGCTCTTCATGTCGTCGGTGACGGAGAACCAGATCATCGCCGCGCTGGGAACCTTCATGGCGCTGCTCCTGCTGTGGGCGATCGGCTGGCCGGCCGAGTCGGCCGGCGGCGCCGCCGGCGAGGTGATGCGCCACCTCTCGGTGTCCGAGCACCTCGAGAACTTCACCAAGGGTGTCATCGAGACGAAGGACCTCGTGTACTTCGTGGACCTCACGGTGGCCTTCCTGGTCTTCAGCCTGCTCTCCCTGCAGAGCCGGCGGTGGCGGGGCTAGCCGTGCGGCGCTTCACGGACGTCTCCTTCTACGCCGGCATCGTGCTGCTGCTGGCCGCCGTCGCGTGGACCTTCGGGGCCCGCTATCGCTGGTCGTTCCTCAGCGCGCGCTGGGACTGGCTCTGGTACGTGCTCGTGCTCGGCGGCGTGGTGCTGACGGTGCTGTCGTTCGTCGTGGCCGGCCTGCGCCGCGACGGCGTCGGCCGCATCAGCGGCCGCACCGTGCGGTACGGCGTCAACACCGCGCTGATCGCCGTGCTGCTCCTCGGCATCGCCGGCTTCGTCGAGGCCATCTCGTACCGCCACAGCGCCCGGCTCGACGTCACCGAGAACCGGCGCTACAGCCTGTCCCCCCAGACGATCCAGCTGCTGCAGGGCCTCAAGACCAAGGTGAACGCCGTCGCCTTCTACCGCAGCGAGCAGCCGGGCAAGCGGCTCATCGAGGACCTCTTCAAGCAGTACGCGCGCTTTGCCGGCGACAACTTCGTGTGGAAGGTGGTCGATCCCGACCGCGATCCCGCGCTGGCGCGCGGCTTCGGCATCGAGAACTACGGCACCACCGTGCTCGAGGCCAAGGGGCGCACCGAGAAGGTGCAGGACGCCGACCAGGAGGAGAAGCTCACCAACGCGCTGGTGAAGCTGACGCGCGAGGGCAAGCGGGTCGTGTACGTCGTGCAGGGCCACGGCGAGGCCGATCTCGGCAGCACCGAGCGCGCGGGCTTCGCCGAGGCCAAGAGCGCCCTCGAGAAGGCCAACTACGACGTCAAGCCGCTGGCGCTGGCGCGGCAGGGCACGATCCCCGACGACGCGGCCGTGGTCATCGTCCCCGGCCCGCGCTCGGACTTCTTTGCGCCGGAGATCGACGCGCTCGACGGCTACCTCGGCAAGGGCGGCAAGCTCCTGGCGATGATCAATCCGCCGTTTCCCGAGAAGAGCCAGCCGGAGAGCCTGCGCAAGCTGATCGGGCGCTTCGGGCTCGGCCTCGATGACGACCTCGTCATCGAGCTGAACCCGATCGGCCAGGTGTTCGGCATCGGGCCGCAGGTGCCGATCGTGCAGCAGTACGAGCCGCACCCGATCACGCGCGACATGACGGGCTTCACCACGCTGTTCCCGCTGGCGCGCAGCATCAGCACGCCCAAGACGCCGCCGCCGGGCGTCAGCATCCAGCCCCTGGCGCGCACCACGGCCGACTCGTGGGGCGAGACCGATCGCGCCTCGCTCGAGGCCGGGCAGGTGAAGCCCGACCCGCAAGACCCGAAGGGCCCGCTCACACTCGCCGCGGTGGCCACCAAGGACAAGGCGCGCCTCGTGGTCTACGGCACCGCGAACGTGGCGGTCAACCAGTTCCTGAACGTGCAGAACAACCGCGACTTCTTCCTCAACACCGTCTCCTGGCTGGCCGAGCAGGAGGACCAGATCTCGATCCGCCCCAAGGACACCAAGTCCTCGCCGGTCTTCCTGACCTCGCAGCAGTCGCAGATGGTCTTCTGGCTGCCCGTGGTGGTGGTTCCCGCCCTCGTGCTGCTGGGCGGGATCGTGACCGTCGCCCGCCGCCGCTCGATCAAATAGCCGGACCGCATGCGCTGGCAGACGACGGTGACCCTCGCGCTCGTGCTCGCCCTGCTGGGCATCGGCTACTACGTCTACGAGGTCCGCCTGGGCCCGGGGCGCGAGGAAGCGACCGCCCGCAAGGGCCGCGTCTTCAGCGCCGAGACCAAGGACGTCACCGAGATCCAGCTCAAGCGCGGCGGCGAGACCGTCCGGGTCAAGCGCGAGGGCGAGGGCTGGGAGCTGCTCGAGCCGCTCCACGCGCGCGGCAGCCGGCCGACGGTGGAGGAGATCCTGGCCAACGTCCTCACGGCCAAGATCGACCGCGAGATCGATCCCAATCCGAAGACGCCCGCCGACTTCGGGCTCGACAGGCCCGCCGCCGACATGACGCTCACGCTCAAGGACGGCAAGACGCTCGGCGTCGAGCTGGGTGCCAAGAATCCAACCGGCGTGTGGGTCTACGCGCGCGAGCACGGCAAGCCGGCGGTGTTCGTCCTGGGCGAGAGCGTGCTACGCGACGCCACGCGGCCGGTGGCCGACTTCCGCGACCGCACGGTGCTGGCCTTCGACGCCAAGGACGTGACGGGCTTCGAGGTGACCCTGCCCGATCAGACGCTGGCCGCCGAGCGCGCCGACAAGGGCTGGCGGATGACGCGCCCGGCGCCGCTGCCCGCCGACGGCGAGCTGATCGGCGAGTTCCTCGACAAGCTCGCCGCGCAGAAGGTGAAGGAGTTCGTCGCCGACGGCCCGGTCGCGCCGGCCAGCTACGGGCTCGATCGCCCCACGCGGCTGACGATCTTCACCGGCCGCGACAAGGAGCGCGTCGGCCGCACGCTGCTGCTCGGCCGCGTCGACGACGCCAAGAAGGGCGTGTACGTGATGCGGCCCGGCGAGTCGAGCGTGCTGCTGGTGCCCGACGAGGTCGCCAAGCAGGTCCCGAAGAACGTCGCCGTGCTGCGCGACAAGGTCGTCGTCCGCCTCGACCGCGACAAGGTCGCGAAGCTGGAGCTCGAGAGCCCCAAGGGCGCGGTGACGGCCGCGCGCGAGAAGGACCAGTGGACGCTGGTGGCGCCGCAGGCGCTGCCCGCCGACCAGGTGGAAGTGGGCGCCGTGCTCGCCAAGCTTCGCGATCTGCGCGCGCAGGGCTTCCTCAGCGACGATGGCAGCGGCATCCCGCGCTATCTCGCCAAGCCCCAGGTCCGCCTCACCCTGACCGAGCAGGGCGGCGCTTCCACCACGGTGCTGCTGGCGCCGTCGACCGAGACACGCGGCGGCGCGCCGGTCGCGTACGCGGCCATCGCCGGCAAAGGCCCGGTCGTCCTCGTGGACGCCAAGGCGCTCGACGAGCTCGCGCGCTCGGCCACCGACCTGCGCGACCGGCGCGTCCTCGGCGATCTCGTGCCGCGCGACGTCAAGCGCGTGCGCGTGCGCGCCGGCGGCCAGACGGCCGTGCTGGAGCGCAAGGGCGACGACGACTGGCGCATGGTGGAGCCGGCCAAGTCCGGCGCCAACGCCAACAAGGTGAACGACCTGCTCTACGCCCTGCGCGGGCTGCGCTGGAAAGAGATCGTGGCGCCGGCCGGCCAGGACGCCGCCCGCTTCGGCGTGGACGCGCCGACGCTGGAGGTCGCGCTCTTCAAGGGCGATGGCGGCGAGATCGCCACCGTCATCGTCGGCAAGCGCGAGGGCGAGGTCGCCTACGTGCGCACCAAGGCCCAGCCGGCGATCTACAGCGTGGAGAGCCGGCTGCTGGGCCCGACGCCCAAAGTGCCCGACGACTTCAAGGAGTGAAATAGGGTAGAGTTCGCCGATGCGACGGGAGCTCTTCATCGTGGCCCGCGACCGCTCGGACCTCTATCGCTACCTCAGCCAGACGTTCGCTGACGCGGAGAACGTCGAGGTGATCTTCGACCGCCGCTCGGCCGAGCGGCGGGACGTGCCGCTGTCCGCCACGCCCGATCGCCGCCGCCACGAGCGCCGCGGCCGCCCCGCCGTCGAGGAAGAGCTTCGCACGGTCGGCTACGCCTTCCTGGTGCTCGACTAGGCCATCAAGCCGATCTCGCGGTAGCGCGGGGCGATCCGCTCGGAGATCAGGCCCAGCCGCACCAGGCGCGGCATCAGGTTCTCCTGGAAGAGGAAGCTGTTGAAGGCCTTCGTCGTCTGCGAGGTCTTCACCGTCTCGCGCCAGATCTTCTCGCCGTCCCAGCCCATCTCGTTCCAGACGTCCTGGATGGAGCGGAAGCCCGTGCGCTCGTCCCGCGCGTAGAGCAGGTCGCAGACCCTGTACGTGAAGTCCTCCAGGTATTCGCGCTTGGCCGCCTCCATGTCGGGAATGGAGCGCCTGAGCGCGAAGTAGCCGAAGTTCACGTGGCGCCCCTCGTCCTGGAGCACGTAGTCGAGGAGCTGGGCCAGCGTGGGATCGGCGGTCTGCCGGCGCATCACGTTGAAGGCCGCGATGGCGAGGCCCTCCACGATCATCTGCATGCCGAGCAGCTTCAGCTCCCAGAGGTTGGTGGCGAGGATCTCGTCGAGCACGGCCTTGAGCAGCGGATCGACGGGATAAATCGTGTGCAGCTTCTTGACGTAGCGCTCGAAGACCTCGACGTGCCGGCCCTCGTCCACCACCTGCGTGGAGGCGTAGAGCTTGGCGTCCAGCTCGGGGATCGAGTTGACGAGCTGGCCGCACACGACCAGCGCGCCCTGCTCGCCGTGCAGGAACTGCGAGAGGCGCCAGGCGGAGACGCGGATCTCGACTTCCTTCTGCTCCTCGGGCGAGAGCTTGCTGAAGAAGTTGGTGCCGGCGAAGGCGACCTGCACGTTCAGGATCGCGCCCTCGCTGCCCACCGGTCGGCTCCAGTCGATGGCGGTGCTTCCGTTCCACTGGTTCTTCTTGGCCGTCTCGTAGAGCGTGTCGAGCTCCTGGTGGGTCGGCTCGTAGTCGTAGTCCCAGAGCGTCTCGAGCTGGTAGGTCACGCGGCGCGCGGCCTGTTGCCCTGTCGTCGTCATGGACCCCGCTTTCGCGAAAACCGACCGAATGAACAGCCATTCAGCGCCGGCATTGTAGCGCAGGTGGCGAGGCTGCGGTAGCATGGGGCGCCTGCGATGGTGAAGTCCGGCGAAGGGATCTACCTCAAGCAGCTCGAGCTGGGCCCGATGCAGAACTTCGTCTACCTCGTGGGCGACCCGGTTGCCCGGCAGTGCGTGGTG
>Ga0137394_10002803_pt1 | contig 13001 bp, 14 predicted proteins | sample czobulk116metaG_FD_108278 | JGI IMG/M metagenome (GOLD analysis project Ga0137394, IMG submission 108278) | Vadose zone soil microbial communities from Angelo Coast Range Reserve, California, USA - czobulk1.16 metaG | ecosystem: Environmental > Terrestrial > Soil > Vadose zone | place: USA...
CACCCCGACGGTCGCGCCGGAATGCCAGCCCTGCCCGATGTGCTCCGGGCCCATGCACAGGCCCACACGCGGTCCGATCTCGTAGCCGGCCACTGCGGCGGCGAGGAATTCCTCGCCGCTCAGGTTGCGGCGCAGCTCGGCGATGGCGAGCAGCGACGGCAGCACCACGGCGCCCACATGCAGCACGCCGGCGCGGTGCACGTCGTCGAGCTCGAAGCCCTGCACCTGCGTGCCGTTCACCAGGGCGGCGTGCGGCGCCGAGAGGCGCCGCCCGGTTCCCCAGACGCTGCACGAGCCGTCCCGGTCGAGCGCGCCGAGCGTGTCCTGGAGGATGCGGCACCACTCGAGCCGCGCGCCGTAGAGCGCGCAGCCGAGCGCGTCGAGAATCAGCAGCTTGATCCGCTCGCGCACTGGCGGGGGTACGGCGCGGTATTGCAGTCCCGCCGCGAAGTCGGCCATGGCGCGCGTGTACGGATTGGCCATTCCTATTCCATCCGGACGCCGGCCTCGCGCATCAGCCTGCCCATCCGGCTCAGCTCGGCTTTTATATGTGAAGCAAAATCGCCCGGCGTGCCGCCCAGCACCTCGGCGCCCTCGGCGGCGAGGCGCTCGCGCACCTCCGGCTGGCGGATCGCGGCGTTGATCTCGGCATTGAGCCGCGCCACGATCGGGCCGGGCGTGCCCGCCGGCGCCAGGATCCCGTACCACGAGCCCGCCTCGTAGCCCGGCAACCCGGATTCGGCGAGCGTGGGCACCTCGGGCAGCAGCGCCGATCGGCTCCGGCCGGTCACCGCGAGCGCGCGCAGCCTGCCCGCCTTGATGTGCGGCAGGATCGCGACCAGCGTGCCGAACATGAGCTGCACTTCGCCGCTCATGAGATCGACGAGCGCCGGCGCAACGCCTTTATAGGGAACGTGCACCATGCGCACGCCCGCCATCGACTCGTAGAGCACCGCGGCGAGCTGCGCCGAGCTGCCGTTGCCGTTCGACGCATAGTTGAGCTTGCCCGGATGGGCTTTCGCCAGCGCCGTGAACTCGGCGACGCTCGTGGCCTGCAGCGACGGGTTGACGACCAGCACCGAAGGCGCCGACGCGATGAGCGTGACGGGCGCGAAGTCGCGGATCGGATCGTAGGAGAGCTTCGCCTGCAGGCTCGGGTTCACCACGTGGCTGCCGACGCCGCCGAGAAACAGCGTGTAGCCGTCGGCCGGGGAGCGCGCGGCAAGCTCCGCGCCGATGGCTCCGCCCGCGCCGGCGCGGTTGTCGACCACGAGCTGCTGACCCAGGCTCTTCCCCAGCTCCTGCGCGACCGCGCGCGCCACGATGTCGTTGCCGCCCCCCGGCGGGAACGGCACGATCAGGCGAACCGGCCGCCGCGGATAGTCCTGGGCGCCGAGCGGTAGCGCAGCGATAAGGCATACCAAGAGGATCAGCCGGCGAAGCATGTGCGGAGTATGATCCTGTCAGAATCTCGCGCTGACGAAAGGAGCCTATGAAACTCCCGATTGCGATCCTCCTCGCGCTGTCCGCCTTGCCGGCGGCGGCGCAGACCGCGCGCATCTACGTCACCAACAGCGCCGGCGACAACATCCACGTCATCGATCCGGCCACCAACAAGGTGGTGCAGGTGATCGAGGGCATCGAGGCCGCGCACGGCATCGACTTCTCGCCCGACGGGACGCGCGTCTACGTCAGCAACGAATCCGACGTCACGCTCGACGTGTTCGATGCGAAGAGCGGCCGCCTCGCCGCCAAGGTGAAGCTCTCGGGCCATCCGAACAACATCGCCACCACGAAGGACGGCGCTCGCGTGGTGGTCGGGATCGCGGAAGAGCCCGGCGCGCTCGACGTGATCGACACCAAGACGCTGAAGGTGTCCAAGACCATCCCGGTGAACGGCCGGCTGCACAACGTCTACGTGACGCCCGACAACAAGTACGTCGTCACCGGGTCGATCCGCAGCAAGGTCCTGACCGTGATCGACCTCGCGACGGAGAAGATTGCCTGGGAGCTCAAGCTCGACGAAGGCGTGCGCCCGATGGCGCTCGAGGCGGGGCCCGACGGCGCGGTGCGCCGCATCTTCGCGCAGCTCTCGAACCTCAACGGCTTCGCGGTGATCGATTTCGCCGCGCGCCGGGAAGTGGCGCGGATCAAGCTGCCGGACAACGGCTTCGGCGTCGCCGAGCGCCGCCTGGACTCGCCCTCGCACGGCATCGGCGTCGCGCCCGACGGCAGGACGCTCTGGGTGACGAGCATCTCCGCCAACTCGGTCTTCGCCTACGCGCTGCCGGAGCTGAAGCTCCTCGGCGAGGCGCGCCTTCCCGAGCTCGCGCTCGACGGCCGCAAGCCCATCAGCGCGGTGCCGAACTGGGTCACGTTCACGCCCGACAGCAAGCGGCTCTACATCTCCAACGCCGCCGCCCGATCGGTCTCCGTGATCGATACCGATGCGATCAAGCTGATCGCGACCGTTCCGGTCGGCGAGGTGCCCAAGCGCATCAACACTTTGGTCCTGCGCTAGCCGACGCGGACTTTATTGGCCGAGTGTCCAGCGCGCGATCGCCTTCCAGTCGGCGTCGTCCTTGTTGGCGAACTGCCTGCCGCCGGAGTGGTAGGCGCTCCCGCCCGCTTCGGGCGCGAGCGGATGCAGGAGCAGCAGGCTCGACTCGGGCTTGCCCGGCACCACCAGCCGCGACACGGTCTCGAAGTTGCGCCGCGACTGCTCCTCGCTCCACATCTTTGCTCCTGGCGCGAGCTTCTCCAGCTTGAAGAGATTGTTGCTGCGGTCCGAGTGGCACACGTAGCAGCGCGTGTGCCCGGCACGCTTTTTCAGGAAGATCGGCTCGACGCTCGCCTTGAAACGGGCGTAATCAAGCGTTTGCGCTCCGGCGCAGGCGCCAAACGCCAGCAGCACGAGCGTCGCTGGCATGCGGATGAGCGCATTCATGACGCGTGGAACAGCCGGTTGAGCTCTTTGGCGGACACCGTGTCGGTGATCCAGGTAAAGCCGCCCTGCTCCTTCATCTCGTGCGCCGCCCGGAGAACCGACGCAAGCGCCAATCTGGACAGCGCGCCGCCGATGCTGATGCGCTTGACGCCGGCCTGCGCGAGTTGCGCCGCGGTAAGAGCCGGGTCCGCAGCGCTCATGACCACATTGAGCGGCTTTTTCACCGAGGAGGCCACGGTGCGCATGGTCGCCAGGTCTCTCAATCCCGGCGCGTACAGCACATCGGCTCCCGCCTTCTCGAACGCCTGGAGCCGGCGCAGGGTGTCGTCGAGGTCGCGGCGGCCGTGCAGGAAATTCTCCGCTCTCGCCGTGAGCGTGAAAGGAAACGCCAGCGAGCGCGCCATTTCGGCCGCAGCGTGCACCCGCTCTACGGCGAGGTCGAATTCGTAAATCGGTTGTTGCGCATCGCCGGTGGCATCCTCGATCGAGCCGCCCACCACGCCCGCCTCGGCGGCGAGGCGGATCATCTCGGCGGCGGCGCGAGGCTCGTGCGCGTAGCAGTTTTCGAGGTCGGCGCTCACCGGAAGGTGAGTCGCGCCGGCAATCTCGCTGCAGTTGGCGAGAACCGCGGCGCGGCTGACCGCGCCGGTGCCGTCGGCGCGGCCGAGCGTGTTGGCGAGCCCCAGGCTGGTCGTGGCGAGCGCCTCGAAGCCGAGCGCGGTCAGGAGCCTGGCGGTGCCGGCATCCCATGGGTTCGGCATGATGAACGCGCCGTCGCGCTTGTGGAGCGCCCGGAACGCAGCCGCCTTCTGTGCCTGGGTCGTCATCGGTCCTCCTATTTGAGGAGCAGCGGGATCGCGCAGACCACCAGTATCCCGCACACGAGGCGCTTGAAGAGCGCCTCGCTCATTCTGGCGTGGATCCGGCCGCCGAGGTAGATCCCGAGCGCCATGACCGGAAGCGCGGCCGCGAACACCACGAGCGACTCCGCGCCCAGCTCGCCCACCGCCGCGTAGGCGACGAGCCGGATCAGGCTGAGCGCGAGCAGCATCGCCGAAATCGTGGCGCGGAAGGCGCGCTTCTCGAGCGCGCAGGCATCGAGGTACATCGCGAAGAAGATCGACGCCATGGCGCCGAACATCGTGCCCACCACGCCGGAGAGCACGCCCGCCGCCGGCCGCACGGCCGACGCCGGCAGCGGATCGCGCGCTCCGGGATGCGCGATCAGCCACATCATGTAGCCGGCATAGGCGAGGACCAGCGCGCCGAGCGCGCGCGCCAGGGTGGCGGCGTCGAGCGCCGTGAAGAGATACAGTCCGACGCCGATTCCGGCGATGCACCAGGGAAGGAAGAAAGCGAACGCCCGCTTGTCGACCTGCGCCCGCTCGCCGCCGAGGATCGTCGCCGACGACGCGATGCCGAGCAGCGTCCACGCCGGCGCCAGCACCTTGACCGGGATCACGAGCGCGAGCAGCGGCATCCCAATCAGGCCGCCGAACCCGGTGCTGCCGCGCAGCGAGTAGGCGAGCAGCAGAACCGCGCCGCAGTACGCCATCTCCCCCGCCGTCAGAGAAACTATCCCTGCCAGACGCCGTAGCCCTTCTCGCGCAGCGCGATGGCGAGCTCGACTTCCATGTCGCGCGCGCCGTCGTACGGCATCGGGTTGTAGGTCTCGTAGAGGCGCGGCAGGAGGTGCAGGCCGTAGACGCGCACGAACTTGTTCGACTGGATGCCGGCCTTGTGCTTGTCGAAGCGCACGTCGGGCGAGAGGCCCGTCATACCGACGTACACGCAGGGAAAGCCCAGGCGATAGTCCTGGTTTGCCTTCCTGAAGCGCGGCTCGTTCAGCACCTCCTTCGAAAGCTCGACGACGTAGACCGAATGATGGTGAGGTCGGCGGCGCCGCCGGGCCGGCATGCGCTCAGTCGAGCCTGAACTCCCGGCGCGTCTGCGCGATGACGCGCCGCACGATGCGCCGCTCCCGCCGGTCGAGCGAATGATCGGATTTCACGCGCGCGTCGCGCCAGTTGCATCCCGAAGCTTCCGTACTCGCAGCCGATTAGATCGACGTGAAGCGGGTGCCGGCGCACCTCTCGTAGGCGGCCAGCTCCCAGTTGAGAAGCTGGACCAGATCGTGCCGGCTCAGGGCTTGATGCATCGCCCGGGTTTTCATCTGTGCTCTCCTTCTAAACGGACTTCACTGCCTCAGTCGAGCGGCTCTCGCCTTAGTCGAGCGGCTCGAGCTTGACGATCGAGGCGCCGTGGTTGGAGCCGACCCAGAAGGTCACCGGCGTGGTCGAGTTGTCGACGTGCACGCGCCGGATGTTGGTCTTGCGCGGAAGCAGGTACTGGACCATGCCGCCGGTCTTGGTGTCGAGGCGCGTCACCTGGTCGTCGACCATCGACCCGGTCCAGGCCTCGGCGTTCTTGTCGAAGGCGACGTCGTAGGGCGCCGACCAGCGCGGGCCGACCGCCCAATCCTTGAACTCGCCGCTCTTCGTGTCGAGCATGCCGATCTTGTCGCCGCGGTACTGCGCGAACCACAGGCGATCCTGCGCGTCCATCTGGCCGCGCCGCGGCGCCGTCACGGCGACGCTCGCCGGCATCTCGAAGTGCGTGATCTCGCCGGTTTTCGCATCGATGCGGCCGATGTGCTTGCGGCGGAAGTCGGTGAACCAGGCGTTGTTCTTCGAGTCGGGAACGACGTCGTAGATGTTGTGCGGCTCGCCTTTCGGCGCGTCCTTGAACGGCTCCCAGGTCTCGATCTGGCCGGTCTTGACGTCCAGCCGGTGCACGCCCGCGAAGCCGTTGTTCTGGCTCCAGACCTTGCCGTCGACGTGCGAGTACTGCGGGCTCACCATGTTCACCTGCGCCGCGTCGATGTTGCGCTCCGGCGGCAGCGTCCAGTAGGTGAACTTCTGCGTCTTCTGGTCGAACTTCACGATGGTCGCCTGGTACATGTTGCCGAGCCACAGGTTGCCGTCGCGGTCCTCGCGCAGGCCGAGGAGGCCTGTCGGGAAGCCGGGCTTGTGCTCCTTGATCGGGTACTCCCGGACAATTCCGGTCTTCGGATCGAGCCGGCCGAGATTCTGCTCGCCGAAGCTCGAGTACCAGGCGATCCCCTGCTTGTCGACGATCACGTCGTGCGGCTCGATGGTCTCGCGCGGCAGGTCGTACTCGGTATAGATCACGCGCGTCGCCCGCCCCTTGGGACGCGGATAGGTCTTCAGCTCGTAGCCCCACTTGGGCGACTCGGCGAGGTTGACCGTGGAGAGGTACTCCGCCGTCGAGCGATACACCTGCACGCGCTGGTCGCCGCGCTCCTCCATCAGCCGCTCGGCCTTGCGCAGCTGCGGATGCTGCGGAATGCTCTGGTTCACGTAGCTCTGCATGCGCGGCAGCACGGTCTTGGTGAACGTATCGGCGTCGTAGCGCGAGCGCGCGACGCGCTCGAGCGAGTGGCAGCCGACGCAGTTGAGCAACTGGCCCTTCTGCCGGTCCTCGCCGGGCATGCTGGTCATCCACTCTCCGTTCGAGAGCTGGGCGGCCAGGTCTTCGGTCTTGCGGAGCTTCAGGTCGGCCACCGTCGCCGACTTGCCGACCTGGATGCTGGAAGGCGATTCGAGCTCGTAGCCGACCGCCCGGACCTTCAGCGCGTACTTGCCGGGCGAAAGCTTCTTCGCCGGGAAGCTGTAGCGCCCCTCGGCGTCGCTCACCACGGTGACGGTGATGGTCGAGCCGGCTTTTTTCGCGCTGACGAGCACGCCTTCCATCGCGCCTTCCTCGGCCGAGCTCACCTTTCCGGCGAGCGCCGCCGCCGGCGCCTGAGCGTGCGCCGGCACGGTAAGCATTCCAAATAGAAGAACAACTACAAGGCGTTGCACGACGTTCATTGGGGGCTCCTCCTCGGCCGCAAGAATACGCCGATCAGTCCGGGATGCGCAGCCGCGATTTGATGATCTTGCGCGTGGGCGTGAGCGGCATCTCGGTGACGATCACCAGGCGCTCCGGGAACTTGTTCTTCGCGATGCCTCTTTCCAGCAGGTAGTCGACCAGATCCATCAAAGAGACTTGTTGTGTCGGATCTTTCAAGCTGACAAAAACGCAAGCTTTCTCGCCGAGCACCGGATCGGGCATCGCCACCAGCGCCGACTGCAGCACCTTGGGATGCGAGTCGAGGAGCATCTCCACGTCGGCCGGGTTGATCTTGACGCCGCCGCGGTTGATGAGGTCCTTGCTGCGGCCGGTGATGGCGAAGTACTCGCCGCGCGCCTCGCCCAGATCGCCGGTTCGAAACCAGCCGTCCGCGGTGAATACCCCTGTTGTTTCAGTTGGATCGTTCAAATAACCGGGAAAAAGCGACGGTCCGCGGACCTCCAGCTCGCCCTCCTTCGAGAGCCGCACCTCGGTTCCCGGGCTGGGGCGTCCCGCGCTCGTCGCCGACATCTCGAACGGATCGCCCGGGCGCGTGTAGAGGCCGGCCTGCAGCTCGGTCATGCCCCAGAGCTGCGTCACCGCGCAGCGCGGCAGCTTCTCGGCGAAATAGCGGATGAGCGAGGGCGCCGCGATGGATCCCGATACGATCGCGAGCTCGAGCGAGGACCAGTCGTAGCGCTCGAACGCGCCCGCGGCCCGGCACGCCGCCACGTGGGCGGGAGCAGTCCATAGCGCTGTTGGTTTCAAATTCTCGACTGTTGAACCAAGTTCGTCCGGTTTGAAAGCGGGAAGGAGGACCGTGCAGGCGCCGACCGCCCACGCGCAATGCAGCGAGTAAAGGCCGTAGAGGTGCGAAAGCGGCGCCGCGCAAAGGACCCGGCTGTTTTCATGGAGGCCGTGCTCGGGCGCGCTGACGCGGCCGTTCCCCAGCATCGTCCGATACGGGTGCACGACGCCCTTCGGCGCCGCGGTGGTGCCGGACGTATAGAGCAACAAGAAAGGGTCGCTTGGCCCTGGTTCACCCGAATCGGAACCCAGGGGCTGGAAGTTTTCTAGCTCAGGAAACGCAATGCCGCGGCCCTCGAACATCTGCTTCGCCTGAGGCATGCAGATGGCGAGGCGCGCGCCGCTGTGGCGCATCAGCGCCTGAACCTCGGCGCCGCGGTAAGGCATGTGCAGCGTGCAGGTCACCGCGCCAAGGCGCGCGATCGCGAGATAGCTGAGGATGAACTCCGGGGCGTTCGGAAGCTGCAGCGCCACCACGTCGCCCGATGCGACCCCGCGCGCGCGCAGGCCTGCGGCGACAAGAAGGACCCGCTGTTCCACGTCCTTCCACGATAAGACGATGTCTTGGAAGGCAAGCGCCGGCGCATCGGGGCGCCCGCGGGCGTGGCGCCCGAGCCAGCGAGCGAGCGTATCGTCCGCCCACCAGCCGCGCGCCCCGTACTCGGCTTCCCGCTCTTCCCGGTGCATCCCGAAGTATATTAATCGGATGGACGAAGCACTGATGCTGTCCCGGGTCCAGTTCGGGCTCAACATCGGCTTCCATATCCTCTTCCCGACGATCACGATCGGGCTCGCCTGGCTGCTGCTCTATTTCCGCGTGCGCTACGAGCGCACCCGCGACCCGGCCTGGCTGCGGACCTACAAGCTCTGGGTGAAGGTGTTCGCGCTGACCTTCGCCATGGGCGTGGTCACGGGCATCACGATGAGCTTCCAGTTCGGCACCAACTGGCCGGGGTACATGAACACCGTCGGCAACATCGCCGGCCCGCTGCTCGCCTACGAGGTGCTCACCGCGTTCTTCCTCGAGGCGACCTTCCTCGGCGTGATGCTCTTCGGCATGGACCGCGTGCCGGGCTGGGTGCACGTCGCCTCGGCGGCGATCGTGGCCTTCGGCACCACCGTGTCGGCGTTCTGGATTCTCGCGCTCAACTCGTGGATGCACACGCCCACCGGCCACGAGCTCGCGCAGGGCGAGATCGTCGCGGCGAGCTGGCTCGCGGTGATCTTCAATCCCTCGTTCCCCTACCGTTTCATCCACATGCTGCTCGCCTCGGGCATCACCGCGTCGTTCGTCGTCGCGGGGCTCTCGGCGTGGCGGCTGCTCAAAGCGCCGCAGGATGCGGCGGCGCTGAAAACGCTGCGCTTCGGCGCGCACATCGCGGCCGTGCTGGTGCCGATCCAGGTTCTGGTCGGCGACCTCCACGGCCTGAACACGCTCGAGCATCAGCCGGCCAAGATCGCGGCGATGGAGGCGCTGTGGAGGACCGAGCGCGGCGCGCCGCTCACGCTGATCGGCTTTCCCAACGAGCAGGAGCGCAGAAACGATTTCGCGATCACCGTGCCGAAGGCGCTCTCGCTCATCCTGGTGCACGACCCGAACGGCGAAGTGAAGGGACTCGACGAGTTCGAAGACACGCCGCCCGTGGCGCCGGTGTTCTGGGCGTTCCGCGTGATGGTGGGAACGGGCGTTCTCATGCTGCTTCTGTCGTGGACCGGCAGCTTCGTGCTCAGGCGGCCCGCCGTTCCGCGCTGGCTGCTGTGGGCCTTCGCCGGGTTCACGTTCTCCGGCTGGATCGCCACGCTCGCCGGCTGGCTCGTCACCGAGATCGGCCGCCAGCCGTGGCTCGTGACGGGCGTGCTCTATACCGAGGACGCGGTCGGCGTCATCACCGGCGGCGAGGTCGGTGCCAGCCTCACCGCCTACGTCCTCACCTACACCGTGCTCCTGATTTCCTACGTGGTCGTGCTCACGCACATCGCCGGGAAGGGATCGGAATGAGCGACTGGCTGCCGGTGGTCTTCGCCATCCTCATGGGCGTGGCGATCCTCGTCTACGTGGTGCTCGACGGCTACGACCTCGGCGTGGGCATGCTCCTGCCGGCGGCCGAGCGCCAGGAGCAGGACCGGATGGTGGCCTCGATCGGGCCGTTCTGGGACGCGAACGAAACCTGGCTCGTGCTGGGCGTGGGCCTGCTGCTGGTTGCGTTCCCGGTCGCGCACGGCGAGGTGCTCGGCGCGCTCTACATCCCGGTCATGGCGATGCTCGTCGGGCTGATGCTGCGCGGCGTCGCGTTCGAGCTGCGCATCAAGGCCGAGGGCTGGCACCGCGAGCTGTGGAACTGGCTCTTCTGGGCCGGCTCCACGCTCGCGGCGTTCGCGCAAGGATTGATGCTCGGCCGCTACATCACCGGGTTCGAGTCCGGCGCGGGCTTTTGGATCTTCGCGCTGCTGACCGGTGCGAGCCTGTGCGGCGGCTACGTGCTGCTCGGCGCGACCTGGCTCATCCTGCGCACCGACGGGCCGCTGCAGGCGAAGGCAGCGGCGTGGTCGCGCTGGGGGCTTCTCTGGGTGGCGCTCGCCGTGGCGCTCGTCAGCCTCGGCACGCCGCTCATCAGCGAGACGGTGCGCGAAAAGTGGTTCACGTTCCCGCGCGTCACGTATCTCTCGCTCCTGCCGCTCGCCACGGCCGCGGCCTGGTTCTGGGTCTGGTTCAGGCTGAAGAAATCCGACACCGCGCCGTTCTTTGGCGCGGTCGCGATCTTCGTGCTGTCCTTCGCCGGCCTCGCCTACAGCCTGTTTCCTTTCGTGGTGATCGACCGCCTGACCATCTGGGAAGCGGCGGCGCATCCGAGCTCGCTGCTCTTCGTGCTGGTCGGGACCGCGATCGTGCTGCCGCTCATTGCCGGCTACACGGTCTATTCGTACCGCATCTTCCGAGGAAAAGTAGGCAGCGGCGCGCGCTACGAGTAGCCCGGCGGGGAAACATCGCCCCTACTGCAAACTCCTCCACAAGCGAGTCGTCGACGTGACCTACGGTCCCCGCAATCGCACCGGTACGCAGTACATCGACCTCACGATCATCAACCGCGGCGGAATGTTCGTGCGCTAGAAGCCACGCGGCAAAAGAAAAGGGCGGACCGAAGTCCGCCCTTTCGCGATTGCCTGCCAGCTACTCAGGCCGGGCGCGGGATCGGGATGACGAAGGACTCGCGCACCACGTCTTTCCCTTCGATCAGCTCCTCTGCGCCGCGGCGCTCCTCGTCGAACACCACGGCCGCGAGCTTCTGCAGCGTGTCGCGAGCCTCGTCGATCGTGCGGCCGTGCGAGTTGACGCCGGGCAACTCCTCGATGAAGCCGATGTAACCGCTGTTGGACTTCAGGTATACGGCGGTGAAGGCGAGCCTGCCTGTTTCCATCTTGTCCCTCCGAACGAACAATTCGGAAGCCTACGCCATTACGCTTTCAAAAGTATGACTATGTCCTTGCGAGTGACATTTCAAAATAGTTGTAGTCGTGCGCACCACAAAATATCTTGCGCTGCGAAAATTGCTGCGCTGCTTCTCCTTTCTCGACGGAAAAAATTGCTGCGCTGCTTTTTTTGTTTACCTGTCCGATCTAGATCTATTTTTCCAGCAATTGTTTTTTTTGTTTCACCGTCGCCCACTCGTCGGCGTCGGGCGGCGCCGGCTTTCTTTCGATGATCGGCTTCCAGGCCTTGGCCAGCTCGGCATTGAGCGCGATGAATTCCTGCTGCGCGTCGGGCACGTCGTCGTCGGCGTAGATCGCCTCGACCGGGCACTCGGGCACGCACAGCGTGCAATCGATGCATTCAGCGGGGTCGATCACCAGCATGTTCGGGCCTTCCCGGAAGCAGTCGACCGGGCAGACGTCGACGCAGTCGGTGTACTTGCACTTGATACACGACTCGGTTACTACGTAAGTCATACAGGTTATAAGAAGACTTTGCGAATCAGTTATTTAGTATATCCCTTGGGAAGCGCTCGCCGCGCCCCCATAATAGGGGCAACGTCGTAACACCCCACGAGGAACCATGAGCAGCGCAGGAATCGCCGCAATCCAGCATGTGACGGACGACACGTTCGAGCCCGAAGTCCTGAAGTCCGAGACCGCGGTGCTGGTCGATTATTGGGCCGAGTGGTGCGGCCCGTGCAAGTCGATCTCGCCGATCCTCGACGAGATCGCCAAGGAATACGAAGGCCGCCTGAAGATCGCCAAGATCAACGTCGACGAGAACCAGCAGGTTCCGGCGAAATTTGGCATCCGCGGCATCCCCACGCTGATGCTCTTCAAGAACGGCAACGTCGAGGCGACGCGCGTGGGCGCGCTGTCGAAGTCGCAGCTGACCGCTTTCCTTGACAGCAACATCTGAAGCTTTTAGGCTTGCCTAGGTAAGGGCCCCCTTCATCCCGGAGGGGGGTGAATCCAACAAGGTTGTCCAGGCGCCACGGCTCCGGCGCCAGTTTCTTACGTATGTCCCCAACATGAGCAGGTCACAAGCGGCACAGCCCGAAGCAGTCCGTACGCCCCAGACCCCCGAGGCGGCGTCCGCGCCGGCAGCCACCGCGCCAGCAGGCACCGCGCCGGCAGGCGCCGCGCCCGCAGGCACCCCGGTGGCGATCCCGATGCATCTCTCGGAGCTCAAGGCGCACCACGTGACCCAGCTGGTCGAGATGGCCGTCGGCAACGGCATCGAGAACGCCAGCCGGATGCGCAAGCAGGACCTCATCTTCGCGCTGCTCAAGAGCCAGGCGAAGAAGGGCGTCTCGATCTTCGGCGACGGCACGCTGGAGGTGCTGCCCGACGGCTTCGGCTTCCTGCGCTCGCCCGAGACCTCGTACCTGGCGAGCACCGACGACATCTACGTCTCGCCCTCCCAGATCCGGCGCTTCAACCTGCACACCGGCGACTCGATCGAGGGCGAGATCCGCACCCCCAAGGACGGCGAGCGCTACTTCGCGCTGGTCAAGGTCGACAAGGTCAACGGCGAAGCCCCCGAGGCGGCGAAGAACAAGATCCTGTTCGAGAACCTCACGCCGCTGCATCCGGACAAGGCGTTCAAGCTCGAGCGCGACATCAAGGCCGAGGAGAACCTCACCGGGCGCGTGCTCGACATCATCGCGCCCGTCGGCAAGGGCCAGCGCGGCCTCATCGTCAGCCCCCCCAAGGCCGGCAAGACCGTGATGCTGCAGCACATCGCGCACGCGCTGGTGTCCAATCACCCCGAAATCGCGCTGATCGTGCTGCTGATCGACGAGCGGCCCGAGGAAGTGACCGAGATGTCGCGCTCGGTGCGCGGCGAGGTGGTCGCCTC
>Ga0137394_10002804_pt1 | contig 12996 bp, 9 predicted proteins | sample czobulk116metaG_FD_108278 | JGI IMG/M metagenome (GOLD analysis project Ga0137394, IMG submission 108278) | Vadose zone soil microbial communities from Angelo Coast Range Reserve, California, USA - czobulk1.16 metaG | ecosystem: Environmental > Terrestrial > Soil > Vadose zone | place: USA...
ACTCCTCGTGTGGGGCTCCCATATTTTCTACGACGCCTATGCGGACAAAGCGGGCGGGGATGGCAATGGCGGCGGTCCGCACGAAATCCTGGTGTTTCATCCGGAATGGGCGGAGTTGTATCGGCTCAACCCGGCTGCCACGCGCCGGGAAATCGACGGCATCTGGGAATGGCATATCGTCGATAAACAGACCGGGCAGCATAATCGGCACGACGACAAGACTGTGGGCTGTGACTTTGCCTTCTCGGGCGGTTCCTTCGCTCTGGCATGCGCGTTCATGTTCGCGCAGACCGGGGAAGCAAAATATTTGGAGCGCGCCAAAACCATTGCAGGATGGCATTGGCGCCATCGACATCCAAAAAGCGGGCTGATCCCGGACGCGCCCTCCACCGTCGACCGCTACGATGCCACCCATTGCTTCACGACCGTCATTGGGCCGCACGCTTCCCAACTTTTGCGCTGCTACGAGTTAACCGGGGACCATCGACAAACTCTACGTGAACGGTTTGTTTAAAAGCCATCCGGCCAAGCCTTACTATGAAGCCACCAACGGCGTCGGCATTCTGTTGCACGCGTTAATGGAATTAGATGCGCTCCCGAACAACTGGCGGAACGCGTTTTGAATTCCAGTTCTTCTCGTCCGGATCCGGTGAGTGTCGAGCCGGGGTCGCTTCGCAATCTGGATGGTCCCTTCCCCCTCTCCCCTGCCCTCTCCCTTGGCTTGGGGAGAGGGAACGGAGCGCGCGAGTGCTCGAACGTCCGCCAGGTTTTGGAGTGCGGCAGTCCTCTGCCGCTTTGGCTCGCTATGCGTGCGACGATCCCGCGTTTTGAACAGTTCCGCAGGTTTGAATGGAAAGCGGCAGAGGACTGCCGCACTCCAAAACGGTCGTTGGCGATTTCGTGGCTGGAGTCGAGTCACGGGGGCTTCGTAATCTGGATGGTCTCTTCCCCCTCACCCCAACCCTCTCCCCAAGGGAGAGGGTTGGGGTGAGGGGGAAGGGTCCGTGCAAATTCCCAGACGCGGCCGCGTTGTGACGCTCAGAAGCCATGCACACCAGCGACAAAGATGCGTTTTGGTACAAGAACGCGATCATTTATGAACTGCATGTTGGGAGCGAGCCCTATTTTTTGACGTTAAGCCCGGACGCGGCGTTTTGGTTCTCGCTGGAACCGAGCGTGGCGCGGCGTTATGAACTGGCGGCGAGTGCCGGTCCCCAGGTCAGGACAGTGCAAGTGGCAAGTGATTGGAAAGAAATCCTGCACCCGCGCGAACGGCAGAAGCTCGAGGTGATATTGCCCGATTACCTGAAGGGGCGACGCTGGTTTGGCGGCAAAGGCCGGGAACTTAAAGGGGTGCGGATGCGGGACGATCGGCTTGCGGTTGGAGTCCGAACCGGCGTTCATCACCATCATTGCGGTCGATTATGTCGAAAGCGAATCGGAGGAATATCTGTTGCCGAAAACAAAGAGCAAAATGACGTTTTGCTCCACACTCATTTGCTGGAAAAGGCGGTCTATGAGCTCGGTTACGAGCTGAACAACCCCCCCGATTGGGTGAAAATCCCCTTGCAAGGACTCGTCCATTTGCTCGAACTCGACAAGAGGTGAACCGTTCGAGCAAAGCAGGGCTGCTGGAAGAGGTGGCGCGAATCCACGGCATTGACGCTTCCTATATCGACGCGATGGGCCAAACGCGCGTCGTATCTCCAGAAACGTTGCGCGCTTTGCTGGAGGCGATGGGCGTGGGCGCGGCTACTCCCGATGAACTGGAGCAGGCTTGGCGCGATGCGCAAAGATCGCGGCTCTGTCCTCCGCCGGTCACCGTCGTTTGGGGCCAGAAGCCGCAACGAATCAGGTTATGCGGGGTCGAACCGGGCCGGGCTCGTCCGATCAGCGGCCGTATTCAACTGGAAGACGGCTCGAAGAAATCGCTGACGCTCGCGACGTCTGAAGCGAGAGGCGGATCGCGAATCCACGTGGACCTGCCGGCGTTGCCATATGGTTACCATCAGCTCGAAGTGCAAATCGGAGAGACGACTGGCCGCTCGCTGATGATCTGTGTGCCTGAAACGGCTTACACCGAGAAAAGGGGAGCGAAACGTTGGGGCATCTTTGTGCCAATCTATGCGCTGCATTCAAAGGAGAGTTGGGGAACTGGAGACCTGCGCGATTTCGAGCAGATCAGTTCGTGGGTGGCGTCGCTGGGAGGAAGCCTTGTGGGGACGTTGCCGGTGATGACGGCATTTCTGGATCGGCCTTTCGAGGCGAGCCCGTACTCGCCGGCAAGCCGGCTGTTTTGGAATGAGTTCTACCTGCATGTGCCGGGGATCCCGGAGTTTGCGACGTCACCGAAAGTGCAAAAGCTGGTCCGATCTGCGGCTTTCATTCGAACGCTGGATAAGTTTCGCCAAAGCCGGGTCGTAGACTATGCCGAGGAAATGGCGAACAAACGGGCGGTTCTGGAATTGATGGCTGAATTTTTCTTCTCGCGTGATTCTGAACGGCGGAAAGAATTTGATCAGTTTGCCCGCGTGCGCCCGCAACTGGCGGAATATGCCCGCTTTCGGGCGGCGACGGAGAAGATCGGGAGCGGATGGACGCAGTGGCCGCAACGGTTGCAAGCAGGCAAATTTACGGGGCGCGACTTCTCGAAAAGCGCTGAGCGTTACCACATGTATGTGCAGTGGTGCGCGCAGCAGCAGATGGACAAGCTCGCCGCCGGCAGCAGAAGTAGAGGCACTAGTCTCTATTTGGACCTGCCGCTCGGCGTGAACCCGGAGAGCTTCGATGCCTGGCGATATCGAGATGTGTTTGTGCAAGGTGCCAACGGCGGTGCTCCGCCCGATGCGTTCTTCACAAAAGGCCAGGACTGGGGATTCGCGCCGTTGCATCCGCAAAAGATGCGCCAGAGCGGTTACCGGTATTACCTCGAGTTTCTGCGGATGCAAATGCGCCAGACGGGGCTGCTGCGGCTGGACCATGTCATGGGGTTGCACCGGCTTTATTGGGTTCCTCGAGGCTTTCCAGCCCGTGCCGGAAGTTACGTCCATTACCCGGCGAAAGAACTGTACGCCATTCTTTGCCTCGAATCGCACCGGCATAAGACGGCGCTGATCGGGGAAAATCTTGGCACAGTGCCGCCGGAAGTGAACGAGGCGATGGCTTGCCGACGCATCAAGCAGATGTATGTGGTGCAATACGAACAACAACCCAACGTCAGGGCGGCGCTCAGGCCGCCGCCGAAAGAAAGCATCGCCAGCTTGAACACGCACGATATGCCGATGTTTGCGGCGCACTGGAAGGGGTTGGATATTTTGGACCGGGCAGATTTAGGGCTTATTCCACCCAGGGAGCTTCGGGACGTGCAGCGCCAGCGCCGGCAGGCGAATCAAGCGCTCATCCAATTTTTGAAGGGGCACAAACTACTGCCTCGCAACAAAAGGATTTCGCTGGCGGATGTTCTGAAGGGTTGCTTGCGCTTTTTGGCTGGGAGCCAAGCCGAATTTGTGCTGGTCAACCTTGAGGACCTCTGGTTTGAGACTGAACCGCAAAACACACCTTCGACGAGCACAGAACGAGTTAATTGGAGGCGAAAGACCCAACTGAGTCTGGAAGAGATTTTAACTTCGAAAGATTGCCAGACGCTTCTGAGTGATGTGGACCGAGTTCGGCATCAGGCGAAGTCTTTGGACCCGGCTCCGAAACGTCGCCGCAAAGCGTGAACGAATGCCTGGTCAGCGCGGGCGGAGAACATTTCGACGGGCGAGTAGCCCTTTTTCCACGCAAGGTAAATCGTAACGAGAATGAGAATGAGCGTGAGCACAAAATTAGGCCACGCATTTAGGGCCCATTGGCCTCGCCAAACCAATTGCCACTGGTTCGAGAAGGGGAGCAGGTAGGGGATCGGCCATTGGTGGCCGTCCGGACCGCGGGCGCCAAGCACGTCCTGAAGTAAATGAAGATGGAAAGTGACGAATACCAAAGTCATCGTAATCACCTTGCGCTTGCTGATGAATGCGGCGATTAGGGTCGTGAGCAAAGTGAATCCCAGATTATGGCCAAGCAGATGGTGGTAATCCGACCACCAGGTTAGTGGGTGCGGGGATCCGCGTGTGAGGACTTCAAATGGGAGGCCGAAGCCATCAATGTCCGGAATGACACTCGCGAAGGTCACCAGAGCGCGGTCGCGGCGGTCGAGCGGGGCGACAGTCGCGACGACCCAGCCGGAGAGGAAATGAGTGACGGGACTCACATCCCGAGGATTTTAGGCCAGAGTGGTTTCAAATCGGCATCCTGCAAGGCCACGGTCCGCAGCTCCTTTTCGTTGCCGACGGTGAAGGCCAGTTTGATCCACTGCTCGGCTTCCCAGAGGCGGCCCAGTTGCGTGGCATAACAGGCGAGGTTGTATTTGACTGTGGGATCTTTCGGGAACTTTTCGGCGATGGGAAAGAGCAAATCCCAGGCTTCCTGCGTCCGCTTGAGCTCATGGAGTGCATAGGCCTTGTGAATGTAGCCGTTGACGTGGCCGGGGGCTGACTTGATGACTTTTTCCGCCAATTCGGCGCATTGCTCCCACTCGGACCGGCGGGCGCAGATTTGCCAGACCACTTCGAGCACTTCGGGATGTTCGCGATTTCGGCCCTTGATCTTCGCCAGTTCGTTGTGGGCCTCGTCCGAATTACCCAGATCCAGCCATCCGCGGGCGGCATTGAGATGAAAAATGTCCGGAGGTTGGAGCGCCTTCATTTTAGGAAGTGAAGTGGAATGAGGCTGAGGAGTATAAACCCAAACGGCATCGGCTCGGTTATAAGCTTTCATAAGCACGCAATTCGCGTGAACTATTTCGGTTGATCGGGCATTGCAGGTCATCCCTACCTCCATGCCCGGCCTGTCTTCACGAATTTCGTGCCTTGAAATTCTTAACGGAACGGAGCGATTTAAATCGGCTTGGGGTTGCGATGTCAATGGAAGTCTTGGTCATTCTTTGATGCCTTCGAGTGCGATTAATGGAACTGGATGGAATTTGTCAGTTGTCCGTGGTCAGTTGTCAGTTGTTGGAATGAAAAACCCGTCACACTCGTGACGGGCAGCTAGTTAAACCTGGGAGAATAGAAGCCAAAAGTGGCTTGACCCGTCTCTAGGGTGATCTACTTAGGTAATCCGCCCCTGCTCCTTGCTTCGGTGCGGTTGCTCTGCTATCCCATCTTCGTGATGCGAAGTTGCTTCAACCCTCCCGGCGTTATGACTTGCCGCCAAGGCATTTATTGAATGGCTGATCCCAAATCCAACGAGCGCGTCCGGGTCGACGGCAAATTCTTTCGGCTGGGCGAGCAGAAGTTTTACGTTAAGGGGGTTGCCTATGGCCCGTTCGCCCTGAGCGCAGAGAAGGACCATTTCCCTTCGGCAGCGCTGGCCAAGGCGGACTTTCAGCTCATTCGCGAATTGGGGGCCAACGTGATTCGGACCTACTATCCGCCACCGCGCTGGTTCCTGGACCTGGCCGCCGAACATGAGCTGAAGATTCTGGTGGATATTCCATGGGAGAAGAACCGCTGTTTCCTCGACTCGGAGAAGACAAAGCAGGCAGCGCGCGAAGTTGTGCGCCGCGTGGTGCACGAAGGGGCGGGTCATGCGGCTATTTTTGCTTACAGCATTGTCAATGAAATCGCGTCGGATATTGTGCGATGGAGCGGGGCCAGGGCGGTCGAGAATTTTCTGGACGAGCTGATAGCGGTGGCCAAAGAGGCGGATCCCGGCTGTCTCTGCACATTTTCCAATTATCCGCCCACCGAGTTTCTGCATCCGCGCACCATCGATTTTCTAAGTTTCAACGTTTACCTGCACCAGCGCAAAGTCTACGAGAACTACCTCTATCGGCTGCAAATGCTCGCAGAAAAAAAGCCGCTGCTGATCAGTGAATTTGGGATCGACTCGTTGCGCGAAGGCGAAGAGGCAAAATGCGAAATCTTGTCCTGGCAGGTCGAAACGACGTTTCGCGCGGGGCTGGCTGGGACCGTCGTCTTCAGCTTTACAGATGACTGGGTCGTGGCAGGCGAGCCGATCGCTGATTGGGCGATGGGACTTACTACCCCCGAACGCAAGCGCAAGCCGTCGTTCAGAGCCGTGCAGGCGGCTTTCGGCAAGGCGCCTTATTTCCCGCCGGCGCGGGTTCCGAAGGTTTCAGTGGTGGTCGCGTGCTACAACGGGGCACGCACGCTTAAGGCGTGTCTCGATTCGCTTTCGCGCCAGAATTATCCCGACTACGAAGTGATATTGGTCGATGACGGTTCGCTGGATGCCTCGGGGCAGATCGCCTCGCTCTACACGAACATCCGGTATTTTCGTCAGAGCAACAAAGGCCTTTCGGCGGCGCGCAACGCTGGAATCGCTGCCGCGACTGGAGAAATCATCGCCTTCACGGACGCCGACTGCCGCGCGGATGAAGATTGGGTCTACTATTTAGTCGGCGATCTGCTGAACAGCGACTTTGCCGGCATCGGTGGGCCCAATTTGCTGCCGCCGGAAGATTCCGCGGTGGCGGCGGCGGTGGAAGTGTCGCCCGGAGCGCCCGCTCATGTGATGCTGACCGATCGCATCGCCGAGCATATACCGGGCTGCAACATGGCTTTTTATAAATGGGCGCTGGAGGAAATTGGCGCGTTCGACCCCATTTTCCGCAAGGCCGGAGATGATGTGGATGTCTGCTGGCGGCTGCAACAATCCGAGAACCGTCTCGGATTCAGTCCGGCAGGATTTGTCTGGCATTACCGGCGCTCGACGGTGGCGGATTACCTCAAACAACAGCAAGGCTATGGAGAAGCCGAGGCGCTGCTGGTGCGAAAGCATCCCGAGTACTTCAATGCGATTGGCGGCAGCATGTGGCGCGGCCGGATTTATTCGACGGCCAAGCTCGGGCTGCTCGTGCAGCGATCGATCATTTATCACGGGACGTTTGCGACGGCTTGCTTCCAAACGCTCTATTCGGGGCCGGTGTCGGTGGGGCTGCTGTTTTGCACTTCCCTGGAGTATCACGCGCTGGTGACGCTGCCTTTATTCATTGTTTCAGCGCCGTTCCATTTTCTGCTTCCGGTGGCAATTACCAGTTTCCTGGTTTCGCTGGCGGTGTGTGTGGCGGCGGCCATCCAGGCAGACTTGCCGCCGGGAAAATCGCGGCCATGGTCGCGAGCGCTGGTGGCCTGCCTTTTTTTCCTGCAGCCGATTGTGCGGGGATGGGCGCGGTATAAGGCGCGGCTCGAGCTTCAACCGCGGGCATGGGCCGCAGAAGCGCCGCCGCACAGTTTGGCGGACTCAGGCGAGTTGCTCGATCAATTCTGCTATTGGTCTCGCAACGATATCTCGCGCCTGGATTTGATCCAAAGCCTGGTGACAACGCTGGAAAACACCCATTGGCCGCACAAGGAGGATACCGGATGGAATGACTACGATGTTGAGGTCTTCGGCAATCGTTGGAGCCGGGTCCAACTCACCAGCGCAATGGAACAACTGGCGGGGACGAATCGGATCTTTCGCTGGCGCGTCTGCGCCTATTGGTCGCTTGCGGCGAAACTGGCGTTTTGGACGGCTTTCGGTTTCGAGATGCTGATTATCGGCGTGGTGGCCAGGGACGAACCGTGGCTCTGGATGCTGCTGCTCACGATTCCGTTGTTTGGATTGTTCCTCGAACAGGAGAAACGAAACTTGCACAAGATGGTGGCCGCAGTGCTCGACAGTGTTGCGCGCGAAAAGGAGATGATCCGGCTGGAAGCCAGCGAAGTAGACGGCGAATTGAAGCCGCGCGCGACCGCGCCGCCAATCCGGGCGCCGGCGGAGCGCAAGCCGGCGGCTGACGTGCCAGAACCGCGTGACGAAAAAGTTGTCCGCTAGGACGTGGTTCGCCGGTGGACCTTGTGGATCGCGGCCTGGTCGGTCGGTTTTATGACCATTTCATCGATGCAAACATGCGGGGGGCGCGTGGCTACCCAGAACAACGTTTCGGCGATGTCTTCGGCCGTCAACGGGATCATCCCTTCATAAACCTTTTTCGCGCGGGCCGAATCACCTTTGAAGCGGACGACTGAGAATTCCGTTTCGGCAAAGCCTGGATCGACGGTGCTCACGCGCACGCCTGTGCCGGAGAGTTCAAGACGAAGCGCGCGTGTGATCTGGAGTTCGCCGGCCTTTGCGGCGCAGTAAGCGGCGCCGCCCTCATAAGCAACCCGTCCGGCGATGGAGCCGATGTTGATGATCGAGCTGCCTGGATTATTGGTCATCAAGGGCAAGATCGCGCGGGTCATCCGCAACACGCCGAGGACGTTGGTTTGGAGCATAAACTCCCAGTCGGCGTCCTTGGCGTCCGCAACTTTGTCGAGGCCCCTGGCGCCGCCGGCGTTGTTGATGAGGACATCGACTTTCTGCGTCTGCGTCCGCACCCAGCGAGCGAAATCGTCGACGCTGCTCGTCTGCGAGACGTCCAGATAATGAGTGTCGGCCAAATGCGCGCCTGCCTTGCGGGCCTCGGCGGCGACCTCTTTGCAGCGGTCAAGCCGCCGCGCGCCGAGAAGCACTTTGGCGCCAGCGCCGCCAAATTTCCGCACCGCAGCCGCGCCGAAGCCGCTGGATGCGCCGGTGACGATTATCCATTTGTCCGCCATGTCTGAGGTCATAAAGAAGTGGTTAGCAAACAGCTCTGCGATTGCCTAGAGCTTTTTTGTCGCAATTGAGTGTTTCGTCGAATAAATCTGACTGATTATCCTTTGAAAGACCGTATGCGATATTTGATCGGCGTTCGCGCCAGCCTTGCCATTGTTCTATTCCTCGCCGCTGCCAGTCACAGCCTTAGGGCGGCGGAGCCGTTTGATCGAACGAAGCTGTCGAAAATGGATGCCGAAATCGATCAAGCGATCGCTGAGGGCAAGCTGCCGGGAGCCGTGCTCTGGATCGAACACGCGGGAAATCGCTATCAAAAAGCGTATGGCGATCGAACCGTGCTGCCGGAATCCGAGCCAATGACCAGAGATACGATCTTTGATATGGCGTCGCTGACCAAGGTAATGGCAACCACACCGGCAATTATGCTGCTGCTGGAACGAGAGCTCATCAAATTGGATGAGCCGGTTTTCACCTATATCCCCGAGTTCAAGGCGAATGGGAAAGAGGCGCTCACGGTTCGGCATCTGATGGCTCATGTCTCGGGCCTGGCGCCGGGACTTCCAGCGTCGCCGCCGTGGTCTGGTTATGAGAAGGGAATCGAGCTGGCCTGCGCGGAAAAACCGATCAACCCCGCGGGAACGTTCTTCCGCTACAGTGACATCAACTTCATCACGCTGGGTGAAATCGTGCGCCGGGTCAGCGGCACAAACCTCGACGGTTTTGTGGCAAAGGAGATTTATGGCCCGCTCAAAATGAAGAACACGGGCTACCTGCCAAAAAAATCCGATTGGCATCGCATCGCGCCGACGGAAAAGGAGGGCAATGCGATGTTGCGCGGGGTGGTGCATGACCCGACCGCGAGGCGAATGGGCGGAGTGGCTGGGCATGCGGGCGTCTTCAGCACGGCTGCCGACGCGGCCCGGTTTGCGCGCATGATGCTTGGCAGCGGGCAACTGGAAGGGGTGCGGATCTTCAAGCCGGAGACGGTCAAGCTCATGACCAGCGTGCAGAGCCCCGAGGCGGTAGAGGCTCGCCGCGGTTTGGGGTGGGACATCGATTCGGGTTACAGCCGGCCACGCGGTGAGTTGTTTCCGCTGGGCTCGTACGGACATACGGGGTTCACCGGCACGGCTTTATGGATCGACCCGTTTTCGGATACGTTTTGGATTTTGCTCTCAAACCGCGTTCATCCCGACGGGAAGGGAAACATCCTGCCGCTGCAGAAAACCCTGGCCACGCTCGCGGCGGAAGCAATTACAGACTTCGATTTCGGCTACGTCCCCGGCGCGCTTGCATATCGAGCGACCAGCGCGGCGCCAGCCATTTCGCTGGAGATCGGCAACGATGTGCCAGGGGTGCTTAACGGGATCGACGTGCTGGCCAGGGAACAGTTCGCGCGACTGAAAGGTAAAAAGGTTGCGTTACTCACCAATCACACGGGCAAAAACCGCCAGCGCTATCCGACAATCGATCTGCTGCTCAACGCGCCCGGTGTTCACCTGAAAATGTTGTTCAGTCCTGAGCATGGACTTTACGGCAACGTTGACGAGCCGGTCGGCGATAGCGTGGACGAAAGAACCGGGCTGCCAGTCTTCAGCCTTTACGGAAAACGGCGGGCGCCCACCGCGGAACAACTGAAAGCGGTTGATGTGTTGATCTTCGACATTCAGGACGTGGGCTGCCGGTTCTATACTTATATTTCGACGCTGGGCCTGGCTTTGGAAGCTGCCGGGCGCGCCGGTGTGCCGGTAATCGTCCTGGATCGGGTGAATCCTATCGATGGTGTTACCATTGACGGCCCTGTGCTCACAGGAAAGACGAGCTTCGTGGCCTTTCATGAAATCCCGGTGCGGCATGGGATGACGGTTGGCGAACTGGCCCAGATGTTCAAAGCCGAGCGGCACCTCCAGACCGATTTGACTGTCATCCCGGTCGAAGGGTGGACGCGCGAAAAATGGTACGACGAAACGGCGCTGCCCTGGGTCAATCTCTCTCCGAACATGCGGAGTCTGACAGAGGCCGCGCTCTACCCCGGGGTCGGTCTTCTCGAAACGACTGCGCTCTCAGTGGGCCGCGGCACGGGGACTCCTTTCGAAGTGGTGGGAGCGCCCTACATTCACGACATCAAATTGGCGGCTGAACTGAACAAAGCGGAATTACGGGGCGTGCGATTTGTCCCGATTCGATTCACGCCGACGGATAGCACCTTCAAAGGGCAGGCTTGCGGAGGCGTATCGATCCTGCTCACCGACCGCGAGCACTGTGAGGTTGTTGATATCGGGATCACGATAGCAAAACTTTTGAACCGTCTCTACCCGCAGCAGTTCGACATCGACAAATTTGACCGGCTCCTGGGACACAAGGCCACAATCAACGCGATCAAGGCTAACAAGCCGCTGGCAGAAATTAGACAGAGCTGGGCCGACGCCCTGGAGGAGTTCAAGAAACGGCGCGCCGAATATCTTATCTACAAGTAGGGCAAACCGCTATTCCGGATCGCCTCTCTTATCCGTGACTGGTCCCACGCTTGTGCGCTTGAGATACATGGTGCGTTTCGGAAAGTTGAAGGTGACCAGATGGCGCGCCAGAAACGTCAGGCCGATGAGGTTCTCCTTGCCATCGCCATTCAACTGCAAATTGCTATAAGCGTTCCCGCCGAAAACGCCGTTGGGGAAATGAGTTTCGCCCCTTCCGCCCGAAGCTGAATTGGTCCATCGCTCAAACAATTTCGGCGTCAGCACCCCATCGAAGTTGCAACCGGTATCAATCTGCGTTTTTGCGTTCTGAGTGGCGAGAAGGTTCTCGCGAACGAACACACCATCCATGGAAATTGTCAGTGGAAAGGGGGCGCCTGGATCTCGAGTTTCCACATGGTCAGGATCGAGAAACCGCATTTTGTGGGCTGTAAAATCGAGCTGGATGCAATAGTTCTGGAGAGAGTCCATGGCCAGCAAACCCATGAGCCGCCGGTTCGAGCCGGTTCTTCGATTCAGATCGTTGGACAGAGCCGTTAGATCGGCGACCATCACCTTGCTGCCCATCTGAAGTTGAGTGTTGCCGAGATAGAGTTTGGGAGCCGGGTAGAATTGGGCGGGCGCTTCACCGGCGGGCGAATAGATTTTTGAGGTTCGCAGAGGTTTACCCAACTTTGACTCCAGAGACCTGTCCAGGACAACGAATGGTCCTCCGGTCTCGAGTGCTACGAGCAAATCGTCTGCGCCTTCCAATCGAAGCGTTACGAGAAGCAGATCTCCCCGTCCGGCTCTTTCGTTGAAAATAGTTTCGGGAGGAAGACTGGGGCGCATTGGCTTCGCCGCGGCGCAGGAGGCCAGCAGTGCAACCAAGGCGATTGCGCCCGCGAGAACGTTCAAGCGTATGTGACTCATTTGGCTCTAGCTCAGGAGCTGTCGAGTTCGGATTCTAAAGGTTCGATAACGAATTTTTAAAGGATAACTTAAGAGATCGATGTTCAGTTAGACCGCACTTCGCAGTTGTTGGAGGCCCAGTACTAATGCTTCAATGTCCCCGGGAATAGCTTATGAAAAGAAACCATGTCCGAGCCAAACTTAAGCGGGGGGAATCAAGTGTGGGCACCTGGCTGACTCTGCCCGACCCGGTGGCCGCCCGGTTGATGGCGCGGGTCGGTTTTGATTGGCTCACCGTCGAACTGGAGCACACGCCAACCAGCCTCGAAACGGCTGCGGTTAGCCTGGCGATTATTGCTTCCAGCGGGCCGGCGCCGCTGGTGCGGGTGCCAGTCAACAGCCTGGAAAATATCAAGCGGGTGCTCGATATCGGTGCGTGGGGGATTGTGGTGCCGATGGTGAACACACGGGCAGAGGCTGAGGCGGTTGTTGCCGCTGCGCGATACGGCCCGATCGGGTCGCGGTCGATTGGGGGACAGCTTCACGCGGCCAATTTTGAAACAGACACCGCGACGTATTACACGAAAGCAAATGACGAGATTCTGGTCGTGGTAATGGCTGAACACATCAAAGCCATCGAAAACGCGGAGGAGATTATCAGTGTGCCCGGGATCGACGCGGTGTTTATCGGGCCGAACGATCTGCACAATTCGATGTGCAAGCCGCCTTGTTTCGAAAGCGACGATGCGCAGTTTGTGCAAGCACTCGAACATATACTGAAAGTTGCGCGTAAACATGGCGTGGCTCCTGGCATCCACGTTGTGGATGCGGAGGCTGCTCAGCGGCGTATCGCGCAAGGGTTCCAGTTCATAGCGGTGACGAGTGAAGCGGGAATGATGCTGAGCAAGGCGCAGGAGATCGCGAAGTTTCTGGGAATCTCTGCAACGAAGGGGCCGGTTGCGAAGTAATGAGCGATGAAGAT
>Ga0137394_10002805_pt1 | contig 12994 bp, 9 predicted proteins | sample czobulk116metaG_FD_108278 | JGI IMG/M metagenome (GOLD analysis project Ga0137394, IMG submission 108278) | Vadose zone soil microbial communities from Angelo Coast Range Reserve, California, USA - czobulk1.16 metaG | ecosystem: Environmental > Terrestrial > Soil > Vadose zone | place: USA...
TGGGGAAATTCGTCAGGTTGACGCGCGTCGATGAATTGCCGCAGCTCATCAATGTCATGCGCGGTGACATGAGCTTCGTCGGCCCGCGGCCGGAACGCCCGCCCTTCGTGCACGACCTCAGCCGGAAAGTGCCGTTCTACGCAAGCAGACATTCCGTGAAGCCGGGTATCACCGGTTGGGCGCAGGTTCGCTATCCCTACGGGGCGTCGGTGGACGACGCGGTGCAAAAGCTCCAATTCGATCTTTACTACGTGAAGAACCACTCCCTGTTCCTGGATCTGGTCATTCTCTTTCAAACTGCGCAGGTTGTCTTGTTTGGCCATGACAGCGCGCGCTGAAGGGAGGCAATCACGGTGCCGGGCCTTCGTAGCTGCCCGCGGACGCCCCTTTGGGTGCAGAGTAAAAAACGAACCAGTAGGTCGGCTAGTGCGCCACGCGCAAGGGTTGCATGGGCGATTCCTCCCAGCGAATAACCCTGTTGCTCTTGAAATGAACCCGGGAAGGCCCATAATCCCAGACGGTTTCGGTTTCCGTTATCGGAGTCCCTTGGATCGCCCGCACCTCGTCTTTGGTAGATCCGACCTCGAAAGTCCCCTCTTGCATTCGAACGGGTTGGTCACGGGCAATTCGCAAGGGATTGTCGGGGTGCTGGCTCCAAGAGATCACCTTTCCTTGCGCAAAGTGGATCTGCGACTTGCCGTAGTGCCAAGTGTCGCCCTGAGTGAGGGTCGGAATGCCCTGAGCGGCGTAGACCTCGCCAAGCGTCGAGCCGATCCAAATCCAACCAAGCTCGCGACGAGGACTCTCCGCGGGTGCCTGTGTCGCAGTATCTGGACGGTTAAGGTCGTTGGTGGGTTGCCTGTCGTCCGGCGCCATCGGCCCCGCGTACCGATCGGCAAAGTACAGGGCAGGGATTACGACGAAAAGCGCAAGCGCAACACGGCGCCTGCGCCCCGGCCCGTCCTTCGAAAGAGGGCTGCCCGTTGCGGCTATTGCGCCCGTTTTCGCATGATTATTGGAACGGACGCCATCAGGTACCGGGCGGGCGTGACGTCTCGGTCCCGGTGCCCCCATTTCTCCCATCGCAGGCTTGCGCGGCGGGAGCACCCCGTTTTGGCGCTTGTACTTCCACAAGGCCTGATAGGCGATCGTGATCTGTTTGCTGCGTTCCTCGGCGATTTCTCTGCTGGCGGTGTCACCGGAAAAGCGATCCGGATGCCATTGTCCCATGAGGCGCCTGTAGTGTCTGCGCAGCGTTTCCCAATCGGTGTCGGGGTCGACTCCGAGAGCAGCGTAAAATGCAGAATAGTCGTCCATGACAACGGTTGGTGCGTGCGGACGCAGGAGCGATTCGGGTAGCGGAATTCTTGCACATTTCCCGCGTTAATGACCGACGAGCGGCCGGAAAATCGAATCTTTCGCGGCAAGTTGTTGTCGGCCTACAAAGCGGTGGACCAAACAGGCGCGATGCCCCGTACCTGTCATGATGCGGTGCTCCATCTGGCGAGCGCGGCAAAGGAATCCCGGGCAAGGAAACAAGCGTATGGCGAGGTGGTAGATGAGCGGATTGCGATGGGTCGGTATTACTGCGGTGGGGATGCTCGTGGCGGGTTGCGAGAGCATCCCCGCGCCTGCTGATAGCAGTGTGGATCGAGCGCTCGCAAATGTAGAGGAGTACCGCATTGGCGCGGACGACCGGGTGCAGGTGACCGTGTGGCGCAACCCGGAACTGTCTATAACCGCGCCGGTAAGGCCGGATGGAAGAATCTCGGTGCCGCTCATAGGCGATGTCGAAGCAGGAGGCCGCACGCCAGGCGAAGTGGCCGAAAGCATCAAGAGACTACTCGCTGTCTACATTCGCGAGCCGAGTGTGGCCGTAATCATCACTGAACTGCGTTCACACGAGTACCTCTCGCGCGTGCGCGTGACCGGTGCAGTGCGTACCGCGCGATCGGTTCCCTACCGCCAGGGAATGACTGTACTCGATGTGGTACTTGAAGCTGGCGGCGTGAACGACTTCGCATCGCCCAATCGAACCAAGCTATACCGCAAATTAAAGGACAAGATGGAAATATTCGAAATCGAGCTTGGCGACATACTCAACAAGGGCCGGCTCGAAACCAACCTGTTTCTCCGACCTGGGGATGTAATCACCGTTCCTGAGCGGCTGTTTTAGCCAAGCTGCCTGTCCGGGATTGCCATAGGAGTATAAAACTGTGTTACCTGAACAGATCGCAAAAGCGCTCATCACTGAGTCGTTCCATTCGCGCCGGCTGGTTGTGGGGATATTTGTCATTGTGAACGCGGCGACGCTGACGGCGGGATTGCTGTGGCCCAAGGCTTACACGGCATCGACCAGCATCCTCGTGGATGAAAGGACCATTATCCAGCCCCTGATGGCAGGCGCTGCCGTCGCGACCGATGCCCTTGACCGCAGCAAGAATGCACGCGAGGTGATCTTCGGACGCAGGATCATGGATCTGGTCCTCGAATACGGCGGGTGGTTGAAAAGCAAGCCGAGCGAAGAGGCCGAGCGTCTTACAGAGGAAATCAAGAAACGGACAGTCATCAGCACCGTCGGGAAGAACATTCTCAGGATCGAGTACCGCGACGACGATCCGCAGCGGGCACTTCGCGTGACGGAGAAATTCGCCGAGCTGTTTATACAGGAAAGCATCGCCGCGAAAGCAGCGGAAAGCGGTGCAGCATTCGCCTTCATCGAAAAGCAGACGCAGGACTACCAAGACAAGCTGACCCGCACCGAAGAGGAATTGAAGGAATTGCGCTCGTCGAACCTGGACGTGCGTGCCGGCAGCGAGGGTGAGGTGACTACAAGGCTGAACGATCTCCATAGACGCATAGAGGCCGCGGCGCAGGAACTGCGAGAGGCAGAGATCAAGGAGACTTCGCTGGAGCGTCAGATATCCGGCGAAGCGGAGTCGACCGCCGCGATTTCGCGCGAAGGTCAATACCGAACACGTATCGGGGAGCTCCAATCAAAGCTCGACACGCTGCGGCTCAGTTACCGCGACACACATCCCGACATCGTTCAAGTCAAGCAGCAGATCCAGGATCTGACGGACGGGATCAATGCCCAGCGGGTGCGCCGAGAGCAGACAAAGCGCTCAGGCCCCTCGGAGCCGGACGAGTCGGTCGTGAACAATCCCATCTACCAGCAGTTGCGCCGCGAGCAATCGCAGAATCAAAGCACGATCGAAGCACTAACAGCCCGTATCGCTGAGTTGCAACGGCAGTTGCAGAATGAGGTAAGTCGAGGCAAGCGCATGCACAGTGGCGATGCCCGTTTGGCTGAGCTTACACGCGACTATCAGATAAACCGCGATATTTATCAGGACCTCTTGCGACGGCGCGAGAATGCACGCGTTTCGATGAATATGGATAGCGACCACCAGGGTCTGACATTCAAAATCCAGGAGCCGGTTAGCCTACTGCAGTCTATCGTCGGACCGCGGTTTTTGCATTTCGCGGTCGGAGGCATTCTGCTCGGGGTATTGATTCCCCTTGGGCTGCTTTACGCCCGGCTGCAGTTCGATCCGCGCATTCGCATTGGAAGCGCGATTGCGGTGGCGCACAAACTGCCGATCGCAACGGTCGTACCCCACCTGTGGAGCCGAAGGGAACTGAAAGGTCTGCGCTGGGAGCTCGTGCTGCTCACCTTGGTTGTGTTGGCGACGATCGCTGCGTCGGCAGCCGTTTCCGCGATGCGCTTCATAAAGGTGTTATAAGATGAGCAAGATCGAGAAGGCACTCAACAAGGCCCGCGAGGAACGAGGAAATCTGCAACTTGTGCCTGTCGCGGGCGCGCGGCCCGTACCGGGAACCGCCTTGGTAACGAATCGGGTTGCGCATCCCGAGACTATCCCCCGCATGGCAAAGAACGAGGTGCGCCTGCTCAGCGTGGGCGACCTCGCACAGCGAGGTGTTATCCAGTCCCAGCAGGGAGAAGACCCTGCGGTCCAGGTGTTCCGCGACTTGCGGACCAAAATCGTCCAACAGAGCCAGGGTCAGAACGCCGTAATTCTCGTCACTTCCGTGAGTCAAGGATGCGGGAGCAGCTTCATTGCGCAGAACCTTGGAGCGGCGTTTGCTTTCGATATGGGAAAGACCGCGCTCCTGATCGACTGTAATCTCAAGACCCCGAGCGTGCACAAGCTGCTGGCCAATGCGTCGGCGCCGGGCCTGACGGAGTACTTTGAAAACCCGGATCTCGACATCAAAGAGATCATCCACCCCGTAGGTATCGCGCGCTATCGCGTGATCACTGCGGGGAAGCGGCGGGAGATTATCGAGGAATATTTTACCTCGGAAAAGATGAAGCACCTGATGGATACCCTGCGACGGCGGTACCAGGAGAGGTTCATCATCATGGATGGCCCCCCGATGTCGAAAATCGCGGACATCCGCATTCTCTCCGACCTGGCCGATTGGGTGCTTGTCGTCGCGCGCTACGCACGCTCCACAAACACGCAGATAGCCAACTGCCTGGATGCGATCAGCGAGAAGAAGCAGATTGGCATAGTCTTCAACGAAGAGCCTCGCTTCCCGCGGATTCGCTGACCGCATGCCCGGGGCCATCGGGAGGGCGACGAGCGCAACCCGGTTTTGGCGGAAAGCGCGATTGACCGGAAGCGAACGGGCGCCTGCGGCTCGTCGCGCTCGCTTCGCGAGATGGAGGATCTGGTGCGCCGCGATGCTGGGCTGGGCCTGTTCCACCCCGATCCAAGCCGGCGAGTTCGGCTACGGGGTCGGCCTTTCCCTCTCGCACGACAGCAACATCGGACACACCGAGACGAACCCGCAAAGTGAGTGGACCCGGGTGCTGGTGGCTGGTCTTTTCTACCGGGAGAACACCATTGGTGTGACTGCGCGAGTTCTGGCGCAGGTGGAAAGGCGGCATTTTTATCGCCACACTTTCCCTGACGACACGGGCGGGTTCCTGGACGGGGCGGCGGTTTGGACGATATTGCCGCGGCAATTCACTTGGGCCGTCGAGGATGTATTCCGGGAGGTGCAGCTCAATATCGCCGCCCCGAGTACGCCGTCCAACCTCACCAAGTCGAATACCCTGAGCACGGGTCCGGATTTCACCTTTCTCCTGAGTTCCACGAATTCCGCGGTGATCGGCGGCAGATACGGCCGATTCGATGTCCAAAACAGCATTAATGACAACCAGCGCTACACGGCATATGTGCGAGGCATGCACGCTTTGTCACCTCAGACGAAGGTATCCCTGAACTATGAAGCGGCGCGCATGTATTTCGAGCCCGGAGCTCAGGTCCTCGCCAAAGTTCTACGAGAGGACTGGTTCGGGCGCTTTGAGAACCGTTCGTCCGTCAACAGTACGGCGATCGACGTCGGTACCTCGCGGGTGACGCAATATGGGGGCCCGCCCCTAAAGGGCAGCCGGCTCGCGCGACTCACACTATCGGAAGCATTGTCGTCGCAGTCGACGCTCCGCCTCGCGCTTTCCGATCAAATCTCGGATATCTACACCGACCTGATCGCAGGAGCGACCAGTTCGACGGCGCCAAGGGATGCGGGAGTTCTGGCGCTCCCTGGGACTACCTTTGCCTCCGGTGATTTGTATCATAGCAAGCGCGGCGATCTCATCTACGTGAATAACGACGGGCGTTTCGGGTACACTCTACAGGCGTACGGGCGCCGTGTCGATTTTGAAAATCTGGACCAGGATTACCAAGAGAAAGCCGGGACATTCTCGTGGACTTGGGGCTATTCCGGCGCGGTGCGGCTTAGTGCGTCCACGGCTTACTCGAAACGCACCTTTGAGAGTATCGACCGACAAGACACGGATCGCATCTACGGCGTGAGCGGGACTTACAGAGTGAACGGCAATGTGACCGTCACGATGGACATGGGCCACATCGTGCGTCAGAGCACGGTACCCTTGAGTAGCTACGTGGACAACCGAGTGGGGCTCGTTTTGGGCTACAGTTCCAGTTTTACCGACGTTCGATCCAGGCGATAATCGGACATGTATCTGGAATATTTCGGCCTCTCGGCAAAGCCGTTCGGGCTCACCCCTGACAGCGGCTTCCTGTTCATGAGCGAGCCTCACAGCCGCGCCAAAGCCTACATGGATTACACCGTGTGGAACCGCGAAGGCTTCGTGGTCATCACCGGGGAAATCGGCTGCGGGAAGACGACGCTGATCCAGAAGCTCCTTTCGGAATTGGACGAGAATGTCGTCGTTGCGAAGGTTTTCCAGACGCAGCTTGACGAGGTGGAGTTCCTGCAAGCGGTGTTGGTGGAGTTCGGGTTCAATCCGTTCAATGCGAGGAAGGTTGAACTGCTTGACATGCTCAACACTTTCCTCATCGAGCAATTCCTGCAAGGCAAGCAGATCGTTCTGATCGTGGACGATGCGCACAATTTGAGCATGAAGGTGTTGGAAGAGATCCGCATGCTCGCCGGGCTGGAAACTCGCAAGGAGAAAATTCTTCACGTGATTCTCGTCGGCCAGCCGCAGCTCAATGAGATGCTCGACCAACCGGAGATGGAGCAGTTGATGCAGCGCGTAAAGCTGCGATACTACATCCGCGCCCTGACCGAGCAGGAACTTGGTAGTTACATCCGTCACCGGCTGAGCATTGTCGGTGCGGCGAACCGAACACTGTTTCCCCCGGACACGCTGCCTTGTATCTACAAGTACGCCGGTGGCACTCCGCGCCTGATCAACACGCTCTGCGATACGACGCTGACCTGCGCCTATGCCGATAGCGTGCCGAAAATCACGGCGGAAGTCGTGGAGGCCGCCGCGAAGGAACTGCAATGGCCGCCCCATTCCGAGCGCATCGAAAAACGCCGCCTGAAGATGAAACACGGCCCGGTTGAGGGCGGAGTGCAAGGGATCTTACGTGAGCAGTCTCAGACGCTGGCGGCGATTGCCGCCCAAGTCAGCAAGCTCGAGGAACGGTCGCCGGCGCTGGAATCCATCGGCAAGAGCCTGGTGGCAATTGAGACGCACCTGCGGAATCTCGTCCAAAGTCCTAGTGTGCAGCCTCGGCAGGATTCAACAGCCGACCGTAAGCAAGGATCCGGCTAATACGATCTGGTCTGCAGTCTGTGGCTCCCTCCTGAGCCGTACAATCTCGTGGTTATCTTTCGAATTATTTTAGCGATTTGCTGGCCGGCATCCTGAGGGCGGCGGACATGCCTCGCTGCGCCTGCGTGCAGCCTATTATTTCTGAGGGACGAACGTCGCGGGTAGTTCGGGACAGTAGGGCACCTGCACCGCGCGAAGGGTTAAAATAGGTAGTGTCTCCAAACGGAGACACTACCGTTAAATAGTGTTAGCAAAATTTGCTGGCGAAGTACAATATAAACCCCGCGAGGAAGGTGGATTTTTTCACGGAAATCGCAGAGGGCGGGCGCCGTGTCCGTGATTCGTGAGGGCGCACGCATGTTTCCCCCTGTTTCCTGCGAACTACCGTACGCCGCAAACCCCGCGCACGAAGCGTGCGCCACTCGCCACCTGGTATTTTGCCCGGTGTTCCGGGCTGAAAAATGTAACATCGAATGTGAGAAACTGCCTGCCAATGAATGCAATGGGTTATGACAATTGCATGAGAGCTGGTTCAATTGGGACATCGGCGGCACGAAGGATACGACATAGCACACGACACGCCACACACAAAGCGGATTGCAACAGCCCAGGGTCCATTACTGACCTCTGCGCTTATCTCTTCGCTGTGCCGGTCAAGCAAAGAGGATCCCTATGTTGCGCATGAAGACGTTGCTGCTTTGCGCATGAAGACGTTGCTGCTCGTTCCCGTGCTCGCCCTGGCGTTCGCTGGCTGTGGTGGAGTCGAACCGGACGGCGGCGGCGGCGCGGCGAGTTCCTCTGTGCCGGCCGTGGTCCTTGCGGCGAACCCCACGTCTGTCACGAGCGGCGGGTCTTCGATGCTTACCTGGTCCTCGACGAACGCGACCTCCTGTTCCGCCTCGGGCGCGTGGTCGGGTGTCAAGGCGACTTCCGGCAACCAGTCTACGGGCGCGCTCACCGCGAGTGGCAACTACTCTCTTAGCTGTATCGGCTCGGGAGGTAGCGCAAGCGCGGTGGCGACGGTCACTGTGTCGGGTACACCGCCGCCACCGCCGGTACCTACAGTGTCGCTTGCGGCGAACCTCACGTCTGTCACGAGCGGCGGGGCTTCTACACTCATCTGGTCATCGACGAACGCGACTTCCTGTTCTGCCTCGGGCGCGTGGTCGGGCGCCAAGGCGACTTCCGGTAACCAGTCGACCGGCGCGTTGACAAGCACCAGCACCTTCGGTCTTGCCTGCACCGGGTCGGGCGGGACTGCGAGCGCGTCAACGACTGTCACCGTATCGCCTCCGCTCACGGGCGGCCTCGACTTTCCGACCCGGTGCGCTCAACCTGGCGTCGTAAAGTGTGTCGGATTCGATAGCGCGGCCGATATCCCGGACGCGGATGGCGGCGCAAATTCAAATCTCGGGATCTTCGCTAGTTCCGGCAACGCGAACGTCAAACCGACGCTGGATACCAGCGTCAAGGCTTCGGGAGCCAGCTCTCTGAAGTTCACGATACCATCGAATTCCGGGGCGGACACTTCGGGGTCATACTTCACAAACTTTTCGAGTGATTTGCTGACTCAGTTTGGAGCGAACTCAGAGTTCTATGTCCAGTGGCGGCAACGCTTCACGACCGCCTTCCTGACCACTCAGTACGCTGGAGGGTCAGGCTGGAAGCAGGTCATCATCGGCAGCGGCGACCAGCCTGGAACGCTCTATTTCTCTTGCACGGACTTGGAAACCGTCGTCGTGAACGGGTCCGACCGCGGCTTCGCTCAGATGTACAACTCTTGCACGGGCTCAGCCTCGCACAGCGCGTTTTTCCCGTTCGAGGAGCCATTCGCTTCACCAGCCAACTCGTCTGATTTCAAACTCCAGAACGCGCGTCCGAGTCCCTACTGCCTCTATTCGCAGAGTGGGGCTGGCCGCTTCCCGCCCAACGGGAACTGCTTCGGATACTTCCCCAATGAGTGGATGACGTTTCGGCTAAAGATCAAGACCGGACCTCGGGTGGGAAATGAGTGGCAGGGTAGCAGGGTCTCGCTCTGGATCGCCCGCGAAGGGCAGCCCTCGCAGCTCGCCATCGACTTTCCCATCAACCTGACTGCGGGGGATGCTGCGGCCGATCAGAAATTCGGGAAGGTGTGGCTGCTCCCCTACAACACAGGCAAAAACTCGTCGATATCCTACCCTGAGACCTTCATCTGGTACGACGAGCTCATCATTTCGACAACGCCAATCGCCGATCCAGCGCCATGACGGCCAGAAACAAAGTCGGTGTGTCGTTCAAGCAATGGGAATCCCTATGTTGCGAATGAAGACATTACTGCTCTTTTCCCTGCTCGCCCTAGCGTTCGCCGCTTGCGGCGGTGCAGAGGAGCAGGAACCCGGATCCGCTGGCGCGTCGGGAGGTTCCACGGGCACCCCACCTGATACGGCTGCGCCCTCTATGCCCGGTAATTTGGCGGCCGTGGCGGCGGGTTCGACCGGGGCCAACCTCTCCTGGAGCGCCTCATCCGACAACGTCGGAGTGACGGGTTACATCGTCCGCCGCAACGGCACTCAAGTAGCAACGCCTATCGCCACGAGCTATGTTGACGCGGGTCTATCCGGCGGCCAAACCTACAGCTATACGGTGGCCGCGCGCGACGCGGCCGGCAACATTTCACCCGATTCGCCGAGTCGAAGCGTCACGACCCCAGTCCCTCCGCCGGTCGACACAATTGCACCTTCTGTACCCACTAGCCTTGTGGCCACACCGGGATCCAACGCAATCAGCCTGACTTGGGGCGCGTCGACGGACAACGTTGGCGTAACGGGTTATGTAGTGCGTCGGAATGGCACCCCTGTAGCGACGAGCGCGGCAACGAGCTATGTGGATTCCGGCCTCATCGCGAGTACAACCTACGCGTTCACAGTTTCCGCCATTGACGCCGCGGCCAACGCCTCAGCGGAAACGGCACCTGTGATGGCCACAACGCTGGCAGCAGGGACATCGACGTCGCTTTCCCAGGTAGCGGCTTCGCTGCAGCCTGGACGGTGGGCCAATTTCATTATGGGCGGGCTCGATTCGTCGCTGGTTGGCGCTTCTACTCCGGGGAATCCATCCCTGTTCAACTATGCGGCACGAGGTCATTGGGATCCTGCACACAAGAAACTTCAGTTCGCCGGCACGAGCCACACGGGTGGCTTGTTGGTCCCAGGGGCTGGGGGACTGATCACCTGGGATGACGCAACGAACCAGTGGACGAGGGAAACCTACACCTGGAGCTCCGAAGCCCCGGGGCATTCCTACTACCACACCGCTCTGAACAAAGGCAACGGTGATCTCTATTTCCGCCAATTTAACTCGGCGAGCATCACGCGCCGGACGTACGGCTCGACCGGGCAAGCCTCCTGGCAGTCCGGGCAGGTAGCCAATCATCCGAATACGGCAAACCAGGTCGCAGGCGGTCTTGAATGGTTTCCACAGCTCAACGGCGGGGCCGGTGGCCTGGTTTTCGTGGACGCGACCGGCGCCTCTTGGTCTAACGCCGCGCTTTCGTCTTGGACAAGGCAGAGCGGGTCGTCACCTTCCGGCCCCTATCATAACTGGGTCGCCCAAGCAGGCGGATTCATGTATTGGGGTGGCGGCAATGGCTCGACGGCCATGTATCGTTTGAGCTCAACGGGGAGCGTCACCGTGATGCCGAGCACGCCGCTCGAGGCCGGAAACATTTTCAATAATGCGATCGTGCTGCCACACCCGAACGGTACGGACCTCCTGCTTATCGGGACCTCCGCTGGAGGCCCCATCTATCGGTTCAATGGAACGAGTTGGACGAGCGTCGGTACACATCAGATCGGGCAGCCATTGTGGGTCGGTTTCACGGTCCCGGAATATGGAGTCGTTGTTTTTGTGCAACATGTAGACGGGAACGGCGCCGCATCGGCGTTCGTCTATAAGCCATAATGTACATCGATAAGGCGATACTACTGCGGTAGCAAGCAAATCAAGCGTTCCGTCGAGCGGGCGGCGGGCACCCCCGTTAACCGCCGTTCGACGCTGGGTAGTGAAATTCGATCAGCGCGATGAGCCGCGTCCGGGACACATTGTGGTTATTGCGCTCAATTCTTCCGTCAACTCGCCTTAGTACTCTCCCTTCGGAAAAGTCGCTTAAAGCGCCTAACAAGATGACTGTTGGGGTCTGTGCTCGGGTGCAAGGGTTGGTATATCTCAGCCCTTCCGTCGCACGCAAGACGGCAAATCGCGAGCACGTACTAGGCACCCAGTTCCGGCGATCACGTTTCACAGATCAGCAGTGCAGTAAGCGTATTCTCTCCTTCCATATTCTCGCCTAGAAAGTCTGTTGGTGATGGACTTGATCGGCTGGTGCGCCACGCCATCACGTACGTCGGCAAAGCGTAGGCGCTTAAAGTCTGACGCGGGAACGATTTTCCCCGATCCCGGGGACTGCTATACTCAAACCTTACGTACTACACGACCTTCAAGGAAAGATGTTTGCTGCGAGCCAATCGATCGCATCCCCGAGGACGGGTTCCGGTTTTCAACGGAACGGAGCACAAGGTGCGCTGGCCGTTGGAAACTGCTTTCGAAGGAAGGTTGAGCAAGGCATGACCTTGCGCAAAACCTTCAGAGGCGCTTCTGCCTGCGACTAAGCAAGGGTTCTCCGATAAGGCAGCATGCGCGCGGTTCGAAAACAAGCTGCACTTGTCCTGTGCTCTCTCTTTGCGGTACTGCTCATTCTCGAAGGCGGGATCCGGCTATACTCGGCATTCTGGTTTCCCCGCATGATGCAACTGGATGCTCAGTTAGGTTGGAAACACACGCCAAACGTCCGTAAAGTTTTCGTGAACGAATTCGGGGAAAAGGTCGAGGTCAGGCAGAATCAATACGGTCACCGTGGACGTGCGTACCCCATTGCCAAGAACCCGAAGAAGCTCAGGATTCTAGTGCTGGGGGATTCATTTACCGAAGGAATACAGGTCGGAGAAGACGATCTTTTTACTGCGTTTCTTGAACGGAGCAACCCACGCCTGGAAGTTCTCAATGCAGGTGTTGGCGGCTACGGAACGGTACAGGAGTACTTGTACCTGGAAACTGCCGGCCTAAAGCACAATCCGAATCTCGTTCTGCTCATGGTTTTTGAAAACGATCTCGCTGACAATTGCTTGCATGCTTACCCCGGCTTCGGACCGCGGCCCTATGCCGTGCTACGTGCACAGTCGGTGCAAATCGTAAGGGATTCAGAGTCACAAGAATTTCTGAAATATGCGCTGCCCGTACCATTTGCCAACGCACTCAATCAACACAGCTATCTGTTCTATTTCTTGAACAACAACGTTTACCATAGGTTACGCGCGACCCACGTGCGGGAGCTGCAGAAAGCCGACCTCAAACGCACCGATGAATGCGGCCGCTACGACGTCATGTTTGGCATGATCAGGCAAATGGCGCAGTTAGTTACGATGCACAACGTTCGCCTGGCGCTGGTTCTTATCCCTACTCGGGAGCAGGTAGAACAGGGTAACGCCGCAACGCTCCAGCCGATCATTGACTATTGCGAGCGGGAGAGGATTGCTTATCTATCGCTGCTCGGGAGATTTAGAAAAGACATGGACAGGTCACCGCCATATTTCCCACGTGATATCCATTGGACAAAAGCCGGACATCGTCTTGCCGCAGAGGAAATTTCGCTTTTCCTTAAGAATATGATGCCGCAAATTATCCAGGAACAGATCGTTGACGGTCGGGAATAGCCAGAGGTGGCGCTGGAAATCATGACTCGCGCTTAGCTGAAGAACCTGCTCTTATGGGCGAAGGGATCGCCCGATAAAGGAGCGGTGATGAGAACGCCAAGAAGGAACCACACAGCGTCGTTCAAGGCGAAGGTTGCCGTGGAAACGCTCAAAGACGACA
>Ga0137394_10002809_pt1 | contig 12990 bp, 8 predicted proteins | sample czobulk116metaG_FD_108278 | JGI IMG/M metagenome (GOLD analysis project Ga0137394, IMG submission 108278) | Vadose zone soil microbial communities from Angelo Coast Range Reserve, California, USA - czobulk1.16 metaG | ecosystem: Environmental > Terrestrial > Soil > Vadose zone | place: USA...
CCGAAGGTGTCGAGCGCACACTGGATGATGCGCTTAGCCGACTTGAAGTCGGCGACGCTGTCGCCGTTGGCGATCGCCTGCCCCCCCATCTTCTTGATCTCGGCGACGACCTCCTGCGCGGGCGTGGCGCTCGCCTGACCGGTGCCGTCGAAGTGCGCCCCGAGGTCGTTCACGACGACCTTCGCGCCGTGCTTCGCCATCATGAGCGCTTCCTCGCGGCCGATACCGCGGCCGGACCCGGTAACGATCGCCACCTTGCCATCGAGCAACATCGGGGAGCCTCCTTGGGATTGGTGAATCACGAATACCTGCCCCAGCGCGTCACGCGTTGTCAAGGCACGTGGACCTTCACGAAGGCCTGCGGTATGGGCGTGCCGCGTGCGTCGCGCGCTCCGCATCGTGAACGTGCTGATCGCGCTCGCCACCATGGCGAGCGCGATCGCGGTGCTCGCGTCCGACCTCTTCGACACGGGCTATCGCGCGCACTACCGGGACGCTCCCTGGTTCGTCGCCCTCTACGCCGCCGCGCAGGTCGTGATGCTGGTGGAGTTCGCGCGGGACGGGAGGCTCGTGCCGTGGCTAGCCGTCGCGAAGGCGCTGGCAGCCTACTTCTTCCTCCTCAACTTCCTCGCGCTGTGGCCCTACTGGCGCACGTGGTCACCGGCCCGCTACGTGTACCAGCTCTTCGAGTGGGGCGAGGGGCAGAAGGTCGGCCTCTTCGCGATGGTGTTCCTCGGCCGGGGTGCGTTCAACACGGTGAACGCGATGTACTTCACCGCGCCGTGGTGGCGGCCGCTCCGGGTCCGCCATCCGCTTCTCGGCCGGCTCGTGACGGCGGCCCCGATCGCCGCGACCACCTTCTGCGTCTGGACCTTCGTCCAGCTCACGGCCCAGGAGACGAAGATGTTCTCCCCGGAGGCCGAGGAGGTCGCGCGAACGGTACTCGAGAGCCTCGACTGCGAGGCGGTACGCGCCAACGCCGGCCAGACCACCACCGATCTCCGGCAGCGCGGCGACCGCCAGTACCACGTCCGCATCACCTACGACTGCCGCGCAACGCGCGTCCTCGTCATGACCGAAGAGGGCCGCGTCGGCACCGCCGCCTCCCCCCGCACCGAGTGCTGCAAGGATCAGCCCGCGAGCTGACCGGCCCCCCGTCCGACCGGCTCGCCGGAGCACCGCCGTCACGCACGGGACCGGGGCGCGGAGGACCCCCGATCGCCGCCTTGAGGCCGCGAGCGCCCCGGTCGCGAGCGGCGGAATGCTCGTCGCGGCCGAATCGAAGGCGAGCGGGGGTTCCCCGCGCCCCGGTCCCCGTTGCCCCGACGGCGCCCGCCTACGCGCGAGCCGGCGCCGCCTCGATCGCCGCCGCCTCCGCCTCGGCACCGGCCCACAGGAACGCCGGCCGGAACCGCGCGACCACGGACGGCAGCAGCACGAGCGTGCTCGCGGACGAGACCAGCATGGCGAGCGCGACGAGCGAGCCCAACTGCACGTGGAACGCGAACCCGGAGAGGCACAGGGTCGCGTAGCCGAAGGCGATCGCCGACGAGACGAAGAGGATGGCCTTCCCGGACGACATGAGCGCTCGCTCGAGCGCGTCCTCGAGCGCCCCGCCGTGCGACAGCTCCTCGCGCACGCGAAAGAGCAGGTAGATCGCGTAGTCGGCGCCGATGCCGACCGCCATCGCAGAGATCGCCGACGTGACCGTGTCGAGCGGGATGCCGAGGAGCCCCATCACGCCGAAGTTGAGCGCCACGGTGAGCGCGAGCGGCATCGCCACCAGGAGCCCGCCGAGGAGCGAGCGCAGCAGGAGCGAGGCGATCACGAGCGTGATCACGCCGACCTGCAGGATGTTCCGCAGCTTCCCGTGCACCATCACCTCGGCGGCCGCCGCGCTGGACGCGAGCGAGCCCGTGAAGCGGACCGTGTAGCCGGGCGGGAAGGTCTTCTCGATCTGCTCGCGGGCGGTCGCGATCAGCGCCTGCCCGTAGAGCGTGCTGTCCTCGTGGACGAGCAGTCGGACCTTGGCGGCGCGGTGCGCCGGATCGAGCAGCGTTTCGAAGTCCTCCGCGCCGCCCGACAGCGAGTAGAGGAAGAGATACTGCGCGGTGAGTCGCCGTGTCCCCGGCAGCTCGCCGGCCTCCGTCCGATCGCCGCTCGCGTCCCCGGTCATGGCGAGGTGCATCTTCCGCACGAAGTCCACGTAGGAGAGCGCCTTCCCCACGCCGGGCTGCGCCTCGAGGTTCCGCTCGAGCCGGTAGATCGCGCGCATGATCGCCGGCTCCTCGAGCGCTCCTTCCTCCTTGCCCTCGACCAGGACGATCAGAGTGTTCGTGCCCGCCAGCTTGTCGTTGATCGCGGCATCGTCCACCCGGATCTGCTCGCCGGCCTTGAACTCCCGCTTGTGGCTCATGTCGATCTGGATCCGGCTCGCGAGGGCGACACACGTGGCGACCAGCACCGCCGTCCCGAGGAAGACCCAGCGCCGCGCCGGGCTCGCGGCGATACGCGCCGAGGCGCGGAGGAACCCGTCGAGCCAGGGATGCGCGGCCGCTTCGCGCTCTCGCTCGCGCAGCCGCGGCGCCGGCAGGAGCGCGCGCACCGCCGGGATGATCGTCAGCTCGATCACCATTGCCGAGATGATGCCGAAGCCGGTGAACAGCCCGAACGTGCGGATCGTGGCCGTGCGGAAGGTCGCGAGCGAGCAGAACGAGAGCGCCGCGATGGTGCCCGCTGCCAGCATGACCGGTCCCACGCGGGCGAGCGAGTCGGCGATCGCGGTGTCGACGTCGCCGGAACGGTCGTATTCCTCGTAGAAGCGCTTGAGGATCTGCACCGCGTGTCCCGCCGCCACCGCCAGGATCAGGATCGGCGTGGTCGTGTTGAACGGATCGAGCGGCACGCCGAGGAGTCCCATGAGCCCGATCGCCCAGACGACCGAGAGCAGAGCGGTCAGGAGGGGCAGGAAGAGGGCCTGCAGGGTGCGGAAGGCCTCGTAGTGCACGAGCCCGATCACGAGGAGCGCCAGCGGAAAGTAGTAGACCATGCGTCCGGCATACGCGCTCAGCTGCGAGAGGAAGACCACCGGGCCGGAGAGCCGATAGTCGAACGTCCCGTCGTCGCAGGCCTTCACGGCGCCGAGCACCGCCATGTGGAGATGGCGGTAGCCCGGCGTCTCGGGCGTCAGGTCGAAGCTCGCCTGCACGGCTGCGGCGGAGCCGTCGGCGGCGACCAGCGTGCCGACGTAGGCATCGTTCGAGAACGCGCGGCGCCGGACCGCCTCGGCGCCCGCCGCATCGTCGGGCGGGCCGTCCATAACCCGCTCGACCTCCATACCTTCCTCGGTCCCGCGGATCTCCTTCACATGCGGCGCCGAGAGGCTCTGGATGAGCGCCTGGTTCGCGCCCGGAACGCGGCGGATGCGCTCGGTGACCTCGCTCAGCTTGTGCAGGAACGCGGGAGTGAAGACCTTTCCGTCGTGCGGGAAGAGCCCGACGACGACCAGGTTCTTGTCCCCGAAGAGCCGGTGCACGTCGTTCAGGGTCTGGATGAAGGGATGATCCTGCGGCAGCTGGCGGTCGGGGTCGATCTCGACGTGCAGGCGGGTGGCGGCGCGAGCGAGGAGAAGCGTCGTCAGCAGCAGCACGGCGCAGACCAGCACGCGATGGCGGGTGACCCAGCGGGCATAGTTCCTGAGCACGGCGTCCTCCCTTCAGGCCGCGAGCTCGGCTTCCGCGCTCCTGAGATAGTCCGCGAAGGAAGCGTAGAAGAGGCCGTTCAGCTCCTCGAACCCCGCCGCGAGCCGCTCGGCGGTCTCGCGCGCGAACTCCGACGACACGCGAGTGCCGAAGCGCCTCACCCAATCCTCGAGATAGGCAACGTGACGATGCTCGTCGCGGAGAATGCTGCCGATCACGGCCTGCGTCTGCGGGTCGCTCGTCAGCGCCTCGTAGTTGGTTTCGAGCTTCGGCAGTGCGTCGCGCTCCGCGATCGCAGCCACGGAGAGGACTTCGAAGGTCTCCTCGTCGTCGAAGAACTCGCGATCTGCGTACACTCGCTTCGGGTCGCGGCCTCGACACTTTGCGACGATGCCTTCCGTTCGATCGATGGCGATCGGAAGGCGCGAGGGGGCAAAGCCGATCTCGTTCATGCGCCGTACCAGGATGTAGGCGTGCCGGGCCTCGTCGGCAGCATGCTTCGTAACATCCAGCCTGAGCCGTTCATCCGCGATGATCTCCGTGAGGCAGCTGAGATCGGCAGCGGCCCTCACCTCCGAAGCCCGGATGAGGTTCAGCAGCGCGCCGGTCCCCCTAGGACACCCATGAATGAACCGGATGAACTCCAGCAGCTCCGACCTTGTCATTTTCATCGTCAGGCCTCCTCGTCATGTGTCTGTCCCAAACGCCGGGCTCGAGCCGCTTTGCTCCGTTCGGGCCGAGACCCGGCGCCGTATCCGGAATGATGAGCTCGGGAAGAGTCGACTCGAAGAGGAACTCCCAGAGCCGGTGATCGCGGTGCTCACGAAGACCGCGGCGGATGTCCATCGTGAGGAGCTCGTGCTCCGAGTTGCCGAGCTTCTCGTACCGAGCCACCAGGCCGGAGCGCTGAAACCGCAGCCACTCGTACGTCCAGATGCGTTCTTCCTTCGAGCAGACCACGATGTAGTCGATTCCAAGGCGCCCCATGACGAAGTTGATCATCAGCTTGAAGAGCCCGAACGACACGGTCGGCAGAAGCTTCTCGGTCTTGCGATGTGCGGGGAGGATCGCGAAGCGATTCACCTCCACGACCTTCGGTGACCGGAGTCGGGGCGGCAGCCAGAAGTATTCCTCGGCCTCAAGGCGACCGAGAGAACGCGGCGTGATCCTCATCGTCCCGGCCGTCTCTCCCGATTCGACGTGCTCGGCCAGAAGGAGCCACGAGCGGGCGTCGTACGGGTCGGGGACTGGAACGTCGTAGCCGCAGGCGCCGTTGTAGACGCCCCGCCGGACCTCCAGCGCGGCTTCGAAGGCCGCCGGGGTGTCGCAGACGGTGAACCGGTACCCGCGGAGCAGATCGGCGAACGGCGAGGACTTCGGCTCTACTTCGCGGGCGGTTGCTGCTTGCTGCCTGTCTCGCATGGGAACCCCTCCTGAGGCACGCTGCTGCAACCCGCGTGCCGTGCGCCGAGGCTCCCGCGGCTAATGGGGACGCGGAGGGGTCCGCGGACGGTATGAACTCCGGTTCCTGGTACCCGTCCGCGAGTTCACGGAAGACGCCGCGATGGGCAGCCGCCCGTGCTTGAGACTATGGCCGTCAGCACAGAGAATCGACGTCATCCGTGCGGTATCATTGGCTCATCCCGCTGGTGGCGGCGCTCGCCAACCTCATCGTTTTCGTCCCGGTCCTGAGGCAAGGCGTTCGCCACCGCCTCCATCGAGTGTTCGCGTGCATGACCCTGGTCATCGCGGTCTGGAACCTCGATATCTTCTGCCTCTACTACTTCTCGGACATCGTCTCCGCGGAACTCTGGAGCCGGGTCTTCAGGACCGGGATCTGCTTCTCCCCGCCGGTCATCTTCCATTTCGCACTCGTTCTATCCGGCACGCAGGGTCGACGGTGGTGGAATGCGCTGACGGTGGGATACGGGATCGCCGTGGCCCTGGCGCTCGCCAACGCCCGGGGCGCTCTGGTCGACCACCTCACGCCTCACGTCTGGGGATGGTACGTCCAGCCGACCCGGCTCTACGCCGTCTTCACCCTCTCATTGATCGTCTCGTTCCTGCTGTCGGGAGAACGCATCTGGCACACCTACCGATCGTCTTCTTCTCCCCGGCAGCGCGTGCAGGCGAAGTTCTGGCTGATCGCCTTCCTGATCGCGATGCCGTTCTCGCTCACGAACTTCCTTCCGATCTACGGGTTCAGGATCTACCCGCTCGGGAACGTGGGCAACGTGCTCTACGTCTGGATCGTTGCCTACGCCCTGGTCCGTCACCGCCTCATGGACGTGGACTACGTCGTCCAGAAGGTCGTGAGCTTCTCGCTCGCCGCGCTGGTGGTCTTCCTGCCCGGCGCCACGGGCCTTGCGACGCTGGCTCGTACCCTAGGCGCCGATCGCCCCGTATTCCTGGCCTTCGCCGCCGTAGCCCTCGGCCTCTTCGCAGTCGTGTTGGTTCCGACGCTTCAACAGGCGTTCGAGACGCAGGTCCAGCGCGCCTTCTTCCCGCATCGCTACGACTACCGGCGCCGGCTTCGCCAGATCGCCTCGGACCTGGCGCACATGCTGAACGAGGCGCAGCTCGTGAAACAGCTCGGCGATGGGCTCACCGAGATCCTCGACGTCGAGAGCTGCCAGATCTACGTCCGTGACGAGCCGACCCGGCGTCTTGCCCTGATGTTTCCCGCGCCCGCGGGCTCTCCCCATCTCCTCGAGGCCGACCTCGCCCATTCGCTCGAGGTTCTCACCGCACCATTGCTCGCGTCCGAGATCGAGGCCATGAACTTGCCGATCGCGTCGTTCTTCCGCGCGCACGGCTGGGAAGTAGCCATCCCACTTCGCATCAAGGACCGGCTCACGGGGTTCGTGGCGCTCGGACGGAAGAAGGACTTCCGCATCTTCTCCGGCGAGGACCTCCAGCTCCTGAACGCCGTCGCGGCCGGTGCGAGTGTCGCGCTCGAGAACGCCTCCCTCTCCCGTCAGCTGCGGCGCTCCGAGATCGTCCTGGAGCGCGCGAACCGCCTCTCCTCGCTCGGGCTCCTCGCCGCCGGCATCGCCCACGAGATCCGAAACCCCCTCGTCGCGGTCAAGACGTTCCTCGACCTGCTCCCCCAGCGGCTCGACGATCAGGAATTCCTGAGCCGCTTCCGCGATCTCAGCCTCGGCGAGCTGCGGCGCGTGACGGACCTGATCGCGGACCTGCTCTCACTCGGCAAATCGAAGACGCCGGAACGCCGTTCCGTCGAGCTCGCCCCGACCCTGGAGCCGGTCGTTCGCCTCATGGAGTCGACTGCCCGCAAGCGCGAGGTCGACGTCGTTGCCAGCTTCGATCCACAGCTCCCGGTCGTGTGGGCCGACCCCGATCAGCTGAAGCAGATCACGTTGAACCTCCTCCTGAACGCGATCGAGATGAGCTCGGCGGGTGGGCACGTCTGGCTCGACGTGCGGCCGGCGTTCGCCGATACGGTGGTGCTGGAGGTCCGGGACGAGGGACCCGGCATCCCGCCCGAGCAGCTCGAGACGATCTTCCACCCCTTCTTCACCACCAAGGAGACGGGCACGGGTCTCGGGTTGACGCTCGTCCACCAGATGGTGATGGAGCACGGCGGCGAGATCACGGTGGAGAGCCAGCTCGGACGCGGAAGCGTCTTCCGCGTGACGCTGCCTACCGCTCAGGTCGACCTGGCGCGGACCGGGACGTAGCGCCGACGCGGGGCGGGGGACGCCGCCGGCGCTCCCGCTCGTCGGCCGGGGCGCGCACCGTCTCGGCCGGGGCAGAGCGTGCGGCCTTACTCGAAGGTCGCGGCGGCGGCGTCCCCCGCCCCGCGTCGGGATCACATCCCGAGCCGCTTCATCTTCTTCAGCAGGCCGCGGTAGGTGATCCCTAGCTCTTCCGCGGCGCGTGTTTTCACGCCGCCGGCGCGCGCCAGGGCGGTCTCGATCTGCTCGCGCTCGAAGACATCGGTGCGGTGCTGGAGGAGGCTTCGTGGGGCGCCGTCGGTCGTACCTTCCTGGAGGCGATCCGAGAGGAGGTCCTCGGTGACGGGCGCGCCGGGAGCGGCTAGGAGCAGCGCGCGCTCGAGCTCGTTGGCGAGCTCGCGTACGTTGCCGGGGAACGCGTAGCGCGCGAGGAGGGCCAGCGACTCCTCGCTCGCCTCCACGACCGGCTTCTTCACCTGGGCTGCCAGCCGCCGGAGGAGATGGCGCGCGAGCGCCGGGATGTCCTCCACGCGCTCGCGCAGCGGGGGGACCCGGATGGGAAAGACCCCGAGCCGATAGAAGAGGTCCTCGCGGAAACGGCCGGCCTTCACCTCGTCCTCGAGACGCCGGTTCGTGGCGACGATGACGCGCACGTCGACGGCGCGCGCACGGGTCTCTCCCACCGGCCGGATCTCGCCCTCCTGCAGGACGCGGAGAAGCTTCGCCTGCAGGGCGGATGACGTCTCGGAGACCTCGTCCAGGAAGAGGGTGCCGCCGTCGGCGACCGTGAACAGGCCCTTGTGGTCGTCGACAGCGCCCGTGAACGCACCGCGCCGGTGCCCGAACAGCTCGCTCTCGAGCACGCCCTCCGAGAGCGCCGCGCAGTTCACCGCGACGAACAGATGATCGCGGCGCGGACCGGCGGCGTGGATGGCGCGGGCCACCAGCTCCTTCCCCGTCCCCGTCTCGCCCTCGATCAGCACGGTCGTGCGCGACGGCGCGACGCGCTCGACGAGCGTCAGCACCTCGCGGATCGCCGGGCTCTCGCCCACGATCTCGTGCGGCCGCTCGTTCTTCCGCAGGTAGGCGTTCTCGGCGGCCAGGCGCTCGTACGCCCGGCGCAGCTCCTCCACCAGCCTGGCGTTCTCGCGGGTCAGCTGGAACGCCTCGACGGCGCGCCGGAGCGTCATCCGCAGCTCCTCGCTCTCCCACGGCTTGGTGACGTAGCGGTAGATGCGGCTCTTGTTGACCGCCTTGATGATCGCTTCCACGTCGGTGTAGCCGGTCAGGATGATCCGGATGGCGTCGGGCCGGACGGCCATCGACTGCTCGAGGAACTCGGTGCCGGTCATCGCCGGCATCCGCTGATCCGCGACGATGACCGCCGGATCGTGGACCGCGAGCAGCTCCAGCGCGCGCGCGCCGCTCGGGGCGGTGAGCAGCTCGAAGTCCTCCCCGTAGTTGAAGGAGAAGGAACGCAGGATGTCGGGCTCGTCGTCGACCACGAGCACCGGGAATTTCCGGTAGTCGACCTCCACTCGCCTCCTATCGGCTCCCGCTCGCCGCCCTGTCAAGCGATACGACGGTCGTGCCGACCGGCAGCACGACCCGGAACGTCGACCCCCTGCCGGGCGCGCTCTCCACCTCGATCCGGCCGCCGTGGGCCGCGACGACGCCGTGGCTGATCGCGAGCCCGAGCCCCGTGCCCCCGCCGACGTCCTTGGTGGTGAAGAACGGGTCGAAGACGCGGCCGACCACCTCGGGCGCCATGCCGACGCCGTCGTCCCGGATGTCGACCGTCACCATGTCGCCGTCCGCGCGCGTCGCGACCCAGATGTTCCCGCCGTCCGGTACCGCGTCGCAGGCGTTCGCGAGCAGGTTCATGAACACCTGGTTCACCTGGCCGGGATCGCACTCGACGAGCGGCAGCACACCGTAGTCGCGGTGGACGGCGATGCGCTCGCGCCAGCGCGACTCGAGCAGGCGGAGGCTCGCCTCGAGCCCTTCGTGCAGGTCGGCGAGCTTCCGTGTCGCCTCGCCGAGACGGGAGAAGCTGCGCAGGTCCCTGACGATCGCCGCCGTCCGCTCCGCGCCGCGCGCCATCACGCCGACGATCTCCTCCGCCTCCCGGACGAGCTTCAGCACCTCGGGCGGCGCATCGGTCGCGGCGCTCTCGAGGCGCCGCCGCAGAGGCGCCACGCTCGTCGCGATGAAGCTCACGGGGTTGTTGATCTCGTGCGCCACGCCGGCCACCAGGCGCCCGAGCGACGCCATCTTCTCCGACTGCACGAGCTGCACCTCGGCGTTCTTCAGCTCGGTGTAGGCGTCGGCGAGCTCGCGGTTGGCGCCCTCGAGCTGCGCCGTCCGCTCGAGTACGCGCTCCTCGAGGCGGGCGTTCAGCTCGATCAGCGCCTCGTACGTGCGGGCATTCTCGAGCGCGATCGCCGCCTGGTTGGCGAGCGCGCGCAGGAACTCGGCGTCCCCGGCGCTGTAGAAGAGTCCGGAGCGCTTCGGGCCCGCGGCGAGGACGCCGACCAGCTCGTCGCGGAGCTGCAGGGGGACGGCGACCTCCGCTTCGATCGCGGCGAGCCCCCAGCGCACCGCCTCGTGGTTGTCCGGGTCCGGGTACAGCTCGGACGGATCGAACGCCGTGACGACCCGACCCTCGCCGAGCCGCCGCACGAGCGCGCGCGGCAGGCTGCCCACCTCGCCTGCCGACCCGCCGACGAAGAGCCGCGAGCCGGTGCTCGGGATCGCGCCGTCGACGCACTCGCGGACGAGGCTCACGATGCGGTCGCGCTGGAGAGTCGCGGCCAGCTCTCCGCCGACGGCGGCCAGCACCTGGGCGCCGTCGTAGCGCGTCCGGAAGAAGACGCGATCGACGAACGCCTGGAGCCGGGTCCGGAGCGGGTTGAAGAGCAGCAGGACGGCGAGCGTGAAGAGCACGGGAAAGGCCGGCGAATCGGTGACGGCGCCCGCCTGCAGGATCAGGTTGAAGACCACGACCGCCGCAACGTACGCCCCGCCGACCGCGCCGGTGAGGAGCAGATAGTACGCCCCGCGCTTCACCATCGCGTCGAGCTCGAAGAGGTCCTGCTTCACGACCGCGTACGCGAGCGACAGCGCGAAGAGAAACGGCGTGAGCGCCGCCACGTTGACGGCGAAGCCGCCGGTCATGAGGACGGACGCGAGGAGGATCACGCCGGGCAGCGCGAAGCCGAAGAGCGTGCCGACCGTGATCACCCGGACCCGCTGCCGCGCGAGATGCGACCGTCCGCGCCGGTACTCGGACGCGAGCCGCCACCCGAAGAACGCCGCCGTCAGCGCGAAGTACGCCACGTTGGCATACAGCATCCGCGAGTAGACCGCCGGCCGGTAGAGGAAGAGCTCGTAGGGCACCAGGATCGCGAGCGAGACGGCCCATCCCGCCGCGCTCCAGCCGGCCAGCGGATGCGCCTGGGGGAAGAGGAGGAAGAGATGCAGCAGCGCGGCCGGGAGTAGCGCCTCCGCGGCGACGTGGAGACGGAAGAGCGTCGCCGGCCCGTAGAGATCCATCGCCGTCAGCAGGAAGACGGCACAGAACGCGCCGGCGACGAGGAGCGCCCGGGCGAGTGGAGCCCGCGGACGGAGCACCCACGGCACCAGTCCGGCGGCGAGGGTGGCGACGCCGTTCAGGAGAAACGCCCCGAACAGGAGAAGCCAGTCGCGGTCGGTGAATCGGCCCGTCGGGACGACGACCTCCCGCTCCACGCCGTCGCGCCGGACGCGATAGCGGACGGGGGCGCCGGGCGGCAGCCGGGCAACGCCCGCGTAGACCTCCGCGGTCGAGGCGACGGGCACGCCGCCGACGGCGACCACCTCGCTCTGATAGAGCCCCGGCACCTCGGCTCCGGGCCAGCCCGCCAGTGCGACCGACGCGATCACCCGGTTGTCGAGCACGAGGAAGCCCGGAAAGACGCGCCCCACCCACGCCCGGCTCGACGCCGTCGTCCGGGCGGCGAGGACGACCGCCGCGAGACCGATGACGACCGCGCCGAGCCGGACGATCCGGGGCGCACTCGGAGTCGTCGGAAAGGTCTCCGCCATGCCCGCCTCGAGCCCGCGAAATCTAGCTCAGGCGGCCGGTGGCACGCCAACGCGGCGCACGGGCCGGCGTCCGGATCAGCGGCCCCGGGACGCCGCCCTCGTCGCCCGATCCGCCCACCGGGCGCCGAGCGCGAAGACGACGAGCGCGCTCGCCGCCATCGCCGCCGCGCAGAGGAACATCGACCGATGACCGAGCATCTCGGCGACCGGTCCGAGCGCCATGGCGCCGCCGGTCACGCCGAGGTTGAAGGCGCCGTTGTAGAGGGTCTGGGCGCGCCCGAGCTGGCCCGACTCGGCCTGGTCGATGGCGAAGGCGTTGAGCGTCGGGTAGACGAAACCCTGGGCCGTGCCGAAGAGGACGCCGGCGGCCGCGAGCGCCGCGGCGGACCGGGCGGCGGCGAGGATGACGATCGAGACGGCGAGGAGCCCGAGCGCGGGCACGATGACCGTCCCCCGCCCGCGCGTGTCGCTGAGCCCGCCGGCGGTGACGCGGGTCAGCACGGCCGCCGCCGTGTAGGAGAGGAAGAAGGTGGCGACCGGACCGAGCCCCGCGTCGTGCACGAAGGTGGGCACGTACGTGATGACGCCGCCGAACGCCACGCCGCAGAGCGACACCGTCGCTATGGCCGAGGACAGCTCCGGCGTGGCGCGCAGCCGGACCCCGCGCTCGGCCGCGGGAGGCGCGCCGCCCGGGAGCGACCACGCGATCGCGACCGCCACCACCGAGCACAGCGCCGCCGCGACGAACAGCGCCGGGAAGCCGCCCCAGTGGACGAGCTGCTCCCCGAGCGCCGGCGCGAGCGCGTGCGTGGCGAGCGTCGAGACACCGAACACGCCGAGCGCGGCCGCCCGCCGTCCTGAGGGCGCGAACTCGGCCGCCAGCGTCGAGGCCGCGTTGAAGCCGGCGGCGAAGGCCAGCCCCTGCACGCCTCGGAGGACGAACAACGCCGGGCCGATCCGGTCGACGACCAGGAAGGCCGCCGTAGCGACGGCCATGGTCGCGAACCCGCCGAGCAGGAACACCCGCCGGCCGAAGCGGTCGAGCAGCATGCCGACGGCCGCGATGCTCGCCAGCCCGGAGAGCCCGCTCATCCCCATGACGAGGCCGATCGTCCGCTCCGAGCCCCCGAGGGCGCGGACGTGGAGCGGCAGCAGGAAGAACGACGCGAAGGTCAGGAAGAAGAAGAAATTCGCCGCCGTGACGCGCGCGAAGCGCGCGGCGCGGAGGCGATCGGCCGGGGCCGGCATGGTCGGCGCGAAGGATGGAGCTGCCATTCGAACGCAGCGCGGCTTGCCGCGCCGAGCGGCGCATTATACAGGGCGCGCATGGCGACGGAACGACGACGCGAGCTCCGGCGCCGGCGCAAGCGGCGGCGGGAGCGGCTGAGACGGCGCCGGCGCGACCAGCTGAAGGAGCGCCGGCGCCAGCGGGCGAAGGGTTGAGCGGCTACGCCGCCGAGCCCGGCCCCCCTCTGCAACGGCCTGCTCTTCGCCTACCGGTTGCC
>Ga0137394_10002813_pt1 | contig 12985 bp, 14 predicted proteins | sample czobulk116metaG_FD_108278 | JGI IMG/M metagenome (GOLD analysis project Ga0137394, IMG submission 108278) | Vadose zone soil microbial communities from Angelo Coast Range Reserve, California, USA - czobulk1.16 metaG | ecosystem: Environmental > Terrestrial > Soil > Vadose zone | place: USA...
TTCGCCATGCGCGCGAGAACCCCCACCGCGATCAGCCACAGAATGAGCCCGGCAAGAATGCTCCACCACTTCATGACCGCAAAAACCAACATCGCCGCCAGGATGGCCGCGACCAAAATCAATTCCCGGTCTCCGCCCATCAACAATTGCGGCCGGTTTGCCGACTCGTGGAACGGTACTTCCCGTGGTCCGTCCATAGTTAAACGACCGCCGCGCCTACCGCGAATAAGCCTCCCAGCAAGGCAGCCGCGGAAATGATGAAAGCTATCGCGCAGACGGCATACACGGCACGGCGGGCAAATTCATTCCACTCACCTCCGAACACAAGCGTCACGCCGATTGCGACCAACGCGATAATCGCGATTGCCCCGGCTACGGGACCGCTCAACGACTGTTGCAACCTTGTTAGCGGTTGTTCCCACGGCAGCGCCTGGCCTCCCGCAGCCGCGGAGGCAGGCAGACTGAGAATTGCCGACGCCAGGGTGAGCATGCCTGTGTGAGCTACGAGATGCCGCCATTCCACTTTTCTCCCAGATACTTTCATTTTATATTTTCCTTTCGTTCTGAAATTCATGACCTGCCACCACTCGCTCCACTAACGGCAAACCACACCACTAGTGCAACGAATCCTGAACACACGAGCGTCGCCGCAAACAACACCACCAACGTCCGCCGGGTTGCGTCCGGCAGATTCAGCAGAATGGTGACGAGCACACCCGAAAAACCTAAAACCATAACCGCTAGCCCGACGCGCTCAGCTCCAGGGAAAACCATCCGCGACATTCCCATGCCACGAAGCAGAGACAGAGCTGCATCCGCAAGAATCGCGATGACTGTGACGAACAACCCGCACGAAAAAGCACTTGTGTCATGCACCGAATCTATTCCCCTCTGCTGTTTTCTGTTTTCCGTAAGGCTTCCTACACATACTCCAGCCCGTAATCTCCGTCGCGGTACCCAGTGACTACCGCGACCTCGCGGACCTTCCGACCAGCGCGAATGCTTGGTTCGCCATCCACGAAGACGACCACATTCACAGCTTCGGCGATCAATTGCTGTTGGGGCGCCGCAGTCGCTTCCGCCACCAGGCTTTCCAAGCGAATCAGTGCGCCGTGCGCGTCGTTGGCATGCACGCTTGCCGCACCACCCGGATGTCCTGTGTTCCACGCTTTGAGCATGCTCAACGCTTCCGCACCCCGCACTTCCCCCACGACAATCCTTGTCGGCTTCAACCGCATGCAGGCCCGTAGGCAATCGAGCATCGACACACGCCCGACCGCGAGCAGCGCGACCGAGTTCTTTACATTGCATTGCAGTTCGGGCGTATCTTCGATGATGAGGACGCGGTCGTTCGGTGAAATCCACGCCAGTTCATCAAGGACAGCGTTGATGAACGTCGTTTTGCCCGAACCCGTTGATCCGGCAACAAGAATATTTTTCCGCTGCTCTATCGCGGCGCGGATCACTTCCAAGTGGCGCTTTCCTCGCACCGACTCCAGAAAGTAATCGCGACGACGCTGGAGGTTCAGCGCATCGCTCTTGTCCGTGAGAATTCCGTCGATCTCGTACTCGTTCAGAGTGAATACACAATGCGGCCGTTGCCGGATTGCAAATACCGGATACCGCACCACCGGAGGGATTAAACCCTCGAAGCGGCTTCCATCGGTGGGCAGCTCTGTTTCGAGAATGGGGTTGTCGTGATTGATGACCGTATCGCGAATCGCGGCGATCGTGCCAAACGCACTTAAAGCTTGTGCAGGAGGCATTTTGCCAACAACCCGAAAATCCTCGTGAGTCCGCTTCACCCACACTTGCCCATCGGGATTCAGCAAAATGTCTTCCGTGCCATGATCTTGGAGGCAGGAGGCCACCAGCGGCCCGAGTTCCCGGACCAGTTTTTCATTGCGTCGTTCGGTGACTTGTTGAAGTTCGTGCATCTGGCCCCGCCGATTTGCGCGATCATCTAAATTCGAATCTATCGTTCTATTTGAACACCTATGCTACTATACGTACAGCGGTATCTAGTAGCGACAAATAATTACGCCGATTATTTGCGGCTGTCAAGTCAAAAGATGTCTACGAGCAAAACCGCCGAAGCCGTCGAGAAACAGGGGCGCGCCATGATGGCAAGCGCGTTCGAGGTCGGCCTCTTCGATCCGAACGCTGCTCAAGGAGCGATGCTCCCGCGCGTGTGGGACCTTGACACGTTGTTTCGCTCCGTGTCTTGGCTGCGCTTAAAGAATCTTGAAGGACGGAATATCTACATCCGGCCGAGTGGCGAACATGCTCTTTCGCTTATCGACGACGTAAGTCTTCGGGCTGTCGAGCGTTTGAAATCAGAAGGCTTCGCTCCATCGGTAATACTTGAAACATCTCCGAGGAACTTTCAAGCATGGCTCTGCCACGGGCAGATCCTGCCGAAACATCTTTCTACGTTTGCGGCAAGACTGCTGGCATCACGCTTTGGCGGTGACGCTGCTTCGGCGGATTGGCGGCACTACGGAAGACTTGCGGGATTTACGAATCGCAAAGACAAATATCGAAGGAAGGATGGAACCTTTCCTTACGTGAGGCTGCATGAGGCTACGGGAGCGGTTTATTCAAAAGCGGTCGTATTTCTCGCAGAAGTCAGAGCCCTATATGAATCGGAGCAATCCGAGCCTCCCCCTCCGGTCTCTTTCCGACGCCAGAGCCTGTGCCGTTCTAATCTCAAGAGCATCGAGGACTTCCGAGCGAAGCCGAACTACGCAGGGGACCACACGCGGACCGATCTCGCCTACGCCGTGTACGCTTTAGCTCACGGCATCGCGGAATGCGAGGTACGGGCCGCGGTCGCTTCGCGTGACCTTACGCACAAAGGAAATATGAAACGACAAGAAGAGTATATTGATCGCACGATTAGGAAGGCTTGGGAGCGAATCGGAGACAATCGGAAAGACTAATGACCTTATCTCCAAAACTTAACATTCTTCCCGCAGCGCAGCGGGCCCTCTGGAAGGAATTGAAGGCCAGGCCGAAGCATTTTGTGCTGTACGGTCGGACCGCTCTTGCTCTCAGACTCGTCTGACAGGGCCAAAACACCGCATAGGTGCACACTGAATGTACGTTAAATTAAGTTGATGGGAGGCATATGGGAAAGAACACTCCGCGTCTAGACCATAATCATAAGGAGGAGTACATCAAGCTCCACTTGTTCAACGAGCTGCGCTGGTTGTTAGGTGCCGCGGCCGAATGGTCTCTTCAAGATCAGTTGAAGCTAAGAATAGTTGGTTACGACGTGCAGGTCTACGCGATGGATTCAGCCTTCCTACACGCCCGCGCGCTCTTTGAATTCTTCGTGCAACCGACGAACGACAATCATTATGGCTCCAACGAGTTTCTTGGCCTTAGTACTGTCCTGAATTCAAACAGCTATGTGAACGAATGGAGAGGGCCCCTTCACGCGTTTCTTATGCATGCTCAAGATCGATCGCGCCCAGTGTCCCTGAAGAGCTCGGGCGTGGAGAAGGACCTAAACCAGATGCCCGTTGACTTTGCACGCGAAATTCTCAAACTCTGGGAGGAATTCGAAGGAGAGTTGGGCAAGAGCAACGATTCGGGAGATCTAAACCTGCAGGAACTCGCTCGCGAGAAGAGAAAGGAAGCGATTGAAAAGGCACAGTGTGCCGTAAATTCCACCATCGCGCAGCAACATGCTCGAGAGAGAGACCAAGTATTGAAACCTGTCTTCGTCTTCGCCGGCTGACGCAATCTCTTCCTAACTTGGATCACCAAGAGTGGTAAATCATAGAAGAGGGACGTGTGGGCAAGAAACCGTTCCGGTTGCGACTTAGCGTCCACTTGGACTCGGGCAAGTGTCGGAAGGGCGCAATTTGGTTCGGTGGTGTAAGCGCTTGTTAAGAACGGCTATTATTGTGGTCGCAATCCGCAGCGTTGACTGAGCACTGGCCCGCTCAATCAAGGCTCATCGAACCTTCTCGGCACGTGGCATTACTTCGTAATTCGCGCCCTCACCAACCATGCGCACTTCAAACAGACGATTCGCTCTGTCAATATCCTTGACGGCGACAGCCACCAGCTCCATAAGTTTAGCGGACGGAAACCCGGAGTCTTGCTTGTCAAAATGCCGTTGTACCTCCTCAAGGAATTTCTGTCCATTACGACGATAGGCCATCCGTGCAATGCAAATTGTTAGAGGAGCATTTAGTGGATTCCTGTCGAGCACTTTGAAGCCGTGCATCAGAGCTCTGGTCCAGGCTTCCACATCATAAGGGAAACAAACTCCCGCGAAGAGATAGGCCTCAAATGAATCCTGTAACAGACCTGCTCGACCGAGAGCAGCCCCCAAATTGAACCACGCAAATGAACTAAGTGCGTCACCATGAATAGCCTCTCGCAGTCTCGCGAGTCCTTCTTCCGGTTCACCCACGGCGCTTATGTCAGCCAGTCTTTTGGCGCTGTCTGGGTCGCGCCTTTGCTCTGCAATCCCTAGATCATCGACCACATGCGATAACATAAAATTCTTGAGATGCCATTCGTCATCATGATCCGATTTTGGTTCCTTCATATATTCTTCAAATAGCTTGAGTGCTTCGCGGAACCTTCCAGACGACATCTTGGAATCTGCGCGGAGGGCGATACAGATCCTTTCACCACCAATCTTAAAGGCTTTCTCGTAGGCAGCCGCAGCCCACCCGAAGCGGCCCAAGAGGTGCAAGACGCCAGCGATCTCATTCCAGAAGTAAGGACGCTGCCGATACCCAGGCTCCGACTTTGCAGCGATACGATACTGAGTGAACGCGGGTCGAAGCTGGGAACCGCCCTGACCGCGGAGGTAATTCCCCAAATTGTAGCGCGCGAGCCCTAACAAGCCTGCGTCGCCCAATTCGGTTGCCCTTTCGATGAAGATTTGCATTACCTGCCGAAGATACTCAAGCTCGGAATCCTGTAATGAATGAGTGCGTTCCCGAACGACAATCAACAACCATTGTGCAAGCTGCGGCCCGCCGGCCGACCTGAGAAGATTTCTCGCAAGGCGGAGAGCATCCGGAACACGGCGTGACCTTGCCAACGCACCCACCAGTGCAAAGAAAACGTCGGGGTTTCGAGCAAAAGTTCCTTGGTCGAGATGAGAGCTGGCAATCTCAGATGCCTCGTTGAAATAACCTGCTTTGGCCAAAACGAAAGCTACAGCAGTAAGAGCATCATGTGGCAGTTTAGTTGTCACGAGCGCCTTGGGGTATGGCTCCTTCAGATCTAAGGTGAAGCTTCTTAAGCCCGCCAAGTCGACGCTAAGAATGTCGTTTGAAATTGTGATTTTGGGATGCGCTCCAATAGGGACTTCGTCTGAAAGCCGCAGCACACCGCTAAGTGCTCCTGCGGCGTCGAGTATGGCTGTTCTAAGCAGAGAGGAAGGAACGCCGCTCACCTCGGAATCCGGAAGGAGGAGGCTGAACACAACAGGGTGTGGGCAACTGGGAGACTTCAGTTGCCGAAACATTTGTAAGCTTGCCGTGAGTTCCTCGGGGGTCCTCTCGTTCCACTCGGCCAGCGTAGGAATATGCAGGGTTATGGTTTTTTGGCCTGGCTTCGCGCGCTCGTGAAACTCGTGAAGCCAGCGCCAATAGAATTTTTTGGTTGGCGAGTGAAATCGCACCAACATGACTGGTAATTCCAAACTACGGTAGTAGCTGCGGGTGTCTACTTTAAGTGATATCTTCAGGGCCGACTTGAGGTCACGCGTGTCTGTCGCTTTCAGTTGAGCCAAGAACATCAACCCAGACGCACGCCCACTCTTGTCAAACACTTCCACCTGCTCATCAGTACCGTAATCCGATTCGACCGGACGATTCACCCATTCCGAAGGGAGCAATGCTGCAAACGCCCGTCGTGACTCAGTTTCAAGCGTGTGCGATCTGGGTCTAGTAGGCATGGTCACCAAGAGAATCACATTGTCCATCAATAAGGCAAAGTGATACCCAAACCGAAGAGGTCGCGGGCAGTCGCCTGGCAACATCGGCTCAACCTCCGCGCACCACGTCCCCCTTTTCCCTACACGATTCGTCCCAACATGCGCCACAGCCCATGCGATTGATCGTGCCCCTTGAAACCCCAGGCGCGCTTCTGGAGGGCCTCCGCTGCTTAACGGCTTCCCGCCCGCTCCCGACACGTAAAGAGTTTCAGGGGAAAACCATGTCCAGATTCCTGCTCATAACTGACTTACGATTATCGGAAGACGGCCGTCAGAATGATTTCTGGAGGAGCTTACGGTTGGACCGCAACTTGAACCGAGGGCTCTGTTGGAACTTGGACAGGACTTGGGGCGATGCTTTTTCTATGTTTTGCCAGACGAGGTACGGGCTTGGGCTGTGGGGCTGAATCAGCCCGCACGACTGGAGCCGGGCAAACGCCGAACACAGGGCAGAGTAAAGGTCGCCAGGGTGACCACAAGAGGAGCACGAAGATCAGCGTAAACACCAAAAAGGTTTTCCGAAATGCCGGTTGCGTGGCGCACTTATGGTCGATATAAAACAGCAGTGCAAGGAAAGATCTCATTTCAACACCCTCGCAAGCAGCACCCCTAAACCAACACCCACAGCAAAAAGCCCGCTCGCCAAAACCACGCCCATTGCAACCCAACGACGGACCGCGGAACGCGTGTATGCGCGGTTCAACTCTACAATTAATTCTCGCGCGTGCAATCGACCAGCGTCAATATCCTTCTGAATCTCCTCACGCACGGCGATTCCGGCCTTCCGCGCCTCTCTTTCAACACTTCCAAACGCTTCGCGTTGTGCTGAGCGAACCCCCGCTTCTATGCCGGCGACCATTTCTTCTGCGCGGGCTTCGATACTCCCAATCACCTGCTGCAACACCACTTCATTCATCGTCACTAAGAGCATCGCAGGGTCATCCGGCCTGAGCAGCATCCCGTGACGCGCTGCGACTTCTGCGGTTATCCGTTTTAAGTCGAGCGCGACTACTGGAGTCATTGGACTTCCCCTCTTATTGACGCCCACTTTCATTAAACAAATGGAATTGCGTCCAACTGTTCGAAGAGGTCGCGCTGCACAACCCGCAACCTCTGCTTCGCCATGATCGTAAAACCACTTCCATTCAATGCTTCATCGAAAGTCATCTTGTGGCAAATCATCTCTTCGACATCCCGGCCAAAGGTGTCCGCTGTGCGCCGCACGACCGCCACAGTGCCATGCACTTTACCCGCATGCTTCCTACATACAGCCATGTCCCTGAAAAGCGATCCGGCCGGCAGCACCGCGCCAAAATATTCATTCAACCAGACGACTATATTCTTCTCCCGCGTAGTTTCGGCGAGTTGCTCGAACCCAGCTAGCGTGTCGTTTAGTGACTGGCCTCCAGTAATAACCGAATGAACAAACACCCGTTTGCCTCTCTCCCGCAAATAATCCAGCGCGTGGTTTTCTAAGATATAGTGCCAGAGAGGGATAAAAGTGGACGCACCCGTGTCCACAACGAACGTGCCGCTCTCTGTAAGAAACCGCTCCATGAGCAGATCGAATTCACGCTGGTCGACGCTTCCTTCTTTCAAGAGATTCAGGCAGCTCACCGCCAAACCCCGGTATTCGGACAGCGTCTGATTCACGGGGTCCGCATCAATGCCACGCACATCCTGCCCTTTCGACAATAAATATTGCGACAGGATCGCGGAGATCAGGCTCTTCCCAACCCCGCCCTTGCCTTGCAGCAAGATGTGAATCGATGCTCCACCGTTGGCATTACCGATTGTGTTTGTCATTCGAGTCCTCCGCCTTGTCCACCGGCGTTTTCATATCCCGTGTACCCCGCCAATGAAACCCAGGCCTGTTTTCTTCAAGTCGTTTTAAATTCGCAAACGGGTCCCGCTCTTCAACTGCTTCCACTTTTGTTTCCGCCAGTCCTTGCACCTCAGAAGGCTTATCCTGTTTCCCCCAGTTGCTGGTCGCGGTTTGTTTTTTTAATTTTCTCGCGCGGGAGACAGTAATGTGAAAAACGCGGTAGCTCATCTGTAGACCGTCATTCCCCAACACTTCCCAAACATCTTTAAGACTCTGTCCTGATTGGAGCGCCGCTTCTATTCCCGGAAGCAGAGATCGAATGAGCGCCGCCTTTCTCTTAGGCGAGGTGCCCGCTAGTTTGTCCAGGCTGTGGCGGTAGTCTTTTTGCATTGACACGCCTTCCCATGCTGCTGTACATATAGCACCATAATGAATGGATGTAAAGCATGAGAAAGTTCTTAGTCAGCAGAAATCAGCAGAAGTCGACAGAAGTCAACAAAAGTGAGCAGAAATCAGCAGAAGTCAACAAAAGTCAACAATCGTCAGCACAAGTCAACACATTTTGAACAGCAATAGGAGCAACGTCCATGGAATGTAGGCGGATTATCGGGGAGCGACACACGTATTGGAACATAAAGGGTTGGGGCCACTTCGTGGTGTTTTTCTGCGTTAACTACTTATCCTTCAGGCTTTTGGCAGGGGGCCATCTGGAACAAATTCTGGCACCACTCTGGCACCACTGCGGAAAGGTCAGTTTTCATGGTTAAAAGAGCGATTTCGCGCAACTTTCGATACCCTTCCGCCGAGCTGCGGGAAAAAGTTCGGGTTGCTGTCAAAGAACGCGGCTTCCGTTCCGAGCAAGCATTCCTCATCGCCGCTTGTGAACACGAACTGCGGCAGGGCGATAGCACGGAAGCAACAACGCAGTTTGAGGCCCGCGTGGCGGCCACGCTTACGAACCTGGCGAAGCAGGGACAGGGTCTTCACACGCTTGCGCAAGCGCAGGTTGCCCTAACAGACGTTTTGCTGAAGTACGTCATTACTTGTGTTGTGGAACCCCCCGAAGATGCTCTCCCAGCGGCGCGCGTTCGCGCGAGGCTGCGGTATCAAAAGCTAGTCCGCGCCGCGGCGAAAGAGATCTCGAACAAAAACAGAGACACTCTCCGGGAGATGTTAGCCGATGAATGACGAACCACCAATTCGATTGCGACCGAGAAAATCAAAACATGGCCCAAACGACAATCCCCGTAAGTACATAGGTGTTCTCCGATCGATGCTTCGTCTCGTGCAGATGTCGAAGCGAGGTCAAGAAACGCGTAACAGATATGGGGCCGGTGGGAGTCCCCGCGTTCCTCACACGTTTAATCAGCGCGTGGCCGTCCGCGTCAGCTACTCCACGAATAAGAATCCGGGTCAGTGGAAGGCACACGGAAGGTACGTAGCCCGCGAGAGTGCGACGCAGGGAGGACGGGCGACCGAGGCAGGGTTTAATGCGACCGAACAGAACTTAGGCATCGCAACCAGGCTCGACAATTGGCAGAGTGCCGGCGACGACCGGCTCTTCAAAATCATCGTGTCTCCTGAGTTTGCTGACCGCTTGAACCTTAAGCAATACGCCCGCGAGTTGATGCGACGGATGGAGCGCGACCTAGGCACACAACTTGAATGGGTCGCTGCCGTCCACCACAACACTGAGCATCCCCACGTTCACATCGCGCTTCGCGGACTCAACGAGGAAGGAAGGCCGCTTCGCTTGCCGAGGGAATATATTCGTGCGGGGCTGCGCGGGCGGGCTGAAGAAATCGCTACCGAAGCCCTGGGCTATCGCACCTCGGCACATGCTCAAGAGGCGCAGCGCCGCGAAATAGTTCAAAACCGCTACACCTCTCTCGATCGCGTCCTGCAACGCGCAAATGATGGCTCCTCGTCCCACTTCGTGGTGACTGCCAATCCCAATGACGAGGCCCTCTCGGAATCCTCTCAGCTTCTCCAGAAACACGTTGCCGTACGCCTTATGCACCTTCAAACAATGGGCCTCGCGCAGTTCGTCGCGCCGCACGAGTGGCGCGTGCAGGCAGATTTTGAAAAAGTACTCCGCACGCTACAACAGAGTGGCGACAGGCAAAAGACGCTCGCGGCGCATGGAGCACTGGTTTCCGACAAGCGCCTGCCCCTCCAGGTCACCACGCTCCACCAGCTTCAAAGAGTGGCCGGCCGCATACTTCTCCACACTGAAGATGAGCAAACCGGGAAGCGCTACATGCTAGTTGAGGGCACGGACGGGAAAGTGCACTTGATCTATCACACGGAGGCTATCGAGGAGGCTCGCAGGCAAGGAAAACTCAGGGTCGATAATTTCATTCGCATTGAGAAACGATTCGTGAAAAAGAAACCTGTCTTGGAAGTGGACGATATGGGAGATGCGATCGCGCTCCTTCAGAATTCTTCATACTTCCTAAAAGAAGCTGAGCTCTTACTTCGGAAGGGCATTCACGATGTTCAGCCAGTATGGGGCGGATGGCTCGGACAATACCAAGCGAAGCTACAAACGAAGTTACACCACGCTGACGCACTTAAGCACGGAGATTCAGGACGGTCTAGGTAGGATATTGACATTCCATCCCCCGATGGTGCTATATGTATAGCTACATTGGACAGCAGGTCAGTGGAACTCACTTTTTCTGACCGCTTAAGGGAGGTTTTTCGATGAATAGCAACAACGCAGCCATTCGACAGGACGTAATCGAAAATTCAGTGGATCACCAAGTCTCCACCCTTACAAACTCCGCGGCTTCGCCGGGACAACTGGAAACGCTGCTCAACTCGGAACTCGATCACGACCTTATCGAGTGGCCCCGGCAATACCTGGAAACCTATCTCGATTCCGACGCCACAGGCCGCGTCCCCCTAAATGCCGAGCAGCTCCAGGATGTTCTCGAAGCAGCCTTTGACCGCGACGGAACAGCCGCCCGCGACTATCTCGAAGAGTTGAACGCTGAACGTGGACCGATGAACCTATGTGACTCCACGCTGCAAATCGTTATCAGTCGCGGTGTAGGGAAAGACACCGGGTACGAGATGCTTTTCGACCCGACTGACAGCCGAGACCTGAAAAACCTGATCGAGGAATTAGACTCCCGGGCGTGGGAGAAACAGAACGCGCAGACCACTCCCACTCTCGAAACAAAGCCCGATATCGAACGACGCGAGACTACTGCATCTGTCGCGACTCACCAGCCCGGAAGCGAGGCCGTCGAGATTCACGACAAAATTACGGGTACCGATGTCCGCAAGTTGCTTGGCGGCGGCGAGTTGCCCGCAGGTCTCCAGTCGGCAATGAAAAAGATGGGTCCGGATGTACTCATTAAGGATGCACAAACCGACAGCGGAATCTACCGCGGTGCGATCACCGGCGAAACTGATAAAAAACTGATTCAACAAATTACTTCCCGCATTGTGGTTCTCCATCCGAAAGACCTTCTCGACGTACTCCCTGCTGTGGGCGAAAACGTACGCATTGCCTACAGCAACGACAGGGCCAGCGTCGTCCCAGTCAAGGACAGGAGCAAAACGCAGGAGGTGGGACGGTGAATCAACTAACTGCTTACCGAAAGCCAAGAGATCCCGGCTACGTCGGTGGGTTCTACTGGCCCCCAACAATCGTCGGTTTCATCGGACTCTTCTTAACAAATGTAATTTCGACGCAATTTGTCGCATGGCGCTTCGAGAATCAGCCCGCGCTTGGCCCCGCCTTGCTCCGCATCGGCTCGTTCTCGTTATACGCACCTTATAAATGGCTGATGTGGGTTTGGACGGAGGGAGGGACGGGCGATATTAGAATTAAGCTTCCGCTGCTCATCGGTGCGGGCATTATTGTGGGCGGGTCCTTCGCCTCCGGCGCCCTGTTTTTTCTCCTGAATCTCGCGCACACAAAGGCGCTCTCGAAAAACACCGAGGACCTTCACGGTTCGGCGCGGTGGGCCACGAAAGCCGATATCGAGGAAACCAATCTCATTCAGGCAAAGCAGGGCGTGTATGTCGGAGGTTGGCACGAACGGTCCATCAAGCACCTCCACTACTTGCGGCACAACGGCCCGGAACACATCCTCGCGTTTGCTCCGACACGGAGCGGCAAGGGCGTGGGCATCGTCATTCCCACACTCCTGGCGTGGGCGGAGAGCACCGTGGTCTACGACATCAAGGGGGAGAATTGGGCCAAGACGGCAGGTTTCCGCAGCCAGGCTGGGCAAATCTGTTTCAAGTTCTCCCCGGTAGAGCCTGAGAGCTCCTCCCGATTCAATCCACTGGCTGAGATCCGCCTCTTTACGGACCGCGATGTTTCCGACGCTCAAAACATTGCGAACATGCTCGTGCGTACCGGGGAAGACAGTCCGCAGGAACGCTACTGGCAGGACGCCGCAGCGTCGATTACGACCGGGATGATCCTCCATGTGTGCTACGCCGCCGCACTGGACGGTAGGCAAGCATCTCTCAGCCAGCTCGCCGGCGTCTTTACTCGACCGGGTTTCAACTTCCGCGAAACCCTCACTGAGCTACTCACCTACACACACGACAAGGGCAACGCGCACAAATGGCGGCTTCCAACGGGTGAAGCGACGCGCACCCATCCCGTCGTAAAAGAGAAAGTCCAGGAAATGCTCGACAAGGAGGACAAGGATTTCTCCGGCGTCCTGTCCACGGCGAAGACGGCACTAACGCTTTACAGCGATCCACTTGTTAGCCGCACCACTTCCGTTAGCGACTTTACGATCCAGGACCTCGTGAATCACGAACGGCCAGTATCGCTCTACCTTGTTGTACCTCCCAGCGACAAGATTCGGCTTCGTCCGCTCATGCGCCTGATCTTTACCATGATCGTTAACCGGCTCACCGAAAAACTCGATTTTCAGGGTTCCGAGCAACTCCGCAACAAACATCGCTTGCTCTTTCTGATTGACGAATTCCCGTCCCTCAAGCGCATGGAGATTTTCGCGGACGCACTTTCCTACATGGCCGGGTTTGGCCTGAAGGCATACCTCATTACGCAGGATATTCGCCAGATCGTGGACGAATACGGGCGCAACGAGAGCATCGTCAGTAATTGCCAGGTTCGCGTTGCTTTTGCGCCCAACCAATACGACACCGCGGAACTCCTCAGCAAGATGACAGGGACACAAACAATTAGGAAA
>Ga0137394_10002815_pt1 | contig 12982 bp, 11 predicted proteins | sample czobulk116metaG_FD_108278 | JGI IMG/M metagenome (GOLD analysis project Ga0137394, IMG submission 108278) | Vadose zone soil microbial communities from Angelo Coast Range Reserve, California, USA - czobulk1.16 metaG | ecosystem: Environmental > Terrestrial > Soil > Vadose zone | place: USA...
AAGCTCCGACGGCGCTTCACTCCGCACCATTTCCCCTCCCAGATTGCTCCGTGCCTCCAAGTCCCTCGAAGCGTTCTCTCGTTTGGACATGAATCCATTCTCCTTGCGCTGAACAGCCACAACACCGGCTAATGGCCCCTTGGGTTCCCCTGCGGATGCCCAACAAATACCATGACTTACCCGCCCCCTCAAGCAAGTCAACCCTTGCTTCTCCCTTCAGGTAAACACCTGAGCCCCTAAGCTAAACTCTTGTCAGAGTTGATGAACCAGCTCCTCTCCCCATGGGATTCATAGATGTCTCGTCAGGGGGAAGTATTAGTGGAATCACCTGCACTAATACTACAGTTCTTACCGGCTTGTCGGCTATCCAGATCGATGAAACGATACTCCTTCCAGTGACACAGCTCTTTACGCTTGCTGGCAGGAGGGATCATGCCAATACACGAATTGCAGGCCGATAACGAAGGGCAGACTGCTCGCTTCAGGACTGGATTACCGAACCAACTATCCAACCGCAGAGTTCTCGCCATGGGTCGAAGGAACGGCCCCGCAAAAGAGGGCCTTGAGGAGGTTCTCTCCTCTGCCCTACAAACTACGGACAATGAGTTCGGTCAGATTCTGCAGGAAGTGGACGAGATTACTAAAACGCTGAAGTTAGACGCCCCGGACACGCAGACTCTCAGGGATGCAGTCCATCCTGCCGTCTGGTGTGCCGTTAGGCAGGCCCTCTTGGACAGAGAGCTGCGCCATTTGGCTCTGACCGATGAATTAACTTGCTTGTACAACCGGCGCGGTTTTTTCGCCGCCGCAGTGCAGCAGCTCAAGCTGGCGGGCCGGCGGGCGCAAAGCCTCTTGCTGTTGTATTGTGACGTCGACAACCTGAAGAAGATCAATGATTCCTATGGACACCGGGAGGGAGATCTGGCGCTGATCCGCGCCGCGGATGCCTTGGAACGTACATTCCGTGATTCTGACATTGTGGCCCGCCTCGGTGGAGATGAATTCGTCGTACTGGCGCTCGAAGCTTCCGGCCAAACCCAGGAGGTTTTGCTCCGCCGATTGGAAAGGTGCCTCAAGAAGTCGAACGCAAGCGAATCTCGCTACAAGCTATCGCTCAGTGTCGGCGTGGCGCGGTTTGACCCGAAGCGTACCATCTCTCTCGGTGAACTTATGGCGCAAGCGGACAAGGCCATGTATGAGCAAAAACAAAGCCATCAGAAACTCTGCAGAGGCAACGCCTGAACGGCGCTCGGCCCGGGCCTCCGAAAAAGATAGTTCTGAAAAAAGTCCCGGTCCTATGCCACTAGATGGAAGAATCGAGAAGCGCGTCCCGCTGGAGGTCCGCGTGTATCTCGGGAGCAACGAGCGGCTGCTCGCTGCTGAAAGGGCGATCACGGTTAACGTCAGTCGCCACGGCGCTCGCGTGGTAACCAGGCGCCCCTGGCGGGCCAAAGAGCGGCCATGGCTCGCTCCGGTGTCGAGCGAGTTTCGCCTGCAAGCGAAAGTGATCTACTGTCAGGTCCTGACGAATGGGTATTTCTGTGTGGGATTAAGATTTGAGGCTGGCTTCATTCGCTTTGCAGATAATCCCTTACTTTAGGATTCCATAATAAAACACCGACGACCCCGAAAGAAGGACGGACACGATCCTCCAGCGTGTTCCCTTCGCGGTTCTCAGGGCAATCCTGTTGTGCCTCTGCGAACAGATAAGTTACGACTGGTCGATCAAGCGGTGGTGGATCGCGTAGAGGGCCAGTTCAAGGCGGTCAGAGACGCCGAGTTTATCGAAGATGTTGTGCAAATGGTTTTTGACCGTTTGCTCGGAGATAAAGAGTTTTTCGCCGATCTCCTTGTTGCGGAAACCCTGCGCGACAAGTTGCACAATTTCTTTCTCGCGGTCGCTGAGTAACGGCTTTTCGCGGCGCGGGCCGGATTCGCTGGACTTCGAAAACGCCTTCATGACCTCAGCGGTCATGCGGTTATCCAGCCAGATTTCGCCGGCATGCACGCGGTGAATGCTTTTTACTAGAAGATCGGTGGCGGATTGCTTCAGCACCACGCCGCGTGCACCGAGACGCATGGCGCGAACAACGTCGCGATCGTCTTCCGCAGCGGTCAAAACGACAACGCGCGTGGGCAGCGTGTCGAAATTTACTTCCTCGAGAACGGCCAAGCCGTCCTTGTCCGGCATGCGCAGATCGAGGAGAAGGATATCGGGCTTGAGCTTCGCAAGAAGCTTGATGCACTCGGCGCCGTTCTGGGCTTCCCCGACGATGGTGATGTCCTCGTCGGAATCGAGGAGTTTTCTCAGGCCATCGCGAAAGATCGCGTGGTCGTCGGCTAGTAGTACGCGTATCTGCTGTTTCGTTTTGGCCATATCAACCGAGCGGAACTTCGATCGTTAGACGCGCTCCATGCCCCGGGTTTGACTCTACGGTCAAAACCCCGCCCACAGTACGCGCGCGCTCCTTAATGGAAATGGGACCCAGCCGCAGACGATCCAATTCATCACCGGTGAACTTGCCGGCGAAACTAAACCCCTCGCCATTATCATCCACTACGAGTACTAGACGGCTGTCATCCTGCGACAGTTTTACCACGACATGGGAAGCCTTGGCATGTTTTTTTATGTTATTGAGTGCTTCTCGGTAAATCTGGAAAATCTCGCGGCAGACGCGGTCCGGGGCGCGTAGCTGTGCCGAATCGATCAGCAAATCAAGGGCGACAGTGGATTCGTTGCGGTAGCGCTCGGCGAATCCGCGCATCAGGTCGACCAGATCGGCGCTCTGCACGCGCAGGGGACGGAGGTCCGTGACGGTCTGACGAAGCTCCGCGCCCTCGTTCTTGACGGTCTGCTGGAGGCTAGCAAGGCCGCTGACGGCCTGGTCAGGCGCGGCGGGTACCCGACGCCGGAGGACGTCCAGCTGGATTTCAATGCTCAGGAGCGTCTGAAGAATCCCATCGTGGAGGTCGCGCGCAATGCGGCTGCGCTCGGCCTCGATGGCGCGGGCGCGTAAGTGCCTCAAAAGAAAGATGTTCTCAAGAGCGGGAGATACATGCGCGGCGATGCGTTCAAGCCAGGCTAAGTCCTGTTTTTGAAATGACTTACGGCCATTCAGTAGAAAAATCCGACCACTCGCTTGCCCTTCCTGATCAAATGCCACCGTCAGGAAAGACTGCACTTTGAGCTCCTGCTGAGCCGGCCCAGGCAGCCGCGGCACGTTTTTTATCACCCTCCCGTCTCGGCGGTCCCACCCGAAACCTGATCCCGGTCCGGTGAGGGAATTCCAGCAAATTGCGGCGTCCATGTCGTCCAGCAAGAAGCCGTCGGTGCGCGAGAGCGGCATGCTCTCTGGCACCAGCCGCTCACTTTCGCCCGCTTTCAGCCGCCAAAGAAAAATCCGCTCCAGATCCGTGTCGCGATAGAGCAATAGAACTTCTTCCGCGCTAAACGTCGTCGCAAGCTCCTCAAGAAAGAGCCGCAGCGATTCCGCCAGCCCTTGATCCACCTGCATCGTCGCGTTGATGCGCGAAAAGAAATCGATCTGCGCCACAAACCGCCTGTTGAGGTCGCCAAGATAGGCGAGGCCCACGCCGCCAGCAAATGTGCCAGCCAGCAGTCCTAGCCAGGCCACCACACGCATCCAGTCCATTTCGCCACGCGCCGCCGTCCGCAAAACCAGGACTAGAGACAGCGCGCCGGCAAGGGGAACGGTCAAGCCGAGTCCCCAGCGAATGCCTCCCGCGTAGCAGATGAACATGAACGGAAACCACACCGGCACCGTGGAAGGACTGATATAGATGAAATATCCCAGGGCGAGCAAATCGCACAGCAGCGGCAAATGCCAGGAGCGTTTGCGGAGCAGCCGCTCTAACTGAGTCACGAGGAGCGAAACGATCAGATAAGCAATGAGAAACGAAACGGAACGCCGCAATTCGTGCGAAGGCGGCTGCTCCAGAACGGCCAGTAGCGCCAGCAAAATCAAAACCGGCCGCGCGTAAACAATCTGCCGGTCGAAATGGTGACGATCCGTTTGATGGGGGCTCATGCGCGGGGACGCAGTTCCTAGAGAATTAGTTTAGCAAGGCAGGAGAAGTGTCGAGACGTGCGTTGCGGCTGAGGTATCCAGCTTGCAACGGGCGGAATGAACGACTACATCATCCTGGCAGGACAACTCCCGTTGACCAAATCTTCCAATCCCGCAACCAGCTCCTTCTTTACACATAGAGAGACGCCGCCTGCCTTAATCAATGTGTAGCTGTTCTTGAGTTCCTTACTCAAATTCTGACTTCCCCACGCAGTGAAATCCACGATGACATCTGGCCTTCTCTTTAGAATCGTTTCACGAAAATCGTATTTCGCATGGCCAGGCATGCCTCTTGTCCCATCCCAGGCTACGGCCTCATCAACCGGATACTTGGCAATGGCCTTATCGGATTTACCGAGTGCATCTATCATGGTTCCTTCCACGTAGTACGGATAAGTACCCGCCCAAGCCAGGTGATGGGTTTTCCCGCTTCCGAAGAGTCTTGTGGCCAAGACGGCCTTGTCGACCAGCTTGGCCTGCTCGGCAAACGAGAAGGGCTTGCCGCTCAGCTCGGGAACAAATCTCCGGTTGCCGACGAGAATGGCTCCGGCGACGACGATGACGATCAGCATACGCGTGAGAAGGGGCAGCAGTTGCACCCTGCCGCCCAGGGCAGGAATTCGACTCGCGTACGTGGAACACGGTAACGCAACGAACGCCGCAACCGCATAAACCATCAGGAAATCTTGTCTGTGGAACCAGCTAATCAGTCCAAAGTGGATCAGATATTCGAACAGAATAATGGGCGTGAAAATGACGATGAACGTCAGTATGCGGTTAACAGCGCTCGACGATGGCGTATCGCGGCCGACAACCGATAAATGATCCACATGATCGAAAATGATCAACATAGAGAAAGCCGCAGCCACGTAAATTGGCAGCAATTGTCTCCAATACAGCCACGGATCGCCTCCCACGTACACTTGGTAGCCAAGAACAATACAGGCCGCCATGATATTAAGGTAGGCGATCCTTCGCTTACTCATGGCGCCAAGGGCGATCAACGCGAGAAACATCAAATTCTCATCTAGGAACCGTCGTAGATATGCGGTTCCATTCCTTAGCCTCAGCGCCAGGCCGTAGCCTTCGACCTTGAGTACGTACGTATTGGGCACCCATTCTCCATAGTAGGAATGCCGCGCGAATAGAACGGTGAGTACCACGGCAATGATCATCGCGGGTGCATAGAACGCGCGTCGATACTTTCCTCCTCTAACGGAATCGAACCAGCAAGCCGCAAAAAATGGCGTGATCACCAGCCATCCATCCGGCCGTAAACAATATGCGATGGCGATAAGGCACGCATGGATCACCAGTGGGTTGCCGATATATCCGTTCTCATAAGAATATTGGGCGGCGATGGCGATCGCGAACACCAAGCAGAGGGCGCTCGCTTCCATGCCACCAAGAGCCCAGTAGGCAATCGTGTACGAGCAAAGGAGAAGCAAGAGCCCAGTTAGGAGGCCAAGGTCACTGCTTTTATTTCGTACCGCGGTGCGGTAAAAAACCCACAGGACTGCCAGGTAGATGATTCCACCGAGAATCTGCATGACCAACGGACCACTGTGGGTTCCAAACAGTCCAATGACCCCGATCATGATCAAGACCCAAAGAGGGCACGTAAAACCCTCGACTCGGTCACCAACATTCCAAACCAAGCCGCGGTGTTGCAAGAAGTTCTTGGCGTACCTCATGGAGATCATGCCGTCATCAAAAATCGAATAATATCGGATTCCATCCGTCGCCACGTGCGAAGTTCTCCCGACGAAGGCGGCGGCCAGCCATATCCAACAGCCAGCCAGGATACAAACGAGGACCCCTCGTTTGATCTTCGCAGCACTCATTGATGTTCCTTTTAATCCTCTGGTACCTTTTGCCTAAACCCAGTCTGGCCTGATCGCGGCAATCATTTCCTTAGGTTTCGCTCCAGCGGCACCAATCGCCGACATGCTGGCATCAGGCTGAAGCCGCCGGGCGGCCTGCTCGAAACGTGTCTTTGGGTGCAAAGCGGATTTTCCACGCCGCCGAAGCGAACTTGAAATTCCGCATGAAGGTGTTCTTGGATTTCCCCTCCGGGCGCTTTACCCACTTCGTAGGCACTTCCGCCGTGGTATAACCCAGACGCACTGGTTTCAACAACGCCTCGGCGCAAAACTCGTGGCGCCCGTATTCCCAGTTCACACCGCGCAGCACTTCCACCTTCATGAGCCGGTAACCGAAAGTGATGTCATGAATCCGAATTCCGTAAAGCGTGCGAAAGATGAGGTTGTAACCATAGTTCAAGACCAGTTTGAAGGGATCGTAACCGGTGAAACTGCCGCTCTGGAGCCAGCGGCTGGCGCACACAATGTCCGCGCCAGTCTGCTTTGCGGCTTGCGCCATCTGTCGGGCATCGTCGGGATTCGTTTCCAAATCGCTCGAAAGAATTAGTCCGTGAGTGCCGGTCATATGTGGAATCAATTCTCGGTAGGCCCAGCCGATTCCAGGTTTGTCAGATTGAATGTACGTTTTCACCAGTGCATCCGTTTCGGCAAGTTTGTGGCATAGCGCCAGGCAGTCCGGACTTGATCTCGGCGAAACTATGATCAAGAATTCCCAGAGCAACGACCCGAGACTCGCTTTCAATCTCTCGAGTGTGGCTACCAACAAATCCGTCTCTGAATAAACTGTTACGAGAGCGCTGATTTTCATGTGCGATTGGTTTTCCATAAGCTATCTCACAGAGAGCCAAGAACTGTCCGGCATCCTTTCAGCCATGCCCTCATGTGATAAGCAACCTGGTGAAAGTATCCGCGGGCGGGATCCGACCATATCGCGCCCTGAAAGCGCTCGACGGCACCTTCCAGGAGATGGCTGAGCGAGAGATATGCATCGAGATAAGATTTCCCCTCGAGCTTGACTTCGTGCAACCACGGCAGCACATCCTCCAACAGCACAATACAGGCCCACTCCCGGCCGGCATCCTTCATATAGCTATGCGAATTTCGCCGGTGGTCAACGATCGGTGTTCCGAACCGCACCGCGCCTCCCATGTGCTTCACGCATGCTTGGGCAAAGTAGCCAGAAAAAATATCGCCATAGCGGTCAATGGTCGTGCCGGAGATCGGATAACCCATTCGAATAAAGTAGTACGAGGGAATCACCTCCCGCCGGAGAGCCGTATTCTGCGTGTTGACCGGCGACCAGGAATTTCGTCCCAACACCAGCGAGTCTACGGAAAACCCCTTCACCTTCGGTGAGGACACTAGCCAGGTGATGGCGTCCACGTCCGGATCGAGCAACCATAATCCAGCATTGATGGAAACGTCCTCCTGCCGACTCTTGATCTGCCAGTTTTCGTCCTTATGCCGGGCAGCGTAGGGGAATCCTCGCGGATACGGCTTGACCGCTGTGGTCCAAGTCAGCAGATCGCAGATATTCAAATAGCCTGTGGCCGAGTCCGCCACTTTGTGTTCGCCCGGATTGGCGATCACGATGGCGTGCTCGGCGAAGTAGTCGCTGGACTCCAGACAGTAGTTGTCATCATCGATTGAGATGAGGAAATCCGATCCCGCTTCGAGTGCCATCAGGTATCCGACATTCCGCCGGTTGTCTGAATCGTAGAGGATCATTCCGGGATCAAGGCCAATGCGCTTTAAGAATTTTTCCTGCTCCTCGATGCGCGGGCAGAGGCAATGCAATCCTTCTGAAGATAGCTCTTCACAGATACTCCATGCGGTAGCGGGAGTCTTTCGATCGGGAATCAGAATGATCTGCACTTGCTCCAGGTGACCATAACGCCTGAAGTTAGCGTGATACTGCTTCAGTACCGACGGCTCAAAGATAGTGGTAACCACCAGGCTCGCGCGACCACTCGGCGAAGGTGAAGGACCATTCATAGACTCGCCGCTTCCTTTCATCTTCAAGAATATCGTACTAGTCTAACTGCGCTCTCGCGTTGCGCCTCAACGAGCACGTCTGCCCCGCTAGCATGCATTTTGCCGCGGAGTCAGACCCCCATCATCTCGAGCATCAGCAATCCGCGCCGGAAACTCTCGATATTGGTTTCGCCGTATGTGCGCGCGAGGCAACGCGTGGTATGTCGACAATTCCCAATCTCAGAGCGCCGGCCGGATAGAACAGATCAAAATCACCGAACGGATCGAAGTCGCCGAAGTCACGCCATCATGCACGAACACGCAGTTCCTAGAGAATTAGTCTAGCAAGGCAGGGCAAATGTCGAGAGCTGCGTTGTGGTTGAGGTATCCTGCTTGCAACGGGCGCAAATGGAGATGATCGATTGCTCTACTCTGTTCAAGGACGTTGCTTAACGCTTCGAGCCCTTGGGCATGGTCGCCGGTTCTTTTAGGCAAGGGCACGCTTCGAACAGAGCAGATCGACGTAGCCCGCGTCATGCAAAAAACGCTTTATCGATTCATCATCCCCGGCAAGTTGCGGAACCTCGCGCGTCAGGACGTGAAGCCGATAACCCCGGGAGCGGAAAAAATCGAGGACTTTTCCCGGTTCAAATCCGAGTTCCACCAAAGCATCGGGAGAATGCTCGAAGCACACACAAGTTTCGGGAAATCTTTCCAAAGTTTCCTTCATGCCTTCGCAAACGGCCAGCTCGTAGCCTTGTACGTCTATCTTGATAAATGAAATGTTCCGAAGATTACGATTTCTTACAAAAGTGTCCACGCTGGTGACAGGGACGGTCGAAATCTTCGCATCATCCGGGCAAGAGCTCCTGAACCGATCCGTCACCACACGGTGGTCGGCCGAATGCTTTTCGTTGTGCCAAAACTCAATGTGGCCATCGGAACTGCCCACCGCGATGTTAATCGCTTCGATGGCTCCGGACAGCTTCTTACGGCGAATGACTTCCTCTAGCAGACCATAGCTAAGTTGATCGGGTTCGAAGGCATAAACCTTCGAATCTGGTTTCAGCGCGCCTGCAAAGACAGCGGACGTGTATCCGATATTGGCCCCAATATCGAGGATATCGCCATTCTGAAAAAGCTTCGGCTGTCGCCGAACCAAATTCCAGAACGGATCTTCAAATAATTTCTTATAAAGAAAGTAAGCGGAAACGAAGGTCTTGCGAAACGCACCGTTCTGAAAGAGTGTGTCAGGACGTGCCAGGCCGTAGGCGCCGGCAAATATGGAGACAAGTTTTTTGTTTTGCATCCGAATCACTCTCGCGAGGCTGCGGCCCCGCCGGAATCAGTTTCCGGATCCATTTGGAGTTACGCGGCGCCGGAAACGCACTGCCCTAACACCAGAAAAACACGGAGACACCGTCGATCTCCTGGGAAACGAAGGAGGCGCGCAAAGTATTCCCCCTCGTAAATGCGGGGCTGTACCGGCTTCTGCTCCCGGACGCGGCGATGCCTGCCGAAGTATTCTTGCGCTTGAGCGTCAATGGCCATTGTATTTAGTGCGTTGAGGATCGTTCGGTGCCGAAGCAAAATATGAATCGTGAATCACTAGACTAATTCCCGGCCGCCTCTGGATTTTCTCGCGAACCCCAATTTGATGCGGATGAACCCTATCCACGTCATCTTCAGAAGTAGCAACCCATGGCGAAATCGCTGGATATTGGTTTCGCCGTACGTGCGCGCCAGGTAGCGGATGGGTATGTCGACGATTCCCAGGCCCAGAACGGCGGCCGGGTAGAGCAGTTCAAAATCGCCGAACGGATCGAAGTCGCCGAAATCGCGCCGCCACGCCACCATGCGCTGGTAGTCGAAGCGCGTAACGAGTTTCGTCCCGCAGAGCGAATCGCCGATGCGAACATCCAGAACCCCGCTGAGCGTTTTTGCGAAGAAAATATTTCCCAGCCGGTTGAGAAAGCGCATTGCCTCCCCTTCCATCGGGTACACCAACCTCGAACCGTTAATGAAATCGCCGAAGCCTTGGCAATAGGCTTCGTAGAAGCGTCCCAGCATTTCCGGAGGCATGGTCAGGTCCGCGTCCAAAATGACGAGAAGCGGCTGGGTGGCATGCGCAAAACCGAGTCTTACGGCATCCGCCTTGCCTTTTCCGGTCTGCTGCAGCGCTTGAATTCGAAAGCGGTCGCCATAACGTGCGGCCACGCGCTGGATCTCCTCCCACGTTCCGTCGCTCGAATGCCCTTCCACAAAAACGATTTCGGTCTCACAGCCGAGGCTCGGAAAACGCTTGAGCGCATTTTCGATGTTGCCGCGCTCGTTACGCGCCGGAATGACGCAGGAGATTCCAGGCCGGGTTTGCCGACCAGTCGGGCGTAAAACAACGATATGCGTCAGGCTAAACCAGCGGACCAGCGGCACGAGGGGTAAAGCTCGATTGATGAGGTTGCCCAGCCCAAGCATCTTCCAGGGACAGTAAAGCGCCAGTCGCGTACGGACTATCTCAAAGCCCGCTACCTTGACCATATTCCGAAGATCAACTTGCGTCACGAAAGTGCTTGGCAGTTCACCTTCTCTAATTCCCAAGCGGTTTGCGAGGCTGTATAGCGAGCGCAGGTACGGATTATACAGGACGGCAATGACGCGGGATGTTCGTGATAACCTCGGTTTGAGTTGCGACAGTAACCCCTGAATATCGAATTCATGATTGAACGTGCCATTTACCAAAATGGCGGTGCGTTTATCACTCTCGCCGGTGAGGTCGGGGAACACTTCTTCCCTTCCGATTGTCTCTTTGACGGGAGCATCCATCGCCGCGAGCAGCCCGCCCTTGTCATCATCGCGCGGTACCCACTGAATCAAGCGGTCGTAGTATCTCGTTAGGGTAGACAACTCCCCTGCGAGAAACGAATTTACGTAATTCTTCCACCGTGCCACGCCACCGGCGGACGTCTCTCGGTTTTTTTCACCAGCTCCAGGCGGCGTCATGGGTTGTGTCTCAACGCACGTAGTTATGGCCGACCTCAATTCTTCTTTCGAACGGCAATCAACAGTCCCCATGAAAATCGAATGGCCCGGCGCGCATCGCAATCTTTGCATTGCTTTCGAACCACCGAAATGTTTCCCGTAGTCCATCGCGCAAGAGAGTTTTCGCACGCCAGCCAAATGCCGCAAATGCTCGCGAAGTATCGAGGCAGCGGCGCGGCTGGCCGTCGGGTCTAGTGGCATCCCAGCGCAATGCGCCTTCATAGCCAACCAGCGACCGGATTTGTCCTAGCAAGTCACGGACGCTGATCTCTTCGCCCGAACCCAGATTCACGAAATCGGCTTTCCCATATTTCTGCGCGGCCAAGATGATAGCTTCCGCCGCATCCTCGACGTAAAGAAACTCCCGCGTGGCGCTTCCGGTTCCCCATGCAAGAACCTCGGCGGCGCCCGCCTGTTTCGCTTCCCAGCATTTGCGTATCAGCGCCGGAATGACGTGGGAAGTTTCCAGATCGAAATTATCCCGTGGGCCGTAAAGATTTACCGACGTCAGGTAGATGGCGTTCATCCCATATTGCTGCCGGTATGCCTGCAACTGAACCAGCAGCATTTTTTTCGCCAGGCCATACGGTGCGTTGGTTTCTTCCGGATAGCCGTCCCAGAAGTTTTCCTCTCGGAACGGCACCGGTGTGAACTTCGGATAGGAACAGACGGTACCGGCGCAAACGAACCTTTCGATTCCCACAATGCGCGCGGCTTCGATCACGTGCAGCCCCATCGCGGCGTTGTCGTAGAAAAACCGCCCGGGATTGGCGCGGTTGGCGCCGATACCGCCGACGACTGCGGCGAGATGGATGAAAATATCCGGGCGCGCTTCCTCATAAAGCCGCAGTGCCTCGGACTTTTCACGTAGGTCGTAGTCGCGGCTGCGCGGAACGATAATTTCCCCGCAGCCCGCGGCGCGTAGTTTTTCAACGACATGCGAGCCGAGGAAACCGCTACCGCCGCTGACAACTACCCGCCGAGTACCCCAAAAACTCATCTTGCCTCTTTAGTGCTGCGAAGCCTGCCCGCTGACGGCTTGCACCACGCGAGTAACGGAATTGTGCCAGCGGTTCCAGTGGCCGATTTTTTCTTCAAGAATGGCCTTGCCTTGTCCGCGCGGCTTGAGTCCGGCGGCTTCGACGTCGGCATCCACCATGATGGCGACCAGATCGCGGAACTCGATCCGCGATTGCCAGCCGAGTTTTGTGCGCGCCTTGCTTGACTCCGCGACGAGGACGTCCACCTCCAGAGGACGGAGGTAGCGTCCGGACATCCTGACATGTTTCTGCCAATCCAAACCGGCGTAGCTGAATGCTTCTTGAACGAATTCACGAACTGAATGCGTTTCGCCAGTGCCGATGACGAAGTCGTCGGCGGCATCCTGCTGCAGGATTTGCCAGATGGCTTCCGCGTACTCCGGCGCGTAGCCCCAGTCGCGGCGCGCGTCGAGGTTGCCCAAGTAAAGCGAATCTTCGCGGCCGGCGAGAATGGCGGCAACTGCGCGCGTAATCTTTCGAGTCACGAAAGTTTCGCCGCGCCGCGGGCTCTCGTGATTGAACAAGATGCCGTTGGCAGCATAGAGGTGGTAGCCTTCGCGGTAGATGCGCGTCATCCAGTATGCGTAAACTTTTGCTGCCGCATACGGACTGCGCGGCTGAAAAGCGGTTGTTTCGCTTTGCGGCGGCGGTGCGGAGCCAAACATTTCTGAGCTCGACGCCTGGTAGAAACGCGTCTTCGCGCCGCTGCGCCGGATCGCTTCTAGAAGCCGTATTGTGCCGAGTCCGGTGATGTCGCCGGTGTACTCTGGAATGTCAAAACTGACTTTGACGTGGCTCTGTGCCGCCAGGTGGTAAACCTCGTCGGGCGCCAGGCCGTAAATCAGGTTCAAAATCCATTCGGTGCTGGAGAGGTCGCCGTGGTGCAAGAAAAGTTTCGTCCCGGGATGATTGGGGTCCTGATAAATGTGATCGATCCGCGATTGCCAGCCGAGTTTTG
>Ga0137394_10002816_pt1 | contig 12982 bp, 9 predicted proteins | sample czobulk116metaG_FD_108278 | JGI IMG/M metagenome (GOLD analysis project Ga0137394, IMG submission 108278) | Vadose zone soil microbial communities from Angelo Coast Range Reserve, California, USA - czobulk1.16 metaG | ecosystem: Environmental > Terrestrial > Soil > Vadose zone | place: USA...
CGCCTCGCGCTCGAAGCGCGCCCTGAGATCGGGGTTCGACGAGACGTGCGCCGGCAGGACCTTGATGGCGACGATGCGGTCGAGCCGGGTGTCGCGCGCCTTGTAGACCTCGCCCATGCCGCCGGCCCCGATGGGGTCGAGGATTTCGTATGGACCGAGCCTTCTGCCGACGTTGAGCGCCATGGAGCCGACGATTATAGACGGTTCGCCTCGCGTGCCTGGTGTGAGCCATGGCAGCGTGCAAGAACGGCACCTATAATTCGGGCCAGCCAGGCCAGCAGGGGGATCGTGATCCAGGCATGGCCGCATCCCCAGCACAATTGGCTCCCCGACATCCATTCCGCGCCCCGCCCGTCTACGGCAGGCCGCTGAACGTGAACGGCGCCCAGAAGAAAGGCGCCGCGGTGTCGGGGCGGGAGCGAAGCAGTCGCTTTGCGTCGCGCAGGGCGACCGCCGGCCGTGCGTCGCGGGCCGCGGCATCGTCGTCGGCCATGCGGCGGAACAGTTCGCCGACGAGATCGGCGCTCGACGTGTCGGAGACGGGCCAGAGCGTGGCTACGACGCGGCGCGCGCCCGCCGCGAAGAATCCGCGCGCCAGGGAGAACACTCCCTCCCCTTCGATGCGCCGCCCGACGCCCGAGTCGCACGCCGACAGGACGACGAGCTCGGCGTCCACGCGCGTGGCGTCTATCTCGAACAACTGGAACAGGCCGTCCGCCTCGGGTCCCGGCGGCGTGCCCGGCGGTGTTGCGAGCGCCAGGCCGGCGAGCAGATCGCTCCTCCGTGGATCGACCAGGCCGTGGGTCGCGAGGTGCAGGTAACGCATTCCGGGGAGGGCGGCGCGCACCGCCGGCTCGTTCGCCGCGTCCCCCGCCAGGACCTTCACCGCGTCCGGGAACCCGGCCGACCGGAAGGCGTCACGAAGCGCCGCGCTCTCCCTCGCCGTGCCCGGCAGGGGAGGGTAGCGCCCGCCGTAATTTGGATCGGAGACCGACAGGACCCAGGGGGACGCGGCCGCGGGCGGTCGCCCTGGGACCGGCGGCGGACCGGTGGCCGGAACGGCGGGCCGGCGCGCCAGGTTGACGATCGACGTCGCCGACGCCGCGTAGCGGATCACCGGGCCGTCATCGAGCCACAGGCGTGCATCGCGCCAGTCGCGGCCGCCGCGCGTCACGAGCGCCTCGAACGGCAGCATCAGGAGAGAACCGTCGGGGACCAGGATCACCTCGGGCGCGCGCCGCACCCGGCGCCAGAGGCGATCGGGGATCAGCGCCCTCCGGAGGACCGCCAGGAGAGAGACGGTCTCCTCCTCGTCGTCGGCGACCGATGACGGCGGGGAGGCCAGACGCAGGAGCAATGGGACGCCGCCCCCCTTCGCGCGGCCGATCAGGATCGTCTCCAGCATCGCCGTCGTGATCGGACCCGGCCGGACGCCCAGCACCCGCGCCTCGTCGCCGTCGAGAGCCAGGGGGATGGCCTCGACGGAGCCGCCGTCCGCCGGCAGTGCGAACAGCCACGAGGCCTCGGCGCCGATGCGGTACTCGAGAAGCCAGCCGCCGGGAGGCAACAGGACGCCGCGACGCGCCTCCTCAGCGGTCACCGTCCCGCCGGCGGCGGTGATGGCGTCGCGCCACAGAGGGCTGTGGGCGCGGAAATCGTCCTGGGCCAGCCGCAGGGCCCGCGCCGCCCTGTCCACCCGTCCGTCCAGATCCACCAGCCGCCGCCGGCGATCCTCGCGGGAGAGATCGGCCCGGGCGCGCTCGAACGTGGCCCGCGCCTGCGCCTCCGCCAGCTCGGCCGCCGCCTCCGATTCGCGCGCCTCGAGGCGGGTCCGTTCAGCGGGAGCCACGGATCGGCGCACGTCACCGGTCCCGAGTGTGAGGACGTCGAGAAAGGCGCGCGCCCGCGAGCGCTCCGTCCACGCGAAGGCCGCCGCCGCGTCGCCGCTCTCGACGGCCCACGCGATCCTCCGGTCGTAGTCGGCCAGATGGCGCCGGAGGAAGTCGGCCCGCGTGGCCTCACCGCCCCCTCGGCGCGGCCGGAGGCGCTCGATCCCCAGAAGCGTCCTCTCCAGAGCGGCCACCGACTCATCGCGATGCCCGAGGCGCCGCAGCAGGTCGGCCTCGAGCACGCCGGCCTCCACCTCCGATTCCGGGTCGACGGCGCTCGCGGCGAGCGCTGTGCGGGCGCGCTGGACCTCGGCCAGGACCCGTTCCGGCGGATTCCCGGAATCCAGGAGCGCCCGGGCGCGCTCCAGACGCGTGGACGCGGTCACCGGGTGATCGGGGCCGAAGACCTCCTCGCGGATGGCGAGGGCGCGGTCGGCGAGCGACACCGCGTCGGCGGCGCGGCCGGAGGCCTGGAGGAACCCGCCCAGATCGTGCAGGCACTGGGCGACGCTCGGGTGCCTGGGACCGAGCGCGCGCTCGGTGGCGTCGAGGGACTCGCGGTAGAGCGCCTCCGCGCGCTCCCGCTCGCCGCGGTCGGCGTACAGCATGGCCAGATTGTTGCGGAAGAACAGCAGCGTCGGGTTCTCGGGACAGAGCGCTTGGCGGGCCGCGGCCAGCGCGTCCGTGAGAATCGGCTCGGCGTCCTCGAGTCGCCCCTGGCGCCGGTAGATCTCCCCCAGGTTGTTCCGCCCGATGACCCGCTGCTCCGGCGTCAGGGCGTCGGGGTGGGCGTCCAGAATGTCGAGAAAGCGCCGCGCCTCGCGTTCGGCATCGCCGTATTCCGCCAGATCCAGATAGAGACCGGCGAGGCTGCTGGTCACATCCGCCAGGCGGACGAAATTGGGCGCCGGCGCACGATCGAGCTCAGTCCGGGCCTCCTGGAACCGGGCGCGCGCCTCGTCGTAGCGGTCCTGGGCGCGAAGCAGCTCGCCCAGGGCCTGGAGCGCGCGGGGGCGCGCCCCGGCGTCGGCGGCGGGCTCTCGATCGATCGCTTCGAGGACGCCGCGCAGAAAAGGCTCCGCCTCGGTGTACTTGCCTTGCTTCAACAGCAGGAGCCCGACGTCGCGCAGACCCGCGCGCCGCTGCGGCGCGGCGGCCGGTCCGGCCGCGGTCTTCGCGGCCAGCGCCGCTTTCTCGAGGACCTCTCCCTCCTCGTATGAGCCGCGGGCGTACAGGACGGAGGCGAGGAGACTTCGGCTCTCGGCGACGCATAGATCGCTCTCCGGGAGCGCTGCGGCACGCAGGAGGAGCGCCCGCCGGACGTAGGTCTCGGCGGCGTCCCAGGTCCCCGCCTGACAGGCCCCGATGAGGGCGAAACGGCGGCCGAGGTAGGCGAGATCGCTCGCGAGGGCGACCCGGTCCCCGCGATGCTCCCGCTCGCGCGCCTCCACCAGCGCGCGCGCCGCCTCCACCGCGTCGGCGGCCCGGCCGTCGTCGAGAAGCCCCGTGACCCGGGCATCCAGAAGATCCGCCTCCCATGCCCGCCGGTCCGCCTCCGACGCGGGACGTCGGCGCTCGGCGACGAGCGTCACCTCGACCGGGGCCGCGCCCGCAGGAGGAAGCACCTTGAGCGTCCAGGCGCCGGCGGCGTCGGCCACCCAGGCGGTGTCCGGCCTCGCCGGCAGCGGGCAGTCCGAGTCCGCCGTCTCCGCCGGATCGCGGATGACGCGGCGGCGCTCCGTGCCCGAGGGATCGACGAGGACCAGTGCGACAGGGGCGGTCTGCCGCACGAGACGCACCGCACCGTGGTCGCCGGCGCGCAGGCGGAGAAGGACGGCGCGCCCCTCGTCGCCGTCGAGCGAAACCCGCAGCTCGTGACCGGGTACGAGCAGGGGCGGCGACGCGGAGCCCGCCGCGGCCGATGCCGGCAACGTCGGTCCTGCCCCGAGCAGGATGAGCAGGACGAGGCGGGCGCGGCTCATCATGCGAGACACGGAGGGATCTTCCTACGCATGCCGGGAATTCTAGACTCCTTCCCACCCCCCTTGCCGGGTTTGGGCGTATATTGACGTCAAGAAACGGGTGGCTTTCCCTTCATTTATATATGTTCCGGATACGGGAATACCGAGGCATGATGGAGCGCGAGGCCCGGCGGCGAGGCGAGCCGACCGGGGGTGGATGCCTCGCCGCGCGGGCGGTCCGTGCCGCCCTCATCGGCTGCCTTCTGGCGGCGGGCCACGCGCCGGCCGCCGCGGGGGTCGTCGAGGAGCGCGTCGAGCGCCCGACGATCCCGACCGACACACGCTTGTATGTGCCGTTCTTTTCCTTCTTCACCGCCGACAGCGACGAAGCCGTTCTGACTCTGGCGCATCCCGCCGATGACTGCGCCGTCCCCGCCGAGCCCTGCATGAGCGGGAGCCAGTGCGCCAGCGGCGTGTGCCGGAACGGGCTCTGCCGCTACCCTGAATCGGTCCAGGTCGGTTACGTGGCGGTGCTGCGCAAATCGAGGTTCTGCGACATCGCGGCGTGCGCCCCGGGACCGCCCCCCGCGGCCTGCCCCACGGGTGTGTGCGATGGCGGTTCGTGTACCAACCCCTCCTCGAACGTCAACGGACTCTGCCTGTGCGACACCTGCAGCGAAACCGACCCGGTCGCCCCGGTCAGCGACCTTCCGTTCGCCGACACCTTCGTGGATGTCGCCGACCCCCGCTGGGTGTTGTCGCAGGCGTCGCCCGTGAGCGCCAGCGGTCGCTCCTATCTCAAGTTCCTGGGACCCGACTATACCGATACTAGCCTGCCGCCGGTGAGTCCCTGGGTCGGGCAGGCGCAGATCCGGATCTTCGGACTGCTGCCGGGCGAGGAGTACGCGCTCTTCCTGAAGTGGACCTACGCCCCGTATCCGTCGTCCGAGCCGTGTCCTCTCGACGCGGCGATCACCGTGCACCTCGCGACCGTTCCGTCGGTGTGCGCGCCATGATGCGGTGTGTCGCGAGGATCGCCTTGGCGGGGGCCGCGGTGGCGGTCCTCCACCTGCCGCTCACACCTCCGGCGGTCGCTCAGAAGCTCGACAAGAACCTGACCAGGTCCTTCGACGGCGAGCCGTACCAGAAGATCTACGCCTTCTTCACGGCGGGCGGGAGCGACGCCGTCCTGACGTTCTCGCGCGTCATTGGCTCGTGTCCCGACATCGGGGGGTGCACGACCAGCGCGAACTGCCACGGCGGCACCTGCGTCGCCGGCCAATGCACCGGCCCGGTCAATGTCTACCCCACGGTCGGGCAGGTGGCGGTCATCCCCAAGGACACGTTCTGCCGCGCTCTCGTCTGCGGCAGCGGCGGCGGCGCGTTCGTCCCCCCGGAGTGCGATCCCGCCCTTTACCCCTGCACGACCCCTTGCCCGGTGCCGACGAGCTGTTTCTCCTGCCCGCTGGCCCCCGGGCTGTGCGCGTGCGACGGCGGCAACAAGTGCCCGGCCGCCGACGCCCCCCTTCAATCGTCGCAGGTCGCGTTCAACGAGACGTTTCAGGGCTCCGCCAACGCCAACGGCTGGCTCTACAGCCGAGCCACCGTCCATCCGGGCGCGAGCGACGGCTTTCTCGAGCTCGGTGTCGATCCGGCACTCGTCCCGGCCGTCAACTGGGCCGTCGCCGAAGGCACGGTCCGGTTCCCGCTGATCCCGGGTCAGGAGTACGTCCTGTTCGTGAAGCACAGCTTCAGCCCCCTGGTTGGGGGCCTGCAGTGCTATCCGTTCGGCCGGATGGAGCTGTCGTTCGACGGTCGGCCGGACCCCTGCGATCAGGACCAGGACGGCTACACCGTCGCGCAGGACTGCAACGACGGCAACGCCGCGATCCATCCAGGCCAGCTCGACGCCTCGTGCAACCTGGTGGACGAGGATTGCGACGGCGTGGCCGACGAGGACTACGTCTCCGAGCCGGACAACTGGACCCCTATCGCTCCTCAAGCGGCCATCGAGGGGCGCAACGGCCACACCCTCATCAGCACCGGGTCGACCGCGATCGCATGGGGCGGTACTGTGGCCTCGGGCCTGACGCAGACCGGGGCGACCTACGATCCGGCGACCGGCCTGTGGACGGCGCTCCCGCTGGCCCGCGCCCTCGCCCCCCGCCTCAATCACACCGCGGTGTGGACTGGAAAAACCATGATCATCTGGGGCGGATCGACGGCTTCGGGGAGAACGAATACCGGCGGCCAGTACGATCCCTCCCTCGGCGCATGGGTCGACCCGACGACCCCGCTCAACGCCCCCACGCCTCGCATGTACCACACGGCCGTCTGGACCGGCTCCAAGATGATCGTCTGGGGGGGACTCGACGCGGCCGGCAACGTCCTTCGAACCGGCGGCGTCTACGATCCGACCACCGACACCTGGAGCTCCACGTCCCTGACCAACGCCCCGGCGGGGGGGGTCTTTCACACCGCGATCTGGACCGGCACCAGGATGATCGTCTGGGGCGGCGGGACGCAGACCGCGCCCGTGACCAACACGGGCGGGATATACGATCCCGCGAGCAATACCTGGGCGCCTGTCAGCCCCCTCTTCGTACCGACGGCGCGCGCGCACCACAGCGCGATCTGGACGGGGACCGAGATGATCGTCTGGGGCGGCCAGGACGTCGCGTCGAACGCGCTCGCCGATGGCGCCCGCTTCGTCCCCGCGCTGAGCAGGTGGTTTGCGCTGCCCCAGAGCGGCGCGCCGGCCGCGCGCAGCAGCCACGTTGCGGTCTGGACCGGAAGCGACATGCTGGTCTGGGGGGGTGACGACACGCTCGGCCGCCCGATCGGCGGCGGCGGGCGCTACGCGGCGGGCACCTGGTCGGCGATGACCACGCTGGGGGAGCCGCTCCCGCGGTCGTTCGACCGGGGGGCATACCTCTCCGGCCCGGGACGCCTGATCGTCTGGGGCGGATTCAAAGGGCGCCCGCTCGACGACGGCGGCCTGTACCTGCCGGGCGCCATCTGTGGCACCGGCGCCTGTCAGCGCTCCTACGGGACGGTCTGCGTCAACGGCGGAATCCAGTACCAATGCTCGCCCGGACCCCCTTCGGGGGAGGTCTGCAACGGCGTCGATGACGACTGCGACGGTGTGGTCGACGACTCGATTCCGCCGATCGTCGGCAGTCCGGAGCTCTCCGTCACGGGCTCCGGGGGTTCGGCGACTATTTCCTGGACGCCGCTCGCAGGCGGGCAGGCGGGGGATCTGGTGCGCGGACGGATCTCGAGTCTGGCGTCCTCGGGCGGGAACTTCACGGCGGCGACGGAGATCTGTCTCGGCAACGACCAGGCCGGGCGTTCCGTCTCCGATGGGGGGAAGCCGCCCAGCGGCGACGCCTACTGGTATCTCGCGCGCGAGGTCAACGTCTGCAGCGGGCCGGGCACCTACGACGAGGGGACATCCTCGCAGCAGGGCTCGCGGGATGCCGAGATTGCCGCGGCCCCGGGCGCCTGCCCCTGAGGGAAACTCATCGGAAGCCGGCGCTGCTTCGTATAATATGGGGTGATTCTCGCGGGCCCCATCCGGGCCCGCGCGGCGAGGACGTAGATGGAAAGATCGATACGAATCTGAACCTTCACATGGCCTGAGGGACTCAGGCCCCGCCTTCGAATGCCCCCCAGCCGAGGCTGACGCCGGCTCCAGATGTCGGACGCCCCGGGTGGGGGCGTTCGATCATGGAGCGTTGGCGATGCCACAAATCAACCCCGCACTCAGGAAGAAGCTCGACACCGTCGCAGTCGACGTCGCGAGGAAACACGCCGAGGCCGTCGATCGCGAGGGCGCCTTTCCCAAGGCCTCGATGGACGCCCTCGCGGGCGAGGGACTTCTTGGCCTCCTCAGCGCCCGCGAGGTTGGCGGGATGGGCATGACGATCGGAGCCGCGACGCTCGCGGTCGAGTGCATGGCCCGGGAGTGCGGTTCGACGGCGATGGTCCTCACGATGCACTACGCGGGGACGGCGGTCATCGAGAAGCATGGCCCGGTCGAGGTACGGGGCGCGATCGCGTCGGGGCGGCACCTCAGCACGCTCGCCTTCTCCGAGTCGGGCTCGCGCAGCCACTTCTGGGCGCCGACGAGCACCGCGACACGCGGCGCCGACGGTCGGATCACGCTGAACGCCCAGAAGAGCTGGATCACTGCAGCCGGCCGCGCGACCGCCTACGTCTGGTCGAGCCGGCCGGTGAAGGCGGAAGGCGCCAGCACTCTCTGGCTCGTCCCGTCGGACACGAAGGGGATCCGCATGCCGAGCCTTTACGACGGGCTGGGGTTGCGCGGCAACGACTCGCGCCCGGTCACGGCGGAGGGGGTCGTGGTCGCCGAATCGTCCCGCCTGGGCGATGACGGCGAAGGGTTCGCGATCATGATGCAGACCGTCCTGCCCGCATTCAATCTCATGAGCGCGGCCTTCTCGGTCGGCCTGATGGAAGGGGCGGTGGCGCGGACCGCGGCCCACGCGTCCGGGAGCCGCTATGCTCACATGGACGCAGCGCTCGCCGACTTCCCGACGATCCGCGCCTACATCGCGCGCATGCGCGTCGACACCGACATGGCCAAGGCCCTCCTTCTCGACGCGATCGACGCGGTCGAATCGGGGCGCGAGGACGCGATGCTGCGCGTCCTCGAGTGCAAGGCGGCCGCCGCCGAGACGGCGCTCAAGGTCCTGGCGACGTCGATGCGCGTCTGCGCGGGGGCGGCCTATCGCCGGGAGGTTGCCGTCGAGCGTTATTTCCGCGATGCGCAGGCGGCGAGTGTCATGGCGCCCACGACGGACCAGCTCTACGACTTCATCGGCAAGGCCGTCTGCGGCCTGCCGCTTTTCTAGAGAAGACCCTCGTGCAGACGCTGACGCTCGGCGCCGTCGCCTACGACCCCAAGGTCGTGACAATCTGGGAGGGGTTCAAGTCCTGGTTCACCGACCGTGACTTTCCTTTCGACTTCGTTCTCTATTCGAACTACGAGCGACTCGTCGAGGGGCATCTGGCGGGCGAGGTCCATGTCGCATGGAATTCTCCGCTCGCATGGATCGAGACGGAACGGGCCGCAGTCCTGCTCGGGAAGAAGGCGAGGGCGGTCGCGATGCGCGACACCGACCGCGATCTCACCTCGGTCATCGTCATCCGCGCCGACTCGAAGATCCAGGCGATCGGCGGCCTGGCCGGAAAGGGGGTCGCGGTCGGCGCTTCGGACTCGCCGCAGGCCACGCTCATTCCTCTCCTGCTGATCGCGGAGAGCGGGCTTCGTCCGGGAGCGGATGTCAGTGTCGAGAGGCACGACCTTCTCGTGGGCAAGCACGGCGATCACGTCGGGGGGGAGAGGGAAGCGGCGCGCGCCCTGATCGCCGGAAGAGTGGAGGCGGCCTGCATGCTGGACGCCAACCTCCTCGCGTTCACCCAGGAGGGAACCCTGCGGCCGGGGTCGACACGCGTCCTGGCGCAGACCCCTTCGTACGATCACTGCAACATCACCGTCCTGGACGACGCGCCGATCGATCTCATCCGGCGGTTCGTGGATCTCCTTCTCGGAATGAAGTACGAGGACCCGGTCGTGCGGCCGCTTCTCGACCTGGAGGGGCTGAAGCGGTGGCTCCCCGGCCGCACCGAGGGATACGCCCGGCTCAATCGGGCGGTCGATGTCTTTGGGACGCTGGACGGATGGCTCGCCCGGATGAAGGGAAGGGCCGGGACGAACGGATGATCGCGTGAACGGCACCCCGCGGCGGATTGATCTGGGCGACCTTGGGCTCGAGCGCGGCGGGCATCTCCTCGTCAAGCGGGCCCTGCGCGACATTCCGGCCGGAGCCCGGCTCGAGGTGGCGGGAACAAACCCGGAGCTGGCGATTCATCTCCGCGGCTGGTGTCGATCGCAGGGGCATACCCTCGCGATGAACCCTCCGTCCCCCGGCACCGGCGTGGACGGACCGGTCGCGTTCATCACGCGTGGACCGGCCGAGGTGGGTCGCTGGGGCGGCGCGGAGACGGCCGGTGCGCCCGATCCCGCGGCACACGGGGGCGTGGTCGAGCGCCCATCGTCACGCTGGGGCCTCGCGGCCCGCGGCGCGCGCGTCGAGCCGGGAAGCCCCGCCTTCGACTTCACGCTCGACCGGAAGGACGCCGTCTGGGCAGACGAGGCCGCCGCCCTCTACGCCCAGGCCGCCGCAGCGCAGTGGGACCCGGCGACCGCGATCGACTGGAGCGCGCCGATCACGCATCCGGCGGAGATCGAGGATGCGGTGGTCCAGGTGATGACGTATCTGATCGAGAATGAGATCGCGGCCCTGATCATCCCGGCCTCCTTCCTGGCCCGGATCCATCCCCACTTCCGCGAGGTCCTGCAGGTGCTCGCGATCCAGGCAGCGGACGAAGCGCGGCACGTCGAGGTCTTCACCCGGCGGGCCCTCCTCGTCCGCAAGGAGATGGGCCTTTCGACCGCCGGCGGGCAGGCCTCGCTCAAGACGCTGCTCGATGAGCCGGATTTCGCTCTCGCGTCGTTCCTTCTGTCCGTCCTGGGGGAAGGCTCGTTCCTGTCGCTTCTGCGGTTCCTCGACGCGAACGCCCCGGACCCGGTGACGCGGCAGGTGGCGCGTCTCGCGGCGCAGGACGAGTCGAGACACGTCGCCTTCGGTCTGGCCCACCTGCAGCGACATGTCACCCATGAGCCCGGCCTGCGCTCGCGCCTCGCGGCGGCGGTGGAGAGACGGCACGATGCCCTCCGGCACACGGCCGGGCTCAACGAAGAAGTCTTCGACGCGCTCATCCTGCTGGCGGCGGGATCGTGGGAGCCCGCCGACATAGCCGTCGGCTTCGACCGCGTCGTCGGGCTGCAGAACGACATGGACACCGGCCGTCGCCGGCGCCTCGAGAGACTCGGCTTCGCGCCGAAGGAGGCCGAGACGCTCTCCGCGCTTCACACCCGGAACTTCATGTAGCGGGAAACTGGACACTAATCTTCGACCGTGACCGGTCGCAGGCGGATCTCGATCCGACGGTTGCGGGCCCGTCCTTCCGGGGTGGCGTTGGATGCGACCGGTTTGACGTCGGCCATCGACACGGCGAGCAGGCGCCTGGTCGTGAGCCCGGAATCGGCGAAAAGACGAACGACGCTCGCCGCGCGGGCCCCGGCCAGCTCCCAATTCGTCGGGTACTGCTTGACGAGAGCCGGGCCGATCGGCTTGTTGTCGGTGTGTCCGATGACCAGGATCTGGTGCGGCGATTTCTTGAGTTGAGCCGACACTCGGAGCAGGACATCCGTGCCGCTCTTGTCGACCTCGGCCGAGCCCGAGTCGAACAGGATGTCCTGGGCGACGTTCACGCGCAGGCCATCGCGCAACTGCTGGACCTGGACCTGGCCGGATTGCACCTCCTTCTTGAGGTTGGCGACCAGACCGTCGTAGGTCGCCTGCAGCCGGTGGGATTCCTGCTCGCGCTCGTGCAGCTTCGAACCGAGCGCATCCTCCTGCGTCTGCAGCTGGGACAATTTCTCCTCGAGGGCCGTCTTCTTGGTCGCGAGGTCGTTCCTCTCCTGGGCCAGCATCGCCTTCTCCTGCGCCAGGGCTTCGCTGTCGCGCTTGGCATTGTCGACCTGACCCTTGAGCGCCTCGTTGCTCGCCGCCAGCAGATCGCGCTCCTGCACGACCTGCACGTACCGGCTGTTGGAGACGCATCCCGCCATGGCGAGCGCGCCGGCCGCGAGCAGTGCCACGATCGGGACTTGCGCGAGCGGGTCTATTCGCATCGGTGAATCCTCCCAGACGTCGAGTTGCTGCGCGGGACAGTGCCGCGACAGCGGGACAGGGTGAATTTAGGAGGGGTATGCGCGGGGCGCAAGCGCGCCTGGCCGGCACGGGTTCGCGCGTCAAAGACCCGGCGTCAGAGATCCCCTTGTGTGTCGAAACTCCATCTCGACGAGGCCTCCTGCTTCCTTCCGACATTGTCGAAGCGGGAGGAAGTGCCTACTCGTCCGCAACGGGAGTGAATATGCGTGCCTCTTGCGATCCCTGATGATTCGGGGTACAAGCAGCTCGGATTCAGCCGAAGCAGGGCGAAGCGAGGTGGGCGAGTGGAATCCCGTTTGTTGATGACCTTGCAGGTCGCGGTCGTGGGCCCACACAAGATCGGTGCAGTGCCTCACGGTACGCGCGTCACAGCACCGATAGCGAGCGGCCACTTCGAGGGCCCGCGCCTGCGCGGAAAGGTACTGCCCGGCGGCGGTGATTGGACGCTCCTCCGGGGAGACGGCGTCCTCGAGCTCGACCTGCGCCTCACGCTCGAGACCGACGACGGCGCCCTCATCCACATGACGTCGTTCGGACTTCGTCACGGTCCGCCGGAGGTGATCGCGGCGCTCGCGCGTGGCGAGAGAGTCGACCCCTCGACCTACTACTTCCGGACCACGCCGCGCTTCGAGACCGGGCATCCGAAGTACGTGTTCTTGAACCGGCTTCTCGCTGTATCGAGCGGCGATCGGCGCGCCGAGGGCCCTATCTACACGATCGACGAGATCCTCTGAGGCCGCCGTGGACAGTCGACGAAGAGACGTTCTCAAACTGGCCGCGTTCGCGACGCTCGCTGGATGCGCGCACATGCCCCTCGCGGCTTCCCCTCCACCACCCGCCGACAGGAGACCTGCCATGCGAACGCGTCCCCTGATGACACTTCGTCTCGACACGGCACCCACGCAGAAGGTCGGCGCCGGACCTCACGGTGCGCGCGTCACCTTTCCGATCACCGGCGGTTCGTTCGAAGGGGACAGGCTTCGCGGCAAGGTGCTGCCGGGGGGCGACGATTGGACGGTCAAACGCCCCGACGGTGTCGTCGAGCTCGACCTGCGCATCACGCTTCAAACCGAAGATGGCGCCCTCATTCACATGACGTTCGAGGGCATCCGTGACGACGGGGCACCGGGAGCTCCCTACTTTCGCACACTGCCGCGTTTCGAGACTGCTGAGCCGAAATACTCCTTCTTGAACCGGATGCTCGCCGTCGGCACCGGGAAGATCCTCGCCGACGGGCCGATTCACGTGATCGAAGAGCTCCTCTGAGGGCCGGTCGTTACGACACGTCGCGCGTGCGGCGGAACGA
>Ga0137394_10002818_pt1 | contig 12976 bp, 19 predicted proteins | sample czobulk116metaG_FD_108278 | JGI IMG/M metagenome (GOLD analysis project Ga0137394, IMG submission 108278) | Vadose zone soil microbial communities from Angelo Coast Range Reserve, California, USA - czobulk1.16 metaG | ecosystem: Environmental > Terrestrial > Soil > Vadose zone | place: USA...
AAAGAGAAAACATACATCTGACGCTAGGCTGGGAGGTGTGATAGTGCCCGTGCTGGAGATGCATTGGCACAGCTCCTCGACTTTCGCAGCTATGATGCACTCGTTCACCATCACATGTCCCAGAGTGCGCGGAATATAAGTAGTTGGTGCCCGCGGCGCAGCGCTCCCACAGCGTTACGCTCTTCAGAACACGATCTGCTCCTGTGGCTGTTCACTGTATACGACCGTTACATGCGGGGTGCGCGCAACACGGCCGTGCCAACCGTCTGGCGGTCCCTTGAGCACATCCCAGAAGTGGCGAAGGGCCCGGGGCACTCCCTGCCCCTCGCCGAGCGAGATATGCGTGTCGAACGCATCCACGAGGTTGATCTCGGCGAGGAGGGAAAAGTACCAAGGTTGTTGGGGTGCCTTGGCCGCCTGCCAATGTCGTCCGCGAGCACTTTGGCGAGTACCACGCTGGGGCGAGGTAGCACAAGCACCTGCGCGACGCCATCGATCGCGTGTATGAGAGCTCGCTTGAGGTCTTCGTTCGTGTCAATATTGTCCATCGTGTCTACCACCTCGTCGTCTTCGAGTCGCTCAGGGTTGCGCTAGGAATAGGCACAGGACGTTCTCATGCGAATTGGCGTGGAGGGTCTAGTGGCTCCTACGCCGCGCAAGCATGCGGCACGCAAGTGGTCGGTCAGATCTTCGTGGTGCTTTTGGGCGTGATTATTTCTAAAAATAAAATCACCCTAGGGTCTCATTAGTGAGTACATCGCATCACGTACTTATGAGTGATAGCTAATCCCTCGTTGGCTTCGGCACTTTTCTTCCCGCACTTAACCGACGAACTTGTGACGTTCGTAACCTGTGTGAACTAACGAAGTGGATCGACGGTGATACTGATGGACTCTATCAGGAGAACCCAGTAAGCCTGGAGGTGCGGCATTGGGTAATGATGGCTGGTGTTGAGGGTTGCACAGGGCATGGTAGCGGGAAGAGTGCCAACAAAGTACATACCAGCCTCAAGAATTCAATCGGACTACTTCCTCATAGATTTTGAAACTTGAAAGCTGAGGACAAACTTGAAGACGGCGCATTTGGGGGGACCAACGGATATAGATGTAGGCTTGGAACCGGCCAGCGTCGTCATTCCTTGGATTGCCGAGGCGATACGACATCGAGACTTCGCAGAACGCCAATTCCGTGATTCCACTACAAAGACATAGCTCGCATCAAAACTAGGTCGTGGAGCATTAATTCTGTGGTTGTTATACAGGTTTCATTCATTTTGATAGCTGCCGGCGTAATTGTACTCTATAACCAGGTGGCTCAGCGTTTCGTCCATACCACGAAATTGGGTCCATGCCTTGTCCCACTCTTGTCCCGTAGTCTATGTGTGAAGACGTGACCACCATCAGAAGAAGAGCTCCTTCAAGATCTTCATGGTGTCTGCCGGACTCGTGACTGAGTGCCCAACTGTCCGCGGGTCTGCGAAGATCTCATAGTCGTTACCGCCCTGTATCATACAACAAGATTAGACGGGGTCCAGCACATAAAGAGAGGGGCTTATGCCTTGAAGGTCTTATCTCCAAAGAAGTGAATCTCTTCGAAGCCTTCATTCTCGACGTGTCGGAGCGCATAGGTCTTGTCCCAACCATTTGGAAAGATGTCGAACGAGATTTGGCCGCCGATGGAAAATGTCAGGCCATAGTCTGCAAATTTCTCCTGTAGGACCTTGACAAAGACTGCTCGCACACCAAGGACCTAAATGGACTTCAGGCTGAACGGCAACGCGATTCAACAGAGAAGACAAACCTTATCATAGGCCTGAAATTCGTGACGTTCTTGAATACTATATGAGGTCGCTGATCAGTGAATTTTATACTATGATCAGGGTCACCGTGACAAAGGCGCACGTCGCGTTACGTCCAATAGGGCTGACGTTAATCATACCACTTCGAAACTCGACGGACGTGCCACTAGTAGATTCGATCAGAGTTGACATCAGACATGGGAGTGGGCGTGAACATGCCGCTTTATGGGGATGTCCAAGTCCACCACGAAGTGGAGGATGAAATTGACTAGCTTCTTATAGCGCTCTTCGCCGATAAATTTGATGAATGACTGCGATGAGAGTTGTTTTCCCAACCTATATGCCGTTTAGCCATTCTCGGCGAATGCGAAGTCGAAGTCATCGATAGCTGGAGCCCAAGTTTCCCGACGTCTCAAGACTTCGAAAGTCGTCCCATAAAGAAACTTTTATTGTTTGATGTCGATGATACACTCACTCCCGCTCGCCAGGTGCGCCTCCCGACTGTGTTCATGTCTGATACGTTAAAATGAGCCAGCAGAAGGCGTCCCTTGAGATGATGGAGTTATTGAAAGAGCTGAGGAAGAAGATTGCGATTGGTTTTGTTGGTGGATTATTTTGTCAAGATCACAGACCAGCTCAGTGTCACGGGGAATAATGGTGAGTGCGAGCTACTGCCACGAGCGTTTAATTTCATTATATGCTACGTTCAGTGAAGGTTGCAGTGGCGAAATGCGCAGCGAGCGCCGAGTGTGTTTGCTTTCAAATCGGCAATCTCCGGTACGCGCGATTAGATTCCGATCCGATGCTCGTTCCTCTGCTCTGACTCGCCCTCCCAAGCGAGAATATGTCTTCGATCCACGTCTTCGCTCTTCCAGCTGAACTCCTTCATAAAATTACATTGCGAAGTCGCTTATTGCAGCAGAAGATAGTCGAGTCCGACAAAGCTGAGCAACAGGACCATTCGTCGCAGACAGCACCCATACAGGGTTCTAGGGCCTGCAATGTCTGCCTCGGTGCCACTTTCATAGACGTTGAGGAGCAACGCGCCCACTTCCGCTCAGACTGGCATCGCTATAATGTAAAGATTCGTCTCCGCGGAGGCAAGGCCACCTCAGAGGTCGATTTTGCAAAGCTCGTGGATAGTACGTGTATCGATAACTCGGTGTTGGGCGCTCTCCTGATGCGCACCTTCAGGCCTTGAAGACTCCATATCTGGCTCCGCCTCCGACTCGGACAGCGCCAACTCAGATGTGTCTGACGCCGTTGGGAATTTGCTTCAGAGGGCCAAAATCTCGTCCCGTCCCGCTTCTCCGTCCGACATGAATCCCGTCGCCCCTCAAACGCCCCTGGCATGGTTCCATTGCCCGCCCGCCACACAAATAGGTGTATACAAAGCGTTGTTCCCTATAAAGTCAGATCCAACATCATATATAGAGGAGCTGAAATCCTTGCAAACGAGTGGCGGACCAGACGGACGCAAGTGGGCTATGTTCATGACAGCCGGAGGCCACTTCGCAGGGGTAATCGTCCGGGTTAGTAAACCGGAGGCTGAGGAGGAAATTTCGAAAACTGCGAAACAGAAGAGACTGAAAAGACCAAGACCAGACACAGAGGTGTTGCTACACAAAACCTTCCATCGCTATACCAGTACGAATATTCATCTACGTTGTCTTATGTCACGCATTTGACATTATCACAGCCCGACGGAAGCAGGGGGGATCCCAATCCGTTAACGACAACGCAAAGGGACCGGCGAAGAGTGCAGGTGCCCAGCTCCGAAGATATGGTGAGCAGGCTCTTCGGGATGTGTGTGTGTCGTCAGTGTCAGGTGTGCACTTTTGACCTCCTTTTAGGATATTCGCAATCTACTCTCGGATTGGGCTGACCAGATTCACCAATGTGAGCGGATATGGATTCGTGCAAGTGCTACAAACAGAAGGATATTCCTTGACTATGACAATGCGGTGATTGCTAAGGGTGGGTCTCCTCGACAACGGCGTGACTTCGCTATTCACAAATACAACTAGGCGACGAGCGGTTGCGGACGTTCCCCTTTCCCACCCGTAGACCAGTAAGTTGTCTCGATGTTACAAGAGCAACTTCTCATGCCGCCGTGCAGACTCAGTCAGAACTTGAACGCTGTCTTCTCGAATTAACTAGAGTGAAGACTTCCCACCTCACAGAGGAAGCATTGAGAGAGCAGGACGAAGCATATCTTGCATCTCTCCCGAAGCCCAAGCCGAAGCCCCAAATTCCTGTCATCACACCTGTGGTGACGAAGGAGAAGGAGCCGAAGTTATCAAAAGAAGAGGAGCTTGTGCGGGACAAGTGGGCCAGATTACTCGACATCGTCATCCATGGCCGTCTAGACGCTCTCACAGACTTTTGGGAGCGTGAAGGGAATGGCCTTGGTGGCATTGACGCGAGAATCCCGTCATGGGTCGGCGCGAAGGTAGCGACGATACTTCAGTACGCTACGCAAGCAGGGCAAGAAGAGATCACAGAGTGGCTACTAAATGTGCAGCGCGCGGATCCCACGATTGCGGTCCCTTCTGAGGTACCCATCACTGAGCAGGGTTCTTTAGACAATAACCCAGAAATTATCAAAACAACAAGAGGACCCGACTGCACGGCCTACGACTTGGCACCGTCCCGTGTCGTGCGGGACGTTTTCAGACGTAGCGCCGGTGCACATCCAGAATGGTGGGACTGGCTTGGGACTGGTCATGTTCCGAGCATACTGAGCCAGGAAATGGAGGAAGAACGTGAGGAGAAGAAGAAGGTGCGCCGGAAGGGATTAAAGGACAAGATCAAAGAGCGGGAGAGTAGGGAAAAAGAACGTGCGAGCCAGCTCGAGGAGGTTGCTGCCGTACCGGTGTTGGAGCCCCCCAAGCGTTCTGAGCCCAATAATGGGCCGAGAAGATTGGGTGGTTTATCTGGTTCTGCCGATGCTGTTGCCGGCTTGACTCCAGAGATGAGGGCAAAGGTGGAGAGGGAAAGGAGGGCGAGAGCGGCGGAGGCACGACTGAAAATATTGTCTGGACATTGACAAAATACCAGGTTCTAGCTAGATGTGTACAGCACCATTGATGCCAGTGCAATTGACGACGACGCTGTCGACGAAATCCATGAGGACTTACTAACATCGCACAAGGCCCAGAATTTTTTTGTCATGTCATTTCGTTATTGCTTAGGTCTACAGCAGGCAGGGCAGAGCGGATGAACAAAGCCCATGAGCCCACCCACGCCCGCCCATCGCTCTCACCGTCTCGTCACACAACGTACCGAGCATCCCCGCGCCATGCACCGCTCAAACGCCCCTGCACGTCCTCCACAGCCTGAAACCTTGTCCGCGCCACATCATTCACACCGGCACCGCGGTGCTGGGCGCGTGATGTACGCAGGAAGGGCGGCGTGTCGTGTGTGGTTGGGGCGGCGGTGAAGGTCGCGCTGGACGGTGTCGGAGTTAGTGGAGACATGGCGTACACGTTGCTGCGACCGTGTGCGGTTTCAATTGGTGCTTCGATCTGGATGTGCGCGGGTGCGGGTTCGTGACACGCCGTGTGCGTCGACTTGCTTGATGCGGATGAAGTCGATGGCGTTGGAGAGGATAGTCGTGAGGGCGTCACGGATGAGGAGGAATCTCGGCCTGTATGTGAGCTGATGCTGGTACTGGATGATCAGTTGATGGCAGAGGGCGAGGCGAGACTAGGCTTGGGCGTATTGGTGCTGATGGCACGGCTGGTACTGGCGCTGCCTCGACGCGCGACAACAACGGCAACACTGGCAGCAGCGACGACTTCATCGTTTGCAACCCCGGCGGCATCAATCCACACTTCCCGCGTTCAGTCTCACCATCACCGCCGATGTCTCTGCATACTCTGCCTCATGCAACGGCCTCGTCCACCTCAGTCATGGTCAAACTCGCCGCTATTATTTCTGTCCATGCCCAGTTCCCAAAGAATGTCGTGCCGAACACCGAGCTCGATCTCGATCCGACCAATTGGCAGTGGAAGGAATGTCTCGCTTTCCCCATCAGCGCACTCAACAACTTGCGATTTTCATTGAAGCCCTACAAATGGATTCGCTACGCTACAGGAATCGTCATTGGAGCTCATGGCGACCTTTGCACACAACGCGACTTACCCAATCCCATTCCTATCGACTACAACTCTTGCCTCTCTGCTCCATCCACGGACCTGTACTACCATACCACCGACCAAGAGAAGCGCCGTATGTTTCCGATTGATCCCAGGCTTGCCGACACAAGGACACTAACTTCCAGTCGGACGAGCACGGGTCGGGATAATTTCCGCGGGGACGTGGGGCGCCGGGATGGGAGATGTGTACTAACAGGATATCCCGCTTATCTTTGTCAAGCTGCACACTTTCTTCCCCACAGCAAGGGCGACACGGTATGATGAGACTCCTATAGGACATTATCCTCGCTTACGATCTCATCGGTGACAGTATATCAAGACGTTCTCCACACACTGACGTCGAGACTCCGGTGGCGAAGACGACATTGTGCGAGACATCGACGATGTTCGCAATGGTCTCTTCCTTAATGCATGCTTACATTCTGTCTTGGGTCAACATATCGCATTCTTGAAGGTGCATCTGTTCGATCTGATTCTGCAAATGGTCAGAAGCTGAAAGTTTCTCTGAACAGACACCGAACTTTGCTATGGACGACTGATGTCGATCCGAATGCAGACAGAGCGCAAGTAAGGTTTACAAGCCACCTCTTTCGCCAGGACTTGGAGCTGGCAGCCGGACCCTCTGGCTCGGCAGTCCGCGTCCCTTCCGATGTGTCCATTTGGCCTCCCGCTGCGCTCTTCGATGCCGTTTACGCGAGCGCAGTGGTGCGTCACTTTGGTTTCGCATTGACGGAGATCTCGGAGAAGTGGGGGGACGTGTTCTACCCTGATCCGGCCGATGCCGATAAAGAGGACTCCAGTAGGCGGAGTCGACAGCGACGCTACGAGAAGCGCGGCATACACGATGCTATTGACCCCCATGATGTGGTCATGATGTATCGGTTTCAGGCGATGGAACCAGAGAAAGTGAGGGCATACCTGAAAGGGTGTGAAGAGTTGGCGGCGGCAGGAGAGCGCAAAGGGCTGGAGGAGAAAGTGAATTCATGGAGGGAGTCGTTGGCACCTCTAACCGCTATCGATACTGACTAGCGGTTCTCGTGCTGTGCAAGGGCTTGCTAGGTCCGATTCCTGTGTCCTGCACCCACATTCAAATACGTTGCCACGACTAAGCGCAGGAGCGTTCTCCTTCTGGTTTATTGAGGCGTAAATATGATATCGACCTATGGTATGTTCCATGCTTGGCGAGGTCGACGCCACCGATGTCAGTGCGGCGTTAACATATATATCGGAGTCATTGAACATCATCACGGTCGCTCTTCCAATAGTTGTAGTTTTTGGCACTCTGCCGCGTCGCTTTCCCAATCCAGTCCAACTCGGCGGGACATGCAAAGTGTGGAAAGGGGACACCCATGGTTACAGGAAGAGGCCATCTGGATGTCTACTTGGTTAGGTCGTGCAGGCTCGGAGCAGCCGGGGTTCCTCTGCTTGGCTTGGGTCGAATAGAGATGAGGTGGAGAGGGAAAGGCGGAAGCATGAGTGAAAATATTGTTTGGACGTAGGCAAAATATATTGTTCTCGCTAGATGTGTGCAGCACTGTCTGCAGCAGGTGGATGTACAGTAGAAAGAAGGATACAGAGCAGCGTGACTGAATATTAACGCGATCCAGCGCCTCAACGCGGTTAAGCGAGACGCGCCTCGGCCCATCCACCCCTTCTTCTCCCTCGTTAGCTGCACGTTCCGCTTCCACTCCAACGCGAGCTTACGATGCCTTCGGCAAAGGAGAGTTCCGTGATGAACGGATCAAGTTCTCGGTGAGGTAATTTACTACAGCATAAAACAACACGCTTACCCATCGCGACATGACGCGACGCTAGCACGACGACGGAGCCCGCGACCAAGAAACAGAAACTCTCGCCCACACCATCGGCATCACAGAACAGCCAGTCATCCTTCGCGGATGTCCTCGCGAGGATCCAAGCGGATGCACAAGAGAGCACCGGTTCGTCATTCGCCTTCATTCGCGTCACTCATTAACACGCGACGCGTCCAGAGTCCGAAGGCGGAGCAGACTCTTGGGATCGGCCCCGCCTCAAACCTATCGTAGAGTCGAGGGACAGCATGGGTGCAGAACCATTCCCTTCTTGCGCCCGGCTGGGACCAACGACACTGCAGTATTCCAACAGGTCGATATCGACGGGTCGTATGATAATCTCCACGCAGGACCGCAGATTCACATGTTTGGTGTGACACAGGTACTATTTGTCCCATATGTGTACTTTTCCCTACGCTAAAATGTTTACTGCGCGTCCAGGAGGGACACAGTGTGCTTGCACATATCACGGGATTCTGGCCATACTTCTTCATAGCTGTACCAAGGGGCTTTCAAACTGAGGACATTAAGCCGTTTATGGCCGACCTAAACGTACGTCAAACTCGCCCTCCTGCTCATGTACCTGAAAATACCTCGTCTTAGTCCTTGGCGAATGCTGTCACGAACATTGAATTTGTTCAAAAACGAAGCTTGTGGGGTTATCGAGGTGACGAAAATTCGATGTTCATGAGGATCACAGCCACGGAACCAAGAGCTGTTCCTCGCGTTCGAGATGAGTGTTGGCTTGATCGAACCTTTGCATCTGGCTTATCTTCGGACGTTTTCACGCATCTTTGAGAGGGGAGAAACAAGCTTCAGAGGTTTATTCTCCGGACCTGTCACGACATTTGAAAGCAATATTCCATTCATTCTGCGGTTCATGATAGACACAAACGTACGCGTCATCGAGTGTTGCTCCGCCGCCGGGTCTAATTCTGCCACAGGTCGTAGGCATGAACTGGATCGAAATCCCTCCGGGAAATTACTCCCTCCTTAAGGGAAAGGACAGAAAGTCGCATTGTCAAATAGAACTCTCAGTCAGGTATGACCCGCATTCGGAAGTGTGATCGCTATTTAGACGGTACTGACGGTGGGCAGATATGATCAGTTCATATCGCATGCACCGGAGGGTGAATGGGCAAAGATAGCCCCTTTGCGTATTCTCAGCTTTGATATCGAGTGCGCTGGCAGGAAAGGAATCTTCCCGGAGGCATCCACCGATCCTGTCATCCAAATTGCAAACATGGTGACTCGGCAAGGTCTGGCTCTATTTCCATCCCCTGCTAGCCCATGCCCATAACTATTATGTAGGAGAGGATCGGCCCTTCATCCGGAACGTTTTCACGCTTAACACCTGCTCACACATTGTCGGCTCCCAAGTCATCTCTTTCTCCAATGAAGCAGAGATGCTCCAGAAATGGAGGGAATTTGTGGAGCGCGTCGACCCTGATGTCCTCATTGGTTATAACATCGCAAACTTTGATCTTCCCTATCTTCTTGATCGAGCAAAGGCTCTCAAAGCAACCCATTTTCCCTACTTGGGTCGTTTGAAGAGTACGTCTTCAAATGACGTACAAGTCCCTCCATTAACATGAAGGGTAGATATCCGCACGCAGATCAAGGATACACACTTCTCATCAAAAGCTTTCGGACAGCGAGACTCGAAAGACACAACCATGGACGGTCGGCTGCAACTCGATATCCTTCAGTACATGCAACGTGAGCATAAATTGCGCAGCTACACGCTCAACTCGGTTTGCGCACAATTCCTGGGAGAGCAGAAGGAAGACGTCCACCACTCTGTGATTACTGAGTTGCAGAATGGTACTCCGGAATCCCGACGACGTTTGGCGGTATACTGTTTGAAGGTAAGGTGAATTTCCGATGAGCTCGCCCTTGTTCTGACTACGTGCGCGCAGGATGCCTACCTTCCCCAGCGGTTGATGGATAAACTCATGTGCTTTATTAACTACACCGAAATGGCCCGCGTCACTGGCGTCCCCTTCAACTACCTTCTATCTCGCGGCCAATCGATCAAAGTGCTGTCTCAACTCTTCCGGAAAGCCAATGATGACGGTTACGTCATTCCTACCATGAAAAGTGAAGGTACGGATGTCTTATAAGTTACTGTCATATCTCTGAACCTCTGCTAGGGACCGATGAACAGTACGAAGGGGCCACGGTCATTGAGCCTAAGAAAGGTTACTATGATGTTCCAATCGCGACTTTGGACTTTAGCTCCCTATATCCGTCAATCATGATGGCGCACAACCTGTGCTACACGACCCTTCTGGATAAGAACGCTATCGATCGACTGAACCTTGTAAAGGACGTTGATTACATCCAGACGCCTAACAACGGTACGCCGGATGACCCTCGTCCCACTTAGCATCGTCTAAGAATTCTTTCAAAGATTGGTTCGTGAAGCCGTCCCGACGAAAAGGTCTTCTTCCAACTGTGTTGGAAGGTTTGATCAGCGCGCGTAAGCGCGCGAAGGCCGACTTGAAGAAAGAAACGGACCCTTTCAAGCGCGCGGTGTTGGATGGCCGCCAGCTTGCCCTGAAGGTAGGTTTACTGGTGACGCGACTTTTGATTGTTACGGCCTTTTCATGCTTATGTAGATCAGCGCAAACTCGGTGTATGGTTTCACCGGGGCAACGATTGGAAAACTCCCTTGTCTGGCCATCTCATCGAGCGTGACAGCATATGGTCGACAAATGATTGAGAAGACGAAATCGGTGCGTACCCTTGAGCGGGGATGGAGAAATTCCTTATATGTCCTTTCTTTGATGTGCAGGAGGTCGAGGCGGAATATTGTGTCGCTAACGGCCATACACATAACGCGGAGGTCATATATGGTGATACCGATTCGGTCATGGTTAGATTTGGGCCCACCGAACTGGACAAGGTGATGTCAATGGGTGGGTATAAAGCACGGTGTTTTCGTACGTCCGATTCCTAATGTCTATTTCAGGAAGTGAGGCTGCGGAGCTCGTAACCAAGAAGTTTGTTAAGCCCATCAAACTTGAGTTCGAAAAGGTCTACTATCCGTACCTGCTCATCAACAAAAAACGCTATGCCGGGCTGTACTGGACCAGACCAGAAAAGTATGACAAAATGGACTCAAAGGGGATTGAGGTTGGGTGCCATGTAGGTGTTATGAACACCGGGAACTGATGTAATACTTCAGACAGTCCGCCGGGACAACTGCCGGCTCGTATCGACAGTCATTGAGACTTGTCTTCACAAGATGTTGATTGATCGGGATGTGAAGGGCGCCGAAGAGTACGTTGTGTTAGGGTCATCCCTTTCCAACCTAATCAATTATATGTCCCAGCTACACCAAGCAAATGATATCTGATCTCTTGCAAAACAAGGTAGACATGTCGCAGCTGGTGATCACGAAAGCGCTAGCAAAAACTGGTAGGCACAAACATTGTAAACCTATAGTATTACTGGCAGCTAAGTCGACGTTCGAGATTACACGGGCAAACAAGCGCACGTCGAGCTCGCTGAAAGAATGAAACAGCGAGATGCAGGTACGGGTAATCTAAATTAAAGTTTAAGCAAGAAGCCCTGATAGCCCCTGATTTACGACCCAAGGTTCAGCACCGGCCCTCGGTGATAGGGTAGCATATGTGATAGTTAAGGGGATCAAAGGTAATGCGTCAACATATACCCCGAAGCCTCCGGTCTTACTTGGTTGTAGGAGCGGCTGCCTACGAGAAGTCGGAGGACCCAATTTACGTCTTGGAGAATAACATTCCCATTGACACGAAGTACTATTTGGAGAACCAACTCTCGAAGCCCCTCTTACGCATCTTTGAGCCAATTTTGGGCGAGAAAGCGGCCTCTTTACGTGCGCCGCATTTGTAATTTCTCTTGGTGCAGACTAAACTTGAGTTTGACTATGCCAGTATCAGGAGAACATACGAGGACCATTCAAATCGCTACTCCAACAGTTGGCGGACTCATGAAATTTGCTGTGAAGACCGTTACATGTTTAGGTTGTAAAACGCCCCTTCGAGCAAGCAATAGCGTCAGCAGTGCGTACCGCTTGTGCCGCCCATACAGCACTAAGTCATCATCGTTACCCTGACAGACGGTGCCGTCTGTGATAATTGTCGGCCAAGGATCAATGAGTTGTATCAAAAACAAGTACAGCCTCGTTATTTTAGAGTTATTGTGTGCCAACTGACGCACCACAGGTGACTACAACATCAGGGACACAGGTAAAATTCGCAAGACTATGGACACAATGTCAACGGTGCCAGGGATCTCTTCATCAGGTGAGACAAATCAAAGCGATTCAAAACAACTGATGGATGACCGCTTGCCTGCCAGGACGTCCTGTGCACGAGCAAGGACTGTCCGATCTTTTACATGCGGAAAAAATCTCAAAAAGACGTAGAGGATGCCGTTGCAATACTTGAGCGGTTTGATCTTGAACTCTGGTAATTATATACCCCCCCATAGGTACATTGTCCTCACGTGCATCGCGGCACCGCCATTATGTATAATAGTCCATACAGCGCTGGTGAGGCTATCGCATCGCCTCTAATACACACGTGGCCTTGATTTCTTCAACATTCTTCGTATGACATTGTGTGGGACTTTACACCCGTCAAAGTCAACGTCAGTGGTGACACCTCATGATCACAAGGCAAGGGGCGCATTATATCCGATCGTATTCCGACGACAACACCGAGTCGGCAATTGGTGAAAAAAAATTCGGACCATATTATTAAATAAGCTGTATCGTATTCTAGTCTACCGGATGATATCTACGACCCGCTCTATCGTCTAACAAGGTATTAGGTATGTGCCTGGGATATAGTATACAGTCTAAAGTGTAACGGGTCATGGGAAGAAACACGGCCACTGTGAAGAAGCGGTCGATGAAACCTGTCTTGATCCGATCACATGACGACACGATTCATCAACTGGAGGATGGGCATCCAACTTCCCGCAGACACTTGGACGACGCCAATCAACATCACCTCGTTGAAGGTGATATTATCGTAAGCCACCCTCCACTTCCCATTCCGTTGCGGGTCGTGGACAGGAACTTGTTCGCAGTCCTAAAAACGGTTAAATTCTTTCCGACTTCACCGCCAGAGTCGGGAATCAAACTCACGACCAAAAATTGGCGGACGCGACTTCCGACATGCTTGACAAACCTTTCGAGGGTCACGGGGTTCCTTAAG
>Ga0137394_10002819_pt1 | contig 12970 bp, 11 predicted proteins | sample czobulk116metaG_FD_108278 | JGI IMG/M metagenome (GOLD analysis project Ga0137394, IMG submission 108278) | Vadose zone soil microbial communities from Angelo Coast Range Reserve, California, USA - czobulk1.16 metaG | ecosystem: Environmental > Terrestrial > Soil > Vadose zone | place: USA...
AACAGCGCGTACCCGCAGCTCGCTACGGTTGCCAATCATTGGGCGGAACTCCTGGGTGAAACGGCGGCTCGATATCCCAGCGAGCATGCGGCGTTTCTGAAAATCTGCCACAAAGCGGGACAGTCGAAGCCGACGCCTCTGATGCTTCACTATGAGACAGGCGGTTACAACTGTCTTCATCAGGATCTCTACGGCGAGGTCAGCTTCCCTCTGCAAATGGTATTTGTGCTCGGGCAGCAGGGCCGCGATTGGGACGGAGGAGCATTCGTCCTCGTGGAGCAACAACCGCGCGCACAGTCCAAGCCGGAGGTAGTGCTTGCCGATCAGGGACAAGCGATCATTTTTACGACGAGGTACCGACCGGTAAAAGGTGCGCGCGGCTACTATCGGGTCAATCTACGCCATGGCGTCAGCCGCGTACACCGCGGTACGCGCTTCACACTGGGCATCATTTTTCACGATGCGAAGTAGCTGCCAGCAAGTTTGCCGGCTTTCTTGTTGTCCGAATCCGCACTGCCCGTCCCAATAGCGGGCGGCGGCCTTGATACCCTTGTCTGACAACGTCAAGTAAGTCCTTTTCGTTCAACACGCTACAGTAATCCAGGGATGGTTGCCGACTTGCCCGGTAGTCTAGACGCAGGTGGAGGTCTCTCGATGGGTACACTCTTGCAGAATCTGCGCTATGGCATCCGAACGCTCGGGAACAACCCCGGCTTCGCGCTGGTTGTCGTCCTCACTCTGGCTCTGGGAATCGGCGCCAACACCGCGATTTTTTCCGTGGTGTACGCGGCGCTGCTGCGTCCGCTGCCTTATCGCGATCCCGGCGCACTGTTCCACCTTGGCGAGTCGCGGACTCAAAGCGACAACAGCACGGACGGGGCACAGGCTTCCTACCCTGATTATCTCGATTGGAAAAGTTCGGCGAAGAGCGTTCAATCCCTCGCGGCTTACAGCGGCGATGCTTTCACGCTGGCCGGAAACGGGGAGCCGAAGAACACTTTCGCCACGCAAGTTACTCCCAATTTCTTCGCCACGCTCGGCGTTAAGCCGGGGTTGGGCCGAGATTTCCTGGATGGCGAAATGCAGTCCGATGGGCCGCATGTGGCGATACTTTCCAACGCATTCTGGCGCACGGAGTTTGGAGGCGACCCGAACATCGTCGGGCGCGTGATCCGCCTGGACGGCAAACCAGCGAGCATCGTGGGCGTGCTTCCACGCGACTTTGAGTTTGCGCCGGCTAACTCCGCACCGCTTTGGGTACCCATTCACCAAACCGGAGATCTCATCACGCGCCGCAGCCTGCACTGGCTAACGGTAGTCGGAAGGCTTGCTCCAGGCTTCTCAGCTACGCAAGCTCGTGCAGAAATGGAGGGCATCAGCGCACGGCTCACGCGTGAATACCCGAAAGAAAACGGCTCGATCTTTTTCGTAATGGAACCTCTGAGCCAACAAATCGTCGGCAAGATCCGGCCCATTCTGCTGATTCTCCTTGGAGCGGTGGGATTTGTTCTTCTGATCACCTGCGCCAACGTGGCTAATCTGGTGATGACGCGCTCAATCGGGCGGCGCAAGGAATTTGCCGTGCGTTCCGCTCTGGGAGCAAGCCGAGGCACTCTGCTTTCGCAATTGCTGACGGAAAGCCTGTTGCTTTCGGGTATCGGCGCCGGCGTTGGGCTGCTTGGCGCACAGTGGGGCGTGAACCTGCTGGTGGCCGCAATTCCTGAATCACAGTTGCAAGCGATGCCTTTTTTACGAGACGCGGGGACCAACGTGCCCGTCCTCGTGTTTCTTTGCGGAGTCACGATGCTGACCGGAATTCTTTTCGGGCTGGCGCCTGGACTGGAAGCGTCGCGAGCTTCGTTGAATGACGTCTTGAAAGATGAATCGCGCGGCGGCACGAGCGCCGCACACGCTCGCCTGCGGAACGCGTTGGTCATCGCTGAGATTTCCATTTCTCTAGTGCTGCTTGTGGGCGCGGGACTGCTGCTCAAGAGCCTCCATGTGCTGCTGGGGCGAGACCCGGGCTTCAACGTCCATAACGTGCTGACCTTCTCCGTGAACTTGCCGGACTCTGCTTATCCGAGCGAGAAGACGCCGCCCTACTACAGCCCGGCGGCGGTCCACTTCGACCACGAATTCACGGCGCGACTCCGCAGCTTGCCCGGAGTACTGGACGTCGGCCAATCCTCCGCCATCCCTGCCAGCGGCGGCAGCGGGACTATCCGGTTCGTTGTGGAAGGCCGGGCCACAGCGCTCGGCCAGGAAGATGAATGCCAAATCATCGACGTCAGCACGGGTTATTTTTCTTCATTGAAGATCCCGCTGGTCGATGGCCGCCTTTTTACGACTAGCGATACCAAGGACACTCCCGGCATCGTTGTCGTGAGCCGCGCCTTCGTTAGAGCTTACTTGCCGGGAGTGAATCCCATCGGCAAACGCATCCGTTTCACCTACAGCGCGAAGAATCCCTTTCTTCAAATCGTGGGTGTGGCAGCGGATACTGCATCCATTGATATCGCTGCGCCGCCCCCCGCTATCATCTACACGGCCAATGACCAGGGTCCTTCCACATTTCTTGGTTACATGGTGCGCACGGTGGGCGAACCGGTTGCGTTCGTCGGAGCCGCACGCTCTGCTTTGCGTGAGATCGATCCTCAGCTTCCGCTGATTCAGCCGCAATCGCTCGAAGAGGTGGCCAACCAATCGCCTTCCGTGTTTCTCAGGCGATATCCTTCTTATCTGATTGGCTGTTTTGCGGCGCTGGCGCTGATTCTGGCTGTCGTAGGTTTGTACGGGCTGATCGCGCACATGGTGCTGCAGCGGACTCGAGAAATCGGCATCCGCGTGGCGCTGGGCGCGCAGCGTCGTGACATCATGCGGCTGGTGCTTCGACAGGGAATCCGCGCCACTCTGATTGGCGTGGCCATCGGAGTGATCGCCGGCCTCGGGCTCACGCGCCTGTTGAGCAGCTTGCTTTATGGCGTCACTCCCGGCGACTGGCTTACTTTTTTGAGCGTGACCATCCTCTTACTAGTCGTCGCGCTGGCAGCGTGCGCCATTCCTGCCCGCCGCGCCATGCGCCTCGATCCCATAGTGGCTCTGCGGTACGAATAGCAGCGGTTGAAACATGCGCCCACAGTTTCCCCTTGCTTACCGAGGGGAAAAACGATAGATTCCCCTCGGTTACCAGGGAGAGTTAGCACATGTCGAAACCTTCCGACCTCGTTCAGGGCACACTCGATCTTTTGCTCCTAAAAATCCTCACTCTCGAACCGCTCAATGGCTTCGCCATCAGCGTCCGGCTGAAGCAAGTCTCCGGCGATGTTCTCCAAGTCAGCGATGGCTCGCTCTATCCCGCACTCCATAAGCTCGAGCAGGAAGGCTGGATTGCAGCGGAGTGGCGGCCGAGCGAAAACAACCGCCGCGCCAAATTCTATTCACTCACGCGGCTGGGCCGCCGGCATCTCGAACGTGAAGCGAAGAACTGGGAGCGCCTCTCGGCGGCCATTTCGCACGTGGTCAAGATGGAGGCGTGAGATGCGATTCGAACACTGGTTCTACTCGATTCCGCTTCGGCTCCGCTCTCTTTTCCGGCGCGACGCCGTCGAGAGCGAACTCGATGAGGAGATGCAGTTTCACATCGAGCAAAAGATGCAGCAGTACGTCGCTGCGGGCCTGACCCCCGAAGCCGCTCGCCATAGCGCTCTGCGCGACATTGACGGTCTCGAACTCCGGAAGGAAGAATGCCGTGACGCGCGGCGCGTCAGTCGAGTTGAGGATCTGGTTCAGGATCTGCGTTTCTCCGCGCGCACCCTTCGCAAGGCTCCTGGATTTACGGCTGCCGCAGTGCTGACTCTGGCGCTCGGCATCGGCGCGAACGCGGCGATTTTCAGCGTCGTCAACGCTGTTCTTCTGCGCTCCTTGCCCTATCCCCGTTCCGAGCAACTCCTGACCGTTTCTTCAAATCAATCTCTGCCGGATCTGGAAGACATCCAGAAGCAGGGCAGCTCGTTCGCTGCCGTCGGCGGGGTGGTTGTTCAAGCGCTCGACTTTACTGGAGAAGGAGAACCGGTGCAGATCTCCGCCGGTCATTGCAACGCCGACCTTTTCAGCGCACTCGGTTTCGAGCCCGCCCTCGGCCGCTTTTTCTCTTTTGATGAAGACCGTTACGGGGGTCCAGGCCTGGTGGTGCTCACGCACGGATTCTGGAGGCGCTCTTTCGGCGCGGACCCGGCAATCCTCGGCAAGTCCATCCAGCTGAGTGGGAACTCCTACACAGTCATCGGTGTTCTGCCACAAGAGTTCTGGCTGCCGGGCAGGTCTGTGGATGCCCTGGTGCCACTGCGAGTGAGCAATCCGGTTGCTGCCAAGTTTCGCGGAGTCCATTTTCTCCGCACTTATTTTCGTCTGAAGCCGCAAATCTCCATCACCCAGGCGACGGGCGAGATGGAGAACATCGATCGGTGGCTTACACTCCACTATCCCGAAGAAAATACCGATTTTCACCGCCGCCTGCTTCCGCTGCGCGATGCGATTGTCGGAGATGTGCGACCGGAGTTGCTTGTGCTGTTCGCCGCGGTGAGTCTGGTCCTGCTGATTGCTTGCGTGAATTTCGCCAGTCTGCAGCTTGCGCGCTCCGCCACACGTCAGCGCGAAGTCGCCATTCGCACGGCGCTGGGCGCTCCTAGTGGCCGCCTTGTCCGGCAGATGATGACGGAGAGCATCTTTCTTTCTCTTCTTGGCGGCGCCGCAGGTTTGGTCCTTGCCGATCTAGGCGTGCGTTTATTGATGACCCTAAAACCGGCGGGCCTCCCGCGAATCGCGGACACATCGATCGACACAACGGTTCTCGTTTTTACGTTCGCCGTTTCTCTATTCACGGGCATCGTGTTCGGTCTGGTGCCGGCACTCAGCGCGATCTTCTTCGTACCGAACACCAAGCTGAAAGAAAACGCTCGCACCACGGCGGGCGGAGCTTCGGGCTTTCGCGTTCGCAAGTTTCTCGTCATTTCGGAAATTGCTCTCGCGCTCGTTCTCTTGATCAGCGCCGGCCTCATAATCCGCAGCTTCAGGCTTCTCCATCGCGTTGATCCGGGCTTCCGTACCGACAATCTGCTAACGATGCGCATCGAGCTTCCCGAAGCTCGCTATCGCGAGCAGTCCAGACAGCGTCAGTTCCACCGTGACCTGCTTGACGGCCTTAATTCTATTCCGGGTACGCATGCCGCCCTGGTCAGTGAACTTCCGATGAGCGGCGACCAGCTTACCCACAATTTTGTGATCGAAGGGCGCCCGCCGTTGCGTGCCGGGAGTGAACCCGAAGTGCAAACGCGTACGGTCGCCGGCGACTATTTCCGCGTCATGGGAATTTCGCTACTCGCAGGCCGTGATTTCGATTCGCGGGACCGCAGCGTAAGCCTCCACGTCGCCGTCGTCAACCGCGCCTTCGCAGCACAATACTTTTCCGGGCAAGATCCCATCGGGGCGCGTGTGCAATGGGCCCGCACCGATCCACCGGACTGGATGACCATCGTAGGAGTAGTAGGCGACATCAAGCACTTTGGCCCCGGCGAACCCGAGGAAGCAGCGGTCTACGATCTCTATTCGCAAACGGCGCAGCAATGGAAGCGCTGGATGTACGTTGCGCTTCGCAGTTCGGCCTCTTCCGGAGTCCTCCTCTCGCAAACGAAACAACGCCTCTGGGCCATCGATACTCAACTGCCGCTGACGCACGTTTTCACGATGAACGATATCGTGGCCGCTTCTCTCGACCACCAACGATTCAATTTGACGCTTCTCGGAATCTTCGCGGCCGTCGCTCTGGCTCTCGCAGTGGTAGGAATCTACGGAGTCATGTCTTACGCCATCACCCAACGCACCAACGAAAGCGGCATTCGCGTGGCGCTCGGGGCGCAACAACGCGACGTGCTATGGCTGATTCTCGGCCAGGGGTTGCGGCTCGCTCTCGTCGGGGGCACGCTTGGAATCACAGCCTCCTTCGCGGTGACCCGCTACATGTCGCATTTGTTGTTCGGTATTAGTCCACGGGATCCGCAGACGTTCTTCGTGATCCCCGTTGCGTTACTCGCTGTGGCGCTCCTTGCTTGTTACGTCCCCGCTCGCCGCGCCATGCGTGTTGATCCCATCGTAGCTCTGCGCTACGAGTGACGCGGACATACTCCGACTCGCCCGGTACCTAGTTGATTCAGATTTACAAATGAATATGGAATGCTCTGGTGCGGCAGCGAGTTATTCGTGTCCGCCGCCAAGTTCGCGGACGATGGAACCTACAAAGGATTTTGCGTCGCCGAAAAGCATGAGTGTGCGGTCAAGATAATAGAGAGGATTATCGATTCCCGCGAACCCCGCGGCCATGCTGCGCTTGATCACCATCACGGTTCGCGCTTTGTCCACGTCGAGCACGGGCATGCCGAAAATGGGGCTCGAAGCGTCGGTGCGTGCGGCGGGATTGGTGACGTCATTGGCACCAATCACGAGCGCCACGTCAGTCTGCGGAAAATCTCCGTTGATTTCGTCCATATCGAGGAGCTTGTCGTAAGGAATGTCGGCTTCCGCGAGGAGAACATTCATGTGGCCGGGCATGCGGCCGGCGACGGGATGGATGCCGAATTTTACGTCGACTCCACGCTTGGTGAGGGCATCGTAGAGCTCGCGCACTTTGTGCTGCGCTTGGGCAACAGCCATGCCGTAGCCGGGGACGATGACCACCTTGTTCGCTGCGGCGAGAATCGCGGCCGCCTCCTCCGGTGTGGCGCTTCGTACTGGCCGGGCTTCCTGCTTGCCTGCGGCGGCGATTTGCTCCTGTCCAAAAGCTCCAAACAGCACGTTGGTAAACGAGCGGTTCATGGCTTTCGACATGTTCACGGAAAGAATGAGGCCGGAGGCGCCGTCCAACGCGCCGGCGATGATGAGGAGTTTGCTGTCGAGAACAAAGCCCATGGCCGCGGCGGAGAGACCGGCGTAGGAATTCAGAAGGGAGATTACTGTGGGCATATCGGCGCCGCCGATAGGAATGATCATCATCACGCCGAAGAGAAGAGGAATACCGACGATGAGCGGAAAAAGATGGGTTTTTTCCGGGTGGGAGACGAGCATGCCGGCGACAACGACGGCCACACCGAGGAGTCCGAGATTGACGATGTTCTGCCCTTTATAAGTGATGGGACGCTGGGGCAGAACTTCCTGCAATTTGCCGGCGGCCATCAAGCTGCCGGTGAACGTCAGAGAGCCGAGAATGACCTCGAGCGAAAGGACTCCCATGATGAAGCGCGGGACATCCGGCGTGCGCAAATAAAACTCCGCGGTGCCGACCAAAGTCACGCACAGCGCTCCAAACGCATGGCTGAGTGCTGTTCGCTGCGGCACTGCGGTCATGGCAACTTCGCCGAGGGGGATACCGATGATCGTTCCGAGGACGAGCGCGATCACGATCCATTTGTATTCCACGATGCCGTGGTGGAGCAGGGTTCCGGCGATCGCCAGCAGCATGCCGAGTTCGCCGGCAAAAACACCGCGGCGCGCAGTCGTTGGAGAGTTCAGCCACTTGAGCGCGAGTATGAAAAGCGCTGTGGCAACCAAATAGGTGATTTCGATGATGGTTTCCAAGCCGGGCAGGTTGATCATGTCTTTTTCGGCCCGCTGGCTTTGAACATTTTGAGCATTCTGTCAGTGATGAGAAATCCACCGACAATGTTGCTGGTTGCGGCGACAATGGCGATGGTTCCGAGAACCTTTGCGAGCATGGCGCCATGCGCGTGGTATTCACCGGCAAGAATGATGGCGCCGACGACGGCAATGGCATCGAGCGCGTTGGTCAAGGACATCAAGGGTGTGTGAAGAAGAGGAGAAACGCGGCGGATGACTTCAAACCCGATAAAAGCGGCCAGCATGAAAACGTAAAGGCTGGTAAGCAGATCCAACTTCATGAGTTCGCAGCCTCCTTCGAATCCGCCGGCAGGGCCGGGAGCGAAAAAAACTCTCGCACGCGCGCGTTGACGACTTCGCCTCCGCGCGTGAGCATCGTCTCGCGGACGATTTCATCGTCCGTGTTTATCTGGAGTTTCCCGTCTTTTACGAGATTCAGGAGGAAGGCGGTCACATTGCGCGCGTACATCTGGCTGGCGTGATAGGGCACGGTGCTGGCCAGATTAAACCAACCGATGATGGTGACGCCGTGCTCGACGACGATCTCGCCGGGGCGAGTAAGCTCGCAATTTCCGCCGCGCTCTCCAGCCAGATCGACGATCACAGAACCGGGCGCCATGCCTGCGACCATTTCCTTGGTCACCAGGATCGGAGGCTTCTTACCTGGGATGACCGCCGCACTGATCACCACGTCGCTTTCGGCAACAACTTTTCCGAGCAGCTCACGCTGACGCTTGTAGAAAGCTTCATCTTGGGCCCGCGCATAGCCGCGCGCGTCCTCCGCATCTTTCGCTTCGATGGGAAGCTCGACAAATCGTCCACCGAGGCTCTGCACTTGCTCTTTCGCCGCGGGCCGGAGATCGTAAGCCGAAGCAACCGCACCCAGCCGTCGCGCTGTCGCAATTGCCTGCAAACCCGCCACACCCGCGCCAATCACAAAAACGCGGCCCGGAGTGATCGTACCGGCGGCCGTGGTGAGCATCGGGAAAATGCGCGGCGAAGTATCCGCCGCAAGGACGACCGCCTTGTACCCGCAAATCGTGGCCATCGAGGAAAGTACGTCCATGCTCTGGGCGCGCGTCGTACGCGGCATCAATTCCACGGAAAACGAAATGACTCCTTTGGCGGCGATCTCTTGAATGGTTTTGATGGAGCCGAGCGGCCTCAAAAACCCGATGAGAACCTGCCCATTGTGGAAAAGGGGAAGGTCGGCTTCGCCGGTCTTGTCGTTTGATCCATAGCAGAGAACTTGCACGACAATTTCGGCGGCGCGAAACACTTCGGCGCGACCGGCGGCGATCTTCGCACCCTTCGCGGCGTAGTCAGCGTCCGGATAACCTGCTCCGGCTCCGGCGCCCGCCTCGACAATTACTCCCAGGCCTGCTTTGGTGAGATTCGGAATGGCGGCGGGCACCAGCGCGACGCGACGCTCTCCGGGAAAACTCTCGCGCGGAACACCGACGATCATGAAGCTTCCTCCGCTTCTAAGAACGAGGATTGTTGTTGGAAATTGGAATCGGCCAGGGAAATAAACTTTGTCAATTGCAAGAAGAGGCCAACCCTCCGATGGTTCAACCGCCTCAAATCATACACTCGTCGCAGCCGGTTCTGCTAGATCGCTGCGCGTTGTTGAAGTTCGAAATCTCTCATACAGCAAGGTGTCTATGGCTTGGCTTTCATGGCCGCATGGCCCACCGACAAAAAAAGAGGGACCGCCGAGTGGTCCCTCCTCAATGTAACCACAATTTCCGGGATGACTAAGCCGAGGTCAGTTGCTCCCTCGTGTCTTATCCGAAGGCGCAGTTGTTGCAGCGGATGCTTCACCGATGGACAACACATACTTCTTGCCACCGAAGAAAATTTCCGTCAGGGCCTTGTTACCGGACTGATCGGCGCTGGTTGAATAACCACTCTGGGGTTCCGCTTTCTTTAGCGGAAGAATCTGCGCCGGAACTTTGGCAACCGTCTCCCTGCCGTCGGAGATGCTGAGTTCAACGTCCGATCCGCTGCCAGTCCACGCGACTTGATACTTGCCGGCGCGCAGCTGCTTGCCACCCACAATCACGGTCTCGCCGACATTCAGCGTGCCCTTGCTCGAAGTGCCGGCAATCGCGCCAGTTGCGAGTACCAAAGAGAATGTCAGCAGAGTTGCAGCTAGTTTTAACTTCTTCATAGGGGTCCTTCTTCCTTTTATGCTCACCTCGGGGGAGTGTTGCAAGAACCTCGATTCCCGCGAATGAGAGTTTGATTTGTCTCCCTCATCTGACGCAGAAAGGGATCCCTTGGTTATCTCTTCGGCGAGTGAAAGAATTGCACGAATGCATCAGAAAATCGGTTTATCTATAGCCTGCGGTAACCTCTACCGGTCATCTCCCTGCCCTCGCGTTTTCTCTCCAATTTTCACCGAGTTCCCTTCCACGTTATACTTCCTCATGCGCTTGAGAAACCGTTCAGCCTGGCTGGCTTTCATCGCCCTTCTGTGCGCACTGCTGCCAGCGCTCGCCGTCTCGCAAGAGAGTTCGTGGCAACAAGAAAACTCGGCCTGGCGCACACAGCACACCACCGACCTGCTGAAGCCGGACGGCTGGCTTTCTCTGGTCGGCCTTGAATGGCTCCAGCCTGGCGACAATTCCGTCGGCTCGGCCGCCGGCAACAAAATTCACCTTGCGGCCGGGCCGGCGCAGCTCGCCGTTCTGCGCCTCGAAGGCGAAGCGATTACTCTGAACCCTCCCGAAGGAGGATTTCCTCCTGACTTTCTTGTAGCCGGCTCTCCCGCGATATCGCAAACCCTGCGAGCCGAAGCGAACAACGATAAGGTTTCTCCCCGTCTCACCGTCGGCACGCTGAATATGTACGTAATCCGCCGCGAAGCGCGCTTCGCCCTGCGCATCAAGGATTCTCGTTCTCCCGCGATTACAGGTTTTCACGAACTCAGGTGGTACCCGGCTGACCCTGCCTATCGTGTCACAGCCAAATGGATTCCTTACTCCCCGCAAAAAACCATCACGCTTGCGACTCTTGTAGGCACCAATTACGATCAACCCGTCCCAGGCACAGCGGAGTTCACTTTAGCGGGTAAAACATTTCGGCTCGAGCCGGTTCTCGAAGACCCCGCCGTTGCGAAGCTTTTCTTCATCCTTCGCGACACCACCAGCAAAACGACCACCTATGGCGCCTGCCGCTTTCTCTACACCGGCTTCCCTACCAACGGCCTCGATAAGCCCGGCGGGCTTGTGCTCGATTTCAATCGGCTGGAAAATCCGCCTTGTGCGTACACTCCCTACTCGACTTGCCCGCTTCCGCCTCCGGGCAACCGGCTGCACATCGCACTCCCGGTCGGCGAGAAGCGCTATCACAATTGAACGTTCTAAGTTTAGGCCTTAAGTTCGAGTGTTAGGTCTTCGGTCAATGGTCTTGGGCGTTCTGCTTCTCGTTTCTTCTTTCTATTCCCTCGCTCTTTACGGGGTGCCGTGCGATCTCTGTGTTCATGTCCACTTCTTCCCTCTTTCTTTTGAAATTGCGCGCCGAGTATCAGAGAATAGAGGTGTCATTCGATCATGGAATCTCCGAGCTCCAATCTATATCCCGCGAACAATGATTCCCCGGCCCGCGAGAAGCTCCTCTCCCTCCGACTGGCGCTTCTCCAACTCCACAAGACTCTTCTCAACATGGAACGCCGTGAGTACGAACGCGACCATGGCTACGTCAACACCGGCGAGCTTTTCCGCCTGGTTATCGACCACGCGCAGTTCGCCTGGCTGCACAACATTTCCGAATTTGTCGTTCGCATTGATGAAACTCTGGCTGCCAAGGAACCTGTCACCCCGGATTACACTAGCAGTGCCATTTCGCTGGCCCGGAAAATGTTCGTTCCCACGGAATCCGGCGACGCCTTCCAGAAGAAATACTTCGACGCCATCCAGCGCGATCCCGCCGTAGTCATTGACCACGCTGAACTGGCCCGGCTCTTCAACACCGAGCCTCCCGACTCGGTCATTCCCTGATTTTGCAAATTCCCTGATAAACTCCTTCGACGGGTGATCCGTGAACGTGAACCTGAATAGCGCCAGCGTCACGCACAACGAGCAAGCGCATCGTTTCGAACTGGATATCGACGGCCTCCGCTCCATCCTCGCCTATCGCCGGTATCCTGACCGGATCATTTTTGATCACACCGAAGTACCGCAACCGATCGAGGGAAAGGGCTTAGCGGCAAAGCTTGCGCGCTTTGCGCTCGATTTCGCCCGTGAACATCATCTCCGTGTGATCCCGCTCTGTCCGTATATCTCCGACTTCCTGCGCAAACACACGGAGTATCAGGACCTGCTTTCTTCCGAGGACGTGCAGAAGCTGTTGCCCCGCTGAGCCGACACACCATGCGGTCGTCTTGCATTTCTCCCAACCACGCACCGGACAAATTCACAATTCATCGTCTTCGACGCGCCGAGCTTCCGCCTGACACCGTCCGGCTCGCGCGCTTCCTCATCGGAAAAGTCGTCGTTCACGATCTTCCTGCCGGCCGCCTCAGTGGCCGCATCGTGGAAACGGAAGCCTATCCTCCGGGCGATCCTGCCGGACATCACTTTCGCGGCCCCACTCCGCGCATCCGCTCGATGTATCTCGCCCCAGGCCATGCCTATATTTTTTTCAACTATGGCGCGCACTTCATGCTGAATGTCGTGAGCGAGCCCGCAGGAGTCGCCGCAGCAATTCTCATCCGAGCCCTCGAGCCGATTGAGGGCGTTGAACTCATGCAGCGTCACCGCAAGACCATCCGGTTTCTCGATCTCACGCGCGGACCCGGCCGCCTCGCTGCTGCGTTTCAAATCAATCGCTGCCATGACGGCCTCAACCTCTGTGCCCCCGGCTCGCTGTGGCTGGGAAAAACCAGCCATGCTACCGCGCCCATCGGGAAAACCGTCCGCATCGGCATCACCCGCGCCGCCGACGAACTTCTCCGTTTCTATGAACGCGGCAATCCCTTCGTGAGCGGTCCGAAGCGGTTACTTGAGCCTTTGGCGAAGCGCAGAAAACCGTCAACTGGGTAAGGGAAGACTTTGCCATGACCAGCTTCCGCTGAATCACTGAAGAACGACATCTCAGGTACCCCTCTTTCAGCGAAGCATGCCGGCTCAGAGGCAGTCGACGTTTCGTTCTGACATACGCACACGACTAGCCAGAGCCAAGAGGCGCGCGGGCGCTATCTCCTTTGCCATCAATCTTTCCCTTTTTAGGAATATTCTGGGCACATCACCAACCGGGCCAACGAGGCATAGTCCTGCCCGATTGAAGCTATCGGAGGGTT
>Ga0137394_10002821_pt1 | contig 12969 bp, 10 predicted proteins | sample czobulk116metaG_FD_108278 | JGI IMG/M metagenome (GOLD analysis project Ga0137394, IMG submission 108278) | Vadose zone soil microbial communities from Angelo Coast Range Reserve, California, USA - czobulk1.16 metaG | ecosystem: Environmental > Terrestrial > Soil > Vadose zone | place: USA...
CAGGTCGATTGTCAAGGGGCCGGCGCGGGCCCAGAGCCCTTCTCAGGGACTGTTTGGCGTGTCGCAATCGTGCGAGAAGTGGTACGCCGCCATGTTGTAATCGGCGATGTCGACCGCCCCGTCGCCGTCGAAGTCCATCCAGTAGCTGGTCGCACTGTCGACGCCCAGGCCGTTCACGACTGCATTGAGATCGGTCGTGGTCACGCTCTCGCCCTGATTCAGGATGTTCAGCAATCCTCCGATGTGATCAAAGTTCTTGATGCGAAGGAAATAGGAACCATTCGTCGACCTCGAAGTAAGGCGCCCTGAGATCCTCACTCCCGACACGTACACGGGCAACTCGGAGTCATAGTGACCCCACTTCCGATTCGGATCTCGGACCCCTCCCGGGCCGGTGAACGTGATGGTGGCGACACCGTTCGCGTCGGTCGCAGCATCCGCCGGAATGCACCGCACATCCGGACAGCTCGCAAGCGGGTTGAACAGGAGGTTCGCGATCACCGAATCCGCACCGAGGCCGCTGAAGCCCTGTAGGAGGGTGCCTCCATTGAAGAGAATGCAAAGATTCGCGGGAGAGATCCCCGGAATGGGCGCTCCATTCGAATCCCTGACCACGATCTTGATGCGCGCGGCGAACGGCAGGCTTGCTCCCCCGTCGTTATTGGGGCACGCGCGGAAATAGGGGGTCGCCTGGTCCCCCTCGAGCGGATTCGCGTAGTCCTCCCCGGCCTGGGGAACATAGAAAGAATTGTTCGGATCAGGCGTCTGCGCGGCTGTCGGAGCTGCCCAGCAGACGAAAAGCACAAGCATTCCTCCCATCCCAAACCACATCGAGCGGGTCATCGTTGAACCCCTCCTCTCTTGCGAACGCTTCCGTATCATGGCTCGTCCGGTCATGGCTATCTCGCGAGCACGAAGCGGCGCGTGACAGCGCCGAACGCGGTCGTCAGTCGGCACACGTAGACGCCCGACGCCAGCGGCCGGCCGCGATCGTCCTCTCCCAACCAATGCACCTCATGCCGGCCGGTCGATTCCGCGCGATCCACCAAATGCGCCGCGGCGCGCCCGGAAATGTCGTACACGATGAGGCGCGCGTGCGTTGGGGCCGGGACCGCGTAGAAAATGGTCGTGGCGGGGTTGAACGGGTTGGGCTGGTTCTGCCAGAGGGCGAGGATCGGTTTCGTTCCGTCGGTCTCCTTGACGGCGACAGGATTGGTCACGAGACGGATGATCGTCGTCCTGGAGTCGGTCGCGTTCGGGTTCTTGCCCGCCGCGGTGAAGGTCACGAAAAAATCCCCATGATCATTCACCGTCGGCTGCCACGTGAGCGTCCCCCCCGAGTTGTCCGCCGCCGCGATGAAGACCGCGTTGTTCCCCGCGGGGAGTGCGGAGAGGTTCGCGACAAGCGAGGAAACGGGGCCGCAGTTCGTTGACGCGGTCTGCACGTCCACGGTAACCGGATCGAGATACTTGGGCAGGACCAGGCCCGGCGCGAAGACGCGCGGCGCCGCGCTGGGCTGGCCGGTAAGTCCTTCCTGGTCGGACCATTCCGAATCCAGCCGACTGGTGTGGTCCTGCTTGCTCCCGGGGCAACCCGCTCCAAAAGAGGTCGAATGACGGGAGGACATCGTGGTGTTCGCTTTGAACCGAAGGCATGGGTCTCCGGACGCGATCTCCACGATGAGTGTTCCGAGCTTGTATAGGCCGAGCGGGCTGGTCGTCCCGCCAGAAGACGTCAACGCCACTTCGATGTGATATTCGTGAGGATTGGAGACCGAGGGGGGACCGGTGGAGGGAGTGATGGCGCTCGTGAAGGTTCCCCAGTTGATGGTTCCACCGTCGGCGTGGATATTGAGCGAGAACGAAACGAGACCGCGCTCTCTGCAGCGGCCCTGAGACCCATTGCGGTTGTTTGCGGAATCGATCCAGATGTCGAGGGCCGTCGTCCCCGTCGCATTCAAGGAATCTGCCCACGTACTGAGGCCGTCGCCGTTCGTGTCCATGTAGATGTACTGAGCGGCAGCCGGGAGAGCTACGGCAAGCGTCGCGATCCAGCCGAGAACGACAAGCCAGACGCGAATCCCTCGCATCCATCTCATGGCTACTCCTCCAGCGCGGTCTCGACGCGCGTTGAACTTCTTGGCGGCATGAGCCAGGACGCGGGCGGGGAAGCGTCGGATTTGCGTGCTGCTATGGATGGCGGAACGGCGCTATTGCCCTGAAATCACTCCCGGCTCCCTTGGGGGAGACGGAATGGCGATGTGGCCCGGATGGATGGACCCCCTCCGGGCCATATTCGAATTCCGGCCGTTCGGATGGAGAGTCGCAGCCTACGGATCGCTTCGTGGGGAGAGGAAATCGACTTGTACATGGCGCGCTGCTCCTGCTCGCGGGGTAGAGTTCGCGCCCCAAACCTCTCATACTAAGATAGCAGGCGGAAGAGGCATATTCAATTGGGACGACCTCCTACGTACTCTAACGTAATCATGTCCCGGACTCGGCCGGCTTCCGGATTGGCCCTCCCGGGATTGATCCAGGAGCGGGGTCGTAGACGAGATCAAGCGTCGGCACGAGCCGGACTTCGACGCCGCCGAACTTGCGTTTGAAGGCGGTGAAATTCTCCCAGGGGTGGTCCGGCTCGCCCTGCGGCGCGATGCCCCAGAGGTCATACCACTGGTATCCCAGAGCACGCGCCCGGCACATGATCTCAAAATGCAGCAGGTACGGGGCCATGACGTGCCGGCTGGTCGCGAGCGAGCCGCCGTAGAAATACGTGGCCCGCGAGCCGAAGTACAGAACGAGAGCGGTGGCGATGCGGGTTCCCTGATGCTCGGCGAAGAAGACCGAGCCCCGTCGTGAGGACTCGAGCAGGCGGACCAGCTTCTCGAAATAGATCGAAGGCTTCGCATCGAGGCCCTGGCGTTCGGCCGTCGCATCGTAGAGCCGCAGGAAGTCCTCGAGCCCGCGCGGGGAAGCGTCCTCGACGACCGCGACGCCGTGCCGGCGGGCGACGCCGATGTTGTACCTCCCCTTTGGCTTCATCTGCGCGAGGATGGCGGCCTCGGGCGGGCGCAGGTCGATCCACAGGGTGTCCCGCGGCTCCATGTAACCATCCCCCAGGACAGGCCTCGGTTGAAAACCCCGCACGAAATCCGGCAGACGCTGCCAGCGCGGTTCGATCCGGAGGTGGCTCACCGTCACCGACTCGGCCCGGCGCCGCTCGTCGATGGCGTCGAGGATGGCGGCGAACACCTCGTCGGCAGCCGACTCGTCGCTCGGCACCACCGGGCCATCGGGGATGTAGTAGAAGCAGCGACCGGGCGCATAAGTAAACGTCATCACAATCGCCCCCCCGATGATCGCTCCTCGATTTCGCAGCACGACGCCGAAGTTCCCGTAGCCGGCCTCGGCGCGAAAGTCCGCCCACCACGAGGACTGCATGAAACCAGTGTCGGAGGTCCTCTCGAGGAACGTGTCCCAGGCCGCCCAGCCGTCCGTGGCGGCGGGGAGAGCCGGGCGCGGCAACGTGGCATTCGTCATCACAGCACCGGCATCTCGCTCTCCTCGACGTCGAATCCCACCCTGATCTGATGGAGGCGTTGCTGCACCGTCATGACCTTGTGCAGCGCCGGGTCGAAGTAGTCCCGAAGCATCGGGGGTCGTGGGGAGCGCAGGTACAGGTCGGGGTCGCGCTGCAGAGCCGACGAGCCGACCACCTCGACCTCCTCTCGCGAGCTCGCATGCTGGATGATGCACGGCACGCGGGTAATGCCTCGCTTGCGGAGAAGGTAAGCGCGATGGCTGCCGTTGCGGAGGATCAAACGGCGCTCCGCATACACGGCGTTGAGAAAATTGGAACCGAAGCCCACCGCGATACCCACGACGCCGACGAGGACCCCGGGATGCGGGGTATGCGGGATGTCGTGGGCCTCCAGGGGCATGACGCCGAGGAAGCGCAGGTCATTCGACGGTGAGACGAACACGAACTTGTCCCGCAGTGTGCGCGACCAGCGCACCGGAGGGAGGGGGTGATCGTGGGGGAGGCACAGCCGGAAGATCTGTTCCCGGCTCAGCTCGGGTGGCAGCTCGCGTTCGAGCCGCGCGACGTGACCCAGGTCGATGTGCTTCTGGTACACGATGATCCGCTCCAGGTCCACCATGGCTATTTCGGTCGGCACGCTGTTGAACCCATGACGGATCATCGGATCGCGGAGCAGATCGGTGAGGAGCGGCGTGTACTCCGGTCCCATCTGGTCGATCGGCGCATCATCCGCCAGTCCCGCCTCGTCCCGCTCACGGGCGCGGAGGACACGGTTGGCCGCGTTCCATTCGTCGATCAGGTCCGCCTCCGCCGGTGGATCGACCGCGTGCCTCCGCACATGACGGAGGAACTGCTTGAGCGTGGGTCGCCCGATGAGATACAAACCCTTCTCTCGGAGCTCTGGCGCACCGTTGCCCCTCGCCTCGACGGCGGCCTCTGACCGGGTCCCGCTGGTCACCACCATGCCCAGACATCCACTCTGAAGGTTTGCATGAGGCGGCGGCCGACCAGATCTGAGATGCGATGCTGTCCGCACGATACCTTGGCCCGCCCGGTCATCCCGGGCCGAAGGAGCCGCGTGCGGTTGTCGATGCGACTTGTGACGAGGAACGTCTTGGCCGCGGCGGAGCGCGACCCGGAGGAGGTCGTGGTGGGCAACGCCATCGCCTGACTGGCGTCGGCGGCTACGGCGATGGAGGTCACCAGCCCCCGAAACGCGACGCCGGGATGGGCGCGGGTTCGCACCACGATTGGCTGGCCCGGACGCACCTCACCGATGTCCCTCTCCGAGACCATGATCTGCGCCACGATGGTCTCGATGTCGTAGACCTTCGCGATGAGGCCGCCGGTTGGGACGTATTGACGCACCATGGCGCGCAACTCCCGGGAAGGCGTGGCCACGACGCCAGCGACAGGGCTGACCACGCTCAGCCGGCGGGCCTCCTCCGCCAAGTGACTCTGACGAGTCTCGAGAGCCTCGACCCGCGCACGCGCGGCTTCGATCTCTTCCCGCCGCGTTCCCGCAAGCAGGACGTCGAGTCGGCGCTGGGCCTCGACCTGCTCGCCCCTGGCCGCGCTCGCGAGCGCCTGCGTATCCTCGAATTCGCGACGGGACACCAGCTTCAGCTCGAACGCCTGCACGACCCTGGCGGATTGGGAGTGCGCATAGGCGGCCTGGTCGGCTGCCCTGGCGAGCGTTGCGCGCGCGACCGCGATTTCAGCGGCCGTGGGGCCCGCCTCGAGCTTCTGGAGATTCGCGTGGGCCTCCCGGATTCCGGCCTCCGTCGTCTGCAGGTCGGAGAGCAGCGTCTGATCGGACAGCCGCGCGATCAGGTCGCCGGGCCTGACGCGGTCGCCCTCGTCCACGACCACTTCGTCGACGACGCCCGCGACCCCCGCACGCACGTCGGCGTTCTCGAGTGGGAGCACGCTCACCGGGCCAGACACCTGAAGGTCCATTCGTCCGAATGCCAGTGCGAGGAGGGATACCCCCACGGCTCCCACGATCACCAGTCGGCGTCGCCCCTCCCAGAAACTGCGGGAGGAGCGTTGCTTCCTCTCGGGCTCATTCCCGCTCTCCGCGTCGGGAGCGGAGTCGGGATCATCGTCAGGCGTGCCTCTGCCCATGAGACCGCGGATACGGTTGCGGAATCGCCGTCCCACCATGGCTCCGAACAGCGCCAGGGCGACCGGCTGGCCGTTCCCGATGAGGATCCCGCCGGCTTTCATCGTCATCAGACCAAGCAATGAGAACGAATAGACGGTCGCGATGGCGCCATAGGTCAGATAGACGCGACGCTCGCGGGGCGACGCGGTTGTCTCGGGGAGATCGCTCGATCCCATCAGCCGCTTGATCAAGTTCCCGACGTAGCGGAACGACTTCGATCTCAGGTTGGGGATCTCGAGGAAGTCGCTCAGAAGGTAGTAGCCGTCGAGCTTGATCAGCGGGTTGAAATTCACGAGGGTCTTGACCCCGGAGCCGATCATGACGAGCAACGCCACGTAGCTGATCCAGGTATCCGCCTCGGTGACCTGCCATGCAAACACCGCCAGGGCCCACAGGAAGAGCTCGAAGTAAGGTCCCGCGAATCCCACCCACATCCGCTTCGCCCTTTCTGGAAACAGCCAAGCATCGCTCACATTGCAATAGCACGCGGGCGCAAAGTAGATGAGGATGAAGCCCAGCTCGCGAACCTCCCCGCCGAAGCGACGGCACGCCATGCCATGGGCGAATTCGTGCATCGACACGAGAGTGAACAGGACCGCGATGAGCATCGGGATGGCCGAGGGGAAGCTGATGCGGGTGAGGTCGTCTCGAAACGAGGTCCAGGACATGGCCAGGGTGGTCGCGGCCAAGACGATGACCGCCGCCGAGAAGACCATGAATCGCCGCGTGAAGAAAAACCGCGTGCGAGGAAGCAGCCAATCGAAGAGTCGCGTCGGATCTAAGACCGGCAGCCGAAGGTACAGTAGATTTCCGCGCAGCCGCCTGGCCGAGCGCCCGCGATCCCGCCGAGGGGCGCGGTCGGTCTCCAGCAGACGATTCTTGTCCAACTTCTGCACGAAGAGCTCGATCGCGCCGTCGGCAAGCGGGGCACCGAATTGTGACTCGGCGCGCCGCCGGATCTCCTCGAGGGGCGCGACGCCGTCGAGCTGCTGAAGGATGAAGTCCTCGACCTCTCCGAACCGATAGAAGTCGTCGCTCGCGGGGTCCTTGACCACGACGAACACGCCCCGCGGGGTATGCTGTCGACGGACGATCAGGTCATCCCGCAATCTTGGCGGAGAGGGCGTTGCGGCCCCGCCGGGCATGCGTTGAACCCCCCAGTCTGCTCGCGACCACCGGGGGCCTGGATGGCCAAGGCGCCGGGGCGCGGTCCTCGAGAATAAGTTGGACCCGCGTCGCGAATGAGCCGCAGTCGGGAGCTGCTCTTCGACCGAACGAGCAGCCCCGCCGACCCAAGCGACCGCACGCCCTTCCCTGGGACCGGTGCCTTCGCGACGCGGGGTCTCTAGGAAATTACAAACTAGTTGCTCTTCGAACCCTTGGATCCGTGGCTACCGCTCTTGGAGCCATTGGATCCGTGGCTCCCACTCTTGGAGCCATTGGAGCCATTGGAGCCTCCGCAACCGCAGCTACACAACCCTCCCGGGGCGATGCGCTGTTCGAGCTTCTCCATCTCGAGGTTCAGATGTTTCATTGGTACTCACCTCCTCTCGCATGCGGCAGGATGGGTCCAGCCTGGACATGGACCGGGCGGCCATCCCTTCAGCCCCCCCAATCGCCGTGACTTTCGGAGTTTGCGCTCCACGGCGTCGGGGGGCGATGCGCGTGCACGCAACGGCCGTGCCATGAAATTCAGCGGTTACGCGCTCTCTCTCAAGCACAGGAGTGGTTGGAGTTGGACGTGCGGAAAACTCGGTGAATTGGTAAAAGAGTTGCCAAAGTTTTCAAACTCGGTTGTAGGAGTTACGTTTGCGGCGGCGGCGTCCTGAAGCCTCGGGTAGGCAACTTATGAGTAGGGCGTCGACGTGCTCCCCCTAGCGCCGGGCCGCCTTCGCAACGGGTGTGCGGTCAGCTTGCGTCGCGGGACGCCGTTCGGACGCGGCCAGGCGCGAGCTGTCCGGTACCTCGATCCCGAGGGCGGTGGCGAGATCGATCTGGTGCTCCTGCTCCTGGACCAGGATGTCCCGGATCACTTCCGCCATGGCGTATTCCTCGAGCGCCTCGCATTGGCGGACGCGCTCCCGGTAGTTCCGAACCGTCTCTGTCTCGTTTACGAGATCGAAGCGGAGCATGGCCTTCGGATCCGTCGACGTCCGGACGGGCTTTGGCGTGACCACGGGATCGCCGCCGAGATAGTCGATCTGCTTGGAAACGAGGAGCGCGTGCTGGAGCTCCTCGCCCGCGTGCTTCTCCAGCTCCGCGGCGATGCTCATGTACTGCGCCCCCTTCAGCACCTGCGAATAGACGACGTAGGAAATAATGGCTTGGTATTCGCGGCTGAGGTCTTCGTTCAGGCCTTCGATGAGCTGCTGGCGGGCTGCTTTGACTTCGGGCGACTGTTTCGGTGACATTGCGGTTTCCTCTCAGGGCGCTCGGCCGGGGATCCAGGAATGCGGCGGATGACCCTTCAAGCATAGAACATTTGCGCCACGATGCTACTGCTCGGGTGGCACATCTTCGTCCCCAAGCAAATCCACCGCGGCGAGTCTGCGGACGCGCTCGTGCGGAGGCAGCCACATTCCTAGAATTAGCCCGCACACGAAGCCTCCGACATGGGCGTGGACGTCGGCGTTCACGAGGGCGGGTAGGATCAGCAAGATGGACAAGGGAACGTAGACGCGCCATACCTTCCACCGCTGGGCGTAGTTGAACATGCGATGGCGGCGGATGATGAAGGAGACGGTGCACCCGAGCAGGCCGAAGATCGCCCCGGACGCCCCGACGCTCAGCGGCGGCGCTCCGTGGCCCGCGTACGACACCCAGGCCGCGCCCAAACCCGTGACCAGATAGGCCGCGAGCGTCCAGGGCCCACCCACCAGAAACTCCAGCGCGCCCGAGGAGACGAGGAGCGCAATCATGTTGCGGGCGAGGTGACCGGGTCCCGCATGCAGGAAGATCGTGGCTAGCCACCAGCCGTATGCATGGTCCGCACGTACGGCGCCCCACCGCATATCGGCCCAATGGTGGAGGCTCACCCCGTAGTCTCTGCCCCACGCGAGGAGAAGGGCGGCGGCGACGGTCAGGTTGATGGCGAGGAGCAGCTCGGTCGCGGAAAGGCCCCGCTTGGGGAACAGGACCTCACGGAGCCCGGTGATCGGAGCGACACCGTGTCTTGCCGCCTTCGAGTGGTCCCCATTTGGTTCGCGCACCATGGGGGCAGTATGGGCCACGAGGACTATTTTGAGGCGCGCGGACTCCATCGGGAGTACTCTCCCGGTTCTCCCCACGAGACGATGAATGCAGTACTTCCGGAGGTATTCATGCCCCGGGCCCTGACAGCACTTGCTTCCCTCGCGGCAGTCATTGTGCCCCTGACTCTCCTTTCTCTCTTTTTTGTCCCCTCTGCTTCCGCTGTACCCCAGCCACCTTCCGCGGTCTCGAGTCTCATGGCCGGAGCACAGGGATGGTTGGAGTTCTCCGGTCCCGACCCGGAAGGGGAGAAGCAACGGGTTCCCAAGACACCGGAAGGCGAAAAAGAGAGGCAGGGGGATGAGAAGAAGGACAAAGACGACAAGGATGATGACGATGACGACAGTCCCTATGACTACTCGAATTCCGGGACCGATTACGATGGTGGGGGGCAGGCATCCCCATCGGGACGCAGGCACCGGACGAAATGGATCGAAGGGACTCTCGCCACCGTGTCACCCGCGGACTCGTCGGCGCAAGATGCGCCGATGTGGGACGACCCGGGTGGTGACGATGTGGGGGCCGAGCTCCTGGCCAATCTGCCGAGGGGAACAAACGTCGTGGTTCACGGTTCGCGTGTTCTCAACGAGGTACGCTGGGTCCAGGTGAGCACGGACGACGGACAGACTCCGGCGGGATGGGTGTGGGTCGAGGATCTGGTCGCGCGAGGGCACACGAACCGCCGAAGGGCGCCTCCGCTCGGCATTGCCGGAGACTTTTCCTGGATCTATTTCGGTCCCGAAGCCGTTAGCGATGAGCACAAGGATGGTGGCTGGCGAGCCGCCCTGCAGGGTTTCAGGCGGGTTGGGAGCGTTGGCCGATTTGGCTTGAGCGCGGGTTACTCGAAGGAGGCGGGCAAGCCCAAGTTCAATTACGTGACACCGACGCAGATCGACTACCCACGGAGCTCGCGCCTTCAGATCGTGGATCTGGGCTTGATCGCGGGGGTGGATCTCCCGGGGGGCAAGAACTGGAGCATCCGGTCGGAGATCGGCCCCACGCTCTTCTGGGTTCGGGAGAGCTCGAAGATGGACTACGACTCACTGCAGGGTGGTGTCGTCGTCGCCTCGGGACAGAGAGAGGAGTGGCTGGAACGGTGGCGGATCGGTGGTCAATTCAACGTGGGCTTCGGCAGGGTGCTGGGTTCCGATTCCGGGACCCGGGTCGGCCTCCTCCTCAGTCTCTTCGTCATCAGCTGGGAATCAGAGTCCCGGAAGTCGCTGACGCTCGATTTCACCGGAAGCAAGCCGCTCGTGGGAGGCGGTATCGGGATCTATCTGGATTATTGACGCGAGTGTCTAACCCGATCGCGCCGCCGCTGACCGCCGGAGCATCCACCCGTAGAGCCAGACGATCACCCCCACGAAGCCGAGCCATCCGAGCCACGGGGCAGGCGCGAAATCCTCCGGCACGAGCCCGATCGGCGCGTCCTTCGAGAAGCCCACGATGAGACCGGCATTGATGACGCCCCACAAGCTCTCACCCACGATCAATCCCGAAGCCACGAGCGTTCCAAGCCGCTGCGCGCGATCCGGGTTCGGCATCGCGCGCGCGCGCCGGCCGTACCAGTGAGACAGCACCGCGCCGACGACGACAGCGAAGGTCGCCGACATCGGAAGATAGATCCCGATTCCGACAGCCAGGGGCGGAATCCGCAGCTTCTTCATCGCGCCCAGCGCCGTGTCCAGGAGAATCAGCCCGACACCGACGAGCGCTCCGATGCCGAGCATCCGCCATTCGAGGCTGCCGCCGATCACGCCCTGTGCCAGGGCGGAGATGAGCGTGGCCTGCGGCGCCGGAAGCGGATTGGGCGCGACCACGCCGACGTTCGCGGCTCCGGCGAACCCATACGCCTTGGCGAGCAGGTTGAGCACCGATGGGATCACGGATGCGCCGGCGGCCACCCCCACTATGAGCGCGATCTGCTGGCGCCTGGGTGAGGCGCCGACGAGCTGGCCCGTTTTCAGATCTTGCAGGTTGTCGTTCGAGATCGTGGCGCACGCAAAGACGATCGCGGTGATGAAGAGCGCGAAGGCGATGAGCGCGGGCCGCGTCTCCGGACTGGGCGGCACGGCGAGGACCAGCGCCGACGCGCACAGCACGATCGACAGGATACCGACGCCCGAGATCGGACTGTTCGACGCGCCGATGAGTCCGGCCATGTAGCCGCAGATCCCGGCGATCAGAAAGCCGCCGATCAGGACGAACGGCACGGCGATCAGCGTGAGCGGCAACGCATGCGGCGCGAGCACCGTCGACCGGGCGAAGGTGAAGGCGAGCCACGCGGTGATGACGAGACACGCCGCCGTGAGCACGACGATCCATCTCGGAGAGAGATCCCGGTCTCGCTCGTTCCCGGTGCCCGCGGTTCGTGAGGCGGCGAGCGTGCTGACGAGCCCGCCGACGACCGGCTTCGCCAATGTGGCCAGCGTGTAGATCGCGGCGACGGCGATCGCGCCGGCGCCGATGAACCGCACCTGGGTTCGCCAGATCGCAAGGGTGTGGGCGGCGAGCGTCACGCCGTCGGCGGCCGGCTGCATGGAGGTGAGGATCGGCACCGCGATGCCCCACGAGATGACAAGGCCCGTCAGCATCGCCATCCCGACCGACAGTCCGACCAGATGTCCCGCGCCGAGAAGCGCGAGCGACCAGGCGATGTTGTACCCGCTCGAGGCCATGGTCCCGACACGGAAGAAGCCGGTCACTTCGGCGGCCGCGACGCGCGTCGCCGTCACGATGGCGAGCCCCGCGGAGGCGACCGAGCCCAGGATCACGGCCACGAGCCCTTCTCTGGCCTCGCCCGTCTCGTCCTTCGTTTCGCCGCGCGTACCCGAGCCGACCTTCAGCACCTCGGCCGCCGCGACACCTTCGGGGTAGGGCAGGTCGGAGTTCGTCACCAGCGCGCGCCGGAGCGGGATCGTGAACACCACACCGAGAACGCCGCCGCTCAGGCAGATGAGAAACGATTGCCAGAAGGGAAATCCCGCCCACCAGCCCACGATCACGAGTCCCGGCAGGACGAAGATGATTGCCGAGAGGGTGCCGGCCGCGGAAGCCACGGTCTGGACGATGTTGTTCTCGAGGATCGACGAATTCTTCACGGCGCTGAGGATGGCCATCGAGATCACCGCCGCGGGGATGGATGAGGCGAAGGTGAGGCCGACCTTGAGGCCGAGGTACACGTTCGCCGCGGTGAAGATCGTGGTGAGGAGCGCGCCGATGACGAGGCTGCGTAGGGTGAGCTCTCTGGGTTTCCAGCTGCGGTCAGCGACCCCGGCAGTCTTCATGCGGGTACCATAGGGCAACACGGGGGAGGGGAACAGAGCTCACATCAGCCTCGATCAAGTGCGTAGCCCTTCGAACAGGTCACTCTCGCGCACCCTCCCACCGTTCACCGTGCTCATCGCGCGGTAGAAATGCTGCCAGCCCCAGATGACCTCGTGATGCTCCGGCGCGAGATTCCGGAGCCGTTCGTAGGCTCCCACTTGGGACTCATGGCAGGAAACCGCGCGCCAGACGACCGGCCAGTGCTTCCGTGTGTCGATGACGGTCGTGATGGACCATTCGGGCCAGGGATTCGACTCTCGTTCGACCCCATCCACTATTGAAGTGAGCTTCTTGAACGCCTCCTGGTAGGCCGCCACCTTCGCTTCGGGCCACGCCATCTGGTAGAGCTTCGAGACCGCGTGCGGCGAATGCTTTGCCGCATCGCCGACATGCGTTGGATCGGCGGCCGCCACGACGGCTGCCGATGTGAACTGGGAGATCGCGATGTGATCCGGGTGTCCGTAGCCTCCCTCGGGCGCAAACGTCAACACGACTTGAGGCCGAATGCGTCTGAGGTGTGCGGCGATCCGGTCGATCGCCTGGCGTGGATCGGCGCGGTCGAGAACCCCGTCGCCGTAGTCGAGGAGGGAGACCTCGCGAACGCCGAGGATTGCCGCGGCGGCTCGTAGCTCCGCCTCGCGAATACGGCTCAAAGTCTCGGGGCCCGGGTGCGTGGGATCACCCG